>JAAIGE0100761991.1_pt1 | contig 367356 bp, 367 predicted proteins | sample 6487951 | NCBI WGS metagenome assembly JAAIGE01 (sample SAMN13974128, study PRJNA590717) | phyllosphere metagenome | biome: tomato field; feature: multiple bacterial spot infested tomato fields; material: tomato leaves; isolation source: leaves from tomato fields | host: Solanum lycopersicum ...
GGCAACTGGCCCAGGCCGATCTGGCGCGCGCCGCCCAGGCGCTGCCGGGGCAGGACGGCTTGCTTGCGCAGGTGTACGGCGCGGCCTTCCACGATCTGTTGCTGCTGCTGGCGGGGCTGGCGGTGGTCACGGCGCTGGCCGTGCTGTGGCTGCTGGAGCGCAAGGGCCGGGCCGTGTCTTCCCCGGAGCAACTGGCCCCGCAGGCCGGGCGCAGGCTCAGCTAGCAGGCTGCAACTGCACGCCCAGGCGCGAGAACAGGATCTGCTGGCCATCGCCCTGCAGGCGCTGTATCACCATGCCACCATCGCGGTGCAGGTAGATGCGCAGGGCGGGATCGTGGTCCAGGTAGCAGGGGTCTTTGTCCAGGTCCTTCCAGCCGTGAAAGTCTTCCAGCCGGCGTGTACCGATGCGGCGCAGCTCGGTCTCGGGGGCCGCGAAATAGCTGTGGGTCTGAAGCCACAGCGTGCGCAGCTGCTCGAAGGACTGTTCGCGCGAGGAACAGGCGGGCGCAGCCTCCAGCAGGGACAGCAGCATGTCCAGAAGCTGATCGAATGAATACTGCATGCCGCGCCCCTTTCAGCGATCGACGGTGCGCACTGCGCAACCTCGATCAGGGTAACCGGATATTGCGCGAATGTGAACAAAGCATGACCGTGGTGGTTTGTCGCTATTGCCAGCCTGCGCCGACAGTGATTGGCGCGGGTGTTGCATGCAGGGCACCGGCCTGGATGGCCGGACAATGGCCGGGCACATCCTGCGTGATGCCGACCTTTTTTGTTCCCGCCACCTGTTTCCCCACTTCTGCTGCCCATGGAACGCTTCACCATCTCCATCGACGACGACCTGGCCCGTGATTTCGACGCATGGATCGCCGCGCGCGGCTACGACAACCGCTCCGAGGCCATCCGCGACGTGCTGCGCGCCCACCTGGCCCAGGTGCGCGAGCGCGAGGACGCCGACGGCCTGTGCGTGGCCAACCTGTCCTATGTCTACAACCACCACGAGCGCGACCTGTCCGAGCGCCTGGCCAGCCTGCAGCATGACCACCACGAACTGCACATGGCCACCACCCACGTGCACCTGGACCATGAGCAGTGCATAGAGACGGTGATGCTGCGCGGCCCGGCCAGCGCTGTGCGGCGATTTGCCGACACCATCACGGCCGAGCGCGGCGTGCACCATGGCCAGCTCAACGTGGTGATGGCGCGCCGGGGGGAGCCTGGCGGGCATGAGCACGCGCAACCCGATCCCCATTCCCATCCGCATCCGCATCCGCATCCACATCCCCATTCACACGCCCACGGCGACTGATTGAAGCCAGGGCGGGCGCCTTGCCCAGCCTCTGTCACGCAGGTCGGTATGAAGTTTGCTTTTTTCTTCATACAACTCCTGGACCCGCATGACACATCCTCTGAAATTTCCTTCTCGGCCCTGCGCCTTGCACCAGATTGCGGCGGCCGGCCTGCTGGGCCTGGCCGCCATTCCCCAGGCTGGTGCACAGCAGGCGACGGATGCCGCGGCCAGCCTGCAGCCCGTCGAGGTCAAGGGCCAGACCGCGCGTGGTGCCTCGGCCGCCTACACCACCACGGTGATCGAGGCAGAGGACATCACCAACGCCCATGCCAGCCATCCGCAGGAGCTGCTGCGCCAGGTGCCGGGCATGAATGTGCAGAACTACCAGCTGTCCGGCGTGGGTGACGCCATCGTCATGCGCGGCTTCGGCGGTGGCGGCCATGGCGGCGACGTGGGCGTGGTGCTGGACGGCATTCCCCTGAACGAGGCCATGTCGCATGCCGACGGCTATGTGGACCTGGGCGTGATCGTGCCGCTGGAGATGGAGCGCATCAGCATCTACAAGGGTCCCGTGTCCGCGCTGTACGGCAACTTCAACCGCGCGGGGCTGATGGCGATAGAGACGCGCAAGCAGGGCAACTACGACGCCCAGGCCGAGTACCGCGAGGCCGATGTCAGCCTGGCCTCGCACGGCACGCTGGACGCTCAGGCGGCGCTGGGGCTGAAGCCGGGGGAGGGCGAATTCCTGAACCTTGCGGCCCAGCACTACCGCATGGACGGTTTCCGCGCGCAGTCGCAAATGCAGCGCAGCACGGCATCCCTGCGCTGGAGCAAGCGGCTCTCGTCGCAGCTGGAAGTGGCGCTGTCGGCACGGCTGCACCACGGCGAGGGCGACTCGCCTTCGTACCTGACGGCGGGGCAGTTCGCACGCGATCCGCAAGGAATGGACCCGCGCGCCATGAACGATGGCACGCGCAAGAACTTCGCCACGCTGCGCGCCGATGTGCAGTACGCGCTTTCGCCCCGGCTGATCTGGCTGGGCCATGCCTACACCACGCAGCAGAGCTTCACGCGCTGGTTCAGCCGGCCCATCGACGCACTGCAGTGGCGCCAGCGCGAGGAAAGCTATGACCGCGCCGTCGACGGCGCCGGCACCAGCCTCAATGGCCGCCATGTCACGGCGCTGACCCCGCTCAACTGGGTGGCCGGGCTGGAGGCCGTGCGCGAATCCACCGACTACCAGTTCTACGATGGCCTGCAGTGGCGCGAGCGCACGGGCGCAGCCATTGACGACCGCAATTCCAGGCTCAACACCCTCTCGGCCTTTGCCGAGGTGGATGCGCCCGTTCACCGCCTGCTGCAGCTGTCCGCCGGCCTGCGCTGGGACCGCTTCACGGGCGGTTGCCGTCCCAACGGCCCTGAGACGGGCAGCGACCCCTGCGGCCCGCTGGCGCGCACGGCGCATGCCAGCCCCAAGCTGGGCCTGCGCTCGCAGGTGGCGCCGGGCGTGCTGCTGCGCGCCAACTGGTCCGAAGGATTTGCGCTGGCCAGCGATTTCGCCAAGTACGCGCTGGGCGCCGCGCGGCTCGATCCCAACATCTTTCGGCAGACCGAAGTGGGCGCGCAGATCAAGCCCATGCCGGGCCTGGTGCTGGATGTGGCCGCCTATCGCCTGCAGTCCTCGGGCGAGATCCGCAACGTGGCGCCCGGCGTGTACGAGAACTTCGGCGCCACGCGCCGCACGGGCGTGGAGGCCAGCGCGCTGTGGGCCGTGCGCAAGAACCTGGACCTGCAACTGGCCTGGGGCAGCGCCCATTCGCGCGTGACCGAAAACGGCAACCCGGCCCTGGTCGGCAACCAGGTGGCCGGCGTGCCCCGGCAGACCGCCACCGTGGGCCTGGCCTGGCGCCCGCTGGCGCAGTGGGAGGGAACGCTCACCTGGCGCCGCGTGGGCCGCTATGCCGTCACGGCCGACAACAGCGTCTTCTACGGCGGCTACGCCACCTGGGACCTGGGCCTGAGCTGGCGCCTGCCTTCGGCGCGCAGCCGCATCTATGCCGTGGTCTCCAACCTGGGGGACAAGGCCTATGCCACGTCGGCCTCGGTCATCCGCGGCGTGCCGCTGTTCGCGCCCGGCGCGCCGCGCACGCTCAAGGTCGGCGTGCAGACACAGTTTTGAGGAGGAAAAAATGAAATCCAACCCCTGTTTCGCATCCGTTGCAACCGCCGCATTCGTGGTCCTGCTGGCCTGCGCGCCGCTGGCCCAGGCCCATAACGTCTGGCTGGAGCCCGATGCCGACGGCGCCTACACCGTGCAGTTCGGCGGCCATGAGGGCAAGCTGGAGAACTTTGCGGCGGGCAAGCTCAAGAGCGTTGAGGCCTATGACGCGCGCGGCCGCCGCATTGACGTGGCCGTGCAGCCCGTGCCCGGCGGTGCCCGCGCCACGCCGGCCCGCAAGGCCGCGCTGCTGGCCGCGCATTTCGACAACGGATTTTTCAGCCGCGTGGGCGAGGGGCCGATGGTCGAAAAGCCCATGACCGAGAACCCCGGTGCCACCAGCGGCGTGCATGCGCTCAAGTTCCACAAGACCATCCTCGAATGGGGCCCGGTCACCCGCGAGAAGCTGGGCCAGACCCTGGAGATCATCGCCAAGACCCGCCGCTCGCCCCACGCGGGCGAGCCCCAGCAATTCCAGGTGCTGCTGGACGGCCAGCCCCGGGCCGGCGTGCGCGTGTCGCTGGGAGAAAAGGGCGAGCCCCTGGAGACCGATGCCGACGGCTTGGTGACCGTGCTGCCGCGTGCCGGGCTCAACCAGTTGCTGGCCATCGTGCGGCTGCCTGTCTCCGGCGATGCGCGCACCACCAGCCTCAGCTACGAATACCTGCTGGGGTTCTCGGCGCATTGAAAGGGGCTGGTGGCCCGGCCCGGCGTGGCCCGGCGTGGCCCCGCGCTGTGGGGTCAGTCCAGCGCCAGGCGCCGGTCTGCAGCCAGCTTCTTCCACTTGGCGTTGTCCTGGGACATGAAGCGCTGGATCTCGGGCAGGGACATGGGCGTGGCCACGGCCCCGGCGGCCTGCAGCGTGGGGCGCAGCTCGGGCGACTGTATGGCCTGGTTGATCCACTGGTTGAGCTGGGCCAGCCGCTCGGGGGGCGTGCCGGAGGGCACGGCCACGGCATACCACTGGGTGGCCTCGTAGCCGGGCACGCCGGCCTCGCGCATGGTCGGTACATCAGGCAGGCTGTCTATGCGCGTGGCGCTGGTCACGGCATAGGCCTTCAGCCGGCCCGACTGGATGTGCGGCAGCACGGGCGTCACGCCCAGCATGGCCAGGGGGATCTGCCCGCCCACCACATCGGTCACGGCCTGCCCGCCACCCTTGTACGGCACATGCACCATGCTGGTGGCCGCCAGGGCGTTGAGCAGTTCGCCGGCCAGATGCTGGGAGGTGCCCGTGCCCGAACTGGCGTAGCTCCATTGGCCCGGTTTGGCTTTCATGGCGGCTACCAGTTCGCCCAGGCTGCCGGCCGCACCCGGGGCCGGGCCCACCAGCACCATGGCGCCCCGGGCCATCACGGCCACGGCGGTCAGCTCGCGGCCCACCTCGGGCTGGCGCGGGCCGGACAGCTGCGGTCCGGGAACGGAGACCAGGGTCAGGCCATCTGCAGGTGCCTTGGCTGCCGCCTGCAGGCTGATCGCGCCCGAGGCGCCCGGCCGGTTTTCCACCACCACGCTGACACCGGCCCTGGCCTCCAGTTGCCGGGCCACATGGCGGGTCAGCACGTCCAGGCTGCCGCCGGGCGCAAAGCCCACGATCCAGGTGATGGGCTTGCCTTGCGGGGCGTGCGCCGGGGAATCGGCCGCGCGGGCCGTGGGCAGTGCAAGGGCCAGCAGGGCTGCGGCGGCCAGGGGGCGCAGTGCATGGCGGCGGGTGGTCAGCAGGCAGCCGCTGGCCTGCGGGGCGGGTAGGGGTGCGCAGGTCATTGGTCGGGGGCGCCGGGCGCGGTGTTGGGGTGTGCCTTGCAGCTTTCGTTGAAGCGCTGGACCATGGTCAGCATGGGGTTGAGCACCCAGGTGTTGAAGATCAGCACGTCATGCTCCTCCTTGGGATCGCGAACGATGTTGAACAGGTAGGGGGACTCCAGCTTGCCCTTGCTCTCGTTGACCTCGGGCTCCCAGTAGAAATGCAGCTTCCAGTCGCGCCACTTCGCGGCCCGCAGCTGGTCCTTGATGTAGAAGAGAAAGCCCTCGCGCGCGGACCGGGGCTCGCCCAGCAGGAAGGCCGTCTGGTCCAGGCCGTCGATGGGCCGGTCCTGCGGCACGACGGCACCCGCCACCGCCGCCAGGGTGGAGAAGATGTCGGTCACGTGCATGATTTCATTGCTGGTGCGCCCGGCCTGGATGCGGCCCGGCCAGCGTGCGATGAAGGGCACGCGCAGGCTGCCCTCCATGGCCGTGTGGTAGGTGCCGCGCCAGGGGCCGGCCGTGCCGCGGTAGGGCTGGCGGAACTCGGGGCCGTTGTCGCTGCAGAAGATGAACAGGGTGTCCTCGCGCAGGCCGAGCCGGTCGATCTCGTCCGAGATCTGGCCCACGCGGTGGTCCATCTCCACCATGGAGTCGGCAAAGTCGCCCTGGCCGGTGCGGCCCGCGAAATCCGCATGCGGCAGCGTGGGAAAGTGCAGGTGCACCAGGGGCAGGTACAGGAAGAAGCGGCGGTCCCGGGCGTGGTTGCGGCGCATGAAGTCCAGCGAGCGCTCCACCAGCTCGGCATCGATGTTGCGCCGCGATTCCAGGTCATAGACCTTGACATCGTCCGAGGGCGCGCCCGCGCGGCCTTCCATGATGTGGGGCAGGGGCGCCACCAGGGGGTCGTAGCCCGTGGTCGCGGTGAACTGGCTTTCGTCCGTGGTGCGCGGAATGCCGTACCACTCATCGAAACCCCGGTCCGAGGGATAACGGCCCGGAATGTCCCCCAGATGCCATTTGCCGAAATGCGCCGTGGCATATCCCTGGGCGGACAGCAGCTGCGCCAGCGTGGTCTCGCTGCGCGTCAGGCCCTGGGGCAGCCCGGCCGGCACCGATTGCAGGGCACCCGTGCGGATGGGGTGGCGCCCCGTCATCAGGGCCGAGCGCGTGGGCACGCAGTCGCTTTCCACGTTGAAGTTCTGCAGCAGCAGTCCCTCGCAGGCCAGCTGGTCGATGCGCGGAGTGGGCGCGCCGCGCAGCGCACCGCCGCCGTAGCAGCCCAGCTCGCCCCAGCCCAGGTTGTCCGCGACGATGAGCACGATGTTTGGTGGGTTCATGATGTGGCTCAAAAAGTTTCCATGCCAAAACTCTAGCCACAAGCCCTGTCTTGGTGATAACCAAACCAGCGAAAATCGATGCACATCTGGAATGGCTTTGCTCGACAAGGTAGCAAGCTTTCTCGTTTTTCTTCGTTGACAAGGAATGGCATGACGGGATTTGCCTATAACGAGCTGGCCTGCTTTCTGGCCGTGGCCGAGCATGGCCATTTCGGGCGTGCGGCCGCTGCCCTGCAACTGACCCAGCCGGCCGTCTCCAAGATCGTGCGCCGCGTGGAGCAGGGCGTGGGAGCGGCCCTGTTCACGCGCGGAACGCATGGCGTGGCGCTGACCAGCAGCGGCCAGCTATTCATGGAGCCCGCACGCCAACTGGTGCTGCGGCATGAGGAGACGATGCGCGCCGCCAGCGACATCCAGGCCCAGCATGTGGGCCTGATCCGCCTGGGCTTCACGCAGGCCACCTCGGAAAGCCGCGCCACCCGCGCCGTGGCCGAGCTGCTGCGCCGCCGCCCCGGCCTGCGCGTGCGGCTGACCGTGGGCAAGTCCGACGACCTGGAGCGCGCGCTGCTCGACGGCAGCCTGGACCTGGCCGTGGTGCCGTCCTACCCGGGCCATGCCACGCGCTGCGCCCAGGTGGTCATCGGCGAGGACGAGCTATGGGCCGCCGCACGGCCGCGCCACCCGCTGTTCCAGCTGGCGCTGGAGCAGGGCCTGAGGTTCGGGCATTTGCAGGGCTACTCCTGGGCCTTGCCGGCACCGGGCGCCGCCGTGCGCAAGGTGGTGGACGAGGCCTTCGCGGCCCAGGGCCTGGGCGCGCCCACCGTGGCCCTGGAGATCCAGCACAACACCGAGGCCACCATCGACATCGTGGGCCAGACCGACCTGCTGTGCTACGTGCCCAGCCATGTGCTGCGCAGCAATCCAGAGCGCCTGCAGTCCCTGCCCATCCCCGAGCTGCGCACGCGCCGCAGCTGGCTCCTCATCAGCCACCCCAAGGCCCATTGGTCGCCGCTGATGTCCGCGCTGCGGGACCTGACGCTGGGGTAGCGGCCCGTTAAGCAGGGCCGGTGCAGGCCGGCCTCAAGTGTTCAAGGTGTCTTGCGCTCAGGCGGACACGGGGGTGGAACTGCCCCCCAGGTGCCGGGCCGGCCGGTGCGTGTAGCGGTCCAGGGCCAGGCCGTCGGTGCTGATTTCCGGGCTGCGGCCGGTGATCAGGTCGGCGATCAGCCGGCCCGAGCCGCAGGCCATGGTCCAGCCCAGCGTACCGTGGCCGGTGTTCAGGAACAGGTTGGAGTAGCGCGTGGCGCCGATGATGGGCGTGCCGTCCGGCGTCATGGGCCGCAGCCCGGTCCAGAAGCTGGCGCGCGCCACGTCGCCGCCCGGGAACAGGTCGTTGACCACCAGCTCCAGCGTGGCGCGCCGGCGCGGGTCCAGGCGCAGGTCGAAGCCGCCCAGCTCGGCCATGCCGCCCACGCGGATGCGGTCGTCAAAGCGGGTGACGGCAATCTTGTAGGTCTCGTCCAGCACGGTGGACTGCGGCGCCAGCGCCGGGTTGCCCAGCGGCACGGTGAGCGAATAGCCCTTGACGGGGTAGACGGGCAGGTCCAGCCCCAGCGGCTCCAGCGCCTGGCGCGAGTAGCTGCCGAAGGCCATCACGTAGCGGTCGGCGGTCAGCAGTTCGCCATTCACGCGCACGCCGGCAATGCGGCCGCCTTCGACCACCAGGCCATCCACGTTCTGGTTGAAGCGCAACTCCACGCCCAGGCCGGTGGCGATGCGGGCCAATTCATTGGTGAAGCGGTGGCAGTCGCCGGTCTCATCCTTGGGCAGGCGCAGGCCGCCGGTCAGCCGGTCACGCGCCTGGGCCAGGGCGGGCTCCACCTGGGCCAGCTGGTCGCGGTCCAGCAGCTCGAAGGGCACGGCGCATTCGCGCAGCACGGCCACGTCGCGCTCCACGGCGTCCAGCTGGGCCTGGGTGCGGAACAGTTGCAAGGTGCCGCCGGTGCGCTGCTCGTAGGCGATGCCGGTATCGGCGCGCAACTGCTGCAGGCAGCTGCGGCTGTACTCGGCCACGCGCATCATGCGTTCCTTGTTGACGGCGTAGCGCTGGGCAGAGCAGTTGCGCAGCATCTGCGCCATCCAGCGCAGCTGGAACAGGCTGCCGTCCAGGCGCACGGCCAGCGGCGCGTGTTCCTGCAGCATCCACTTCAGGGCCTTGAGCGGAATGCCGGGCGCCGCCCAGGGCGTGGAGTAGCCGGGCGAGACCTGGCCTGCGTTGGCAAAGCTGGTTTCGGACGCGGGCGCATCCTGCCGGTCCAGCACCGTGACCTCGGCACCGGCCCGCGCCAGGTAGTACGCACTGGTCACGCCGATGACACCGCCGCCAAGAACAAGGACTTTCATACGATTCACCGCCAGGTCAACAAGATGAAATCAAAGTCTATTGACGATGAGGCAGTGGAAACCACTGAAATATTGCTACTCTCCAGTGATTGATAAGCCCCGGGAATCGCCGCCATGGCCGCCAAAAGTGAAAACCGCGTGCTCGACCGCACCGATCGCAAGATCCTCGACATCCTGCAGCGCGACGGCCGCATCTCCATGACCGAACTGGCAGAGCAGGTCAGCCTCTCGGCCACGCCCTGCTCGGAGCGCGTGCGCCGCCTGGAGCGCGATGGCGTGATCACGGGCTACCACGCCCACCTCTCGCCCGAGGCACTGGGCAAGACGCTGCTGGTGTTCGTGGAAATCAAGCTCTCGTCCAAGTCGGGCGAGGTCTTCGACAAGGTGCGCCAGGAACTGCTGCACGTGCCCGACGTGCTGGAGTGCTTCCTGGTATCGGGCAGCTTCGACTACCTGGTCAAGGCCCGCCTGGGCGGCATGCGCGAGTACCGCCGCCTGCTGGGCGACATCCTCAAGAAACTGCCCGTGCCGGCCGAGTCGCACAGCTATGTGGTGATGGAAGAGGTCAAGGAGACGCTGGCGCTGCCTGTGGACCGGTGAGGGTGCCGCCCTCGGCGTTCCAGGTTCGCACCTACCGCCATTCATTATTGTCATTTACCGTTTGAAACGTTTGTCACAATAGATTCGATTCAAATTGGGTATTGTGCATTCCAATTAAAAAAGAGATTGGGGGTTATGCAGTTCGGCATTCATCTGCGTTCTCCGTTGAAAAGTAGGCAGGACGACAACCTGGAGTTCAATTCCAATGGCGAGATTGCAAATATTTGTCATTGGATGGTGGCTGTAGGGGATTGGTGATTTTTAAAGTTCAATACCAGTGATACCTTGATAGCGCAAATCTATCTATCACTGGGAGTTCTATGAAAAATCACGCCCTCATGGCTGCCTTGATGGCCGGCGCAGCACTCTCGGCCTGCCCCCCCGCCAGCGCGCAAGTGACCCGTTACTACGGGGAGATGAGAACCTCCTACTCGGATTTCCAGGATCGCACGGCTTGTCCCCTGGGGTCTCACGGCTCATGCCAGGATTTTCCGAGGACCGCCCGCCTGGCCGGCTGGTTTGAAACGGCCGCACCCTTGCAGCCCAATCTGGACGAGAGCGAAATAAGGGCGCTGGTGACTTCCTATAGTTTCTCGGACGGATTGAACACCTACAGCAGTTCCGATCCGGATGTGCGCGCATTCATATTCAGGGTTTCCACGGACAGTGGGTCCAATATCGTGAGAAACAGAATCCACCTTCAACGCTGGCTGACGGGAAACAATCCGCACCGCTCCATCAATCAAATTGGCCCGGGTGGATCTCCCAATGATGTGGATATGCTGAGCCGGTTTGAAATGGCCACGGAACAGGTGGGTGCCATGAACAACGCGATGTGCGCTTCGTTGTTCTCGGAAACATCCCAGCAGGTCAGCTATTCGGGGGAAAGCGATACCTGTTTGGGGACCTACGAGATACCCGGCAACGGCGTGTCCGTTGCGTGGACCGGGGCGCCCGTGCAAAACCAGAACGTCATGTCCTGGCACAGGGAGGCCGTGCATCCTGCCCTGTCGTTGACCCACAGCATCTCGCCCGCAGGCCAGGTGCAGGCGGGGCAGGAGGTGCGCTACACCATCACCGTCAGGAATACGGGGACCGTGCCCGCCACCCAGGCGCAGATTGCCGACAGCCTGCCTGCCGGCCTGGAGCGCGCCACCTGGACCTGTACGCCCGGCGCCAGCACGCCATGTCCCGTGGCGTCAGGCTCCGGATCGCTGGCAGTCACGGTGCCCGTGTTCGCGGCAGGAGACTCGCTGGTTTTCACCGTGATGGCCAGCGTGTCCAACCCGGCGCCCGCAACCATTACCAATGTGGCCACGGTGGATGCCGGGGACCCGTCGGTGCAGTGCATGCAAGCAGGGCAGGTCGTGGGAACGGTGCCGTGCATGGCTTCCGCGTCCATCAATACGGTGGCGGCTCCCCCCGGCGGTGGCCAGGTGTCCCCCGTGCCGACGCTGCAGCACACAGCCCTTGCGGTCCTGAGCCTGCTGGCTGCAGCCATCGGATGGATGGGGCTGGGGCGGCGCCAGCGGGTCGGCGCGGGCCGCTGACGCGGCCACAGGGGCGCTGGCGCAGCTAGGTCGCGCTGGCGTCCTGCGCGGCGGCGCCCATTTTCTGGCGCGTGTCCTCGTCGAGCAGGCTGCGCACCTGGGCGAACAGAGGATCGGCGCCCGTGTACTTCCTGCCGTAGCCCAGGTTGAAGCCGTAGTCGAAATCCTGCGGATTGATCCCCTGGTTGTGCTGCAGGATGGTCTCCAGCTTGTCCAGGGCCTTGACGGCGCGGGCCTCGGGGGTGGCGGCGTCTTCGTACTCCTGCCACAGGGCCATGATGGCGTCGCGGTGCTCGGGCTGCAGCGAGCGGGTCAGGTGCAGCAGGTCGGCCTTTTCCTGCGCGCTCTTGTCGGGGTGCTGGTTCTTTTCCACGGCGGGGATGTCGCCGTGGATGGCCTCGCCCAGGTCGTGGATCACGCACAGCTTGAGCAGCTTGAGCATGTCCAGCTGTGCGAACTGGTCCTCGAAGGCGATGGCCATCAGGCACAGGCGCCAGCTGTGCTCGGCCGTGCTTTCGGTGCGGCCGGTGGAGGTGTGGGCGCTGCGCAGCACGCTCTTGAGCTTTTCCGCCTCGCGCAGGAAGTCCAGGCGGCCCTTGATGTTGTTGATATCCATGGCGGATATTCTCCCCGGCTTTCGCCGGGGCCGGGTTTGTGCATCCTCGGGCTCAGTCGATCAACCGCCCGTCCGCATCCCAGAACGGGTGCGGCCCGTCGAATTGCCCGCTGGCCACGGCATGGCTGACCAGTCGGCCGCCGTGCGGCAGGGCGTGCAGCATGAAGCCGGGCGGCTCCAGCGTCCAGGCCGATGCCGCATCGGGCGCCAGGTCCAGGCAGACCTGGTGGGCGGGCGCGGGCGAGGTCATGGCCACCGTGCCGCCGAAGCCGACCTGGATGCTGCGGTGCAGGTGGCCGCAGATGACGCGCTGCACGTTGGGGTGGCGACGCACCAGGTCTTCCAGCGCCTGCGCACCCTGCAGCAAGCCGATCTTGTCCATGTGGCCTATCAGGGTCTCGAAGGGCGGGTGGTGCATGGCGATCACCACGGGCCGGCCTTCGCTGGCGGTGAGTTGTAGCTCCAGCCATTGCAGGCGCTCCTCGCACAGCGCGCCCTCGCTGTGGCCGGGCACCACGGTGTCCAGCGCGATCAGCCGCAGATCGCCGATGTCCACGGCGTACTGGATGAAGCCTTCGCTGCGCAGCCAGGTGTGCTCGGGAAAGGCGGTGCGCAGCGCGTCGCGGTCATCGTGGTTGCCGGGCAGCAGGTAGATGGGAAGCTCGCCCAGCGGCGCCAGCAGGCTGCGCAGGTGGGCATATTCGGCGGGCCGGCCGAAGTCGGTCAGGTCGCCGGTGATCACCAGGGCATGCGGTGGCTGGGGCAGGGCGAGCACGCTTTGCACGCTGCTTTCCAGGTACCGGGCGGTATCGATGCGACGGTAGGTCAGGCGGCCGGGTTCGCGGATATGCAGGTCGGTGAGCTGGGTCAGGAAGGTGGTCATGGAGGGGCGCAGGGTTTCAGGCGTGGGCATGGTTGGGCATCCATTGGTGGGGGGCGATGCGCAAGGCCACGCGGTCGCCCGATTGCGCGGCGTGGTCGCGGGACACGTCGGCCATCAGCGGCGTGTGGCCCGCCAGCTCCAGCGTGAGCTGCAGGCGGTCGCCCAGGAAGACGCGGCGCGCCACCGATGCGGGCACGGCGCCCGGCGTGCCGGCGGCGCAGACCTCGATGTCTTCAGGGCGCAGCAGCAGCCGGGCCGCGCCCGTGCATTCGGCCGGGCAGGCCAGCTCCATGCCGGCCAGCGCCAGCCGGTTGCTGCGCGCATCGTCTTCGCTGCGTTCGACTTGGTTCACGCGCCCCAGGAAGGTGGCGACAAAGGGATGGGCCGGTCGGCGGTACAGGCTCTCACCGTCGCCCACCTGCAGGATGCGGCCTGCCTGCATCACGGCCATGCGGTCGGCAATGGCCATGGCTTCCTGCTGGTCGTGCGTGACATGGACGGCGGTGATGCGCAGCTGGCGCAGCAGCTGGGCCAGTTCGTCGCGCAGGGTTTCCTTGAGCTTGGCGTCCAGCGCGGTCAGCGGCTCGTCCAGCAGCAGCACGCGCGGGCGCGATGCCACGGCGCGGGCCAGGGCCACGCGCTGGCGCTGGCCGCCGGACAGTTCGGCCGGGCGCTTGTGCTCCAGGCCGTTCAGGCGCACCAGGTCCACCAGTTCGCCCACCACGCGGCGTTGCTCCTGCTCGGACACGCCGCGTATGCGCAGGCCGTAGGCTATGTTGGCCTGCACGCTCATCTGCGGGAACAGCGCGTAGTGCTGGAACACCATGCCCACCTGGCGCTTTTCTATGGGCACGCGGGTGACGTCGGTGTCGCCGAAGGCGATGCGGCTGCCCGCGTCCGGCGTCTCCAGCCCCGCGATGATGCGCAGCAGCGTGGTCTTGCCGCAGCCCGAGGGGCCGAGCAGGGCCAGCACCTCGCCGGGCTCCACGCGCAGGTCGGTGGCCTGCAGGCCGCGGGTGCCGTCGGCATAGGTCTTGGCGCATTGCCGGATGTCGATGGCGACGCTGTTACTTTCCATAATGCTTCTCGATGAAATGCCCCAGCGCCTGCAGCAGCCACATCACGGGCAGGATGACGATGAGGAAGATGAGGGTGTAGGCCGAGCCCACCTCGATGCGCATGGACGCATAGCTGTCGGCCAGGCCCACGGGCAGGGTGCGCGTCAGCGGCGTATGCAGCATCCAGGTCAGGTTGAACTCGCCCATGGACAGGGTGAACACCATCAGGCAGGCAGCCACGATGGCGGGCAGCACGGCAGGCACCAGCACGCCCAGGAAGCGCTGCGTGAACGAGGCGCCCAGGCTGCGCGCAGCCTCCTCCAGCGCCACCAGCTCCTGGCGGCGCAGCGCCGAGCCCACCATGCGCACCATGAAGGGCAGGGTGAACACCACATGGCCCACCAGGATGAAGGCAAAGCTCTGGCGGAAGGCGGCCACGCTGCCATAGGCCAGCAGCAGGGCCAGGGCGCTGGCCAGGCCCGGAATCGCCACGGGCAGCGTCAGCAGCTCCTCGAAATGCCGGGCCCAGGGCGAGCGGCTGCGCGCCAGCGCATAGGCGCAGGGCACGCCCAGCACCAAGGTCATGGCCACGCAGGCGCAGGCCAGCAGCAGCGACATCAGCACGGTATTGCCGTAGCCGGCCCAGACCTCGGCCAGCCAGCGCGTGGTCAATCCGCTGGACAGGCCCTGGCCGTAGTTCTGCACCAGCCCGGCCAGCACCGACAGCAGCATGGGCGCCAGCATGAACAGGGTGACGGTGGCGGTCACCAGCCACATCAGCGGTGGCATTTTTTGTGTGGTCCGCATGTTCAGACTCCCGAGGCGGCCGGGCCCGCCCAGCGCCGCGACAGCCACAGCACCAGCCAAGTGATCAGCCCCAGGCTGATCGACAGGCTGGCGGCCAGGGCGAAGTTGGCGTAGTTGGTGAACTCGTTGTAGATGGTGATGGGCAGCACCTCGAACTTGCTCGACAGCGTGAAGGCCGTGCCGAAGGCGCCGACCGACGTGGCGAACACGATGGCGCCGCAGGCCAGCGTGGTGGGCAGCAGCTGCGGCCACCACACATCACGCGCCACGCTCCAGCCATTGCCGCCCAGCGAGCGCGCGGCCTCTTCCAGGTGCGGGTCCAGCGCCTCGGCCGCTGCCGTGTAGGAGGCAATGGCGCGCGGCAGCGAGAAATACAGGTAGCCCAGGAACAGGCCCAGCAGCCCGTAGGCGAAGGTGATCCGCTCACCGCCCAGGGCCACCGACAGATCGGCCAGCGCGCCCTGGCGCCCGCCCAGCAGGATGATGAAAAAGCCGATGATCACGCCCGGGAACGACAGCGGCAGCGTCAGCAGCGACAGCAGCAGGCCGCGCCCCGTGAAGCGGTGGCGCGCCAGCGCAATGCCCATCACCGCGCCGATCAGCAGCGTGGCCAGGGTCACGGCCAGTGACAGGGCCAGCGTCTGCAGCAGGCTTTGCAGGTACAGCTCGTCGGTCAGCGTGGCGAAGTAGGTGCGCCAGCCTTCACGCGCCGGCAGCGCCAGCAGCAGGCCGGCCGGCAGCAGCCAGAACGCGGCGAAGAAGGCCACGGCCGGCGCGCTGCAGGCCAGCAGCAGCGCGCGGGCGCGCCAGTCGCCTGGCGCTTGGGAGGGAATGCCCACGATGCAGTCCGCCCGGCTCAACGCACTTCACGCAGGTAGCGCGTGGAGAAGCCCTTTTGCACATCCGCCATCTTCTGGTAGTCCACCGAGGTGGCGCGTGCGTACTCGCTGGCGGGCAGGAAATGGCCGGCCACCTCCTTGGGCAGGGCCACGTCGCGCACGGGGCGCAGGTAGGCGTTGGCCCAGATGGACTGGCCCTTGTCGGACAGCACATAGTCCAGCACCTTCTTGCCGTTGTCCGTGTGCGGCGCCTTGTTCACCAGGCTCATCACATAGGGCATGACCACGGTGCCTTCCTTGGGGATCACGAAGTCCACGTCGGCCTTGTCCTTGTAGCGGGCGCGGTAGGCGTTGAAGTCGTAGTCCAGCAGGATGCCGATCTCGCCCGACAGCAGGCGCGCATACGAGGTCTGCTTGGGCACGATGGGCTCGTTCTTCTGCAGCTTCTTGAAGTAGTCGATGGCCGGCTGGAAGTTGTCCAGCGTGCCGCCCATGGCTTGGTTCACGGCCACGGCGCCCACATAGCCCACGAAGGCCGAGGCCGGGTCCAGGTAGCCCACCAGGCCCTTGTATTCGGGCTTGAGCAGGTCTGCCCAGGACTGCGGCACGGGCTTGCCGCCCAGCGCCGCCTTGTTGACCATGAAGCCCAGCGTGCCCGAGTGGATGGTCACCCACTCGCCCTTGGGGTCCTTGAGGCCGGCGGGAATCTGGTCCCAGTTGGCGGGCTTGTAGGCGGCGACCACGCCGTCTTTTTGCGCCTGGATGGCGAAGGTCACGCCCAGGTAGGTCACATCGGCCACGGGGCTGGCCTTCTCGGCCACCAGCTGGGCCAGCGACTGGCCGGAGTTCTTGTTGTCGGGCGGCACGGTGACGCCGGTATCGGCCTTGATGGCCTTGATCTGCGTGCCCCAGTCGGCCCATTCGGGCGGGCAGTTGTAACAGATGGCGCTCTGGGCCAGCGCCGTTCCGCAGACGGCGGTGGTGGCGGCCAGCAGGGCAAGGCGCTTGATGGAGGGCTTGAAGGAGAGCTTGAAGGTGAGGGCAGTCAGTTTCATGGTGCGTACTCGAAGAGGTGGGGGAGCGTGGGGAAGGGAAGGGCGCGGCCTTGGCTTGCGCGGGCCGCTGTTGTTGGTTTCAGAGCCGGCAGGACTCGCCGCTGCGCCAGCCATGCGGCAGGCACAGGCTGTCTTGCGCGGCCAGGGTTTTCTTGCCCGCCAGCGCATCGCACAGCAGGCGCACACAGGCCGAGCCGATCTCGTGGTTGGGCTGGGAAATCGAGGCCAGCGAAGGCGTGAGATCGCCGGCCATGGCAATCCCGTCAAAGCCGACCACGCTGAGGTCCGCAGGCACGCGGAACCCGGCCAGCGATGCCGCGCGGATGGTGCGTATTGCCAGCAGATCGTTGCTGCAGACGATGGCCGTGGGCGGCGCCTGCTCGCTCAGGTGCTGCTGCAGCATCTGCACGGCCGTGGCGGCAAAGGGCACCTCCCAGACAGGCAGCGGCGCCAGGCCTGCGGCCTGCATGCCCAGCGCATAGCCACGGCAGCGCTGCTGGGCGCGGTCGGACGCGCGCAACTGGCCCGTGACCATGCCGATGCGGCTGTGGCCTGCCGCAGCCAGGCGCAGCACCAGCTCCCTGACGGCGCCCGTGTTGTCCACGCCCACGCAGGCATGCTCATGGGTGTGGTGATAGGCCAGCACATAGGGCTTGCCGGCCTGGCGCACACGCGCCAGCGCCGCCGAATCGCCAGGGTTGGAGACCACCAGCACCAGCGCATCCACCCCGCTGGCCAGCAGCCGCGTGGTGGCCGCGTCTTCACCGGCGTGGTCGTATTCGGTGGTGCAGGGCGAAATCGCATAGCCGCGCAGCGCCGCCTGCGAGGCAATGCCCTGCAGGCACTCGGCAAACACCGGATTGGTGAGCGTGGGCAGCACCACGCCCAGCACCTTGCTGCTGCGCGTGCGCAGCGTGCGTGCGCTGGCATTGGCCACATAGCCCACTTCCTGCGCCACACGCAGCACCGTGCTGCGCGTTTGCGCATTGACCACCTCCGGCGAATTGAAAACCCGCGAAACAGTGGCGACGGACAGTCCCGCGCGGCGTGCAACCTCGGTGATGCTCATGGATGTAAACGATTTCTTGAAAACGTTTACATTGCACCCGCTGCGCGTGACGGTGCGGTGACGGAGGAGTGAAGGTTTTGTGGCAGCCAGGCGTTTGGCGGCTGAGGCCCTGGCGTTGCCCGGTACCTAGACTGCCGTAGATGCAGCCCGCTGGCGCCGAATCCAGCTGATGAAGGCCGAAAGCTCTGCGTTGAAACGAGCTCTGGGTGCCTCGGGCGTCCTTGACTGCGCCAGAAAGAAAGCCATGGACTGCGCCATTTCCGGATGGAGCTGCGCAAAGCAATCGGCGAACTCCTCCAGCGTGCGCGGCCAGAAGCCGCCTGAGCAGGGGCGCAGCACATTGGTGGCCCGGATCAGCTTGCGTGCGGCTTCGCGTTGCAGGCGCAGGGCCTCCATGTCGTCCCGGGTTGCAGCAATGCGCTGCAGGTAGTCGTTCAGCACCTGCACGTAGTCGCCATTGACGGCCTGTGCAATTGCCCTGGACGGCTCGAACGCCTCAAACTGCTGCGCCAGGTCCGCGCCGTGGATGCAGCGGCACTCATGCTTGAGCCAGTAGCCCCAGCTGTAAAGATGGGCCGGGTCCAGCACCTCTTGCAGAGTGCCCAGATCGAAATCGATCTTCGCGACTTCTTTGTGACGTAGTTGCAGGTCCTGGCGCCGCTGCTCCAGCCGGGCGCTCTCCTGCCTGGACAGCGGGCGGGCCAGCACGATCGTCAGGTCCAGGTCCGAGAAGCCCGCCCTCGCGCAGCCGCGCGCCACGCTGCCATACAGATAGAGGCTGTCCAGCGCCTCGCCAAGGTCGCTGGCGATGGCTGCGCGCGCATCGTCCACCAGGCGCTGGAACTCGGGCTGGACAGGATCGTTGGGGATGAGGTCCAGAGTGCGGGGCGCGTGAGGATCGCTGCAGGAGTGCATGGGAAGGCCTTGGCTTATCGCCCGCTCATTCGTCTGCCGCAAGCCGCGCATAGAGCGCATAGTCCCTGGGCATTCCGCGAACCAGCCTGAACGAACGCAGCAGCCCCTCATGCCGGTACCCGCAGGCCTGCACGACCTTGGCCGAGGCCTGGTTCGACTCCAGCACCGCAGCCTGGATGCGGATGAAGCCGTATTCCTGAAAGGCCCATCGGGTCACTGTCGCGCACAGGGCCTTGGCTATGCCGCGTCCCCAGTACTCCGGTGCGAGGTCGTAGGCGATTTCGGCGGTGCGGTTCACGCCGGAGATGGTGTGAAAGCCGATGCTGCCCACCATCCGGCCACTGCGGGCATCGACGACGGCCAGGCGGCGCTGGGAGTCGGCGGACGGGGACTCGAACGCATCGAACAGCGGCAGCAGGTCGTCGCCTGAGGCGAGGTTCCAACTGGTGAGCTCGGTGACGGCGGGCAGCCTCAGGTAGGCGTACCAGGCGCCGATGTCCGAGCGTTCGATCTGACGAAGGGAGATTCCGGGCAGCTCCGGTACGGGGGGATGGTGTATGCGCATGGGTTCCGGGATGGCAGCGCCGGGCTTGCCCGGCAGGCACGATTGTGGACCGGCGCCAGCGCGAACTCTGTGAACAAGCCTGAAACCTACAACCCGCCGACAGGCCCAGGCATACGATTTGTAGCGATTGGAAACCGCCCACCGCTTGCGGCATGCCGCATGCCGCATGCCGCATGCCGCAAGCGCGCAGGCGGGGTCCAACGCCAAAAATCACAACTCCAAGCTTCCTATGTCTTCATTCGATACCCAACTGCTGCTCATCGCGCTGGCCAGCGTGCTGGTCCTCGTCGCGCTGATCGTCTCGCGCATCCGTCTTCATCCCCTGCTGGCGCTGCTGGTGGTTTCCATCGGCGTGGGCTTTGCCACCGGCATGGCGCCGGGCGAGATCGTCAAGAACCTCACCAACGGGGCCGGCAAGACGCTGGGCGCGGTGGGCGTGGTGATTGCCCTGGGCGCCATGCTGGGCAAGATCCTGGCGGACTCCGGCACCACCGAGCGGCTGGCCAGTGCCATCCTGCAGCGCACCTCCGAGCGCATGATTCCCTGGGCCATGACCCTGGTGGCCTTCGTGATCGGCATTCCCATGTTCTTCGAGGTGGGGCTGGTGGTCATGCTGCCGCTGATCTTCAGCGTGGCGCGCAAGCTGGAAAGCAATGAGCGCTTCAAGGGATCGGCCTATGTCTATGTGGGCGTGCCCGTGATCGCCGCGCTGGCCGCCATGCACGGCATGGTGCCGCCACACCCCGGCCCGCTCACCGCCATCGCCACGCTGCACACCACGGTCGGCCCGACCATGCTGTACGGCTTTCTGGCCGTGATTCCCGCCATGGTGTTGGGTGGCCCGCTGTACGGCGCCTTCATCACGCCGCGCATGAGCACGCGCCCCGATGCAGCCCTGCTGGAGCAGTTCACATCAGGCAAGAAGGAAGGCGGGGAGGGCAGTGCGCCCAGCATCGGCATGGGCGTGCTATGCGCCTTGCTGCCCGCGCTGCTGATGCTGGTGCATGCGCTGGCCGAGGTGCTTCTGCCCAAGGATTCGGGCCTGCTGCATGCGGCGGCCTTCCTGGGCAATCCGCTGGTGGCCATGCTGCTGGGCGTGGTGTTTGCCTCCATCACCCTGGGCTATCTGCGCGGCGCCGATGCAGAGAAGCTGCGCGACGCGCTGGGCCAGAGCCTCAAGCCCATCGCCGGCATCATGCTCATCATTGCGGGCGGCGGTGCGTTCCAGCAGATACTGACCAGCGCCAAGGTGGGCGATGCCATCGTCCACATGACCCAGCAGTTCGCCCTGCCTCCGCTGGTGCTGGGCTGGATGATCGCCATGCTGCTGTCGGTGTCCACCGGCTCGGCCACCGTGGGCATCGTGGGCGCGGCGGGCCTGCTGGCGCCGCTGGCGGCCTCCGATCCTTCGCTGAACGTGCCGCTGCTGGCGCTGGCCATCGGCTGCGGCTCGCTGTTCTTCAACTACGCCAACCACGCGGGCTTCTGGATGGTGAAGGAGTCCTTCGGCATGAGCATGGGAGAGGCCACCAAGACGATTACCGTGGTCCAGTCCATCGTGTCCTTTGTGGGCTTGCTGATGGTGCTGCTGTTCAACCTGCTGCCCAAGCTGGGATAGGTGAAAGGCATGAGTGAAAGGCATGAGGCGGGCCGCCGGCGGCCGCTTCGATGCCGCGGCAACCACCAAGAGAGGGCACTTCTTCCGGTTCGACCGCGAATTGCCCCAGTCGCGACAGGGAAAATGCCGCCCCGTACAGGTGCGGTACCCGGCGCCGCTTCAACGCGCGGCCGGCAATTCACCTATACTGATGGAGGTGCTGTCCTTGTTGTTCGCCTCCTCAGTGCCCGTCTGACACCTTCGCGGTCTCCGGGCTGCGGTTAGCCGCCCACTGTCACAAAGTCTGTGACGAGGTCCGCAACTGTCACTCTCAACGGCGAGCACCACGCGAATCCAACCCACCTCCCGGGTCCGCACTCTCCCTGCCACCTGCAGGGTCCTCTTTTTCCCTTTTTCGATGCTCCGCTGCCTGCGTGCAGCGGTCATCCTGCGCTGGCCCAAGGCCGCAGCATGGTGCTGCACCAGCAACTTGCGGCGACGCAACCCTTTCAACATGTACTCACAGGAGTCCCATTGGCTAAAGAAGAACTGATCGAAATGCAAGGCCGGGTAGACGAAGTGCTGCCTGATTCCCGCTTCCGCGTAACGCTGGAAAACGGCCACCAGCTCATCGCCTATACCGGCGGAAAAATGCGCAAGCACCGCATCCGCGTGCTGGCCGGCGACAAGGTGACGCTTGAAATGTCGCCCTATGACCTGAACAAGGGTCGCCTCACGTTCCGCCACATCGAGCAACGCTCCGGCGCACCGGGCCCGCGTCCTCCGCAGCGCCGCTGAAGCCCGCCGGCCCGCTTCTGTTGCAGAGCGGGCATTCGGGGCGCAGGCAGGACCGGGCTCTGTGCCTGGTTGCCTGATCGGCAGCCCCAGTCAGCTTTCCAAGCAGCCCCGACGGCCCGACCGCCTGGAGGGCACCAGACGGATCAGGCGAGTCCGTCTGCTTATTTGGACATGGCGTCCTTGCCCATGGAATCCTTCTTCATTCCATCCTTGGACATGCCTTCCTTGTGCATGCCATCTTTGTGCATGCCGTCCTTGGACATCGAGTCCTTCTTCATCCCGTCCTTGGACATGGAGTCTTTCTTCATGCCGTCCTTGGCCATGGAGTCCTTCTTCATCCCATCCTTGGACATCGAATCCTTGGACATGGCTCCGTTGGACATGCCGTCCTTCGCCATCTCATCCGCAGCGAATGCCGTGGTGGCGCCGGCCAGGGCGAGGCAGGTGGCGAGCAGGGTGGTGGTGAGCTTGGTCATTTGAGTCTTCCTTTGGATTAGCGGTTTGCGGGATTGCAAATCGGCCGGCTTTGGATGGGCCCGGCCTCGCACCTTCGTTGGCGGCCCAGCGGCTTGGAAGGCCGCTCAGCTGCCTCCGAACCAGTTGTAGCCCTGGTCTTCCCAGTAGCCGCCGGAGTAGGTGTTGGTGACGAACATGGCCTGGATGTGCTTCGGGTTCTTGTAGCCCAGCTTGGTGGGCATGCGCAGCTTCATCGGAAAGCCATATTTGGGCGGCAGGGGCTGCCCGTCGTAAGTCAATGCCATCAGCGTCTGCGGATGCAGGGCCGTGGCCATGTCGATGCTGGTGAAGTAGTCGTCAACGCACTTGAAGCCGACGTACTTGGCACTGGTGTCGGCGCCTATGTGGCGCAGGAAATCGGCAAAGCGCACGCCGCCCCAGCGGCCTATGGCGCTCCAGCCTTCCACGCAGATGTGGCGCGTGATCTGTTCGTCCTGCGGCATGGCGCGCAGCTCGGCCAGGGTCCAGGCATGGCGGTCGGCGACCATGCCGGTCACCTCCAGGCGCCAGCTGGCCCCGTCCACCTCGCGCACCTCGTCCTCGCCGTAGTAGGCATTGAAGGGGAAGGGGCGCGTGATCTCGGCTGCGGAATAGGTGGGCGCCAGCCGCGTGGGGCTGAAGAGCAGGCCCTGCATGCGGTCGTTGAAGCGCGATACCTGACTGAGCGCGGCCTCGACGTGGCTGTCATCGCTGATGCTGCAGCCCGTGAGCAGGGACAGGCCGCCCAGCGTCAGCGAGCGCTGCAAGAAGGCGCGGCGTGCGGGCTGGTCCAGCTTGCGGGCGATCAGCGATCGTGCCTCGCGCACCACGGCCGCGCCATCGACGCCGGGCAGGGAAGGGGCTTTGAAGATTTTCATGGTGACTTGGGTGCACGGCCGTGGATCATGGTCAGGAAGGTCCGGGGCACCAGGGCGACCATCGCCAGGTGCACCACCACAAAGGCCACCAGCGCAGCCATGCCGAAGAAGTGCACGCGCCTTGCGGACTCATAGCCGCCCAGCAACTCGCGCAGCAGCGGGAACTGCACCGACTTCCAGAGCACCAGGCCCGACAGCACGATCACCACCAGGTCCAGCACCACGAACAGGTAGGCCAGCTTTTGCACATGGTTGTAGCGTGCCGGGTCGGCGTGCGACAGCCGGCCCTTGAGGGCGGCCAACAGGTCCTGGCGCACGCCCTGCACGCTGACGGGAAAGAACTTGCGCAGCCACCGGCCGCTGGCGATGTTGAGCAGCAGGTACAGCAGTCCGTTGAACACCAGCAGCCACATGGCCGCGAAATGCCATTGCAGCGCCCCGCCCAGCCAGCCGCCCAGCGTGATCGAGCCCGGAAAGCTGAAATCAAAGAACGGCGCCGCGTTGTAGATGCGCCAGCCGCTGGTCACCAGGATGACCACGGCCAGCGCATTGAGCCAATGCGTGAGGCGCAGCCACAGCGGGTGGATGCGCTGGCCATCCTGGGGCTGTGCCGGTTGGGGGGTGATGAGGGCGGTGTTCATGGGTCCCATTGTTGGAGGGACCCTGTAGCGGATGTATCACGCAAACTTCAATTAATCGTGATAACTCCCAAGACCTGTTCAGCCCGCCTGGGCGCACCCGGCCAGATAGTCCACCAGCGTGCGCGCCGCAGGCGATAGCCGGCTGCCGTCCCTGAAGCAGATGGCGAACTGGCGCCGCGCCCAGGCATCGGTGAGCGGCACCATGTGCACACCTTGCACACCCTGACCGGAGCCCGCCATGCCCAGGATCTCCCTGGGCATGATGGCCACGCCCAGGCCGGCGCGCACGCAGCGGATCGTGGCGTCGAAGGAGCTGACCACGGCGCGGTAATTGAGGGGCCGGCCGATGATGGCCGCCGCCCGCGCCAGCATGGTGTAGACGGCCGTGGAGGCGGGCAGGCCCACATGCTCGCAATCCAGCGTTTCGCTGAAGCTGCAGCTGTCGCGCAAGGCCAGCGGGTGGCCGTCCGGCACGGCCACGGCCAGGGTGTCGCAGCGGTAGGGCAGGGTCTGCAGGCCCTCCAGATCGGCCGCGTTCCAGCACACGCCCACCAGGGCCAGGCCTTCGCGGATGGATCGGATGATTTCGCTGCTGGTCAGCTCCTCGATGTCCACGCGGATCTGCGCGTGCTCGGGCTTTTGCAGAAAGGCCGCAATGTCATCGGGCAGCGACTCGGCAATCGACGAGACCGAGGCCAGTATCCGCACCTGGCCCTTCACGCCATGCTGGTAGGCCGCCATGTCGCGGGCCGCGCGGTCGGCGCTGGCCAGCATGGCGCGTGCGTGCTCCAGCAGCATCAGCCCGGCTGCAGTGGGCACCACGCCCCGGCGGTGGCGCTCCAGCAGTGGGGCCTGCACCTGCTCTTCCAGCAGCGCCATGCGCTTGCTGATGGCCGATGAGCCGATGTGCTGCTGCTCGCCCGCGCGGGCGATGTTGCCCAGGTCGCAGGCCGCGACAAAGAGCCGCAGGGTGGTCAGGTCCAGGTCTTTCATGGCGGTTATGGATTTCCATTTGGGAAACTCTGAGGCGAAAAATTATCGCTTCTGCATGCTGGTGGGAATGTCTAAAGTGCCATTCAAGACAAACCACCCCACGCGAACCTTCCCATGCCAGAACCCATCCGTGCCCTGCAGTCCGCCGTCATCCGCGAGGTCGGCCTGCGCGATGGCCTGCAAAGCATCCAGACCGTGCTGTCCACCGAGCGCAAGAAGGAATGGATACGCGATGCCTACGCTGCCGGCCAGCGCGAGATCGAAGTCGGCTCCTTCGTCCCCGCGCGCCTGCTGCCCCAACTGGCCGACACGGCCGAACTGGTGGCCTATGCCCGAACGCTGCCGGGCCTGTTCGTCTCCGTGCTGGTGCCCAACATGCGTGGTGCCGAAAGCGCCCTTGCCAGCGGGGCCGACCTGATGCTGGTGCCGCTGTCGGCCAGCCATGCCCACAGCCTGGCCAACCTGCGCAAGACGCCCGATGAGGTCGTGGCCGAGGTGGCCCGCATGCGTGCCGCACGCGATGCCGCAGGTTCGAAGATGCTGATCGAAGGCGGCATTGGCACGGCCTTCGGCTGCACGCTGCAGGGCCGGGTGGAACCGGCCGAGGTGCTGCGCTGCATGCAGGCGCTGCTGGACGCGGGGGCCGACCGCGTCAGCATTGCCGACACCGTGGGCCATGGCGGGCCGGGCCGGGTGCAATCGCTGTTCGAGCAGGCGCGGCGCATTGCGGGCGAACGCTTTTGGTGCGGCCACTTCCACGACACGCGCGGCCTGGCGCTGGCCAATGTGCATGCGGCCCTGCAGACCGGCGTCACGCGCTTTGACGCCACGCTGGCCGGCATCGGTGGCTGCCCCCATGCGCCCGGCGCCAGCGGCAATGCCTCCACCGAAGACCTGGCCTTCATGCTGGACACCATGGACATCGACACGGGCCTGGACATCGAGGCCCTGCTGCGCCTGCGCGCCAAGGTGGCCGCCTGGCTGGACGGCGAAAGCCTGCACGGCGCGCTGTGGCGCGCGGGCCTGCCGCGCAGCGTCACCGCCGACGCAGCCCCTGCCGCTGCATGAACCCCTTACCTTCCCACGAGCACACCTGTATGGCCACCGAACCCCAGCTGCCGCTGTCCGGCATCCGCGTCATCGAATTCACCCACATGGTCATGGGCCCCACCTGCGGCATGATCCTGGCCGACCTGGGCGCCGAAGTCATCAAGGTCGAGCCGCCGGGTGGCGACAAAACGCGCACGCTGCCCGGCCTGGGCATCGGCTTTTTCCGCAGCTTCAACCGCAACAAGAAAAGCGTGGTGCTGGACATCACCACCGAAGCGGGCCGCGCCACCGCTGCCGAGCTGGCCGCTGGCAGCGACGTGGTGCTGGAGAACTTCCGCCCCGGCCTCATGCAGTCCCTGGGCCTGGACTACGCCACGCTGTCGCAGCGCGCGCCCGGTCTCATCTACGTCAGCCACAAGGGCTTTCTGCCCGGCCCCTACGAAAAGCGCCTGGCGCTGGACGAGGTGGTGCAGATGATGGGCGGCCTGTCGTACATGACCGGCCCCGTGGGCCGGCCGCTGCGCGCGGGCACCAGCGTCAACGACATCATGGGCGGCATGTTCGGCGCCATCGGCGTGCTCGCCGCCCTGCGCGAGCGTGAGCGCACCGGGCGCGGCCAGGAGGTGCAAAGCGCGCTGTTCGAGAACTGCGTCTTCCTGTCCTCCCAGCACATGCAGCAGTACCTGATGACGGGCGAGGCACCGCCGCCCATGCCATCGCGCGTGTCGGCCTGGAGCGTCTACGACGTGTTCACCCTGGCCGGTGGCGAGCAGCTGTTCATCGGCGCCGTCAGCGACAAGCAGTTCGCCACCCTGTGCCGCGTGCTGGACCGCGCCGACCTGCTGCAGCGCCCCGAATACGCCGACAACGCCGCCCGCGTGGCCGTGCGCCCCCAACTGCTGGCCGAGCTGGGCTCCATCCTGGCCAGCCATGAATCGGCCCGGCTCGCGCCGCAGCTGGAGGTCGCAGGCATTCCCTACGCGCCCATCACTCGGCCCGAGCAACTGGTGGACGACCCGCACCTGCGCCAAAGCGGCGGCCTGGCTTCCATGCAGACCGAAGACGGCGGCCAGACCGACGTGGTGCTGCTGCCCCTGCTCATGAACGGCCACCGTCCCGGCGTGCGCATGCCGCTGGCCGGGATTGGCGAGCACACCGAAGAAATCCTCGGAGCCCTTGCATCACGGACCTGACAGCCAAACCCGGGCGCCGAAGGCCGCAGAAAAACACCCGGCGCGCATGAGACAACACAAAAAGGAGACAACCCCATGCACTCGTCCCATCCCACCCGCCGCCGCACCCTGCTGGCCCTGGCCGGCGTATCGCTGGGGGCCGCTGCCCTGGGCGTGCGCGCCCAAAATGGCACGCCGCTGCGCGTCATCCTGCCCGTGGGGGCAGGCTCGGGCGCCGACACCATCGTGCGCTCGGCCCAGACTGCGCTGGTGCGCTCGCTGGGCGGCCAGCCCGTGGTCATAGAGAACCTGCCGGGTGCGGGCGGCATCACGGGAACGCAGATGCTGGTCAAGGCGCCGGCCGATGGCAACACCATCGCCTTCATCTCCAACAACCACGCCGTCAACCCCAGCGTGTTCAAGAAGCTGCCCTACGACAGCCTGGCCGACATCACGCCGCTGTCCATCGTCGGCGGCTCGCCCTTCGTGCTGGTCGTCCACCCCAAGGTGGCGGCGCGCAATGCGCGCGAACTGCAGGCGCTCATGAAGGCGCGGCCCGGCGACCTCAACTACGCCTCGTCCGGCAACGGCACCATCTTCCACCTCGCGGCCGAAGTCTTTCTGGACGCGGCCGGCACCACGGCGCGCCACATTCCCTACAAGGGCGTGGGCCAGATGGTGGTGGACCTGCTCAGCGGGCAGGTGGACTTCGGCGTGATCGCCGTGGGCACGGCGCAGGCGCACCTCAAATCCGGCGCGCTGCGTGCCATCGGCATCATGGGCCGCGAGCGCGTGGCATCGCTGCCCGATGTGCCCACCGTGGCAGAGCAGGGCTTTCCCGGCGTGGACATCGCCGGCTGGGTGGCCGCCATAGGCCCCAAGGGCATGCCGCCCGCCCAGGTGCGCCGCCTGCACGACGGCATCGCCACCGCCTTTGCCGACCCCGAGGTCAAGGCCGGCTTTGCTCGGCGCGACGAATACACCGTGCTCAACAGCCCCGAGGCGGCAGCCCAGTTCCTGCGCTCCGAGCAGGAACGCTTTGCGCGCCTGGTCAAAAAAGCCAATGTCACGTTGGAGTAAGCGCATGGCCCTCTATCGTTATCGGAACAAGGCACCGCGGCTGCCCGCATCCGCCTATGTGGCGGCCGAGGCCACGCTCATCGGCGACGTCACACTGGGCGAGGGCGTCAGCCTCTGGCCCGGCGCCGTGGCGCGCGGCGACAACGAAACCGTGCGCATAGGCGAGGGCAGCAACGTGCAGGAAGGCGCCGTGCTGCATGCCGATCCCGGCTTCGCGCTCACCCTGGCTGCCCATGTCACCGTGGGCCACCAGGCCATGCTGCATGGCTGCAGCGTGGGGGAGGGCTCGCTCATCGGCATACAGGCCGTGGTGCTCAACGGTGCCGTCATCGGCGCGCACAGCTTGGTGGGTGCCGGCGCCATCGTCACCGAAGGCAAGCAGTTCCCTCCGCGCTCGCTGATTCTTGGCGCCCCCGCCAAGCTGGTGCGTACGCTCAGTGACGAAGAAGTCGCGGGCCTGCTGCAAAGCGCCGCGAGCTACGTGGAGCGTGCAATGTCCTTTCGCCAGGAGCTGCAGCGCATTGACTGATTCCCTGAACCCGCTGACCGACGCCGTGCGCATGCCCGCCGCAGCGCTGCAAGCCTGGGCTGCTGGCGTGCTCCAGGCCTTTGATGTGAGCGCATGCCACGCGCAGGCCACCGCCCAGGCACTGGTGCGCACCAGCCTGCGCGGCGTGGACACGCATGGCGTGGCAAGGCTGCCGCCCTATGTGCAGCGCATCCGCGAAGGCACCATCCATACCCGGGCCAAGCCCAGCCTGCAGGAGCGCAACGGCCTGCTGCGCTGCCATGGCGACCATGCCCTGGGCCAGCCCGTGCTGGAGCTGGCGCTGCAAGCCTGCCTGGACAGGGCCGCAAGCCAGGCCGTGGTGGCCTGCCACATCGAGGCCTGCGGCCACCTCGGCGCCCTGGGCGTGCTGCTGCTGCCCGCCGTGGAACAGGGCTGCATGGCCCTGCTGTGCCAGCGCACGCCGCCCATCATGGCCATGCACGGTGCCACGCGGCCTGCGCTGGGCAACAACCCCATCGCCTTCGCCGCGCCCGTGGCCGGACGGCCGCCACTGGTCTTCGACATGGCCCTGAGTGCGGTCGCACGCGGCGCTGTCCTGGCTGCCGCCCGCGACGGCCATGCGCAAATCCCGCCGCATTGGGCGCTGGACGCACACGGCCATCCCACCACCGATCCCCGCGCCGCACTGCAGGGCGCCATGCAGCCCATGGCCGGCCACAAGGGCCTGGGCCTGGCCATGGTGGTCGAATGCCTGGCGGGGGCGCTGGGCGGCGGCCTGTTCCAGCCCGCTGTACCCGGATCGGCGGAAGGTTCCGCCCCCAACGCCTGCGCCTTTCTGCTGGTCATCAACCCAGCCCTGGCCGCACCGTCACCCCGGGGATTTGACAACTACATGGCCAGCTGGATCACCGGCCTGCTCGCGGCCCAGGGCACCCAAGGCCGCTATCCCGGACTGCGCCAGCATGAATGCGAGCTCCAGCGCCGCGCCGAAGGCATCCCTCTGTCGTCTGCGCTGATCAATGAGTTGCAAGCGCTGGCACGGCTCAGCGGGGTGGCACTGGCGTTGTGAGCGGCTGATTTTTTGGAGAGCGCGTTTTTCAACTGGGCCAGGCTGAGCTGCTGGCCTTCCAGGCTGTAGGTGCGATCTTTGCCGCCTGCCGCATGCATTTCGATCACGGTCACTTCTCCCAATTTCCCCCCAGATTGGTCGCAAGAATTCCTTGGCAACTCCAGGAAAAGACCATGATTGATTTCTCGCAAACCAACGCTTCACGCATTCGCCCGGCCCTGGTGCTGGCTATGGCGGCCTTCGCGGCGGCCTGCAGCCATGCGCAGGGCCACGGGGGGCACGGCAATCCGCCGTCGCCGCCGCCCGAGGCCTATACCGCCTGCCAGGGCAAGGCCGAGGGCGACAGCGTGACGCTGACCATGCCCGATGGCAAGACGCTGGCCGGCACCTGCCGCAGCCTGAACGGGCAGCTGGTGGCCATGCCAGCCGGCGGACCCGGCGCAGGCGGGCCGCCGCCCCATCCGCAGCAGTGATCGCGTGGCCCGGCGGGTCACGCCGCCGGGCTGTCTGCAACCCCACGGGCCTGCGCACAGGCCCTCATGAAAAGCCATCCCCATGAACCACTCTCACGATGCCCATGATCTTGCCCACGACGTGGGCCTTCAGCACGATCTGCAAGTCATGGCGCGCCGCCTGTTCGACCGGCGCCGCATGCTGGGCCTGATGGCCTCTGGCGGCGCCGCGGCGCTTCTGTCCGCCTGTGGCGGCGGTGGTGACGCCAGTGATTCGACAGGAACTGGCACGGGCACCGGAACCGGGCCAGGAACGGGCACCGACACGGGTACGGGCACTGGTACGGGCACGGGGACTGGAACCACGACCGGCACCTGCATGGTCGATCCCACGGAAACCGAAGGCCCTTACCCCGCCGACGGCTCCAACGGCTCGCGCGGCAGCCTGGTCAATGTGCTGTCGCAAAGCGGCGTGGTGCGCAGCGACCTGCGCAGCAGCTTTGGCGGCATGAGCGGCACGGCTGCGGGCCTGCCGCTGACGCTCAAGATCACCCTGGTCAACGTCAGCACCAACTGCAGCCCGCTGGAAGGCTATGCCATCTACCTGTGGCATTGCACCCGCGAGGGCGAGTATTCGCTGTACTCCACCGACCTGCTCAACCAGAACTTCCTGCGCGGCGTGCAGGCGACGGACAGCAATGGCGAATGCACCTTTGTGACCATCTTCCCGGGCTGCTATGACGGGCGTTGGCCGCACATGCACTTCGAGGTGTTCCGCAGCCTCAACACGGCCGGCAGCTACACCAACAAGCTGCTGACCTCGCAGATGGCCATGCCCAAGGACGTGGCCAGCGCCGTCTATGCCGGTGTCAGCGGCTACAGCGCCAGCGTCTCCAACCTGTCGCGGGTCAGCGTGACATCGGACAATGTCTTCGGCGACAACACCAGCGAGCAGATCGCCTGGCAGACGCCCACCTTCACCGGAGACACCACCAATGGCCACACCGCCACGATATCCATCGGCATTGCCGTCTGACGCAGCAACTGAATGAGCCTCCGCCTCCCGCGCCTGAAGCTGCAGCACAAGGCCTTCTTCGCCCTGGCCGTGCTGCTGGTGGCCCTGCTGCTGGTGTTTCTCGGGTTCTCGCGCCTGGGGCTGCAGCGGGGCCTGGGCCCGTACATGGCCGAGGTGGAGCTGACCGGCATGGACGGTCTGGCCGAGCGGCTGGTCCAGCACCACGAGCAAAACGGCGGCTGGGATGCGGCTCGCGCCAACCCCGGTTTCTGGCGCGACATGGTGCGCCCGGGCGCAGGCATGGGCCGGGGCTTTCCTGCGGGCGAGCCCGGGCCACGGCCCCCCATGCCCATGCCCATGCCGGAGCCGAGGCCTGGTTTTGAGGGAAGCCACGGTCCGGGGCCGGGCCCGGAGTTTCCGCCGCCACCTGTGCCGGAAGGCGGAGAGCGTGCCGATCGCTCAGATCGCTCCGACCGTACAGACCGCCCAGGCCCGCCGCCAGACCGCCCCTTCGGCGGCCCGTGGGCGCGCGTGGGCCTGCTGGATGCCCAGGGCCAGCTCATCTCCGGCATGGCGCCGCAGCCCGGTGCGGCGCACCGCGTTCTGCGCGCCGCCAACGGGCAGGCCATTGGCGAGATCGTGCTGTCCCCCGTGCAGACAGGGCAGGGCATGCAGCGCGACCTGGACCGCGCCTTTTTGGCCCAGCAGATGGGTTTTGTGGCCTGGACCGGGCTGGCCGGCCTGCTGCTGGCGCTGCTGCTGTCGGCCTGGCTCGCGCGGCGCTGGCTGGAGCCGCTGACCGCCTTTGTCGACGGCCTGCGCGGCATTGCGGCCGGGCGGTTGGAGACGCGCGTGGCCATCAAGGGCGATGCGGAGCTGGCCCGCCTTGCGGAAACCTTCAACGACATGGCCGTGCAGCTGGCCACCATGGAAGCCTCGCGCCAGCGCTGGCTGGCCGACGTGGCACATGAGCTGCGCACGCCCCTGTCCACCATGCGCGCCGAGGTCGAGGCCGTGCAGGACGGCGTGCTGCCCATGGACGACCGCATGGCGCTGCGCCTGCACCGGCAGATCATGCGGCTGATACGGCTGGTCAGCGACCTGCGCGTGAGCCTGGACGACCCGCAGGCCCTGCACGGCTCGGGCCATGTGCCCGTGCATGTGCTGACCCTGCTGGGCGAGGCGCTGGACGGCGCGCGGCCCGGCTTCGAGCAGGTCGGCATCGGCCTGGACCGCTCCACCGTGGACCAGCTGGCTGCGCGCATTCCGCCGCCGCTGGTGCAGGGCGACCCGCACCGGCTGCACCAGGTGTTTGCCAACCTGCTGGAAAACAGCCTGCGCTACACGGCTGCGGGCGGGCGGCTGCAGGTGTCTGCCGAAATGGTCCAGATGCAGGACCGCAGCATGCTGCAACTGAGCTGGGACGACACGGCTCCCGGCGTGGCCAGCCAGCACCTGCCGCGCCTGTTCGACCGCCTTTACCGCGTGGATGCCTCCCGCGTGCGCGACGGCGATGGCCTGGGCGGCTCCGGCCTGGGGCTGGCCATCTGCCGCACCATCGTCCAGGCCCATGGCGGCAGCATCGAGGCCGCCGCCTCGCCGCTCGGCGGCCTGCGCATCACGCTGTGGCTGCCCTTGCTGGAAAATCCCGCGCCATGAAGCCTGCCCGCATCCTCCTGGTCGAAGACGAAACCGACATGGCCGCCATCGTCATCGACTACCTGCGCCATGCAGGCTACGAAGTCGAGCACATCCGTCACGGGCGCGAGGCGCTGGACCGCATGCTGCGCTCCCCGCCCGACCTCACTTTGCTGGACATCATGCTGCCGGGGCTGGACGGCCTGGACATCCTGCGCCAGTTCCGCCCCCACAGCGCCAGCCCCGTCATCCTGCTCACCGCGCGTGTCGAGGAAATGGACCGCCTGCTGGGCCTGGAGCTGGGCGCGGACGACTACATCTGCAAACCCTTCGCACCGCGCGAAGTCGTGGCCCGCGTCAAGGCCGTGCTGCGCCGCAGTGCCGGCCCCGGCCCTGCCCAGCAACGCCTGACGCTGCTGCCCGAGCAGGGCCGCGCCATGCTCAACGGCAGCGTGCTGCCGCTGACCAAGCGGGAGCTGACCTTGCTGCAGGCCCTGATGCGCCAGCCCGGCCGCCTGTACTCCCGCGCGCAGCTGCTGGAGCTGGCCTGCGCCGACACGCTGGACGTGAACGAGCGCGCCATCGACAGCCACATCAAGAACCTGCGCAAGAAACTCAAGGCGGCGGACGACCGCCATGAGTGGATTCGCTCCGTCTATGGCGTGGGCTTTGCGTTCGAGCCCGATGGCGGGTCCGACACGCGGGCGCAGTGAAGGCCAGGCGAGGGCAGGGCGCAGCCCCTACCTCGACTCGTCGAGGTGCTCCATGAACGTGGTGCCCGTGTAGCGGGAGCGGAACAGACCGGCCTCCACCAGGCGCGGCACCAGCTGCTCCAGCACGCAATGCAGGGACTCGACGGAGCCGCCGGGCGCGGCCAGAAAGCCGTCGATGGCACCGGCGGTGCTCCACTCGGTGATCTGCGCCACGGCATCGTCCACCGTGCCGACCACCTGCCAGTGCGCGGCGGAGAGGATTTCCGGCCGCTGCAGCAGCTCGTCGATGCGCAATGACTCGCGCTCCATCAGGCGCCTGAGCAGGCCCGCATGCGTGCGGCTGGACGGGGTTGCCACGGGCGGCGGAAGGTCGGCTGCGGTGATCGGCCGGTCTGCGGGCCAGTCCGTCAGGTCCAGGCCGACCATGGCCTTGATCGATGCCAGCTTGCGGCCCCTGTCCACCCGGCCGTGCGTCTGCTGGAACATCTCCCGGGCCTGCTCGCGGGTGTCGGCCAGGTACAGGCTCAGGCCGGGCAGCAGGCGCACATCCTGTGCCTGGCGGCCATGGCGCTGGGCGCGCCGAGACAGGTCCCGGCGCAGCTCCAGCGCCGCGTCCAGGTCCGGCGTGGGCGCGAAGACAATGTCTGCCACCGATGCGGCAAAGTCGCGCCCTGTGCTGGACGCGCCCGCCTGCACCAGCGGAATGCGCGGGCCGCCGAACTCCGGCAGGTTCAGCGGGCCGCGCACCTTCAGGTGCGGTCCCTCGTGGTCTATGGGGTGGACCAGCGAGGCGTCGGCATAGCGGCCGCTGTCCCGGTCGATCTTCAAGGCCTCGTTGGGGAAGCTGGCCCACAGCCGGCGTACCACGTCGGTGAACTCTGCGGCCCGCGCATAGCGTTCATCGGCATCGGGCATGGCCTGCAGCCCGAAATTCTCGTGGCCCTGCAGGGCCGTGACGATGTTCCACCCGGCGCGGCCGTTGCTGATCCAGTGCAGCGATTGCAGCTGGCGCGCCACCGCATAGGGCGGGAAAAACGTGGTCGATACCGTGGACACCAGGCCGATGCGCGAGGTCTCGCGCGCCAGCGCGGCCATCAGCACCGTGGGGTCCAGGCTGGCGAAGCCCGCGCCCGTCTCCAGCGCCTCCATGGGCAGAAAGCTCACGTCCGGGCGGAAGACGAAGTCCAGGTGCGCGGCCTCGGCGCGCCGGGCCAGGTCCAGGGCGAAGTCGCTGGAGTACAGCCCTTCGATATTGCTGCCGGGCCGCCGCCAGGCGTCGCCGCTCAGCCAGGTGGGGGCCAGCGAAAGGCCGATGTGCAGGGGTTTGCGGGTTGTCATGTCTGCTGTCATTTCCATCTCAGAACGTTCCGCGCACGCCCACGCCGATCATGCGCGGCGCGGTCATGCTGGCCTCGATGCCGCCGATGCCGCGGTTTTGCTGCAGATACGTCGGTGCGCGCCTGTCGAACACGTTCTTGATATAGCCGTACAACTGCACGCGCGCGCTGTAGGCATAGGTCATGCGCAGGTCGGCGATGGTGTTGGAGCCGACGGCATAGGCGCGGGTGTTGGCGGTATCGGAGTAGTAGCCGTCCAGATGGCGCACCTGGCCGGAGACATTGAACCGGGGGCTGGCGTCCCAGCTCACGCCCAGGCTCAGGTTGTAGCCGGGCGAGCGGGCGAAGCGGTTGTGCTCGTAGCCGGGGTTGCTGCCCATTTCCTCGATGCGGGTGCGCAGCACGCCCACGCCGGCCTTGATCCGCAGGTTGTCCAGCGCGCGGTAGTCGGCGCCCAGCTCGAAGCCGTAGGCATGGGCCTTCTCCGCGTTGATGGTGTAGGACTGGGCCACGCCCGGGGAAATGACCACGGGGATGTTGTACTGCGCATCCCGCATGTCCATGTAGAACAGGTTGGTGTTGAGCATCAGCCGGTCATCGAGCAGGCTGGCTCGGCTGAACAGCTCGTAGTTCCAGATCGACTCCTTCTTGAAATAGGCCCACTGCCGGCTGGTGAGGTTCAGCGACACACCGCCCGGGTTGTAGCCCCGGCTGACCAGCGCGCCCACGGTCCAGCGCGGTGTGGCGGCATAGGCCAGGGACAGCTTGGGCAGCAGTGCCGAGAAGGTTTTCGTGTAGTCGAGGGCGGTGGGTGCCAGCACGGAGGTGCCGGTGCGCACCACCTCGTCCTGCTGGTAGCGCAGGCCGCTGGTCAGGGTCCAGCGGTCGGCCAGGCGCCAGTTCAGCTCGCCGAAGACGCCCAGGTTCTTCTTCGTGTCGTCGAAGGCGGACAGGCCGCGCAGCAGCAGGCTTTCGTCCGTGCCGGTGCGCGCGTAGTAGACGCCGCCGAAGCCGCTCAGGCGGTCCTTGTCGCTGCCCATCAGGGCGCGGAACTCATTGGAGACATTGTTCTGGCGGATATCGGCATCGCCCTCGCCGGGAATGCCGGTATAGCGCTGCACGGACGAGCGCGAATACTGGGACTGGTTTACCAGCCGCACGCCATTGCCCAGCTCGTAGCTGAGGTCGAGGATGCCGGTGTCGGTCTTCTGCTTCCAGCTGGGCATGGTCGTCGTCCAGTGCTCCAGCGCGCTGAACGGAGCGGACGCCGCCTCCTGGCTGGGGCGGTTGCTGTCGTTGTGGGAATAGGTGAACTTGGCCTCCAGGCCCGGAATGCGGCTGGGCAGCCACAGGAACTTCATGCGTGCGTTCAGCGCGCGGAAATCCTGATCGGCCTGGCCCCGCTGGAACTGCGGATTGGTGTAGTCGATGAAGGTATCGCGCCCCGAGTAGTCCACGGCCAGCCGCGCGGCCAGCTCCTCGCCCAAGGGGCCGGAGACGGCGATGGACGCACGCCGCGAGTGGTAGTCGCCCGCCTCCAGCTGGTAGGCCCCTTCGCGCTTGAAGCTGGGGTCCTTGGTGTTCACGACGATGGCGCCCGCAATGGCATTGGCACCCTGCGAGGTGGTCTGCGGGCCGCGGAACACCTCGATGCTCTCCACATCCCAGACCGAGGTCGCGCCGAAGAACATCTCGTTGTAGTTGAGGTAGTGCCCATCCAGGTTGATGGTGGCGCGCGGCACCGTGCCGCCCCAGAAGACGTTCTGGCCGTTGTTGGGGCCCTGCGTGTCCTGCCCGCGGATGATGGGCGCGCCCACCGTGTCGGTGTAGACCACGTTGGGCACGTCGTGCAGCACCTCGTGGACCGAGGCATTGCCGGACTCCTGCCGGGCCAGGTCCTTGCCGGCCTTGACCGACACGGAGGAGGCCGTGTCCTTGAGTTCGCGCCTGACCTTTTCTCCGCTGACCACGACCGCTTCAAGCGCGTTGGATTCCCCCCCGGAACCCGACGCGCCCTGTGCGAAGGCGCCGGCCGGCGCCATCAGGGTAGAGAGTGCGATGGCGCCCGCCCGGGACGGGAGCCTGCGATGGAAACACAGCTTCACAGCATCTTCCTTTGATGAGAATGATTCGTATTTTTCAAAGGTCGCCATCATGCATTGAAATTCCACAGTAGGGAATGCATTCCCACATGCGGAAAAAAAAACAGCGGCGAAATGGTGTGCGCGCACCCGTGCAGAGCCTTCGGCAGAGCCGGTATCATCGACACCGGCGGCGCCTGCGCCCCCACCTGCGATGCGCCTGGTACAGGCAAGAAAGCCCAGCCCTTGAAAACAACAACACCTCAGACGACAGCCGGCGAGAAGCGCTCCGGCACCATCCAGTCCGTCTCCATCGCCACCCGGTTTCTCATGGTCCTGGCCAATGCCGAAAGCGAACTGGCGCTGGGCGAGGTGGCCCGGCGAACGGGAACGGGGGGCTCCACGGCCCACCGCTACCTGCAAAGCCTCGTCAAGGAAGGCCTGGCCAAGCAGGACCCCGCCAGCGGCCTGTATGACCTGGGCAGCGCGGCGCTGAGCATCGGCATTGGCGCGCTCAAGCGTGTGGATGCGGTGGAGATTGCGGCGCAGCGCATGAAGGCGCTGACGCACAGCCATGCGCTCAGCGGCGGCGTGGCCATCTGGACCGACCGCGGGCCGACCCTGGTGCGCTGGTACCGCAGCGCCTACTTCTCGATCAACCCGCTGGCGCTGGGCGACATCCTGCCCATAGACAACACCGCCTGCGGCCTGGTGTTCCAGGCCTTCCTGCCCAAGGCCACCATCGACGCCGCACGGCGCCAGCAGCCCGCCCATTTCCGTGGCAAGCCGCCGGCCAAGGCCGTGCTCGACGAAGTGCGCGAGCGCTGCTGGTCCGAGATGACCAGCCACCTGCTGTCCAACGTCACGGGCCAGGCGGCGCCGGTGTTCGATGCGCAGCATGAAATCGTCTGCGCGGTCACCACCGTCTCGGACCTGGGCCAGCTCAAGTCGCCGGAAGACCGGGTCGCGCTGTTCCGCGAGGCCAGCCTGATCAACCAGTCCACGGGCGGGCGGGCCTTCAGCGCAGATTCGCCTTGAAAGCCGCGCGGGGAGAAATGCCCGGGCGCCTCAGTTCACTGCGGCGCGCTCCATGGCATTCGCGGCCCTGCGCCCCCTGGGCACCACCAGGGGCGTCCCCGACACGGGGTCCGCAATGATCACGGCCGGCAGGCCGAACACCTCCTGCACCAACTGCTCCGTGAAGATCGCTCCGGGCGCGCCCTGCGCGGCAATGCGCCCGTCGCGCATGGCGATCAGGTGCGAGGCATAGCGGCAGGCCTGGTTGAGGTCGTGCAGCACCGCAACCACCGTACGGCCGGCGTCGTTGAGATCCGCCAGCAGCTCCATCAGCTCGATCTGGTGGGCGATGTCCAGGAACGTCGTGGGCTCGTCCAGCAGCAGAATCGGCGTCTGCTGCGCCAGCACCATCGCAATCCACACCCGCTGGCGCTGGCCGCCTGACAGCTCGTCCAGCAGGCGGTCGGACAGCGCTGCCACATCGGTGGCCTGCATGGCCTCGGCCACGGCCTGCTCATCCGCGTCCGTCCACTGCCTCAGGAAGGATTGATGGGGGTAGCGCCCCCGCGCCACCAGGTCCGCCACCGTGATGCCCTCGGGCGCCACCGCGCTTTGCGGCAGCAGGCCCAGGCGCCGTGCCACCTCCTTGGCGGGAAATTGCGAGATGTGCCGGCCATCCAGGATGACCTGCCCGGCCACCGGCACCAGCAGCCGCGACAGCGCGCGCAGCAAGGTGGACTTGCCGCAGGCATTCGGCCCCACGATGACGGTGAAGGAACCATCGGGAATGGCAAGGGACAGGTCCTGCGAAATCGTGCGCTCGCCGTAGCGCAGCGTCACCGCATCAGCACTCAGGCGCTGCGTCATGGCCGGTCATTTCCCACAATCGATAGGTCCTTCGGTGTTTGCAATGTGGAATGAATTCTACAATACGGAATACGCTGAAGACGCCGCCCTGGCGCCCGGCCCCGTCGCTTCGGATCGAGATGAACAGACTCAAACTTGCCGCCCTGGGTGCGGCCGCCGCACTGGCCGTGCTGGCCTGTTTCGCATGGTTTCCACGCGCCGCCGTTCCCGTGGCGGGCGCCGCACCGCAGACATCGGATACATCGCCTGCGTCGCATACATCGGGTACATCGGATACGCCGGCTGCAGCACACGCAGACCATGCACCGCTGCCCCGGCGCATCGTCTCCACCTCGCCCAGCGTGACCGGCATCCTGCTGGCCATCGATGCGCCGGTCGTCGCGACCGCCGCGACCACGCCCAGCCGCATGACCGACGACAAGGGCTTTTTCTCGCAATGGGCCGCGGTTGCCGACAAGCGCGGCGTGCAGGTGCTCTACCGCAACCTGCAGTTCGACATCGAGGCCGCCATCGGCGCCAGCCCCGACCTGCTGGTGGCCTCCGCCACCGGGGCCGACAGCGTGGCCCAGCACCGCACCGAACTGCAGGCGCAGGGCGTGCCCATAGTCGTGGTCGACTACTCCAGCCAGTCCTGGCAGGACATCGCCACCGAGCTGGGCCGCATCACGGGCCATGCGAAGCAGGCCGCCGCAGCCATTGCCCGCTTCGATGCCCATGTGGCGCAGACCGCCGCCTCCATCACGCCCCCGGCCCAGCCCGTCAGCATCGTCGCCTACAACCTGGCCGGCAGCTACTCCATAGGCCGCGCCGCCAACCCCCATGCGCGGCTGCTGGCCGCACTGGGCTTCAAGGTGGAGGGCCTGCCGCCCGCGCTGGCCGCCCAGGTCACACGCGCCTCGGACTTCGAATTCATCTCCCGCGAGAATCTCTCGGCCGCCATCACCGGCGACTCCGTCTTCCTGCTCGGCGCCTCGCAGGGCGATGTGCAGGCCTTCCTGGACGATCCGCTGCTGGCCAACCTGCCCGCCGTTGCCGGCCGGCGCGTCTATCCGCTGGGCCCGACCTCGTTTCGCATCGACTACTACTCGGGGCAGCAGATGGTCGACGCCGTGGCAAGCCATTTCCGCTGAGCCATGCGTGCACGGCTCCAAGGCGCGGTGGCTCGGCCTGCCTCGCGTGCTCCGCGCGCTCCCCTGCACTGCAGGCGTTGGCTGGGCCTTGCAGGCGGGCTGCTGGCGCTGGCCATCATCGCCGTGCTCGGCATCACCGTCGGCTCGCGCGACATAGCACTGGCCGACATCCTCGGCGCGCTGCGGGCTCCGGACCTGCGTGATGACCAGCACCTGATCGTCAGCCTGCTGCGCATGCCCCGCACCGTGGTGGCCATCCTGGCCGGCATGGCGCTGGGTGTGGCTGGTGCGCTCATGCAGGCCGTCACCCGCAATCCCCTGGCGGAGCCGGGCCTGCTGGGCGTCAACGCCGGCGCGGCGCTGGCCGTGCTCATCGGCATGACGGCCTTCGGCCTGACGTCCGTGCTCCAGTACGTCTGGTGCGCCTTTGCCGGCGCGGGGCTGGCGGGCGCTGCCGTCTTCGCGTTCGGCCAGTCCCGGGGCGCGGGCGCGCACCCGGTGCGCCTGGTCCTGGCCGGGGCCGGCCTGTCGGTCATGCTCACCTCCAGCGCCGGCATCATCCTGCTCAACGCACCCCCGGAAGTCTTCGACGGCTTTCGCCACTGGGCGGCCGGCTCCCTGGAGGGCAGCGGCTATGCCAGCGCCGCCGTGCTGGCGGCCGCCGTGGCGGCGGGGCTGGCGGCGGCCTGGGCCATCGTCGGCCAGCTCAACGCCATGGCGCTGGGGCATGACGTGGGCCTGGCGCTGGGCGTCAATGTGCGCGCCACCGCGCAACTGGCCTGCCTGGCGGTCATGCTGCTGGCCGGGGCGGCCACGGCGGCCGTGGGGCCCATCGCCTTCGTCGGCCTGGTGGCGCCGCATCTTGCACGCCTCTCGTGCGGGCCGGACTACCGCTGGATACTGCCGCTGTCCGCGCTCTACGCGGCGGTGCTGCTGCTGGGTGCCGATGTGCTGGGCCGCGTCGTCGCGGCGCCTGCCGAAGTGGCTGCGGGCATCGTCGCCTGCCTGATCGGCGGGCCGTTCTTTGTCTGGGTGGCGTGCAGATACCGGTTGAGCAGGCTATGAAGACCTCCGTGAACACATCCGTTGTGCGCTGGGGCGCCTGTTCGTTTCTCTGGCGGCCCAGGCCGCTGGCCGTGGGCATGGCGCTGGTCGTGCTGGCCCTGGTGCTGGGTGTGCTGCTGCTGGGCACGGGAACCCTGTCCCTCAGCCCCGCCGAAGTGCTCGACAGCCTGCTGGGCACGGGCTCCAACCCCGCAGCAGAGCGCATCGTGCAGCGGGTGCGGCTGCCGCGTGTCCTCACGGCCGTCTTCGTGGGCGCGTCGCTTGGCATGGCGGGCGCCATCTTCCAGTCCATCTCCCGCAACGCGCTGGGCTCGCCGGACGTGATCGGCTTCACCACCGGCGCGGCCAGCGGGGCGATTGCGCTCATCGTGCTGGGTGACGCCGGGCCGCTGTGGACATCGCTGGCCGCCGTGCTGTCGGGCATGGCCACGGCGGCGGTCGTGCTTGCGCTGTCCGGAGGCCGGCGTGCTGGCGGCGGCTACCGGCTGGTGCTGGTGGGCATAGGCGTGGGGGCCACGCTCTCGGGCCTGAACACCATCTTGCTGGTCATGGGGGACCTGGACCGGGCCGTCGCCGCGCAGCGCTGGCTGGCCGGCTCGCTCAGCGCGCGGACCTGGGCCCATGTCGTGCCCGCCGCGCTGGGCTTCATCGCCATCGTGCCCGTCGTGCTGTGGTGCGCCCGGCGCATCAACCTGCTGGAGCTGGGAGACGATGCCGCCACCCAGCTCGGCGTCAACGTGCCGCGCACGCGGCTCACCATGGTGATGGCTGCCGTGGCCCTGACCGCCATCGCCACCGCAGCGGCGGGGCCCATCGCCTTCATCGCGCTGGCCGCGCCCCAGGTGGCCCGGCGCCTGGGCCTGTCGCCCGACGTGCCCCTGTTCACGGCGGCAGCCATGGGCGCCGTTCTGCTGCTGGCGGCCGACATGCTCAGCCAGTGGGCACCCGTGCGCCTGCATCTGCCCATCGGGCTGGTGACGGGGCTGCTGGGCGGGGTGTATCTGCTGTGGCTGCTGTTTCGCACGCGCAAGGGATAGACGGCCGTGCAGGGTGCAACGGGCGCAGACCCAGTACCTGCGGGACTACCTGACGCCGCGCGCCACCCCAGGCCCCGCCACGGTGTACACATGCCCGGCCTCTTCGGCAGCCACCTTGGCCGCCTCGCTGCGGCGCACCTCCGCCTGGTCCTCGTACTCGCAGTTCATCACCCGCGCCTCACTGCCCGCGAACTCCGCCAGCGATTCAGCACTGTTGCGAATGGTCACCAGCGCCTGCGCCACCACGTCCAGCCGCTGATGGCCCTCGGGGATCTCCAGCCAGGCCAGCGCCAGCTGGGCCAGGGCGGAAACCTCGGCACAGCCTTGCTGCACGAAGCGGTCCATTTCGTGCAGCGCTGTTGCGAGCTTCTGGGTCTGGGTGTTTTCGGGGGGAGGGGATGGGGGGATGTGCTTCATGGGTTCGACTCTCCACGAAGCATTCCATTGGCGTCTGACATTGCATCTCCTTCAGAAAGGGGTGATGCTTGCCGGTTTTTCGTGATGCAGATACTACGAGTTGCGTAGCTGATTGGCAGGGCGTTCAAGAAGATGGGGGCTGCCGGATGGACTTGAGGCAGGTACACGGGTCAATCGCTATGAGTTTTGGAAAAAACCTGCCTGATGGGCTGTGAGTAAGTTGGAGGAATTTCTGAAGGTTCCGATGGCGGTTTTATATTATTGTAAGGATAATGAGGTGGCGGAATTGTTGCTCAGGTACGGAAGGCCGAGTGAGGATTTGCGTAGGATGATTTTGATCATGTGTTCACCTTATAGGTGCATTCATCGATAAATAAAAAGAAGTTGGGGAATTGTGGAATATTTTTTGTTTTCGATGTGAAAATGGAATTAAATAATACGCGCGTCAAGATGCTGTCGGATATTGTCTAGTTGGAACGCTACCGGGTACCCGAGAATGATTTCAACCCTACCGGCAAAGGTAAACTCGGTTCCACACGGCACACCGTTATAAATGCCAGCAGTATGCCGGGCGATATTAGTCAGTGGTATTGAAAAGTTCGTGAACGCGATTGCTGCTATAGCAGGTTCTATAGATAGAGCACGTAGATGCCTTCCAAATTGCACGCCGACAATTTTTATGTCTGCAAGCATTGCTGCTCCTACTCGCGACAACGGGGTGGCGATAACTGCACTGTCAAATAAGAGTTAAGGGAAAAAGCGGTTGACCATCCACGAAGCTCTGCTGAAATTGGCGGCAGCTATTATTTCTGAAGCTTTGTGGATTGGTGATATTAGTATTTCTAAACTGAATGATTGCTTGTGATTTTGAGTAGTGCAAAATCAATGTTTGCGGTTTTTGCCCGGCTATTGTACAAATTTTGAATTTTTTCCGTCATTTCTAGTGATTTTGAATTTGAAGATCTATCGCCCTCCTTGAATCTTCTAATTATTTCAATGGCTTCTATATAAAATAATTCCCTTTTTTCTCCTTTTGATATTAAGGAGTGCAAAATATTGAACTTCTCCTCGTAATCGATAGAGACTGTTTTTCTGAAGCAAATAATTAATGAGCTATTTATTTCTTGAGATATTTCTATCAGTTCTCTCTTGAGGGATGGGTGTGAATTTTTCAGAGATTTTATTATATTTCTAGAAGATTTTTCAAAATCACTTATAGCATCGCTATAATCTCTTCTTTTGGCTCTCTCGGAACCTCTTTTAAAATAAGCAAGTGATACAGCTCTCTGCCATTGCCAATTATCATTGTTTGATTGGATATTTCCTTTTTTGACCACATGTATGGCTGAATTGGAGTTGCCATGCTGCATCTCAAATCCCAGCCATAAGTCGAATAACTGAAATTCTCGTTTTCCATGAGAGTAAGATTGCTCGAAAGCAAATCTGGCTTTCGTTACATCTATCGGATTTCTTCCAAGTAAACAACGACCATACAGCATCCATAGATCTGCATTGTCTGATTTTTCATCAATTCTTGATTCGACCGTATTAACGGCTCCGTCATAGTCGCCGACAGAAAGCTGAGAGATGGCTTGTTGGATAGTTAATCCAACCTCCTTGTCCGTACCTTTTGTCAACGATAACTTGCTTTCTTGTCTTAGCTGAACAAATCTTCTATTTACTTCGTGAAAGACTGCGAATAAATCGTCATGGAGATCTTTAATTGTTCTCTTCAGTGTACTTGGGATGCTATATCTCGGCTGGTCTCCAATGCTTCTTAAATTTATTAAAAATAGTTGTTCTAGTTCCACGTAAGATTCGTTCAGTTCGCTGCTTGATAGCTCTGTGATCTTTTGTAATTCAGATCGTGAAATTGAATCGGCAAGTGATGTTCCATATAGCAATGTCTTGGAGTTAAATGAAAGCTGGGAAAGCTCTCTTTCGAATGATTTGGCTCTTGCTGTTTCGCCATCTTTTCCTTTCCATCTTGATAAAACTTCTTCGAAATTGTCACCCAATTTGAGCATTCGAAATATTGATTCTGTCAATAAAGGAGATCCGTTGGTTTCTCTCTCGAGTCGGTTTTTTTGGGATTTGGAAATTGTTATATTGAAGTTCGAGCATAAACTTTCTACTAAATCATAGTAGTCATTTTCCTTTAATCCGCCTACTTCGAGAGTGTTGGATTGAGGGGCTAGAAAATTCTTGCGCGTAGTGAATAAGAATCTATTTTGTGTATGGCCAAACTGCATGGCTAAATTGATGGAGTTGCGCTGGTCATCAATGCTCATTGAGTCAAGATCATCTATAACGATGAAAGACTTGGCGCTGCTAGCATATCTCAGCAAAATTTGGAGCTTTCTGCCTGAGTCTTGCTCAACCCACTCTTCATCAATTATTGGGAAATGAAATGAAAGTGCATCCAGTAAACTATTTAAGTCAAAATAGTATTGGCCAAAGTTGCGAGAGTCTCTGTTGTAAGGCAGCGGGTTATTTCTATTTGATATTGCATCATACTGTTCTTTTTTTGCACTGATCCATACAATTTGCTCGAATCCAAGAGTCCTGTTGGTGCACAAGCTTTCGCAAAATGAATATGCAATGCTGGTCTTTCCTACTCCGCCAGGTCCAGCCAAAAGCATATATTTTCTAAATGGATCTAAAAGCCATTCATTTAAATTAAAAATATAAGAGTCTCTGCCAATGAATCTTTGAAATATCGAGCTTTTTTCTGGAAGGTTATTTTGGATGATATTTTGAATATTCGACCTCCCTATCTCTCTTGTGCTCAAAAGAAAGGTCAGATCCTTGTCATTTCTGATGGTTTGGGAACTATCGTCTGCTCTAAAATATATTTCTCCAGGTTTGAAAATAGATTTCTTGTTTTTCTCGGGTCCTATTCTTGATATTGCGACAGGTACAAGTGCATTCCCTCTTTTTGGGATGTGTATAACGTTAACGCCATTGAAGTGGCCGCAACTTATCTCTATATCACTACCGGTGTAGTTGTACAAATTGGTCTTTATCGATTTTTCATCAATTTGTTGATGCCCAATAACAACTCCACTATCGTCAACGCCTATTATTAAATAACCTCCAAATGTGTTATAAAATGCCACAATATCTTTCACTATCTCTCCAATAGAGATTTTGTCGGTAGTATCAATCCGTTCTTTGTAATCCCATAAATGAGATTCTTTGTTTATGAATTTTTCATCCTCTTTAAGAATGTTGAGAATATTTTCTGAAACCTCTCCATTGAATATACTTTGAAGTATATTAGATTTTATTTTTGAAATTTCCATGATTTATTCCTATTTTTAATGAATTATTTATGAAATATATTTTGGTGAAATTTATCTATTAGTAATCTTTCATCTTTATAAGAATACTTTTTGTAAATAAAAATTTACAATGCGATCGATTAAATGTTTTCGAACAACCCTCCTTCATCCAGCAACGCAAAAGCCACATAGGGTGTTCGATCCATCCCGCGCCGGATTGCAGCAGGAATCGCCTGCCTAGTTTTGCTGCACAGTCCTCGCATTGGCAGTAGCTCGATCTGAATGCCGCGCAAGCTGCGCACTTCGGTGGCTCCGCGCTGGATGCGAACTCGGATACCCAGCTGCTCATACATGCGCTGTTCCACATGGCGGAGGTCCTGCAGGCTTGTGATCTGTTCTAGCCGCTGCAGCAGACGCTTTTCCTCTTCTCTGGTGAGACGCAGGATGCGCTGGTCAGCCATGGGGTCAGCGAGCAGGGCATCGTGCTCGCAGATACAGGCGCCTGGTGGACAGGGGACTCGTATCGGAATCTGAACGGGAAAGCTCATCGATGCCCCAAAGGAGAGCCGCCCCGGCCGGAGCGGTACAGGCCATGCTAATTCAGCATTGAGGCTAGGCCAAGGGGAAAGTCCTAGGCAACTCCACCGTCTTCCTTCCTGTATGGCGTCCTAATTTACTAGCGCCCGAATGCTCTGAATGATCCTGCTAAGATGCCCGCGCCCACTCCGGGCATGGATGACAAAACTGAAGCCGCAGTCTAAAAAAGCGCTGTGACCATGTATTCGATAGATCAATCTGGAGGCGGAACACATGAAGAAGCTGATCATTGCAATGGCCGTTGCGCAGATGGCATTGGGCGTTGCCGCCGCACCTGCGGCCAATCGCGACAGTGCGATAAAGGCGTGCCTCAAGACATTCCCCGATGCCGCTTCGCCCGTGGACGACAAGGCGCGAACGTTTGCACAGGACGACCGCATCAATCTTGAGTTCAATTACAAGGGTGCAAAGTTGGTGTGCTCTGTGGGCAAGGCCAGCGCAGAGGTGGAAGAAGCCAGCGTGATGGGGCGCAAGTTCTCCAAGGCGGACCTGAAGGCTTTCCAGGCCAAGCGCGAGGGCAACGACCTGGCAGTTGACCAGATTGCGGCAGGCGATTTAAAGAGCTTTCCGGCCGCCGCCAAGGCCAAGGTGGCGAAGAAGCTGCAGAACCCCGAATCCGCACGGTTCAAGGACCTGTACATCAGCTATGTGGAAAATGACCAACCCACGCTTTGTGGAAAGGTGGATGGCAAAAACCAGTCAGGCTCCTATACGGGCTATCGCGGCTTTGTCTCCAATGCCTCGATCAATTACATCGCGCCGGAATCTGGCGAAGACAATTTGTTCAAGGCCATGCACAACGAGTTCTGCAACTCAAAGTTTGCAGACGCGCAATAGCGCAAGACCGTCTTCGCAGGAGCTGACCCGCCCGCCTCACGACTTCTGACTCCTCCCATAAAGATTCTCCAACCCCGCCCACACCCTGCGCGTGAGCGGCTTGCTCTGCGCCGCAGGCCGCCGGTAGAGCCGCACGTTGATGGGCACGTCCTTGTCGGGCCCGGCCGCGCGGGCCAGGCGGCCATCGGTCAGGTCGGTCTTGACCAGGGTGAGCGGCAGCCAGGCCAAGCCCAGGCCCTGGTGGACCATGGCGTGCAGGGAGTCGGCGAGGTCGGCCTCGTAGACGGTGCGCAGGCGCGTGGTGTCGCACAGTTCGTGCAGGTGGCTGCGCAGGATCTTGCCCAGGGACATGCTTTGCGCGTAGTCCAGGTAGGGCACCAGCGGGCCGCCGCCGTGGGCGGGCAGGGCGTACTTGGGCAATTGGGGGACTAGGGGGATGCTGACGGGGATCAGCGTGTCCTGGCCCACGGGCAGCCAGGCCAGGTGGTGGCCCTGCAGGCTGCCTTCGATGGCGGGCTGGGCGTGGCACATGAGCAGGTCCACCTTGCCTTGCAGCAGCATTTCCACGCCGTAGTCCAGGCTGGTGGTGACCACTTTCCAGCACAGCTGGGGCATGGCCTGGTTGAGGGCGGTGATGATGCCCGGCAGGACGGTGTGCGACAGCGTGCGGCCGGCCGCGATGGTGATGGTTTCATCGCGCGTGCGATGCGGGCGCTGCAGCAGGCCGTGGGTCTGCTCCAGGATGCCCAGCACTTCATGGGCCGAGGCCAGCAGCGTCTTGCCTGCGGCCGTGAGCGTGGTGGACTGGTGGCCGCGCTCGACCAGGGGCGTGCCCGCCCATTCCTCCAGCGCGCGGATGCGGCGGCCAAAGGCAGGGTGGGTGATGTGGCGGCGCTCGGCGGCCTTGTAGAGGCTGCCGGTGTCGGCCAGGGCCTGCAGGTCCTGCAGCAGTTTGAGGTTGAGTTCGTGCATGGGTAGGGTGGGTGCAGGGCTGTGCTGATCCGGCACAGCGCCGCCGCAATCGGCACAGCACCAAGGCGGGGCATGCCTAGCATGGTGGCATGCGAGAGAAGCCCTGTTATGCCTGAAGTTTGCCTCAGGAAGATGCAAAGCCATTTCATTGGCGGTGCGCAGCGCACGGTGCGGGATCTGCCGATCCAGCACAGGGAAGTGGTGCGCAACGGCGGCGAGCGGCCGCTGGACATGAATGGCAGCTATGCCGTAGGCCAGATGTACGCCATGGAGTACCGGCTGGCGCATCCGCGCAGCCCCCTGCCAGTGCTGCTGTGGCACGGCGGCGGCATGACCGGGGCGCAGTGGGAGTCCACGCCCGATGGGCGCCAGGGCTGGCTGTGGCGGCTGCTGGAGGCCGGCCACGACGTGGTGGTCTGCGATGCCGTGGAGCGCGGCCGCGCGGGCTGGGCGATGTTCCCCGAGATCTATGCCGAGGCGCCCGTGTTCCGCAGTGCCGAGGAGGCGTGGCAGCTGTTTCGCATAGGCCATGGCGCGCCTTCGGGCGGCGGTGTGGGCGAGCCCTTCGTCGGCCAGCGGTTTCCGCATGAGAATTTTGGTGCCCTGGTGCGTCAGATGGTGCCGCGCTGGCTGGGGCATGAGGCCATGGCCATGGCGGCCTATGACGCGCTTCTGGAGCAGTTCGGCCCCTGTGTGGTGATGGGCCACAGCCAGGGCGGTGGCTTTGCCGCGCATGCGGCCATCCGCAAGCCGCACCTGGTGCGCGCCGTGGTGGGGGTGGAGCCTACGGGCATGCCGGTGGTGCAAGAAGGGCAGCAAGGTCAGCAGGGGGCGGATGCCTTCACGCCTGCCTCGGCCATCCCGCACCTGGCGGTGTGGGGCGACCATTTCGCGCACAGCCCGCAGTGGCAGAAGTACCGCGCGCAGACCGATGTGTATTGGCAGCTGCTGCGCCGCCTGGGCGGCCGTGCCGAGGTGCTGGACCTGCCGGCCGCAGGCATTACCGGCAATTCGCATTTCTGCATGCTGGACACCAATGGCGACGAGGTGCTGGGCCGGGTGCTGGCCTGGCTGGAGCGCCTGGGCCGATGACTTGCCAGTGACTGGCCGGTCCTGGTCCCGAAGAATTTCAACGAGGAGAAAAATCTCATGCAACGCCGCAATTTCATGATCCGCAGCCTGTCTGCAACCACGGCGGCCCTGGCCCTGGGCGCCCTGGCGCCCGCGCAGTCGGCCCTGGCAGCCGATGCCGGCTGGCCCACGGCCGAGCCCATCCGCCTGATCGTTCCCTTCCCGCCGGGCGGCACGGCCGATGTGGTGAACCGCCTGTTCGCGCAGCAGCTGGGCAAGGTGCTGGGCGCCTCGGTGATCGTGGAGAACAAGGCCGGGGCCGGTGGCTCGCTGGGCACGCGCTTCGTGGCCGATGCCAAGCCGGACGGCTATACGCTGCTGGGCGCCACGTCCAGCACGCATGGCACGAATCCGGCCGTCTACACCAAGCTGCCGTATGACGCGGTGAAGGATTTCACGCCCATCACCCAGGTGATCACGGTGCCGGGCGTGCTCAGCGTGCATCCCTCGGTCAAGGCGGCGAATCTGAAGGAGCTGATCGCACTGGCGAAGGCACAGCCGGGCCATCTGTCGTATGCGTCCTCGGGCGCGGGCGGTCTGGGTCATCTGGCCATGGAGCTGTTCAAGGCCAAGGCGGGCGTGCAGATCATGCATGTGCCCTACCGTGGCGCTGGCCCGGCCTTCACCGATCTGATCGGCGGCCAGGTGTCCATGCTGTGGGAGCCGCTGCCGGCTTCGCTGCCGCACATCAAGTCCGGCAAGATCCGCCCGCTGGCCGTGGCCACGGCCCAGCGCAGCAGCGAGCTGCCCGATGTGCCGACCTTTGCCGAGTCCGGCGTGCCCGGCTACGCCGTGCAGGCCTGGAACGGCCTGCTGGCGCCCAAGGGCCTGCCCAAGGACATCCGCGACAAGCTGCACAAGGCCAGCGTGCAGGCCCTGGCCGATCCGCAACTGCGTCAGCGCCTGGCGGAGCTGGGCGGCACGGTGGTGGCCAATACGCCGGAGCAGTTCGGCGCGGTGATCCTCAAGGATGTGACGACCTGGAAGCAGGTGGCCTCTTCGTCGCAGATCAGCCTGGACTGATGCGGCGGGCACCGGGGAAAGCCCTGTGTCCCGGCGCCCACGGGGGGCGAGGCCAGGTGTCGTGACGGTGCCATAGTCCGGGGGTGGCGGTCCGGGCGCGCTGCCTGCGGCCGCGCACAAGGCCGCACATAAGGCCGCGCATAAGGCGGGCCGCCTGACCTGCCGCTCTCAAGCCATGGACATCAACCTCATCCGCAATTTCGTAGAGATCGTGGACGCGCGCAGCCTCAGCGCTGCGGCGCGCAAGCGCGACATCACGCGCTCCAAGGTGAGCAAGGAGCTCAAGGCGCTGGAGACGGCGCTGGGCGTGACCCTGCTGCACCGCACGACGCGCAGCTTTTTGCTGACGGCGGCGGGCGAGGTGCTATACGAGCACGGGCGCAGCATCATCCAGGAGGTGGAGGCGGCGCAGGGCGCCATCGACGCGCTGCAGCATGTGGTGACGGGCTCGGTGCGGCTGAGCATTCCCACGGGCCTGGGCGAGCTGTACCTGGCCGACATGCTGCTGGCCTTCCAGAAGCGGCACCCGCAGGTGCGCATCCGCGTGCTGTTCTCCAACCGGGTGAGCGATCCCATGAGCGCCCAGGTGGATGTGGCCGTGCGCGTGGCGCGCGACGTGCAGGAGCACCTGGTGGCGCGCGACCTGGGGCCGGTGGGCTTTGGCCTGTATGCCAGCAGCGCCTATGCCAAGGCGCGGCCGTTCCACGACCCCGCCGAGATTCCCCACGGCGTGCTGCTGACGCCGCCCGGCGACGGCAAGACCTATGCCGTCTCGGTGAAAAAGGGGCAGCAGGAGATTGCGCTCAAGTGCGAGCCCTGCATCACCAGCGAGCATTTCCCCTTCCTCAAGCAGTCCATGCTCCGGGGCAGCGGCGTGGCCACCTTGCCCAACTACATGGTGATGGACGAGCTGCGATCGGGCGCCGTGCAGCGCGTGTGCCCGGACTGGACGGTGTCCGGCCTGGGCGACCGGCTGTACATCATCACGGCCGAGGACCGCCGGCCCTCGCATGCCGTCAAGGTGATGACCGAGTTCCTCAGGGCCAGCCTGCTGCGCTTCGTGGAGCAGGCCGAGGTGTCCGGCCCTTAGGTCCTTAGTTCATCACCTTTTCGGTCTTCAGTTCTCCAGCGCAATCGCGTTGTCCGCGATCACCTTGCGCCACATCTGGCCGTCAGCGGCCAGGAAGTCGTCGAGCTGGGCCTGGGTCTGGGGCTTTCTGGCGGCCAGGGTCTGGTTGCCCAGGGCACTGGCGAACTCGGGGTTGAGCATGACCTTGTTGACGGCGGCCTGCAGGGTGTTGCGCGCGTCGGCCGGCGTGCCTGCGGGCACGGCAATGCCGAACCAGGTGGAGGCCCTGAAGCCCGGCACGCCCGATTCGGCAATGGTGGGCGTCTGCGGCAGGAACTGCGAGCGCTCCGGCCCGGTGGTGGCAATGGCCACCAGCTTGCCGGCCTTGATGTGGGGCAGGGAGGTGCCGGCCACGTCCACCATGAGCTGGGTGTCGTTGGCCATGAGGGCGGTGAGGGCCGGCGCGCTGCCGTTGAAGGGAATGTGGGTGGCGGCCACGTCCAGGCGGGACTTGATCAGCTCGGTGGTCAGCTGCAGCGGGTTGCCCAGGCCGACCGAGCTGTAGTTGAGCTTGCCCGCGTGGGCCTTGGAGTAGGCCTTGAGGTCGGCGACGTTTTTGATGCCGGTCTGGCTGTTGGTGACCAGCACCAGCGGGGCCTCGGCCAGGATGTTGGTGAGCTTCAGTTCCCGGTCGGGGTTGTAGCTCAGCTTTTTGTAGAGCAGGGGGTTGAGCACCATGCTGGCATTGCTGGCCAGCAGCAGGGTGTAGCCGTCGGCCGGCGAGCGCGCCACGGCCGAGGCGGCAATCATGGTGTTGGCGCCCGGCCGGTTCTCCACGACCACGGACTGCTTGAGCTCCGTGGACAGGTGCGTGGCCAGGGTGCGGGCCAGCACATCGACCGAGCCGCCCGGCGCATACGGGGCGATGAGCTTGATAGGCTTGCTGGGGTAGTCGGACTGGGCGAACCCGGGGGCTGCGGCTGCGGTGGCCGCAGCGGCAAGCAGCAATGCAATGGCCTTGTTCATGCGTTGTCTCCTTCTCTTTCGGTGTTGGCGGGTTCAGATCTTGCGCTGCGTCGCGCCCCAGTGGGCGTCGCGCAGCTTTCTTTTGGCGATCTTTCCGTTGTCGTCGCGGGGCAGGCGCTGGAAGACGAAGCTGCGCGGCAGCTTGTAGGCCGCCAGCCGGCCGCGCAGCCATTCTTTCAGTTCCGCCTCGGGCAGTGTGCCTGACTGGCCGGGCTCGACCAGGGCCAGCAGCCGTTCGCCGTACTCGGCATCGGGCACGCCGATGACGGCGCAGTCTGCTATGCCGGGGTGCCTGAGCAGCTCGTTCTCTATCTCGGCCGGGTAGATGTTCACGCCGCCGGAGATCACCATGTCCGAGTCGCGGTCGCAGACGTAGAGAAAGCCTTCTTCGTCCAGGTAGCCCATGTCGCCCAGGGTGATCAGGCCGCCCTGGTCCATCTTGCGGCGGGCCTCTTCGTTGCCCTTGTAGGTGAAGTCGGCATAGGCGGGCTGGCGCACGTAGATCAGGCCGACCTCGCCCGTGGGCAGGGCCTGGCCCTGCCTGTCGAGGATGCGGACCTCGGCATCCTGCAGCGGCAGGCCCGCGCTGCCCGGGTGGGTGAGGGCGTCGGCCGAGCCGATGAAGGTGACCAGGCCCGACTCGCTGGAGGCATAGGTCTCGTTGATGATGGGCCCCATCCACTCGATCATGGCCTTCTTGACCTCGGGCGCGCAGGGCGAGCCGGTGGAGGCGATGAAGCGCAGCGAGGAGATGTCGTAGCGCTCGCGCACTTCGCGCGGCAGCCGGAGCAGGCGCACGTACATGATGGGCACCATGTAGGCCGTGTCGATGCGGTGCTCCTGCACCAGCTGCAGGAAGCGCTCGGGGTCGAAGCGCTGCTCCAGCACCACCAGCTCGCTGAGCATGAGCGCGTTCTGGAAGTACAGGCTGGGCGCGCTGTGGTAGATGGGCGCGGTCAGCAGGGTGCGCGCGCCGGGCTGCAGGCCGTAGGCGGTGGCGATCAGCGCCTGGTTCACGGCCAGGCGCCGGGGCAGTTCTTCCACGGGAAACGCCTTGCGCAGCACGCCCTTGGGGCGGCCCGTGGTGCCCGATGTATAGGCCATGTGGCCGCGCGGCGCGACCAGCGGCCCGTCGTAGGGGGCCTGGGCGGCCAGCCAGGTTTCGTAGTCCTGCTCCGGCTCGCGTGCGTGGGCGACGCGCCGGGGCAGGTCCGCATAGAGTTCGCCCTTGAGGCCGTCGAGCAGGTCCTGGCTGGTGATGAGGGCGCGGGCGCCGCTGTCGGCCAGGATGTAGTCGATCTCCGTGGCCGTGAAATGCCAGTTGACGGGGCAGTAGTAGATGCCCGCAATGCGGCAGGCATGGACCACGTCGGCGTATTCGATGCCGTTGCGCAGGAAGACGGCCAGCACGTCGCCTTCGGCCAGGCCCAGGCTGCGCAGGCCCTGGGCCAGCTGGCGGCCGCGCTGCTGCTGGGCGGCGCCGGTCAGCGTGCGCTGTTCGAAGACCAGGGTGGAATGGGGCGTGGCGGCGGCGCTCATGTGGGCGTGGCCTCCTGCTCCCCATCGTTGACGTTGGGCTGGTTGGCGGCCTTGGCCATCTGCCGGGCGCGCGCCCAGTCGGCATCGTCCCAGGCCTGGTATTCGGTGAAGTAGGCGCCGTTGGCCAGGGCGTCGCCGCCGTCCAGCGTGATGGTCTGGCCGTTGAGCCAGGTGTTGCCCGGGGCCAGGATGAAGGCGGCCATGTTGCCGATGTCCTCGCCCGTGCCCAGGCGGCGCGTGGGGTTGTCCAGGCGGCGGCGGTCGGCCGAGTCCTCGTTGCCGTCGATCCTGGGGCGCAGGCGCTGGCTGGCGCCCTGGGTGGGAATCACGCCCGGCGCAATCGCGTTGAACCGTATGCGCTTGGGACCCCATTCCACGGCCAGCGATTTGGTCATGGCGTCCAGCCCGGCCTTGGACATGGCCGAGGGCACGACGAAGGGCGAACCCGTGTCCACCCAGGTGACGACGATGGACAGCACCGAGCCCGGCAGCCCTTCGGCGATCCAGCGGCGGCCCACGGCCTGGGTGACGTAGAAGGTGCCTCGGAAGACGATGTCCGAGATGGCATGGAAGCCGTTGATGCTCAGGTCCTCGGTGCGGCTGACGAAGTTGCCGGCCGCGTTGTTGACCAGGCTCGTCAGCGGGCCGTGTTCGGCCCAGATGCGGTCGATGACGGTGTGCACGGCCTCGGGCTGGCGAATGTCGAGTTCATGCGCAAAAGCCTGCGCGCCCGTGTCGTTGTTCAGCATCTCGCAGGCCTGCTGCACCACGGAGCGCCGCCGGCCGCACAGGTGCAGCTCGGCGCCCAGTTCCGCCAGCTTGGCCGCCATGGCCAGGCCCAGCCCCGTGCCGCCCCCGGTGATCAGGACGCGCTGGCCCTGGAATAGATTGGCTTCGAACATGCTTGTCTCCTTTTGCTTTCACTCTAGGGAGACAGGGGCGGCTGGCAAAGGAGGGTGGTGGAACGCGGTTGGTTCCGTGGTGGAAACAATGGGCGGGGTTTCGGGCTGTGATCACAGCCAGTTGACGAAACAGTCCTGCCCTTCGGCAGGACTGCAACCCCGCAACCGCCGCAAGCTGCAAGGCGCAGGCGGGGGCATACGGGGTGGGGTCTGCAGAACCGCCCGGGGGTTCAGGGCGCAGCCCTGTGCCCCGCCTTGCCCGCTGCGCTGCGCAGGTCGGCCACCTGGGCGGCGGTCACATCGGCAGGCTGGCCGCCCAGGGCCGTGCGGGTGTAGTTGGCCAGGGCGGCGACTTCGCCATCGGTCAGCTCCTGCATGAAGCCGGGCATGCCGGGCAGGGGCGTGGGGCCCTGCTGGGTGGCCGGGTGCTTGGGCAGGCCGACGAGGATGGCCAGCACCAGGTTGCGGGCGTCGGCCTGGCGCACGGTGCTGTTGCCCTTGAGCGGGGGCATGGTGAGGCTGCGGCCCAGGCCCTCGCTGCCGTGGCAGCTGGCGCACAGCGCCATGTAGTGGCCCCGGCCCGCGTCCAGCGTGCCCGCGCCGTTGCCCCCGCTGTTGCCGGTGCCGGAATCCGGGGGCGCGGCGGCCGGCAGGGGCTGGGGCGCGGGCGGGTTATCGCCCAGCAGGAAGGTGGACAGCGCCGTCATGTCCTCGGCCGTGAGGTACCGGGTGCTGTTGGCGATGACCTCGTGCATTTCATCGAAGGCGCTGCCGTGGGCCGAGAAGCCCGTCTGCAGGAACTGGGCCATGCCCTCGCGCGTCCAGCCGCGTGCGGCCAGGGCTTCGGCGGTGATGCCGGGGGCCGTGAACAGCGACAGCGTGCCGCCCTGCAGCCAGCGGTCCTTCTGCATCTGGCCGAACATGCCGCGCGGCGTGTGGCATTCGGCGCAGTGGCCCATGACATTGCCCAGGTACTGCCCGCGCAGCCAGGCCGGGCTCTGGCCCTGCGAGCCCACGGGCAGGGGCGCGCTGGACAGGAACAGCGTCTTCCAGCCGAACATCAGCACGCGCAGGTTGAAGGGGAAGGGCAGGGCGGGCTTGGTGTTGGGCTGGGCCACGGGCCGGATGTTCATCAGGTAGCCGTAGATCAGGTCCGAGTCTTCGCGGCTCATCAGGTGGTAGGAGGCATAGGGCATGGCCGGGTAGAGCTGGCGCCCGCCCGGCGCCGTGCCGCGGGTGACGGCGGCGTGGAATTCCTCGGCCGTCCAGCGGCCTATGCCGTGGTCCGGGTCGGGGGTGATGTTGGTGCCGTAGAGGGTGCCGAAGGGCGTGGGCAGGGGCTTGCCGCCCGCAAAGGGCTGGCCTTCCCGGGCGCCACCCATGCCACCCACCCCGTCATGGCAGGCCATGCAGTCGGCGGCGCGCGCCAGGTACAGGCCCTGGGCCAGCTGCTGGGGGCTGCGGTGCACGGCCTGCGGCTCGCGCTGGGGCACATGGGGCCGGTTGCCCCAGACGGCGGCAATGGCAAACAGCACGGCCAGCAGCAGGAGGATGAGCAGCAGCCCGCGCCAGCGGCGCCTGTGCCTGCGCGGTGGCGGGGGGCGGGCACCGCTGTAGTCTGCGGGTGGCGCGGCGGCGGGGGCGGCTGCGCTGGGGTCGGCGGCGGACATGGCGCTCATCCTTTCAAGGTCAGCCCGGGCGTGTTCAGGACCAGGTCCTTCACGGCCGCGTAGTAGCGCACATAGCCGGTGCAGCGGCACAGGTGGGGCTGCAGCGCCTCGCCCACGACCTGTTCCACATCGGCCGCGCGGATGGGCGCCTTGGCCAGGCGCTCGACCAGCACCGTGGCCGCGATGACGAAGCCCGGCGTGCAGTAGCCGCACTGGAAGCTGAAATGCTCCAGGTACTTCTGCTGCACGGGGCTGATGGCGATGACCTTGCGCGGCTGGCCCGAGGCGCCCGAGGCGCCCGGGGCTGATGGGGGCGCGGTGTCCGCGCCGGCCGGGTCGGCAATGCCTTCGATGGTGCGGACCTTGCGGCCCTGGAAGTAGTGGGCGCCGGTGATGCAGGTGCGCATTTCGCGGCTGCCCTCGGGCCCGTCCACGATGACGGTGCAGGCCCGGCATTCGCCGATGCCGCAGCCCAGGCGCGAGCCGGTGAGGTTCAGGTATTCGTGCAGGAAGTCGATCATGGGCATGCCTTCGGGCACGTCCATGGGGCCGACGGTCTGGCCGTTGACGGTCAGCGACAAGGGGAGCGGGACAAGGCTCATGGTGCGAGTGCCTCCCTGATCTTTTGCGGGGTCACGGGCAGGTCGTGGAAGCGCTTGCCTATGGCGTGGTGCAGTCCGTTGACGATGGCGGCGACGATGGGAATCATCACCACCTCGGCAATGCCCTTGGGCGGATCGGTGTCCGACAGCGGTGCCAGCAGCTCGGCGGTCTGCTTCCAGACCGCCACCTCGCTGCCGCGCGGCAGGTGGTAGCGGTGGAAGTTCCAGTTGCCGTCGCCGGGGCCGCCCTCGTACAGCGGCATGGTTTCGTACAGCGCATGGCCTATGCCCATGGCGATGCCGCCTTCGAGCTGGCCGTGCACCAGCTCGGGCACGATGGGCCGCCCGCACTCCATGATGGAGTGGTGGGCCAGCAGCTCGACCGCGCCCGTGCCCGTGTCCACCGCCAGCTCGACCAGGGCCGCATTGGCGCTGTAGTAGGTGACGCCCGCGTTGTTGCGCTGCATGGGCGGATAGAACAGATTGCGCCGCGCAATCATGCGGTAGCCGGCGGCACTGCGCCGCGCGGTGACAGAGGCCTCGACGGGCGTGGCCGCCTGCGGCGTGTCGGTGGTGTCAGGGGCCGGCGTGACGGCGCCGGCATCGGGCGCGCTGCCCAGGCGCACGGCCAGCGCGTCCAGCGGCCGGCGCGCGCTGGTGCCCAGGATGTCGAAGTCGGCCTCGGCCCATTGCCAGCGGTTGAAGGTATGGCCCACGGCACCCGTGACCAGCTGCATGGCATGGGCCTTCTGGGCCAGCGCCTGCAGTGACAGCGGCTGCATGCCGTTGGCCGTGAGCATGCCGTTGACCCAGCGAGCGTCCTCGCGGCGCACCATGTAGGGCGCCTTCTGGCCGCCGCCCGTGCCCTGGCTCCAGATGGCGACGGCGGCCGGCCACAGGCCGTGCTCGAAGACCACGCGCGCCGTCTCGCTGGTGGCGTGGCTGTAGTAGTAGGCCGAGTTGCTGGCGCTGGCCGGCGAGGCGTAGACCGGCGTCCACAGCGGCCGGGCGGCGAAGCGGTCCTGGTCGGCCTGGGGCATGGTGTAGTTGTCGCCCTCGGCCTTGAGCGGCAGCTCCGGCCAGTCCAGGCAGGCGGTCTGCAGCTCGTCGGCGGGCTTGCCGAACCATTGCACGCACAGCTGGGCCTGCGAGGTGCCCATGCCCGTGCCGATCTCGGTGCCCGAGTGGTGCAGCAGCACGCGGCCCTGGGGCGATATCTCGATGCGGGCGAAGGCCGCCTCGCCGCCCGTGCCGAAGTCCTTTTGCACGCAGGCAAAGCCCACGCCGTAGCGCTGGCCCGGGTGGCTGGCCTCGTAGGCGGTCTTGCGCTTGGCGCGCTCGGTCCACAGCGGATGGCGGCGGGCGCGCTCCAGCACCTCGTCGGCGCGCAGGGCACCGGCGGCAATGGCGCCCTGGGTGTTCTTGGCACCCGAGGTCAGCACGTTGCGCAGCCGCAGCTCGATGGGGTCGATCTGCAGCAGTTCGGCGATTTCGTCCACCATCATCTCGGTGGCCGCCATGCTCTGCAGCGTGCCGTAGCCGCGTGCCGAGCCCGCGTCCAGCGCGCGGCTGGCCAGGGCCACGGCGGTGATGTCGTTCTTGGGAAAGTAGTAGATGGACTGCGCCGCCGTGCCGCCGACCATGGCCACCGAGGGCGAGAAGTTGGCCCGGCCGCCGCCATTGGCCGTCATGTTGGCCACCAGGCTCTGGAAGAGGCCGGTCTTCCTGTCGATGGCCATGGTGTAGTCGATCTCGAAGGCATGGCGCTTGAGCGAGGACTGGAACTGCTCGAACCGGTCATTGGCCAGGCGCACGGGCTTGCCGTCCGCATACAGCGCGCAGACCAGGCCGTAGTAGGGCATGGGCGCGTGGTCCTTGGAGCCGTAGCCCACCGTGTAGCACGGGTGCACGAAAAGGTTCTTGAGCGGGAACCTGCTGGCCTGCACCATCTGCGCTGCCCATTCGGCCACCTCGTGCGGCGATTGCGTGGCCAGCACCATGTGCAGGCTTTGCGTGGCCGCGTCATACCAGCAGTTGGCGTTGTCGGGCTCCAGCGCGGCCGTGTCCACCGATTGCGTGGCGTAGTGGCGCTGCAGCACCAGCCAGTCGGCAGGCGGCGTGGCCAGCTCCTGGGCGATTTGCTCGGCCGCGCGCAGGCCGCGCGCCGTGACCGCGTCGGCCTTGGAGATCTGCGGCCAGACCAGCGGCTTGCGTTCGGCGGGGAACAGCGGGGCATCGCGCAGGCTGGAGAACACGTCGTCGTCAAAGGCCGTGGCACCGCCCTGGCGCACATAGCGGAACACGCCCCAGGGCGGACGGTCCAGCGCGCCCGTGATGCGGCCGTAGCGGATGACGCCGGCCGTGGCCTGCAGCCTTTCCTTGGCAAAGCGAAAGCGCGCGAAGTCGTGGTAGATGAGGATGGCCACGGCCTGGCCCAGGTAGGCGGGGGTCTTGCCTGCGGGCAGCAGCATGTCTTCGCCATAGAACTCGGGAAAGGCCAGGCCATCGCGCGCCAGGTCCTCGGCCGTTACCACGCGGTCGGGCGCCAGTTCGCCGTCCAGGGAAGACAGGTCCATTCCATCGAACAGCCGGTCGGCCAGCGTGGTGCGCACGATGAAGGCATGGGATTGCTGCTGGGGCCAGTGCGGCATGTCGCGTGCGCGGATATCGCGGGCGAAGACCTTGGCGCCCATGACCTTGGAGCGGCCATCGAGCCGCATGCGCGGCAGCTGGGTGGCCGGCTCGCGGGCCACGCTGCCCAGGACGCGGTCTTCAAAGAGGGCTGCATAGGCCTGGCTGGCCAGCGGCGCCACCCAGACGCTGACGCCTGCGATGCTGGCGGCCTGCAGAAAGCCGCGCCGCGACAAGGGAGCCGTGCCGGCCTGGCTGCCGGCGCCGGAGTGTTGTTCTGGGCGCATGGCGCTCTTCTCCTGTGGGGTTGAGCCCACTGTAGGAGGGCGCATGCCGCGCGGCCTGTCAGCAAAGGCTGCTTCTGGCGTCAGCGCGGCGGCAGCGGCGGGTGCTTGCCATCGTCAAAAGCAGGAGCGGGCCAGGGCCGCCAGGCCGCGACGGCAGCGTGCCGGCCGCACTGTCAATCAGACGCCGGCGCAAGAAGGGCCTTGCCGCAGTGCTCCGTGGCGCCGCGCATAGCCCGGCAGGGCCAGGGCGTGTCCACATTCAGGCATAGTTGAGGGTTGTGCAGAAAGTAGTGAAGTCCCGGGCATAACCGGAGCTTCTTATTACTTTATTTTTTTATAGTTTGCGTTTTTATACGCGCAACCTATATTTGCTCCCACTTCCCAACAATGCGCAGCGGCGTCCCCAGGCCGTCCTGCGCCGCGGCGTTTTTTCATGATCGAGATTCGGGATCTTTCCCTGACCTACAAGGGCCCCACCGGGCCCGTCCATGCCTTGCGGGGCATCAACCTGCAGATCGAGTCGGGCGAGGTGTTCGGCATCATCGGCCGCAGCGGTGCGGGCAAAAGCTCGCTGGTGCGCTGCCTGAACCTGCTCAACCGCCCGACCTCGGGCCAGGTGCTGGTGGGCGGCCGTGACCTGATGCAGCTGAGCGATGCCGAGCTGCGCACGGCGCGCCGCGACATCGGCATGGTGTTCCAGCATTTCAACCTGCTGTCCTCGCGCACGGTGTTCGACAACGCCGCGCTGCCGCTGGAGATGGCGGGCATGTCGGCCGACGACATCAAGAAGCGCGTGGACCCGCTGCTGGACCTGGTGGGCCTGAGCGCGCTGCGCGACCGCTATCCGGCGCAGATCTCGGGCGGGCAAAAGCAGCGCGTGGGCATTGCGCGCGCGCTGGCCAGCCACCCCAAGGTGCTGCTGTCGGACGAAGCCACATCGGCCCTGGACCCCGAGACCACGCGTTCCATCCTGGACCTGCTGCGCAAGGTCAACCGCGAGCTGGGCCTGACCGTGGTGCTGATCACGCACCAGATGCAGGTGATCAAGCAGATCGCCGACCGCGTGGCCGTGATCGACGGCGGCGAGATCGCCGAGCTGGGCCCCGTGATCGACGTGTTCACGCGCCCGCAGCAGGCCATCACGCGCAGCCTGATCGACGAGATCGTGCCCCAGCAACTGCCCGAGTCGGTGGCCGTGCGCGTGAACGCGCTGGCCGCCCAGCTGGCGCCCGGCCAGCAAGGCCGGCTGCTGCGCCTGTCGTATGCGGGCGAGAGCGCCTACCAGCCCATCCTGTCGCACCTGATCCGCGAGCTGGGGCTGGACCTGTCCATCCTGCATGGCCAGATCGACGAGATCCAGGAGCAGACCTTCGGCTCGCTGGCCGTCTTCGCCAGCGGCGACGCGGCAAAGATCGATGCAGCCGTGGACCATCTGCGCGCCACCGGCGTGCAGGTGCAGATCGTTTCCACCAGGGATTGAGCGATGTTTGAGAATTTTTCGGAAATGATGCTGGAGCTGTTCGTCAGCTCGCTGTGGGAGACCATCATCATGGTCGGCGTCTCGGGCCTGGTGGGTGGCCTGATCGGCATTCCCCTGGGTGTGTTCCTGCGCCTGACCGACCACGGCGGCGTGCTGCAGAACGGCCCGGCCAACAAGATCGTGGGCTGGATCGTCAATGCGCTGCGCTCCACGCCCTTCATCATCCTGCTGGTGGCCATCATCCCGCTGACGCGTCTGATCACGGGCTCGTCCATCGGCACCTGGGCGGCCGTGGTGCCGCTGACCATTGCGGCAGCGCCCTTCGTGGCGCGCCTGGTGGAGACCGCGCTGCGCGAGGTGGACAACGGCCTGGTGGAAGCGGCCCAGTCCATGGGCGCCACCACGGGCCAGATCGTCTGGAAGATCCTGCTGCCCGAGGCGCTGCCCGGCATCGTGGCGGGCCTGACCATCAGCTTCGTGAGCCTGACCGGCTACTCGGCCATGGCCGGCGCCATCGGCGGCGGCGGCCTGGGCGACCTGGGCATCCGCTACGGCTACCAGCGCTTTTTGCCCGATGTGATGCTGGCCGTGGTCATCATCCTGATCTTCTTCGTGCAGGCCATCCAGAGCCTGGGCGACTGGGCGGTGCGCAGGCTCAGCCACCGCTGATCCACACACCCCGGCGGCCGGTGCGGCTGGCGCGGCCGGGGCGGCAAGCTGCCGCGAGATTGTCTGAAAGAGGGATTCCATGAAAAAGCGCGCATTGCTTCAATCGCTGGCCCTGGCCGCCGTCCTGCCCCTTGCCGGGCTGGTCGCACTGCCGGCTCATGCGGCCGACGGCTCGGTCACCATCGGCGTGACCTCGGGCCCGCATGCCCAGATCGCCGAGGTGGCCAGGAAGGTGGCCGAGAAGAACGGCCTCAAGGTGAAGCTGGTCGAGTTCGGCGACTTCATCCAGCCCAACGCTGCCCTGTCCCAGGGCGAGCTGGATGCCAACATCTACCAGCACCAGCCCTTCATGGACGCCCAGAACAAGGACCGCGGCTACAAGCTCGTGCCCGTGGCCCGTGCGGTCAACCAGCAGATGGGCGTGTACTCCAAAAAGATCAAAAGCCTGGCCGACCTCAAGAGCGGTGCGCGCGTGGGCATCCCCAACGACCCCACCAATGGCTCGCGCGCGCTGATGGTGCTGGCCGCGCAAAAGCTGATCGAACTGAAGACCGGCGCGGGCGCCCGTGCCTCGGTGCTGGACATCACGGCCAATCCGAAGAAGCTGAGGTTCGTCGAGCTGGAGGCCGCCCAGCTGGCGCGCTCGCTGGACGATCTGGACGCCGCCGCCGTCAACAGCAGCTATGCCGTGGCCGCAGGCCTGTCGCCGCAAAAGGATTCGCTGGCGCTGGAAGCCACGGACACGCCCTATGTGACCGTGTTGATCGCCACGCGCGCCGGCCATGAGAAGGACGCGGGCCTGCAGGCCTTCGTCAAGGCCTACCAATCGCCCGAGGTGCGCCAGTTCATCGACACGCAGTTCAAGGGCGCCTACACGGCGGCCTGGTAAGAGCATGGGCACCCTCGCATCCCACCGGGTTTCCGACGCGGACTTCGTGGCCGCCATCGGCGTGCAATGGCAGCGCCGCCCGCTGACGCCCGAGCCCGGCCTGGCCGCGCTGCTGGCGCAGGCCCAGCTGGACGACGGCGGCAAGGCCACCGTGGTCCAGGCCGTGGGCATGCTGGTGGTCGACGAATGCGTGGCCCATGGCTACCACAGCATGGACCTGGTTGTGCTGCACCCGGGCACGCCGGGCCTGGACGAGGCGCTGGAGCGCTTCGACAAGCCCCACACCCATGCCGATGACGAGGTGCGCTACATCCTCGAAGGCGAAGGCCTGTTCGGCTTCTTCGATGCCGGCGGCGAAGAGCGCGTGCTGCGCGTGCAGCCCGGCGACTACCTGCGCATACCGGCGGGCGTGGAGCACCGCTTCACGCTGACCGCCACGCGGCGTATCAAGGCGCTGCGTCTGTTCGCCGACACGGCGGGCTGGGTGGCGCAATATACCCAGCGGCCCGCCGCTGCCATGGAGGTACCTGCATGAGCCTGCCTGTCCCGACACTGTTCCAGACACTTGACGAGGCACTGTTCACGCGCGCCCAGGACCTGCTGGACGAGGAATGGCTGGCCAAGGATGCCGACCTCGCCCCCGTGCTGCCCGTGGTGCTGGCGCGCGGCGTGGGCCAGGACTGGCACAAGGCCGGCACCTTCCGCCACCACCTGGCGGGCGTGGCCCGTTCGCTGGCGCTGTGGCGCCAGCCGCGCGACGTGCGCCTGCTGGGCCTGCTGCACAGCGTCTACGGCAACGCCTTCGTGGACCTGGTCAAGTTCGACGCGGGCAGCGAGCGCGGCCGCCTGCGCGAGCTGGTGGGCGAGGGCGCCGAGCACCTGGTCTACCTGTTTTGCACCATGAGCCGCACGCAGTTCATGCAGAAGATCCTGGCCGGCGACCTGGCCGAAGACGGCTCCATGGCGCTGGAATCCGCCGGCCGTAGCCAGCGCCTGAGTGCCTATGAAGTGGCGGCCTTCACCATCGTGAGCATGGCCGATGCCATGGAGCAGTGGTTCAGCTGGCAGGAAGACATCTATTCGCAGTTTCCGCAGGTGCAGAACCAGCGGCAGCAGGGCGTGCACTGGGCGGCCTCGCTGTGGCCCGGTCCCATGCGGCCTGCCAGCCGCATGCTCAGCCAGATCAGCGACCTGGGCCGTGCGCTGCAGCACCCGGCGCTGCGCGCCCAGCTGCCGCTGCCGCCGGTGTTCGACCATTGCAGCCGGCAGCTTTCGCCCGGCGACGAGGCCGCTGCCGTGTCGCTGTACTGGTCGGTGATCCAGCTGGACCAGCCGCTGGTGGACCTGGACGCCGCCACGGCCGTGCTGGAAAGCGCCGTGCGCCTGAACCCCTGGGTGGGCGAGCCGCAGATGGTGCTGGCCCAGCTCTACCTGTCTGCCGGCCGCGCCGACGACGCCGCGCGCGCAGCCACCAGTGCGCTGCAGTGCTTCAGCGGCTGGGGCAATGCCTGGGACAAGCGCGTGCAGTGGGACGCCTGGATCGCCTGGACGCGCATCCTGCTGCAGTCGGCGCAGCAGGGAAGCTGGCCCGAGCGCCTGGACAAGCTCAACAACCTGGCCCTGAAGGGCTGAGATGCAAAAAAGCCTGGCGCGAGAGCCAGGCTTTTTTGTGATGGGAGCGCGCCCGCGCCTTATTTGGCCGGCGCCGTTTCGGCCTTGGCGGCCGGCGCAGCGCTGGCGGGCACGGCGCCATCCTCGATCGCCTCGGGATGCATGGGGCGGCGTGCATAGCGCTGGGCCAGCACGGCGCAGACCATGAGCTGCAGCTGGTGGAAGACCATCAGCGGCAGCACGATGGCGCCCACGGCGCTGGACTCGAACAGCACCTTGGCCATGGGCACGCCGCTGACCAGGCTCTTCTTGGAACCGCAGAACACCAGGGTGATCTCGTCCTCCTTGGAAAAGCCCAGGCGGCGCGCCGTCCACGACGTGATGACCAGCACCAGGGCCAGCAGGATGGACGACAGCAGCAGCAGGCCCAGCAGCGCAGGCAGGGGCGTCTGCTGCCACAGGCCGCTGATGACGGCGGCGCTGAAGGCCGTGTACACCACCAGCAGGATGGAGCCCTGGTCCACGAACTTCACGCGCTTGGCATGGCGCGAGATGAAGCCGCCGATCACGGGCCGCAGCAGATGGCCCAGCACAAAGGGCAGCAGCAGCTGCAGCGCGATCTTGCCGATGGCCTGCAGCGCGTCGCCCCCTTCGGCGCTCTTGTGCAGCAGCATGCTGACCAGGATGGGCGTGATCACGATGCCCATCAGCGTGGAGGCCGATGCGCTGCACACGGCGGCGGGCATGTTGCCGCGCGCCATGGCCGTGAAGGCGATGGCCGACTGCACCGTGGCCGGCAGCGTGCACAGGAAGAGCACGCCCATGTACATCTCGGGCGTGACCAGCGGCTCCAGCACGGGGCGCAGCGCCCAGCCCAGCAGAGGAAAGAGCACGAAGGTGGCCGCGAAGATGGTCAGGTGCAGGCGCCAGTGGCCTATGCCGGCAAAGATGGCCTCGCGCGAGAGCTTGGCGCCGTGCAGGAAGAACAGCAGGCTGACCATGAGCGTGGTCGCCACCTCCAGCCATTGCGAGACGGCGCCCGAGGCGGGCAGGAAGCTGGCCAGTGCCACGGTGGACAGCAGCATCAGCGTGAAATTGTCAGGGGCGAAGCGGGGGCGTGCCATGGGAAAACTCTCTCCAACTAACTATCGGTTCGTGCAGCCAGGCTGCAAGGCCCCGATTGGACGCCACGGCCATTGAAAAGAGAAATGGATTTATCTGATGGTTTTATAATTTTTCCGTATGAATATCAGCCTGCGCCAGCTGCGCGCCTTCCTGGCCGTGGCGGAAAGCCGCAACTTCAGCCGCGCGGGCGAGCTGATGGCGCTCACCCAGCCCGCCGTCAGCCGCAATGTCACCGAGCTGGAACAGGCCCTGGGCGTGCAGCTTTTGCACCGCACCACGCGCGAGGTGGAGCTGACCGACGCCGGCCGCCTGCTGCAGGGCCATGCCACGCGCGTGCTGGACGCGCTGGATGAATGCCTGCTCGAAGTCAGCGGCCTGGCCACCCAGCGCCTGGGCAAGGTGCGCGTAGCCAGCAGCCCCACGCTGTCGGCGCATCTGATGCCACGCTGCATTGCGCGCTGCCGCGAGCAGGCGCCGGGCATCGAGCTGCTGCTGCTGGACCGCATCCAGAGCGACGTGCTGCAAAGCGTGCGCAGCGGCGAGGTGGACTTCGGCGTGGTCATCGACCCGCAGGGCCGCGACGACCTGTACTGCGAAACCATACTCAGCGAGCCCTTTTGCCTGGTCTGCCCGGCCACGCACAGGCTGGCCCGCAAGCGCCAGGTGGCCTGGAGCGACCTGGCCGGCCAGCCGCTGGTGCTGCTGGACCACGCCTCGGGCAGCCGCCGCCTGATCGACGCCGCGCTGCAGGCCCACGACGCCGAGGCCGCCGTGGTCCAGGAAGTCGGCCACACCACCACCATCTTCTGCATGCTCCAGGCGGGCCTCGGCCTGAGCGTGGTGCCGGAACTGGCCGTGCCGCAGGAATGGCGAGCTCCCGCGAGTGGCGCCACCACCCCCGACGCCCTCGCCAGCCGCCCCCTGCTGCCGCGCGTGCAGCGCGACATCATGCTGGTGCGCCGCCGCCAGCGCGAGCTGTCGCCCGTGGCGCAAAGCGTGTGGGATTTGATCAGGGGGGAGGCGGGGCAGCTGTGAGCTGCGCCGGCTCATTGCGTAGCGGAAAGTCAGCGAAACGGCCCGCCAGTTCCAGACAGTCCTGAGGCCACTCTCCCCTGAAGTGGTCCTGAATGGCCAGGGCCATCCAGCGGCTCTTTGACATGCCCTGGGCCTTGGCTGCCTGCTCCAACAAGCCGTACGAGACGTCATCCAGATCAAGTGTGAGTTTGTGCATGGCAACCACCCCGAGTTGGATTGTCAGGGCAGCCCCCACAAGCCGCCGCATACGGCCTGATCGCCTCGCGCACGCGGTCCAGCACCAGCGCGTGGGGCGAGGGCGCAAGCCGCCCGGCGCGCACGGCCTGGTATTGGGCGGGGAGGAACTGGCTGAGCATGTTCTCGGGCAGGGTGCAGGCGGACAGGTTGTCCAGCAGCCGCGCCACGGCGGCGTTCACCGTGGGGTCGGCCCAGTAGTAGCGGATGCGGTCGCTGTAGCTGTAGATGCGCAGCAGCCTTTGGGCGCCGGGATCGGGCTGCTCGCCGCGGTAGTAGCGTTCCCAGCTGGCGGGGCGGCCCAGCATGGCGGACTCCAGCACGGCGGGCAGGTGGGAGCGCTGGTGCGCGTCGATGAGCTGCTCTTCGATGGAGGCCAGCGCGAACAGCACCTCGCGCAGCGCAAAGGTGGCGCCGGGGCCGACCTTGAGGATGGCAAAGCCGTCCTGCACCAGCTGGCGCAGGGCCTCGGGCCGCTGGTAGTCGGTGGAGTGGGCCTCGAAGACCAGTTGCGGGTGCTGGCGCAGCAACTGCTTGAGGTCGGCCGCTTCACCGGGCGCGTAGTCCACCACGCGTGTGTGATCGAACTCCACGCCGGGCTGGACCACCATGGCAATGATGCGCGGCCAGACAGGGTCCAGCCCCTGTTGCGCGAAGACTTCACGGTGCACCTGCAGCGTGCGCTGGGCGTCGGCGCGGGCAGTGACTTGCACATGCTCCAGCGCATGCGCGGCGCCGCCGGGCACGGGCACTTCGGTGCCGATCACGTAGACGGGACCGGGCGCCGGGCAGGTGCTGCCGCGCTCGGCCGCCTGGCAGAGCAGGGCAGCGCGGCGGGCCACGGTTTCGTCGTCCAGCGCCTGGGGGTCGTCTGCGCAGGCCATGCTGGCGTCCAGGTGCAGCTTCACGAAGCCGGCTGCCGCATAGGCGTGCACCAGGTCCTGCGCCAGATCCATGGCCTCGGCGGCTGGAAGATGGGTCCACGCCGTGGGGCCCAGGTGGTCGCCGCCCAGCAGCACGCGGTCTGGCGGCAGGCCGACGCGGTGGGCGATGGCCAGCACGAAGCGGCGGAAGTCGGCGGGCTGCATGCCGGTGTAGCCGCCGAACTGGTTGACCTGGTTGGCGGTGGCCTCCACCAGCAGGGGCGTGCCGTCGTCCAGCGCCTGATGCATGGCGGCCTCGATGACCAGGGGATGGGCCGAGCAGATGGAGTAGATGCCGAGTGCGTTGCCTGTTGCGCGCGCATCGCCTGCGGCTGCTGGCGTTTGCCTGGAGCGTGACTGCGCCAGGCGGGTGAAGTGGGTGAGATGGGTGGGGTGGGTGAGGTGGGTGGGCATGGTTTCAGCCCTCCATCACCGCATGCCGCAGGTGCTGCGGCTGTTGTGCCAGCAGCGCGTCGAGCCCCGCAAAGCCGGATGTGCCCTCCATCGGCCCCTTGCTGGAGACGGCCAGCGCGCCGGCCGCATTGGCGTAGCGCAGCGATTGCAGCGCGGTCTTGCCCAGGCGCCGGCAGGCGATGAAGGTGGCGCCGAAGCAGTCGCCCGCGCCCGTGGGGTCGGCCACGTCCACGGCAAGGGCGTCGAGGTCGATGCGCTCGTCGGCACTGAAGTAGCTGCAGCCGTCGGCGCCGCGCTTGACCACGATCTCGCGCACACCGCGCGCAAAGATCTCGGCGATGGCGCCGGCCTCGTCGGCCGAGCGGGCCAGCTGCGTGACCTCGTGGCCGCTGGGCAGGAAGATGTCGGTGAACTCCAGGATGTAGGCCAGGGCTTCGCGCATTTCGGGGATGCGCAGCATCTCCTTGCGCACGTTCGGGTCGAAGGACACGGTGCCGCCCTGGGCCTTGACGATCTCGATGCCCTTCTTCATGGCATCGATGATGCGAAACGAGAAAAGCGACGAGCCCATGACATGGAAGTGCGCGCAGTCCTTGAGTACGGCCTGGTTGACCTGCTCGGGCTGCAGCTGTGCCGAGGCGCTGTTGGTGATGTTGAAGATGAAGTCGCGCTCGCCGCTGTCGCGGTAGGTGACGAAGGCGCTGCCCGTGACGGCACCCTTGCACACGGCGATGGCGCTGGTGTCCACGCCGTCGCGGCGCAGGCGGTCGATGTTGAGCCAGCCGAAGTCATCATCGCCCACGCAGCCGATGATGGCGGCCGGATGCCCCAGCCGGGCCACCTGGTCGATGAAGATGGCGGGCGCCCCGCTGGCATAGGGCCCGGCCAGCGGCCCCGGCGCGCGAAAGCTCTGGCCTTTTCGCTCGGCCATGATTTCGACGAGGATCTCGCCCATGGTCATGATGGATTGCATGCTCTCCCTCCCTTTGGAATCAAACCCCGTGCGCCGTTCGCTGCACCGCCGGCCCATGCGTCAGCGCCTGCGCCTGCTGTGCACATCGATGCACACGGCCACCAGAATCACGCTGCCCTTGACGATGAGCTGGTAGAAGTAGGGCACGCTCATCAGGTTCATGCCGTTGTTGATGACGCCGATCATCAGCGCCCCTATCAAGGTGCCCGCAACGCTGCCGTGGCCTCCGGCCAGGCGCGTGCCGCCCAGCACGGCGGCGGCAATGGCGTCCAGCTCCCAGCCCATGGCCGCGTTGGGCTGGGCCGAGTACAGGCGGGAGGTGAGCAGCAGGCCGCCCACGGCCGCCATCAGCCCCGACAGCATGAAGATGGCGATCTTGAGCCGCCCCACCCGTATGCCCGCATAGGTGGCCGCCTCGGCATTGCCGCCTGCCAGATAGGTCTTGCGGCCAAAGACGGTACGGGCCAGCACGAAGTGGTTGGCGGCCAGCAGTGCGGCCAGGATCCAGATGGGCACGGGCATGCCCAGCCATTCGCCGTTGCCGATCCACAGAAAGGCCTCGTTGTCCACCGGCGCCGGCATGCCGCCCGAGACGATATAGGCCAGACCCCGGAAGATGCCCATGGTCGCCACCGTCACGATGAAGGACGGCAGATGCAGCAGCGCCGACAGCGAGCCGTTGAGCGCGCCCAGCAGCAGGCCGCACAGCAGCACGGCGGGCAGCACCAGGGCGGGCGCCAGGCCCTGGCCCAGCATCAGGCCGGCCACGCTGCCGGCCAGCGCGACCACCGATCCCACAGAGAGGTCGATCTCGCCCAGCAGCAGCACATAGGTCATGCCGAAGGCCACGATGGCGATGATGGACACCTGCAGCAGCACGTTGCGCAGGTTGCCGCCCGTCAGAAAGGCCGGCGACAGCAGAGAGAACAGCAGCACCAGGGCGGCCAGGCCCATGAGGGTGCCGGCGTGGCGCCGCAGCGATCGCCAGCCACCTCGCAAGCCGTCTCGCCATGTTTCCTGGCTGTCCGGGATGCCTTCGGCGGCGTCGGAGGCATTGGAGGAGCCAGACGCGGTGATGCTCAGTTCGGAAGGGGTCATGGCAGTCCTGCTCCGGTGGCGTGCGCCATCACGGTCTCCTGGCGCAGATGGAGAGTGTCCAGGCTCTGGACGAGGCGCTTGTTGCGCATGACCAGCAGGCGGTCGCTCATGGCCAGTGCCTCGGGCAGCTCCGACGACACCAGGATGACGGCTGTGCCGGCCGCTGCCAGCTCGCGGATCAGGGCATAGATCTCGAACTTCGCGCCCACGTCGATGCCGCGCGTGGGCTCGTCCAGCACCAGCAGCCGGGGGCGCATGGCCAGCCATTTGGCGAACACGATCTTTTGCTGGTTGCCGCCCGACAGCTGGCGCACGGGCTGGTGCAGGCCGGCAACGCGTATCTTCAGCCGCTGCACGCAGGCGAGGGCCAGCGATTGCTCGGCCGCCTCGTCGGTGAGCAGTGCGCCGCCGCGCCCGCTGTGCACCTGCACCATGCAGATGTTGTGCTGCACGGACTGGTCCAGCACCAGGCCTTGCTCCTTGCGGTTCTCGGTCACGAAGGCCATGCCCTGGCCAATGGCGTCGGCCGGCGAGCGCAGGCGCAGCGGCCGGCCGTGCATGAGGATGCTGCCCGTGCAGCGGTGCATGCCGAACAGCGCATCCATGACATCGGACCGGCCCGAGCCGACCAGACCAAAAAATCCCACGATCTCGCCCGCGTGGACCTCGAAGTCAATGCCTTCGAAGCGCCCGGCCAGGCCCAGGCCGCGCACCTGGAGCAGGGCGCGCGTGCTGCTGTCAGGGGCGGGGCCGCGCGGCGGATAGATGTCCTGCATCTGGCGCCCCACCATGAGCGCGATCAGCGCCCCGATGTCGGTCTCGTCCCGCGCCAGGGTGCAGATGGAGCTGCCGTCGCGCATGACGGTGATCTCGTCGGAGATGCGCATGATCTCGTCCATGCGGTGCGAGACGTAGATGATGGCGCGCCCTTCGGCCTTGAGGCGGGCGATGAGGGTGAAGAGAATCTGCGCCTCGCTGTCGCTGAGCGAGGAGGTGGGCTCGTCCATGATGACGATGCGCGCGGGCTGGCACAGCGCCTTGGCGATCTCCACCAGCTGGCGCTGGGCCAGCGACAGTTCGGCCACCTGCGCGTTGGGGTTCAGGTCCATGCCCAGTCTGGCCAGCAGCGCGGCGGCGTCGCGGCGCAGTGCGCGGCGGTCCACGCAGCCGGCCCGCTGCGGGAGCCGCGCGGCGAACAGGTTGTCCGCCACGCTGAGGTTGGGCGCCAGGCTCAGCTCCTGGTGAACGATGGCGATGCCGTGGCGCTGCGCATCGGCGGGGCTGGCCAGCTCGGTGCCGGCACCCTCGATCAGCAGTTGGCCGCCATCGGGCCGGTGCACGCCGGCCAGGATCTTGAGCAGGGTGGATTTGCCGGCCCCGTTCTCGCCCAGCAGCGTGTGCACCGTGCCTGCGCGCAGGCGGAAGGACACGCTTTTGAGCGCCTGCACGGCGCCGAAGGATTTGGCCAGCGCCTGGGCCTCGAGCATGGGGGGCGGCGCAACGGCGTCGAGCATGGCACGGCCTGGGTGGCTGTGTGCAGTGGGGCCTGGCATGGCGGGCTCCGCAGGTCCATTTACCTGGCGGCAGCCGTGTACACGCCGGGCAGCACGGGGTGGAATTTCTCCACCGGCTTGCCCTGCAGCAGCTGCGCGGCAATGGCCACGGCTTGCAGTCCCAGCTGGTCGGGGTACTGGCGGATCACGCCCACAAAGGCCGGTTCGCGGTCCACGGCCGCGCGCGCCTCGGCCATGCCGTCAAAGCCGACGATCTTGACCTGCTCCAGCTTTCTTGCGCCCTTGACGCTGGCCAGTGCAGCCAGGGCCGCGTCGTCGCCAAATCCGAAGATGCCCGCGAGATCGGGGTGGGCCTGCAGCATGTTCTGCGAGGCGGCCAGGGCCTCTGCACGCGTGATGCCCGGCTGCACGGAGACGATCTTCATGCCGGGGAAGGTGGCGATGGCGGACTTGAAACCCTCCACGCGATCGACCACGGACTGTATGGACGGGTAGTGCAGCACGCCGATCTGGCCCTTGCCGCCCGTGGCGCGGCCCATGAGCTGGCCGGCCAGCACGCCGCCGGCGCGGTTGTCGGTGGCCACGTGCGATGCGACCTCGACCCCGCTGGCCGCAATGTCCACGGTGATCACGGGAATGCGGGCGGCGGCAGCCTTGAGCACGGCGGCCTTCACGCCCCGGGAATCGACGGGAGACAGGATGATGGCATCGACCTTCTTGCTGACGAAGTCCTCCACATCGGAGATCTGCTTGCCCAGGTCCTGGTTGGCAATGCTCAGGTCCAGCTTCAGCCCCTGCCGCGCCGCCTCCTGCTGCATGGCCTGGGCCAGCTCCAGGTAGAACGGGTGCTGCTGCGTGAGCAGGGACACGCCGATGGTGCGGGCGGGTCCGGGGCCCGGCTGTGCAAGCGCCGGGCTGGCCGGCAGGCCGAATGTGAATGCGCCGGCCAGCATGCGCCGGAGAAACGTGTTGCGGTCCATGGCTGTCTCCCTCCCTCTGTCGTTGTGGAAAAGCTCAGGTTCTGGCGAATTCGATGCGGCCCTCGGCCTTGCGGGTGGCCTGCAGCCGGTGGTGCGCCAGCAGATCGAAGGCGCCCGGCTCCATGTCCTGGTGGGCGCACAGGCCGTCGATCTGGGCGATGTCGCAGACCGGGTACCCGCCCGTGGTGCTGTCCAGATCCAGGGCCAGCGCCACGGCCTTGGTGCTGTGCTCCACGGCTGCCGAATACAGGCGAGCCGCGCCCGGGTCCCGGCACAGCACGCGGTTGCGGTCGTCGATGCCGCAGATCTCGAACAGGCAGATGTCCAGCGGCCGGGCCCGCAGACCCGCTTCCGCCCCGGGGCCGATGAGGCCGGGCTCGTCGCCGGCCAGCGTGCCGCCCGTGACGTGAATGGCGCAATCGAGAAACTGCCGTGCCGTCGCCACCATGGCCAGGTCGTGCAGCGTCAGCGCAATGCCCTGGCGGCTGGCCAGCAGTGGCAGCACGCGGTGGGTGATGCGTCCGCTGCCCAGGAAGACCGAGGCGTCGTCCTCGATCCAGCCCAGCGCGCCCTGGGCCACCTGGGCCTGCGCCGGGCCTTGCGCGGCGGCAGGGGCGCCGGGTATCTCGGCGGCCGTCTTGAGCAGGGCCGGGTTGTAGCGCGCCTTGCCGAAGGCGCGCACCACATAGCCTTGCTGCTCAAGGTAGTGCAGGTCGTTGCGGATGGTGACGGTGGAGACGCCGAAGAGCACGCTCAGCGCCTCCACCCGCACCTCGTCGGTCTTGCGCGCCAGCTCCACGATCTGCAGCCTGCGCTTGAGTGAACTGTTGCCTTGGTCTTGCATGGATTCTTTCGATTCGAAAGTTTTTTATTTCGTATCGAAAGTTTCCCTGCGTGCAAACGCCACGTCAAGCGCTCCCCGGGTATTCACCGGGGCGTCCGCTCCGGGGAGGGCTATCGGCTGGCCACGCCCAGATTCACGACCACCGGGCGCTGCAACTGTGCCGTCCAGGCCCGGTAGGTCCGGTGGGCCAGGGCGTTCAGCACGGGAATGCGCAGGTCCAGGTGGCGCAGGATCTCGCTCTCGGTCTGCGCCGCGGGGCCGCGTGCGCGCAGCAGCTCGTCATGGCCTTCGGTGCACCAGGCGGCCACGCTGGCGGCGGTCACTTCCATGTGGCCCTGGAAGGCCCAGTGCCGGCCGTGGCGAAAGCCCTTGTTCAGGCAGTGGCTGCCGTACATGGTGCGCACGGCGCCGCGCGGAATCTCGAAGGTGTCGTAGTGCCAATGGAAGATCGTCGCCTCGCGCGGCAGGTCCATGACCTGCTGGGCGGCGGCCGTCACCCAGATGCGGCTCCAGCCAATGTTGGGGCAGGGGTTGCGCCAGACCCTGGCGCCCATGGCACGCGCCAGCATCTGTGCGCCAAAGCAGTGGCCGAGCACGGGGATGTCGCTGCGCAGCGCATCGGCCAGCAGGGCCTGTTCATCCTCCATCCACGGCAGGCCCTCGTTCACGCTGTGGTTGCTGCCCAGCACCACGATGCCGCTGTAGTCGGCGGCGTGCACAGGGGCTGTGCCATCGAGGGCGGGCTGCAACAGTCGGTAGGGAATGCACTGCTGCTCCAGGTGTTCACGCAGAACGCCGGGGCCCTGGGCGGATTCGTGCTGGAGGATGGCGACAGGTCTCATGGCGGCGCGGCTTCATCGGGAAGCCATTTGTTGTGAGGCCTTGACTCTAGGCACGGCTGCCTCAAGGGCGGATTGTGTTTGCGCACAACGCCATCAAGGCCGCATCAAGGCCGCCCCATGCCTTGCGCAGGCCCAACGCAAAAAGGCGCCACGGCCGTGGCGCCTTTGATGGTGGCAACTACGTCAATCGTGGTGCCGCCCGGAGCGCTGCGGGCCCGGCTGCCTGCCACGGCGGCGCAGTCCCAGCGCCGCCGCGCCCAGCAGGAGCAGGGAGGCCCAGGCCCCGCCCACGGGGATGGCTGCGACGGAGTCGCTGCCTGGGACATCGTCCGCGCCAGGCGGGGTCTTGGTGGTGGTCGCTGTGCTTGAGTCGACATCGCCCGTCGCCTGGGTCTGGGTGACCGTGATGGTCACCGATCCCTTGGGCAGGCCGCTCACGTCTGTGGCAGGAGTGGTCCAGTGGCCATTGCCATCGCAGGGCACGGTTACCACCACGGCCTTGGGTGCCGTGCCGATGGTCACCGTCACGCTGCCGCCGCCGACCGTGCAGGTGCCAGAGAGGATGTAGCCGCCCTGGTTGCCCGCGTCTATCGGGGGAGGATTCACCACCGTGACCGAGGGCGTGGTGGGCGGCGTGGTATCGACCTTGGTGACCGTGGCATCGGCCGTGCCCGAATTGCCGGCGGCATTGGTCTGAGCCACATGGATGCCCACCGTGCCCGCAGGCAGTGCGCTCACGTCGGTGGCGGGGGTGGTCCAATCGCCATTGCTGTCGCAGGGCGCAGTGGCCACCACCGCGTTGGGCGCCGTGCCTATGGTCACCGTGACGCTGCCTGCGCCGACTGTGCAGGTGCCAGAGAGGATGTAGGCGCCCTGGTTGCCCGCATTGATCTGGGGCGGGGTGCCCACTGTGACCACCGGCAGCGTGGTGTCTGCCTTGGTGACGGAGACATTGGCGGTCCCTGTATTGCCCGCCGCATCGGTCTGGCTGGCCTGGATGGGCACCGTGCCCGCAGGCAGCCCGCCCAGGTCGGTGGCGGCAGTGGTCCATTGGCCGTTGCTGTCGCACGCTGCGATGGCTTCCACGGAGTTGGGCGCCGTGCCGATGCGCACCCTGACATCGCCATCGCCGGCCGTGCAGGTGCCCGAGACGGTGTAGCCGTGCTCATTGCCGGCATTGATCGCGGCTGCGTTGTCCACCGCGACCACGGGTGCCGTCGTGTCCGTGGCTGCGGCCGTGGTCTTGGTGGTGATGACACTTCGCGTGCCGGTGTTGCCGGCCGCATCGGTCTGGGTGGCCGTGATGTCCACCGGACCCAGGGGCAGGCTGGCCACATTGGCAGCGGATGCCGTCCAGGCTCCGGCTGCATTGCAGGCCGTCGTCATGGTCACGAACTTCGGGGCCGTGCCGATGGTCACCTTCACATTGCCATCGCCCGCGGTGCAACTGCCTGCGACGATGTAGGCCTCCTGGTTGTCTGCATTGATCACCGGGGACGTGGTGATGTCTACCGCAGGTGGCGTGGTATCCCCTTGCGCTGCGGTGCAGTCGGCAAGCGAGGCTTGCGAATGGCCCAAGACGAGGTTGACGTCGGCGAGGGTGGGTATTTTCGCGCCAATGCGCAGGGCATTGACTTCCATTCCCCCATCCACGGGAGTTTGCTCATTGAAAACGATTTCCAGGATTCCGGTATTCAGTCCGGTATTGGGGGATGGATTCAGTGGAATTGGGACAGGGATACCGAGCACGGAGATGCTCAGGTTCGCGATGGTCGCGGCCCCGGTGGGCTGGACGGCACCATTGACGCAGGTTGCCTGCACTTGGGACTGCAGCACATCAGCCTTGATGGCCACGACGCCAGCGAGGGACAGGTTGATGTCACTGATGCCTGCGGTTGTTTCGACGCGGTTTTGCGCCAGCGAGCTCCCGGTGCTTGCCGAGAGCACACCCGCCTTCAATGAAATCAAGCTGTCGGTGGCGTCCCCGATGTCTGCAGCAAGCATTTTCCCGGAGACATTGAACGCCGGCGGCGCACTCTGCAGTCCGGTATCTACCAGCGGGATATCCAGCCCGAGGCCTACCAATGAAACGCCGGCCTTCACTTCCAGCGCATAGCCGCGACCTTCCCCTGCCGAGGCGGCCCATGCGGTGCCACCTGTCCCAAAAACGATTGTGCAGCTGACTGCCATTGCTGCCGTAAAGCCGGCCAATTTCCGTCGATTTCCCGCGCCACGCTTTTGCATGCCATCGCCCTTTCATGAGTTCCTGAATTGAATGACCATCAAGCCGATGAATGGCTTGCCTGTTTTCAAAAGTGGAATCTAAAGGGTTGATTGCGTTTTGTAATGATCTTTTTGATGAAAATCGGATTTTCAGAGTAGTCCTAGGATTATTGAGGAAGTGGGATTTATCCTAGGAATAGCTTATTTGATCTCGGATGTTTCTGATTGATTATGAAAATACCGTTTTTCAAGAGCTTCTGAGAAGTGTCCTGGCCGGGCTTTCGAGGCGCCTGGCATGCCCCCGCAATTTGTCCTGCGCAGCAATTCGCCTGTGGCCTTGCCGCAGGGTTGGACAGGTGCGGTCCAGCACGCCGGGGACCGCAGCCGGGGTGCGTTACGGCTTGGGTGTTTGCCTGCCCAGGCGCAACTCGCTGACCAGCACGCCGCCCACGATCAGCGCGGCCCCCAGGATGGCCAGCCCCGGCAGCCGGTCGCCGGCCATGCGTCCCACGATGCCGGCCCAGACCGGCTCGCTGGCATAGATCACGGTCGCACGCGTGGGCGACAGGGACTTCTGGGCCCAGTTCATGGTCAGCTGGATCAGGATGCTGGCGCAGGCCATGGCCACCGCGGCGGACAGCCAGACCCAGGAGAAATCGGGCACGGATTCGCCCGCCACCGGCATGGCCAGCAGCGCCATGACGCCGGCCGCCATCAACTGCACCGTAGTCACGCGCCGCGCATCGACCTTGCCCGCGAAATGCCCTATCAGCAGCACCTCGGCCGCAATGGCCAGCGTGCTCAGCATGGTTGCCATCTCGCCCACGTTCAACTCCATGCCGCCGGACTCCGGTCCCGCCACCAGCATCAGGCCCGTGAAGGCCAGGCCGATGCCTATCCAGCTCATCAATCGCGGCGGCTTGCCCATCACCAACCATTGCACAAGAGGCACCAGCGGCACATACAGCGCCGTCAGAAACGCCGACTTGCTGCTGCTGATGGTCTGCAGCCCGAAGGTCTGCAGGCCATAGCCCAGGAAGATGCTGGCGCCGATGGCGATGCCTGCCACCAGCTCGGTGCGCGTGAGCCCGGCCATGGCCTTGCGAAACACCAGCAGCCCGATCAAACCCGCCGTGACAAAGCGCAGGCCCACAAAGAACAGCGGCCCGCTGTGCTGCATTGCCAGGTGGACCACGAGAAAGGTGCCGCCCCAGACCATGGTGACGGCTATCAGGGCCAGCTCCTGCCGGCTGAGCAGTGGCGTGCGCGAACTGTGAGAAGATGACGTGTGCAACATATTGCGCAGATCATATGAGAAATATATTGCACAGCGCTGGCGAGCGCTCCGATGTCCTGGCTTTCGTCAGCGAAAACCTGCGCCGCCTGCGCCAGCGTGCAGGACTGAGCCAGGCGGCCCTGGCCGAGGCCGCAGGCCTGAGCCGGCGCATGGTCGTGCAGCTGGAAGGCGGCGACACCAACATCAGCCTGTCCAGCCTGGATCGGCTGGCCGACGCGCTGGGCGCCAGCTTCATAGAAATCGTCAGCGACCCGGCCGCGCAGCGCCTGCGCATGGACGCCATGGCCTGGCGCGGCACCCGGCCCGAAAGCCAGGCCATGCTGCTGGGCAGCGTGCCCGCCACGCGCGAGGCTCAGCTGTGGTCCTGGTCCCTTGGGCCCGGCGAACGCTACCAGGCCCAACCCGACCCGGAAGGCTGGCACGAAATGATCGTCGTGGTCGAAGGCCGCCTGCTGGTGGACCTGAGCGAAGGCCCCATGACCATCGAGGCCGGCGACTATGCCATCTACGGCAGCGCCCAGGACTACGCCTATGTGAACCTGCACGAAGGCGTGACGCGGTTCATCCGGAATGTGATTTCCTGAGGGCGTTGCAGCGGTCTGTGCCGTGCTCTGGGCAAGGCACTGTCGTCAGTGAAGTGCGGTGGGCTGCGGTGCCGCTTCAGACTGGCAGTTGAAGAAATACACAAGGTCGGACGCTGTCATGACGCGGCCGTAATTGGGATTGGATTGCCCGCCTTCCAGTGACCTGCCCGAGCGGCGTGCAATGGCTGGCGCAACGCTCATGTCCAGATCATCACCGTCCAAACCGAGTTCTTCCTCAAGCCGGTCGGATGTGCGGACAGGGAAGCTCTTTTGGCAGCTGAGCAGTTCTTCCTGAAGCTGTTCATACACAGCGCGGACTACCAAAGGATCTGTGCTGCGCAAATCAAAGGAACGGGCAAAGCCGCAGATCGACTCGCCGTTTTTTGTGGGGCTGGCACATCGTGGGCGCTGTCCATGTGCTGCTGGCGCTGATCTTTGGCGCGGCCTATTCGTCCACGGGTTGTGCGCGCCGCAGCAGCTGTGCGTGCAGCGGACCCAGGCGCGCTTCGATGCGCTGGCGTTCGCTTTCGCCAAAGACGGTCGCCTTGTCCCGCCCGTCAGGCTCGAAGCGCTGGTCCAGTGCCTTGGCATGCTGGCGAAGGCGTGCGGCGATGCGCTGGCGCGCTGCCTCGCCTGCATGCAGGTCGAAGCGCCGGGCTATCTGCCCCATGGCTTCGGCATCCAGCTGGCGATAGTGCAGCACAGGAACACCCTGGCTTTCGTGCAGATCCCGCATCCGCTCCATCATTGCCTGCAGCACGCGCATGCGGTGGTCGAGCACGGAGACAAAGGGCTGGCTGCCACTGCCGCAACAGAAAACCGGACCGGCGCCAGCCAGCGACGGGTCGCCCGACATGTGCCGGCCGGCTTGCCTGTGGTGTGAGGCCAGGATCTCCACAGGATCGCGGACCAGCATCAGGCCGGGCACCTCGGGGTAGAGATCGTGCAGCAGCTCCCACTGGAAAATGTCCCAGGCATTCCACTTGACCACCAGGTTGCGGCGCCCCGGCACGGCCACGGTGATGGCCGACACCAGGCCGGCAATGCCATCGCGCCTTTGCGCCCGGTCCAGCGAGCTGTCCAGCAGCAGCTCGGTGAACACAGGTGGCTCCGACAGCACCAGCGTGCCGTCCAGTTCGGAAAGGCAGCCCGAGACCAGGGTGGAGCCGCAGCGCGAGAGGTGGAAGATGAAGCCGGCAGGCGGATGGCCCCCGGGCCTGGGAAGGGATTCCGCGCACAGGCCGGCCAGCGGCGTGCGCGGCCGGATGAACTGGTTCAGCAGCCTGCGTTGCAGGCAGCGGCTGATGTACTCGTCATGAAACGGCTCGGTGGCGGGGCCGTCCGGCAGGCACCAAAGGATGCTGCGCGTGCGTGCCTCATACCTGTGTGGCAGCCAGCCACCGGCCAGCAATGCGGCAGTTGGCACGGCAGCCGCCTGGTTCAACTGCTGCAGCGCCTGCGTGAGGCGACCATCGTTCCAGGCGGGAAGACACCACAGCAGGCGCAGCTGCACCAGTAGCGACTCCATGCTCCTGGCCTGCTGGAACAGGGTGTGCTGCCGGGGGCTTGCGATCAGTTCGGCAAAGGCCGCCTGCAGCTCATGCATGGGCGTGTCCCTTGCCGATGCTGTCTGCCAGCCAGGCGTTGGCAAGGCAGTCGATGACCAGGTGGGTGCGGTCCCGGGTGCCCCGGTTCACCACTTCATGCGTGGCATCGGCATTGAAATACCAGAGCTCCCCTGCGGCCATGGGGATCGTGCGGCCTTCCACAATGAACTGCACATCGGGATGTGTGTGCACGGGCACATGCAGCCGGGCCTGGCCATGCGCCAGGCCCAGCCCATGGTCGCGATGCGGCTTGATGGAGGAGCCAGCCTTCAGCTGCATCAGGCGCACAGAGCGCAGCGGGCACTGCAGTTGCTCCAGCACCTGGCGTATGGCGGGGCAGTGTTGCAGCAGGGGCAGGTCCTCCCAATCCTCCTCGGGTTCCTCGATGGAGAAGCTCTGGAGAATGGGGTGGGCCGCCACATGCTGGCGCTGGCAGCGCAGCGGCATCACACGCCATACGCCTTCGTAGCCGCCGTGGTTCACGTGGTCGCACCATGGCGAGGACAGCAGCGCATCCACCTCCTCGCGCAGCGCCTGCAGCGCAACCCTGGCATCAAGCCGCGCAAACAGGGGCGTGCCGGCACAGGCGTCTTCATGCGCGCAGGGAAGGGCGGGCCTGGCATTCATTGCAGCGCCTTGGCCAGTGGCAGGGGACAGGTCATCAGCGGCGCCATGCCCTGGGCGGGCGTGCCCGGCGCAGTCGGCTGCCCCTGCAGCAGCAACGCCTGCAGGCGCGAAACACATGCGGCCACGCTGAGCTGGTCCGTGCGCAGGGTCAGCTCCGCTGCCACAGGAGGTTCATAGGGCGAGTCGATTCCGGTGAACTGACGCAGTTCGCCGCGGCGCGCTTTTCTGTACAGGCCCTTGGGATCCCGCCGCTCGGCAACGGACAGGGGAACATCCACGAACACCTCCAGGAAGTCACCCTTGTCGAACAAGGCCCTGGCAGTGTCGCGCTCGCTACGGAAAGGGGAAATGAAGGCCGCGATCACGATCGTGCCCGCATCCACGAAAAGCCGGGCGACCTCCGAGACCCTGCGTATGTTCTCCGCCCGGTCCTCTTCGGAAAAGCCCAGATCGCGGTTCAGCCGGCTGCGGATGTTGTCTCCGTCCAGCACATAGGTACGCCGGCCGGCCGCGTGCAGATGCGCCTGCAGCGCATTGGCGATGGTCGATTTGCCGGACCCCGAAAGTCCGGTCAGCCATATCGCAACGGCTTTATGACCATGGAGTATCTCCCGGTCTTGCCTTGAAACGGAAGACAGTTGGTCATGTATGTCGGGCGGCGGATTCTGGCCGGAAAACAGCATGGATTCAATACGGGAAGGAAAGGCCTGGAGTGGATGCTGAGCGCATCAGGTAGGCAGGAATATCGATGGATTGTAAGAAATTTTCAAGAAGAAATTGCTGAAGCGGTTTTTCGTTGTGTGGCCGGATTCAAGCGCTTTCATTGGTTATTTATTTTCTTCTTCAGAGGAGGATGGCGGACAAGAGATGTGCTTTTGGTGATCATCAGTAAATGCTTATATTTTTCGTGATTCTTGATAATTCATTTGCAATAGTCGTTGATTATTTCGATTGAACTTGCTGCTGTCGATTTTTGGTGAGTGATTGATTTCTTGTTATCAATAGCATTGTGCGAATTGAGAATATAAGACAGATAAATCTGCGTCTGATGGCGAATGGTTGGACAACCTGTTCAATGCATATGCGCGACATATCACTGAAACCAGGTACTGGCTGCAGATTCCAGATGTCCGGTGCCCGGCGCTGTCCCGCATGCCTGAAGGAGGGGAGGGGGGGGGGCTGCTCGGGGCTAGCTTTGAAAGTGAGAGGCTGCGCGGTTCCGGCGCAGAGGGAAGGCGCCGCCTCCAGGCGAAGCACCGATCAGCCGTTGGTGGTTAGGCGGCTCGTCGAGCTTGCCTGACCTCTGACGGACAACTGCCGGTGATCTCGCTTGCCGGTGATCTCCGGGTTGATACTTAATGTCTGAACATGTATAGACAACTACAGTCAGCCCTATCAAGGAGATGCATATGGACCGAGGCAGGCTGTTCCGGGGTTGGTACATCGTGGGCGCTGTCCATGTGCTGCTGGCGCTGATTTTTGGTGCCGCCTATTCGTTCGGGGCGTTTTTTGCCAGCATCCAGGCAAAGTTCGGCGCCAGCAGCTTTTCCACGGCTTCCATCTTTTCATTGACGGCACTGATCTACTACGCCGTCGGCGTGTTCTCGGGCGCCTGGAGCGACAGGACCTCGGTGCGCACCGTCACCTCGGCCGGCATTGTGCTGCTGTCGCTGGGCTTTGTGGCCAGCAGCCTGCTGACATCATCGCTGGCGGCTTTCCTGGGTGCCTTCTGTGCGCTGGTCGGGCTGGGAGTTGGTTTGGTCTACGTGCCTGCTGTCTCCACCATTCAGCGCTGGTTCGTGCTGCGGCGCAGTTCGGCTTCGGGTATCGCGCTTGCCGGCACCGGACTTGGAACGCTGCTCGGGCCCGTGGTGGCCGGCGCACTCATGGAGCATCTGTCCTGGCAACTGACCATGCAGGTCTATGCCGCAGCCATCGCACTGGCCGGCCTGGCTGCCGCAGCCGCCCTGCGCAGCAGGCCCGAGGAGCTGGGCCTGCATCCCGATGGCATCCAACCCGGCAGCGCCAAGGCTGCGGGGCAGACGGGCCAAGGTGTGGTGGGCGTCGGCCTGGGGCAAGCGGCCCGGCAGGCGCGCTTTTGGTGGTATTTCGCCGCCATCTTCTTCGGCTCCATCGGCCTGTTCCTGGCGCTGATCCACATCAATCCGCTGGCGCGTCAGCAGGGGCTGCCTGCCGCGCAGGCCAATCTGCTGATCGGGCTGATCGGCGTCGGCAATGTGCTCGGGCGTCTGGTGCTGGGGCGGCTGGGCGACAGGATGGGGCCGCTGCGCTTTCTGATGGTGCTGACCGCGAGTCTGGTCCTGCTGTGCGGGCTGTGGTCCATGGCGCAAGGCTTCACGGCCCTGGCGGGATTCGCGCTGGCATTCGGTGCGGTCAATGGCGGCTGCATCGCGCTGTACCCGGCCGTGGCTGCCACCTGGTTTGGCACGCGGAGCCTGGGCGCCATCCTGGGTGCGCTCTACGTGTCGGTCGGTATTGCTGCCGTGGCAGGGGGCAGCCTGGCGGGGCTGCTGTTCGATCTGTCGGGCAGCTACACGTCGTCCATTTTGCTGGCGGGCGGCAGCGCTGTACTGTCGGCCCTCGCGGTGCGGATGGCGGCGCGCGCAGGAGGCGCGAAGCCACAAGCATGACCCAACGAAAAAGCCCCTGGCTCTTGCGAACCAGGGGCTTCTTGTTTGGTGCCGGAGAAAGGAATCTATGGCTTGTTTGTGATTGTGCTTTGGATGCACAAAGCTAAACAAATCAAGTAGTTATGATGATTCCGGAATACGGCTTGTGCAACAAAAACACATGTCTGCACAAAACTCGCCCCCAATTTCCCCCAATCATCATGGCCAAACCGAAGAAGACCGCCGCTGGCACCTATCGCATACAGATCGACGTCAAGGGCCGGCGCGATGCCGCCACCTTCCCCACCGCTAGGGAGTGCAACGAGTGGGCCGCTCATCGGCGTGTTGAGCTGCTTGCTGCAGCAGCAGGCGGGAAAGCTGGCGCCCGGATCATTGGAGAATCCAAGACCCTAAATGATGCAGTCCTGCGCTACAAGGAGGAAGTATCGCCGTCGAAACGTGGTTGGCGCTGGGAGTTCCTCAGGATTGATGCCTTCCTGAGGCAGCCAAAGTGGCCAGGCGACCGGCCGATGTCTGAGCTCGATGAGCAAGACTTGATCGGCTGGAAAAACGAGCGCAGGAAGGCTGTCAAAGATGGGACGGTAATCCGCGAGATGGGCCTGTTGAGCTCCATCTTGGAAGAGGCACGTCGAGAGTGGCACTGGATAGAGCGCAACCCAATGGCGGACGTGAAGCGGCCAAGCTCTCCTATGAGCCGCGAGCGCGTCATATCCGACTTCGAGGTGAGGTGCATGCTGCGCGCCATGAGCTGGTCATCAGATGGCCCGCTGACCCAAAAGAAGCATGTCGTTGCCCGTTGCTTCATCCATGCGTTGCTCACCGGGATGCGCGCGGGAGAGATTGCAAACCTCCGCTGGGAAGACGTAAGGCCTTCGCACTGCATCTTGCGCCAGGGTAAGACCAAGACAGGCCAGGGCCGCGTCGTCCCACTGAGCAAGTCTGCCGGCCGGAACATCGAGAGCATGCGGGGCTACGACAGCGAGTTCGTTTTCGGCATCGGAGAGGGAACGCTGGATGTGATCTTTCGTCGGTGCCGAGAGCGCGCTGGGCTGTCTGGTTTCACCTTCCACGATTCCCGTCATACCGCGGCGACGCGCATTGCCCAGAAGCTCCACCTGCTTGACCTCTGCAAAATGTTCGGGTGGTCTGACCCGAAGCGGGCCATGACCTACTACAACCCGACTGCAGAGCAGATCGCGGACAGGCTGGATGCTCCTACCCCTGGCGTCGGCGCCGGATCTCCCAATCCATCACCTCTGACAGCAGCCACTTCCCATCCTTCCCAGGCCTGGGCATAGAGCGGTCGCGCGCGAGCATGTTGCTGAGCGTGTTGCGGTGTACTCCCATGCGCTCGGCAAACTGCTGGCGTGTGAGACGGCCTCCGAGCTGCAAGCATAGGGACTGCACGGCATAGGTCAGCACCTCGATCTTGGCCTCCATGGCTTCAGTTGTCGTCATGTTGCTCTCCTGTCGTTATTTGATGATGTTGGCCAGCTCGCGCAGGAGCCAGACTTTCGGCGCGAACCAGACCAGGGCCGCCAAGCGTGTCGCGGTCACAAATGCAATCACGGAGTAGATGCCAAGGCCGGTGGCTACGACTCCGGTCAGCAACGATATGAAGGCGCGATGTGCCTTGAAGTCGAGCGCGATGCCCGAGTGCACCAGCAGGTGCTTGATGAGCCATGCCGCGACCAGCAGGCCCATAGTGGGCATGACCACATCGATGACGGCCTGCGCGCGCCCATACGCGATGTACTGCTGAGCCACGCTGGGCAAGCGCTCGATCCAGAAATCTCCGGTGGATGAGGCCTGGGAGTGGATCGCCGCAATGATCTGGGCGAGCTGTCGCTGAAGTTCTTCCTTCATCTGATTCTCCAAAAAGAAAGCCCCTCGCCGAGGGGCTGTGTTCTGCGATTGGTTCAGGTTTCGAGCGATGCCTGCAACTGCTGTACCAGGCCTGTGCGCCCTTCGCCGCCCAGCGCTTCAATTAGGTCTGGGATGAGTTTGGATAGCTCGCCCGTGGCAATCGCCACATCGGCATCGAAGCCGGTTTCGTCTTCGTTGTCATACACAGCAGACAGAAGACTGATCTTGCGCACCTGCAGGCCTTCAGTCAGCACGAAGCTCACTCGGTCGTCCCAGGTCATGGCGAGCTTTATCGGGAGCTTGATCAGGTCGTCGCGGGTCATGCATCCTCCGGTGGTAGGGGCAGCGGCATCCATCTGGTGATGACGTTTGGCGGCCAGGTCGTCCCGCCAGAGCTTGTCCAGCGTTTCGTGTCTGGGTTGAGGTGGGCCAGATCAATGGCATCTATGCATGGCATATAGACCAAGACCTGCTCATCCTCTGGTGCTGTCTCAATTGGGTGCCATGTCATGACGATCCTCCGGTGATGCTCGGCAGCGGGCTGGCGACCTTGGATGTGAGCGCGGCGCGGCCCTCGTCGGTCAGGTTCAGGCGCGTGACGCGCAAGGGGCCGTCTGCGACCACCTCGCGGCTGGCGATGAGCGGATTGGGCCTGGGGATGATTCCGAGCGCCGTCTCAATGGCGGCATCAGCGCAGTCCCAGACCGGGTGCTTGTGGTCCACGTCTTCGAGCGCGTGATCGCACCGGTCCTCATGCTCGCGCATGACATCCCAGATCGCGCGGGCGACATCGGAGCGCAGCCGCAGGCGGTCGTCATCGCTCAGCGCCGCGGGCTGATCTTGCAAATTTGCGGTTTTGTCAACGAGCGGTTCTTGCAGATTCGGCGATTTGTCAACCATCTGGGCGTCCGCCTCGGCCTTGTAGAGCGCCTGAGCCATCTCCAGCAGGCGCACGGGGTCGGGTGGACTGCCTTTCTTGCCACGTGGGCCTGCGATTTCAAGGCAGAACTGCATTGCCAGCTCTTCCTGCCCTGGGACCATGAAATCGAACCCTGGCTCCCATGTCGGCGGCGCTCGCAGGTCGAGGATCTTCCGCGCGAACTGCCGCCATCCCCAGGTTTTCATGAAGCCGCCCAGGCCGCCCGGCATTCCGTCGGCAATGGCGTCGATCTGCTCATCGCTCAGCGGCAGCGGCTTGCGCGCCTCCAGCTCTGCCCGCTGGTTCCACGCAGCAATGGCGCTGGCGCGATCACGCCCCACTCTCTCGATGGCGCTAGACGGCTGGCCGGCCACTGGCCTGCATTGATGGAATACCGATGTGCTGGTGGGCGCGGTGTAGCCCATGCCAGACCACACTTTCCCGTTGTCGCGGATCTCGGTGTTGCCGGCGCCACAGAACGGGCAGGGAAGCAGTTCGGAGGGTGTTGGTGCTGTGGTCACGGGGTCTGTCCTTTCTCTACCGGCAGGTAGCGCAGCTTCCATGTGGGGTGGAATGGGTAGGGGTCGATGTGGCCGTCCAGCCGGATGTTGATGTATCCGTGGCGCGCGCTGGTGATGGTGCCCAGCTCACACTTGCCGTCGCCCGTGTATTCGACCCGGCCGCCGCGCTTGGCGGGCACGCCGTAGGTCTTGCGTATCCAGGCCATGCTCATTGCTGTGGTCCTTTCTGCTGCGCCTGGGCGCGCTGAAAAACAAGTGGCCAGACCCAGGGATTGGTGGACCAACTGGCCGGGCCGTTGATCGATTCCCAGAGGCTCTGGAACGACTCGCGCGGGCTCAGCGTCCAGTCTTGACCCGTCTTGTCCAGGTAGTTGCGGTAGCCACATTCCGGATCACCTGCCATGCACTCGATGCCCTCGGCGCAGGCATCCTCGTCGCTGATGTCCTGCAGCCTCTCGATGCGCACGGCCGTGATGTCGAGCGTGATGCGGCTGGCCCAGCGCGGCATGTGGATGCTCGGGCGCCAATGATCGCGGCCCTCATACCCTGTGTAAGGTAGATGGCCATCAGCGGCGTAGGCAGCCACCCATGGGATATCTCGGCCGGCTTGGCTGCCTGTGAATGGTGCGCGCGCGCCGGCGCGGTCGGTGGGGATGGTCCCTGGGTCAAACCAGTTCCAGGTCTCGCGCACCCACAGCCGGTCGCCGGCTTGGCCGTAGGGGCAAAGCAGCGGGTTCGTCGGCTCCAGCGGACCCCCGTCCGCCGCGCTGCGGCACCACGATGCGCGGTAGCCGCCGACGTTCCAGTAGGGGAAGCCGCTGTGTGTGGAGTCGGGCTGAGGCTTCACGACGCGGCGCGTCTGGGTCTTCGTGCCTGCCAGCAGGGCGCGGACCATCGGCCCGCTGAAGAGAATGGGGCGTTCACGCATGGTGAATCTCCTGTTGATTTGGTGTGCGCTGTGCTTGCCGACGTGCGCGGAGCGCGGCCTTGTAGCTGGCCTTTGCTTCCTTCTTCGTGGTGGCCCATTGGCCCTGCACGTCGCAGTAGCTGTCCCAGTCGCCGTCCCAGACCATGCGGTACATGCGGTATTCCTGGGTTCCGTTGAGGACGTAGCCGCGTGTCTCGAATTTCGGCAACCTGCTTCCGCACAACCACTCGCGGAATGTGCAGCCCGTGTCCGCATCCAGCCATTGGCGGTACTGCGTCTGCTTCGCAGGCGGTGGCGGCTCGGGCAGGTGCTCCAGCGCCAGGGCGGCGCCGGCCGTGGTTGTCACGAACACGATGTCGCGCGCTTCGCAGAACGCCGGCGGGCGCACGCGGGCCATGAGGCCCAGGCTCTCCAGCGATTCGAGGTCCGGCATGTCGTGGTGGCCAGGACCAGCGACGAAGTGATTGCGGAAGGATCGGCGCTGGTACTCGCTCAGGCCGAGCGTGTGCTGCAGCAGGCGGACCTGCTGGGGTGTTGCTTGCATGTCAGTTCTCCTTGCGCGGTGGCATGTGCACGCTGACGGTGAGGCCTGGCTCGTCCGTCAGGTCACGCAGCAGGGCTTCGGTCAGCAGGACGAGGCGGGGCAGCGCCTGCGCGGTGGGGCGGCGCACGATCTCCTGGGCGGTGGCCAGGTACTCGCGGCGCAGGGCCATGGGGTGGGTGGGGATCGCGTCAGCCATGGACGGTTGCCCCCTTGGTTGTGGCCTGGGCTGCAATGCGGGCCGCAGCGCGAACAACGGCACGGCGTGCAGCGGCACTGGGGTCATCGCCACACTCTTCGGTGCACCAAAAACGGTCTTGTCGCCCTGCATGCGCCTTTCCGTTGAAAACTCGGATCTCGAGCCAGAGGGCCACTGCCAAGCGAAAGGCGTCGCCATCGTCGTGCAGTGGGTTCCATGCGCGCATCGGGTAAGCGGCACTCCAGAGGCACCTCTTGCCAGAGGTCTCGGCCCAGAACCATGCGATGGACTCTTCTGGCCACGTCTCGCCATCAGCAAAGACGCGCATGCCCATGGCACGCGCCTCTGCTTCACCGGCCAGGACGCGCATCCCAGCAACCCATGCCGCTGATTCGACCAGTTCTCGCTCGTCGGTCACGTCGCATTCCCTCCATTGGTCTGGGCTGAGGCACGGTCCCAGCGCTCCAGCTCAGCCAAGCCGCAGGCAATTCCCTTCACCAGATCGCGTCGGCGGTCTTCGCCCATCGTCGGCATGGTCCAGTCCTCGGGCAGGAGGGCCTGGGCGAGCGTGGCGCCGTAGGTGGTGCTGGTCGTATCCCAGTCGCGCGCGCCATCTGGCATCAGGTACAAAGCGGCCAGGGCGCCGATCTCTCCCATCACGTGGGCGTCATCGTGCTCCGTGTCGTAGCCCTCGGCCTCCACCTGGCGGCGGCGCTCGGCCAACACGTCGCGCGCAGCCTGCGACAGGGCATCCACTGCAGGCGCAGCAGGTGCTGCCAGGAGGGCGGCCCGGATTTGGATGGTTGGCCCATTGGCGCCGCCGAGCATTGCCTCAACGGTGTCCAGAAGCGTGCACAAAACCTGCTGCTGCGGAGACTGCGCAGGAAGTTCGCCAGAACCAGTAGCCACAGTTCCGTCGGAATAGGTTTTCGAATGCACGGGCGCAGCAGGTGCCTGGGGCGCTGCTGCCGTGATGGCCTGAATCTCTTCCCTCAGTCGCTCCCCGAGATGCTTGACGTGATCGCGGGCATCTGGGCATGTGGCGCTGATCTTGATCTTCGGGTCTACTACCGTGCCGTTATAGAAAGCCTTGGCTGCTGCGATGAGACTTTCCGGGGCTGCAGGCGCTTCCTGTGTTGGGGCCTGGGGCGCTGCTGCCGCGAGGTGCAGGGCGTTCACCAGCCAATCAGGGCGCTGCGGTGGCTCGTCGCAATCCGCCTCTTCCCGGTAGATGGCATCAAGCCGGATCAGGGCAGCAGCCACGGTGCTGGCCGGCGTGGCGCGGGCCATCCAGGCGGCGCGCGCAAAATCCCACATGGTGTGATACGGCTTCCCTTGCTCTCCCTGGAACCACTTCTTGTAAGCGGCCTCTTCATCGCAAGCCGGGGCTGCAGGCGCTTCCAGGGCGGGCGCTGCAGCGGGTTGGCGGCCCAGGTCGAAGTAGGCGTGCATCTGGGATTCGGAGAAGCACCGCACCTCCATGTGATCGACATCATCGTAGTAGGCGGTAACATGTTTAGGCAACTGCGGGTAATCGCCCTGAGGCGCAACAGCGGCAGTAGCTGCCCCGGCGCGGGCGATGCGTGCTATGCGAGCCTCCAGCTTCTCGACCTCGGCCTGCAGGTTGCGGATGGTCGTTGTGCCGTCCTCGGCTTCGGGCAGCTCGCGCAGCCACCACGCGACGGGGCCATCCTCCGTGTCGAACATGGATACCAGCTTCCAGCCGTCGCCATGGGGCGGGGTGGGCAGCCAGTCGGTCCAGTTGACGGCCTCGCTCATCGCGCCGAGCACCTCCCCGTCCAACTGGTCCTCGGCCGACGTGTGCGCCAGCTCCAGGCCCAGGGCGGCGAAGAAGCTGCGCGGCATCATGCCCTCGTCCAGCATCGGCAACTCGGGGTGATCGCCCAGGCCCATCTCGTCGCGCTCGATGGCGCGGCCATCGAGCATGCGGGCCTTCCAGCGGTCGTCCAGCACGATCCTGGTGTGCTGGGCCGGCTCCTCGATCTGGGCCAGGCAGCCGCGGCCCGCGCGCAGCAGTGCCGGCGCCAAGCGGCGGATTGCGTGGGCGCTGCAGGCTGCGCCTTCGGCTGCAGAGCAGTTGCCCTGGGTGCGCTGCTCCTCGGCGCGCTCCTCCAGCATCGTGGCGGCCTGTTCCAGTTGGCCTGCGTCTTGTTCGGTCTTGTGGTCCATGGGGTGCCTTTCAGGTGGTGATGCGCCATAGCGCAGCTGTTCGGGTGATGACGTGGCCTGCGCGCTGCAGCAGCAGCGGGCACTGGGGTGGGGTCGGGGTCATGGGGTGCGGAAAAAGCAAACCCGCGCGAGGCGGGCTATCAGGAAAGAGAGGGCATCACGCAGCGGATGAAGGTTTCCGCCTGGACCGCGTTGATCGCGTTGCCGTAGGCGCGCAGGCGTCCCACTCGGGAGGGAGCCCCATCAACCAGCGGGAATGTGCCGGGTTCAACTGGCCGCCACTTGCCATCCCTGCACAGGAGCCAGTCAGCAGCCGCCCATCGGCCGTTAGTCGGGCCGGGCCCGGCAGAAACGACTGCACCTGATGCGTCAGCATGGTGGGTGTCGCGTTGCCGGTCTTCGCCATTGATCGCGCCACATACTGCTCCCCCGTCCCCCCTGGCTCGCTCGCTGTTGGCGTCCCCCAGCCGGCCAGATGGAAGGCCTGGTCCGCCAAGCTGATTTGAGGATCGGTCGGCTTGCGGTTGCCTAGCACTGGTGGCCTGGCCTTGGCCTGCGTCATCGTGCTGTCCGGCGTGTTCCATCCTCCTATCGGGATCAGGTAGCGAACCGCGTCCTGGAGTCCAACTTGGCGCCCTAGGGCGATGCGGCGCTCCGGATCGGTCCCGTTGCCGCGCAGATTCTGCGGGCTGGCGGCGTTCGGAGTTGGCCATCCAGTAAAGCCGGTCGCGGATGTGCGGAGCACCGACGCCCGCAGACGGGAACGGGACCGCTGCGACCCCGTATTCCAGGCCTTCCAGGTCATCTTGTACAAGGTCGATCCAAGGGTCTGCGTCGCGACTCGCAACCTGCTCTCCAAAGACGACTGCAGGGCGGCACTCTTGGATGAGCCAGTGGAAGTGCGGCCAAAGGTGCCGCTCGTCATCAAACCCAGCTCCCGCGCCTGCCGAGGAGAAAGGTTGGCACGGGCAACTGCCGGTCCAAACAGGTCTTGAGTCCGGCCAGCCAGCCTTTCTGAGAGCCAGGGACCAAATCCCGATTCCGGCAAAGAAGTGGCATTGGGCAAAGCCTCGGAGATCTTCTGGGTGAACATCTTCGATGCTCCGTGTGTCGACTTCTCCTGGGGCAATGTGTCCAGCACGGATGAGGTTTCGGAGCCATGCAGCGGCATATTCATCAATCTCGTTGTAGTAGCTCCAGGAGCTCATTTGTGATGCTCCTGAAAATGGCAGGCGACGCAGAGCCAGCGCACCAGCAATGGGCTCGAGTAGTCGTCGTGGTGTGCGTGGACAAGGCTTCTCCCATCAGATCCGCGTGGGCTCTTGAGACAGACTTCGCAAGGTTGCCGCTCCAGCCGACCAGACTTCACAGCCTTGAGCACTTCGAGTTTTGCCGAGAGCTTCTCGGCTCCGTAACCCTGTCCGTGGACAAAGAAGTGGTTCGCTCGACCGATGGGCGCGTTTGGCCGCATCTGAGTCTTTCGCCGGGCCAGAGCTTTCCACATGGCCTGTCTCGAAATTCCGAACGCATCTGCGCAGTCCTCAACCGAAGCGCCAAGCGTGTACATCTCCACGGCGACGTCGAAGTTCTTGCGGGGCGCGGGCATGTGTGCTCCTCATTTGTAGTAGGCGGGCATGGCTGGTTTGGGCCAAAAAAAGCCCTCGCGGCATACCGGGAGGGCTTCTTGGGTAGGGGGATGTCAGGCGCTGATGTGTGGCCTGCGGTCTTTCCTCGGGATACTCTGATCGGGCGCGTAGATCTCGATCGTGTTAAACAGGGCCCCGCAGCATTTGCACTTGCGGGTTCTGCGTTGCATGATCGCGGCGCCGTCGCCAGGCCGCGTTTCCGTGACATGGGTGTCAGCGCCGCATTCGACGCACTTGGGCTTGTTGCTCATGGCCTGGTCTCCATCGGGATCAGGCCGGCCCATGGTGATGTGGCCACGCCTGCGCGCCGTTTCCGTTGCGCGGCCCAGCGGGCGCGGTTTGCGCGGTAGTTGCGCTGGTTCGCGGCCTTGCGGTGCGCCTCATCGAATGCCGGGCGCTCTGCGTCTTTGCCTGGTGCGGCTGCATAGATCGGCGTCTCGCGGCCATTGCGCCCAACCTGCAGTTGCCAGCGGCTGATGCGGAAGAACTTGCCTGGGTGATTGGCCCTGGCGTTCGTGAGAGACGCGTTCACCTTCCCACGCGGCAGGCCGGTGGCCTCGGCGATCTCCGCCGCGCTCATGGGACCGAGCTCGCGCAGGGCCTGGGTTATGGCGTCGCGCACGACAGGTGGGACTGGCATGCTTCCTCCTTCTCCTTGCGGAACTGGGCTATCAGCTCGTGTGCATACACCTGTGCGGCGCGGCACTTCTGCTCTATGCGCTTCTCAATCCCCCGATCGCGCGAGAACCAAGCGATGGTCACGCGCTGCGCGGGAGGTATGCCGTGGGTGCTGTGCGCCTCACCGCTTTCCCATGGCGGCATCAGCTCGGATGGCGTGTCAACCATGCAAAAGGATGTCGCCCAGCGCGGCAGGCCAGTTAGCAGCATGTACCCACGGTTCTGCCATTCGTATCCCGCCGCGATGGCGTACTTGCGCGCGATGGCTTCGGTCAGCGGGAATTGCTCCCAGGACCAGGGGCACTTTGTGTCGTTGCCGTGGTCATCGCCCATCAGGTCGGGCTCGCCCGTCAGGTAGTCGTTGCTCAGACGCTCCGTGTTCTTCATGTACAGCTCGCCCGTGACGGCGCTCAGCAGGTCAATTGCGATGCCCTCCTGCATGAGCCCCTTGCGCACCTCCTTGCTCCCCAATTCCGGCTCCGGGTAGCCGAAGATGTGGCGCTTTACCATTTTGTGGATGTGCTCCTTCGCGCCTTCGGAAAGCGTGCGCGCCATCACATCAGAAAGCACCTGCACCTGTTCGGGCGTGCGCTTTGTTGAGACGGTCTTGAGTGCCTCCAGCTCCCCTTCGTCCATCACTTCTCTCGGATACGCCTGGGGGTCAGGCATCACCGAACTCAAGCTGCTGCAGCGGATGAGGAATTGCTTCATCACTTTGCCTCCACGTCTGTGACGTCCTGAGATTTCAGAGTCATGCGGTGATCAACCACGGCAGTCCTGAATTCCGAATGCGCGGCCACGTCATTCTTGTAACGGGCTTGGTTGTCCTTCCAATAGGCCAGCGCCTCGGCATCGGTCTTGGTCTTGCGCATAGCCTCAATGTCGGCTGAGGGGTCGAGCGCTGATACTTCCTTTTCGCTTTCAGGACGTGGCGCAGCAGTCGTTGCGGAGTCGAATTTCCCGTCCATTTCCTCGAATGTCGGTGCGCTGGCGATTTCCGGGAACGCCTTGCGAAGAGCCTGGGCCTCGGCGCACTTCGCGATCTGGCCACGCGGACGCTTCTTCCACATCGCATTCGGCGCGATCGAGTCCTTCCCTGCGGTCGCATAGTTCTCGGCCCAATATTCAATGGCGGTGAATTCCGCAACCACGCCGCGCAATATGCGTTTGACAGTTACCTTGCACCATTCCGGGTATTGGAAATTTGCCATTCCCAGGCTTGTCCCATCGACCATAGGGCCGAACTCGGGCTCGCTGATTCCGCCGTAGTCATGGGAACGCATGGCGTTCACTCGATAAGAGTTCACACCCGGCATGATTACGTCGCGCATCTGCTTTGTGCTCTTGTCCCACATAGGCACGATGTGTACCGGCTTCTGCATCGGGTCAAGGTTCGCAGCCCTGCAGTAGTCCATCACGAGCATTACGCTCTGAGGCTTCGCCCCTGGGTACAGGCTCTCTTGGAGAACGCTGATCGCTTGATCCTGAGCCATCCCGTAGATGGCCGGAAGCTGGTCCACGGTGGTCAACTGGTTGCTCATGGTGATCTCGGTTGCGCTAGAAGGCGCCGGAATTGATGAGGTGCGCGGCTGCGAGACCGAACGCGACTGCGTTGAATGCCAGCCAGGCGAATGCGTAGAAGAGGTGTTTCATTGCCTCTTCTCCTGCCCCAGCGCGGCCCGGTAGCCGTTCGCGGTGGCGATGCCCGTGCCTTCAGTCAGGAAAGCCCAGGTGTGGTGGTACTGCTCAGCCTTTTCGATGAGTGGCAAGTACCGTAGCATCTCGCTGCGCAGCTGGGCGATCTCTTCCTGCAGCTGGGCGTATGTAGGCATGTCTGCGCTCATGGGGTTGCTCCTTTCGCCAGGGACAGGGCCAGGGCCGCGCGGGCTTTGCCAAAGAACTCAGCCGCCGCGACCATCCCCTCATCGATAGTTCCAGTCGGGTCTGTCACGCCGTTCCTGAAGTCTCCGTGCTGCTCACAGTTTTCTATGACTGACTTCAGTGCTTCTGCCAGCGCATCCCGTTGCTCCACCAGCTGGCGCGGTGTCAGGCCGGTTTCGTGGTGGACCGTGCCAGCCTCAGCGATTAGTGAAGCGTTCGCGGATCGCTCCTGAATTGGCGTCCGCTCGTTGCCGGAGGAATAGGTGATCCAAACATCGCCCGCGATCACGGCGCATTCACAAAATCCGTTTTGTTTAGTGACCCACGGCCCCGGCGTAGGCTTGATTGCTTCGCTCATGACGGCTCCCTGGTCAGCAGTGCTGTGATTGCTTCCTGTGCTGCGCGGGCGGCTTCCTCGGTTGCGTAGACCCGTCCGAGCTTCTGCAGATCGGCGTATGGGTTGACGGTCGCCTCACCGAACCAGCGGAATACATCGCCGTGGTCTGTGATGTAGTACCCCGGCCCGCTCATCACGGGCGCCTCGATCTCGCGGTCGCCTACCGTGATGGTCTTGGGCTTGATGCGGAACACATAGCCGTCATCCCCGCGCATGACCTGGTCGTTTACGTACTCGTTGCATTCACGCATGGGAAGCCAGCCGCCAGCGCGGCCCCAGCTGATCTGAACATCCTCTCCGTCTGCCATCCAGCGGAAAGCCTGGGCGTACTTGTGTTCCTTCTTCATGGGATCTCCTTGAGGCAGACCCAGCTGCCGTTATCAAAAACAGGGGTGAGGCCCTCGCAGGCCCGGGCCGCGGCGCGCGCAATGCGCTGCTCCTCGGGCGTGGGCTGGGGCTCCTGTGCGCCGGCCTGGCTGCAGCCGCTTAGGGCCAACAGGAACAGGCCGGCCAGCACAGCGAGCAGCCAGCCGCCTGGCACGCCACCGGCATCCGGCTCATGCACCGGGCCAGGGATCGAGCACTCGCGCAGGTAGCGGGCGTCTGGATCGGGGTTGAAGGGCTCGGCCGGGGTCACGCGCTGCATGGGGCGTCCTCCAATTGAGAAGGCCTCCCGGAGGAGGCCTGCTGAACACGCTTGAACTCGACTACCCAGACCCAGGGGTTTGCGTCCCAGGAGCCGGGACCGTTGATTTCTTCCCACAGCTGCGCATACCAGGAGCGGGGGAAATCGTGGTAGCCGAACTCGCGGGAAATCTGGTCGATGCTGGGATGGCTGGGAGGAGCGCCCTCTGCTTGGGCGTCGGCTTGGTTGATGTCCTGCAACCGCTCCACGCGCACGCTGGTGATCTCCAGCAGGATGCGGCAGGCCCAGCGCGGCATGTGGATGCTGGGGCGCCAGCCGTGCCGGGTGCTTTCGCCGTCGGCCCTGTATTCCACGTCATCGGCGGTCAGGGCTGGCGGGTAGTAGCCCGTCTCGTGGTCGCACTCGTCCTTGAACCACCAATGCGACTCGCGCACCCAGAGCCTGTCGCGCACGCCTCCATAGGGCGACGTGAACTGGATGCTGCCCTCTTCATCGCCGAAGGTGGTCCCGTTGTAGACCTGGCCGCGCTCCTGCGGGTCTGGCACTTCGACAACATGGCTCAAGCTGTGGGCCATCGCTGGCTTGCAGATCCGGCGCGTCTGGGTCTTCGTGCCGGCCAGCAGGGCCCGCACCATGCTTCCTGAAAATAGGATCGGTCGTTCTTTCATGGCGTCCTCAAATGGCGTCAGCGCTGAACTCCAGCGCCTGGGTTTGTTGGGCGAGCGCCGCGCGGACCAGCTCGGGCGGCATCGGCTCGGAGAACTGGCGCTGCAGCGCGGCTTCGAGCGTTGCGCAGCGGGCCTCAAGCTCCATCAGCCGGAACTCGGCCAGTGCGGGGTGGCGGGCTACGGTGGCGGCGTCAGGCAGCATTGCGGGCCTCCTGCATGTCGCGGCGGGCGCACTGCATTGCGAAGTCGCGCAGCCAGTCGTCAATGGCGCTGCAGATGGCCATGTAGTGGCCTGCGCCTGCGATCTTCTTTGCCGTGGCGAACGGCGCGTTGTGCAGCGCCTCTTCCACGAACTCGGGTGCGAAAGGCGGCCCGTAGTGCTCCAGCACGTAGTCGCTCAGGGCCTCGTCCTCGGCGTCGTACTCGCCCTGCTGGTGGGCGTAGGCGTCGGCGTCCTGGCTGGCAAGGCATGGGGGGCGGGCGTTCATGAGTAGTCCTTTCCGCTCCAATACATGTCATCGCCAGGATCCCAGTTGCCGCCGTCCAACTCGCGCTCATCGTGGTCGCGTTGCTGGCTGGCTTGGTGGGCAGCAAACTGTCCTGTTTGGGCTTCCTGGCGGCGGGCCTTGCAGCTCTTGCTGCAGTACCTTGCCCAGCCGCGCGCCCTGTCTGCAACCCGCGCGGTAAATGGCTTGCCGCAACACACGCATTTGTAGGTTTCCGTGGCGCCGCGTGGCTTAGTGCTTTTGCTCACAATGAGCCTCCTTGCGGCCCGCAGGCCAGAAACGAAAAAGGCCCTGCATTGCAGAGCCTGGGTGTAAAGAGCCGCGTGTTGCGCGTCACGTCGCTTGCGATCAATCCGACGCGCGCGGCTGAAAAGAGAGCCGTGTTCGCGCTTCAATCCCAGCATCCGACTTGCTGGGTGGTGGGAAGCGCGCGGCTGGAAAAGTTGATGGTGGCCGGTTGCTTGTCCGGCTTGGTGTCCTTACGTTTGCAGCGGGAGCCTATTGCTCGGAGGATTTGCCATCGAGCCCGCTATTCCGCGCACCATAGAGTCATAGCTTGTCGAACCAGTCCAGTAACCGGCACTCGTAGCGCATCGCAACTGCGCGTTCACCATCACAACTGCAACCGGCAGAGCTGCAGCACTATCCCGAGGGACCCAGTTGCAGATGTGATGGGCCCTGGGCTTGCCAGGGCGGGGGATCAGAACACCATGGCCTCAAGCTTCTGGAGCCTCTTTTGCGTGGCCTTGATCTTCTTTTGTCGCTCGACTTCTGCCGCAACTATTGCTTGCTCGCGTAGCTCATGGAGATCCACGCCGATGTGGTAGTAGACGAACGGGCGGCCGCCTATACGCGCAAGCCCGAGGTGTTCATCAACAACCGTTGCCACGTCTTCCACGATCCCCTCAGTGAGGCAATACCGGCTCAGGTAGACCGTTTGTCCAACTTGCATCTCTCATCTCCTTGGTGTGCCCCGGCTACGAGCCGGGGGAGGGGGGCACAGACGCCACATGCGGTAGCTGCCGTCTTCTTGCTTGCGAACGCTGTACTTTCCTTCCAGGCCCAGTCGTCGGCAGCAGGTGCGGACATAGTTGACGCGCCTCGGATCAACGCGGACAGAGTCGCCAGGCACCATGGCCGCGATCTTCTTTTGTATGCCCTCACGAACAAACGCTTTCCCGCTGATGGGGATGTTTTTCTCGATAACGAATTCCATAGCCGCTCCTGTAGGTGGTTGAAAAAACGCAGCGCACTCGGCGAATGCGCTTTGGTCTTTCCCATGAACTGGGTCAGGGGGGACTGCCGGTTACTCAATCCGGCTCCACTACGGGAAGGGTTAGCCCCAAGCTATGACGCTCTGAGGCTGCTTTTCTGCGTGTCGGCGTCTCTTGGCTATCGCAGGGTGGGCGCTCCTGCAGCCATCGGCCAATTGAGGGCCCATGCCGTCTGTCGTGCGGCTTTCACGGCCCTGTGCCTGATGGGTCAGGGTTGGTTGGCCGGGTCTGCCGGCTCAGGTGTGTCGCATGTGCTCTCCTTCGCAGCGCGTGGCTGCTGAGTTACTGCCGGATGTCCGCGCCGGCTCGCGAGTGCCTTTCTGACCTGGCCATGGCTTGGCCTGCGCGGGGAGTCCAACCCAACTTTCTCCAACGGCGTGACCCGTTTAGATTTCGCGCGCCACCTTTTCTCTGCCGGTGGGTCACAGGGGCAGGGCGCTTTCAACAAGTGCGCCTGTTCATCCAGCTGGTTGTTAGAGAGCCGTCGATGCCAGGCCGATCCCGTGACACCCGCCGCCGCAACTGCTGCCTTGGGGCTTTGTTGCTGCGATGGGTGTATTACACATGATGTGTGTTTTGGAGTCAACACGTTTTGTGTAATTTTTTTCTTAGGCCTGGATCTCGCCGGAGCACGGACGAAAAAAAGCCCCGTCGAGCGGGGCGATGTGGTGTTGGGTGTTGTTTGTGAGCCGATTCGGCTATCTCAGTGCGCGACAGTTTCCGAACTCGCACCTGTACATGACCGTGTCGCCATTCGTGCAGGCCACGGAATAGTTGTCGTATCCAGGGCCGGCAGCCGCCAGATAGGCCACTGGAGTCGCGGAGCAGGATTCTTGACGTGCCAGGGCCTCAACATTGAAAGAGTTCGGCCCGATCTTTCCTTTGCTTGGCTGGCCCTGCGCCACTTGCGGCGATGGCATGTACGCGACAGCCGGCGCCCTGGCCGGAGCCGCCGGGCTGACAGGTCCATATGGGCTCGCAACGTATGGGTTCGGAGGGATGGTGGCCCCTTCCAGCACCCGATAGCCACGTCCTGCCAGGCAGTTGGCAATGATCGTCTCCTGCTTCACTGCGGCCTTGTTGGCGCTCCGCCCAAGGCCGGCCCCGCCGCCGGCGATGGCTCCCGTTTCTGCGTAGGTGCCTCGACCGCCGACAGCGGCTCCTACGGCAGCACCCACAAGCATGCCTGCGATCATTCCAGCCATCGCCTGGCCAGAGGCATCGACTTTCTTGGCATTGGCCCTGCACGCGTCGAGATCGGCGTCGTATCTTCCCATATCAACGCCTTGCATGTCCACGACTGGCGTGTATGTCTCTCCATAGCCTGCGCCTTGGGTATTAGGCGTATGTTGGCAGCCTGCTATGGACAAGGCCACGATCGATGCAATAAATCCTTTTTTCATCCCTCTCTCCCTTCTTCAGAATTAGAAAAATATAGGTTATTGCGGAATATTTATTCTTTTTAAACCACCAAAATACGAGTATCTTCTCAATCACTAAGCCCCATTTATGGTAAGCGTATTAACATTAGGTTTCTTGGACTCTGGAGATATTTTTGTCCATTTTTTGTCAAAAAGTCTATCGAATGCCCAAATCTCCGATACCACCCAGCCATCATTTGTTTTTTCCATGACATATCTAAATCTATCCCCTTCTTCTCTGCGCTTCCTGTCATATTCCGATACTTCTGCGCCTTCTGGGATAGGTGTTGAATTCTTTACAACTGCATTTATCGAGGCTCTGGTCTCTGTTTCTATTTTTGCCTCAACTATATCCCGATGGAACTCATCAACTGGATAGTTTTTGCGTTCTGCAATTTCCGGAGAGACGAGCGAGGAAAATGCTTCACGAGTGGCAATAAGATCCTTTGTGTTAACTGCCTTCCTGAACTGCTCATCCTCTACTCTCCTTGTCCAGTCTTTGATAGCCCAGTATGACTTAAGTGCACTATCTGGTGAATTTTTATTTATTTTTGGCCGGATAATCGAAGTAGTTCCATTAGAGTTTGCATCGCCAGATTCAGCTGTATTATTATTTATTGATACACCACCGTCACAGGCGAGCAGAAAAAAAGATGCCGCTATCGAAACTGATAAATTCCTCATTCCACTCTCCTATAGTTTTTTACCATTCCACGCCCAAACCACCCGGCCAAGCACTCGGACTTCATGATCGCCGTTGAGGATATCCACGGTCTTGATATTCACGTTATCTGAGCTGACTTCAAGGGCACCGTCCATCCGCATGCGCACGCGCTTGATGTAGTTTTTCCCGTGAACCTCCAGCACGTATACCCCCTCAAATGAGGCAGGGTCGCGCGCGCCAGCATCCACTAGGAGCACGTCGCCATCGCTGAAGGTCGGCGCCATGGATTCGCCGCTCGCATGAATGAAGCGCAGCTCGCGGAAGTTGGTGGGCTTGATCTGCTGGTTGATCCAGTGCTTGGACAGGGTCAGGTCCCCCACTGCGAAATCTCCGTCGAGGCTGTCACCGCCTGGGCCCATGCTGCCGGCGTTGGCTAAAAGTGGAACTTGCACAGTGTCTTCGCGCGGAGGCTCAATCACCAACTCGGCAGAGGACTCGCCAGCAAATGGCATCACGAACTTTGAACCCTCACCGCGCAGCACATAGCTGGAGGAAACCCCGAAGCGTCCCTGGGCCTTTGCGGCAGCCTTTGCGGAAACGCCGCGAGATCCCCAGTTGGTCACGGTTTGAGCGGCTTCATCCATAGCGTCTGCGAGCTTCTGCGGTCCAGTGATGTCAGGTCTTACCTCACGCACGGCTTCAAACAGCCGTTCGTACGTCTCGTGCTTCTCTTTTGCCATCTACGAATTGTTTCTGTCTTACACAAGGCGTGGTTACACAAAAGTATTGCCTTCATTACACCGGGTGTGTAATATGGCGGCATGACTGACATCGAACTCATCGCCCACTATGGCGGGCCTGCCAAATTTGCTCGGCTCCTGCGCCTCGACGGCGACCGCGGTGTCCGACGTGTGTGCAACTGGAAGGTGCGCGGCATTCCGCCAGCGATCAAGGTGGCCTTCCCCTCGCTGTTCAAGATCCAGGCCAAGCGCCGTAAGGCCAAGGAGAGCAGCCATGCATGAGCATTCCAACTCGATCTGCTCGAGCAACACGCTCGGCTTGGCAATTCTCGAGGCCCTGGGCGTCGATCACGAAGGCGTGACCTGCCTGACGCTCAAGTGCGAGGCGGGAACTCTGGCATCGCTGTCCTTGGAGATGACTGTGCGGGAATCCGCACAAGCAGTCATCGCGGAAGTGATCAAGCAGTACCGCCTCGAGGCTGTTCAAGAGGCCACTCCCGGATCCGAGTCCCCGTCGCAACAACCTCGTACCAGCCTTGACCTCTGGGCTTCACAAGGGAAGTCGTTGTGAAAAGCCTCCTGGAAATCTCCAACCAGTCGGATGGCTTGTTGTTCAGGTATCTGGAGCGCTCCAGCGTCAACTCTATGAATACCTCGTATGTGACTCCCTCCGCGTCCTTCATTAGGACTGGTCCTGAGGTTTCCATTCTTCTTTCTGCGTTCATGTCTGCCCTCCTTGTGGCTGTTGATGGTGGTGTTGGAACTTCCATCGTAGCCCAGGGTGTGGCGGGCACCCATCCCCTCGATCAACTGACTTTTTGCTCTGTGCATGACGTCAGTTTCGCCCCCAGCCGCTGAAACGGCAACGTCCAACTAGACCGGAGAACAGACAAATGATGTGGATCGATGCATTGCGCACAGCAGTCAACCAGTACCCCGGCGGCCGTCCCGCCGTGGCGCTCAGGCTGTGCAAGTCCGATGAGGTGCTGCGCAAGGAACTGGCCAATACGTCCAGCACGCACAAGCTGGGCCTGAGCGACACCCAGCAGATCGTGGAGATGCTGAGCGAGCAGGGCATTGATTGTTCTGGCTTCAAGAGCGCCGTGGATGCCGCGTGCGTATCGCCGGCCACGGTGGCATCTGCGTGCCTGCACATGCTGGCTGCTGACAGCTCCAAGGAAATGGCAGACGTGGTCTCTGAGGTCGCCATGTCCCTGTCTGACCAGCACATGTCGGACAACGACCGCCGTCGCGTGGACCGCGAGATCCAGCAGGCCATCGAGAAGCTGACTGCCCTGCGTGCCGCTGTTAACGCGCGCCACGCCAAGGACAACGAAGGCCGCGCGGAGTGATCTTCATGAAGCCCACCGCATTCCACATCCCCAATCGCTCCGTGATGGCCGGCGCCAAGCATCAGCGCCCGGTCAATCACACAGCTGGTCAATACATCCGTGTCGTCGGCCAGGCAGTCAGCCGCGCCGAGAGCGACCGCCGCCACGCAATGCGCAAGGCAGCCATATGAGGAGGGCAAACAAAAAAGCCTGCGGCTGTTAGGCGGCAGGCGATCTTTGTGTCTGGTCTCGGTTGCAGCCGGGATTCAGACGAATCTGGAAATCACATGCGCATTTTATGGCCCCACGGGGCCAGCGCACAAGAGGAAATTAATGGCACGCGCAAGGAACATCAAACCCGGCTTCTTCGCCAACGAAAAGTTGGCGGAGTGCGACCCACTGGCCCGGCTGCTATTTGCCGGCCTGTGGTGTCTCGCCGACCGTGAAGGCCGTCTGGAGGACCGCCCGAAGCGCATCCGCGCCGAGGTGCTGCCCTACGACGCCTGCGACGCGGACGCACTGCTGGATCAACTGCAAGTGCACGGTTTCATCCTCAGGTATGAATCGTGCGAGCACAAGTGCATCCAGGTGTTGAACTTCGACAAGCACCAGAACCCGCACATGAAGGAAGCGAAAAGTGCGCTGCCTTCACCGTGCGTAGACGGTGCTGATCCCGCATCTTCCAATGCTGCGCCTGAACAAGCACAAGAAGAGCACGGTGCAAGTCCTGTGCAGGAGCAGGAAGAGCACCAGGAGAGCCCTGCTGAATCCGGATTCCTGATTCCTGATTCCGGATCCCTGATCCCTGATCCCTTGGTTGTGGCGGCCAAGCCCGCCACGCCGCGCAAGCGCAGCACCACTGCCGAAGCTGCACGACCTGATGACGTGGACCAGAAGGTCTGGACCGACTTCATCGCGCTGCGCAAGGCCAAGAGCGCTCCGTTGACGGACACGGCTCTGAAGGGCATCGCTACCGAGGCGACCAGTGCCGGCATCTCGCTGAACGATGCCATCGCCTACTGCTGCTCTGCTGGGTGGCAGGGGTTCAAGGCGAACTGGTACGCCAACCGCGAAGGATCGAATGTCCGGGCGACTGGGCAGCGCATGCCCAAGCCCGAGAACTTCTCCGACAGGGACTACGGCTCCGGCGTGGAGGGCGTGTGATGAAGTCCATCCAATCCCTGGCAGACAAATCGGCCGATATCGCCATTGCCCTGAGCAATGCCGAGCCACGATTCGAGCCCCGCACATGCGAGAAGCACGGCGATTACCAAGCCCGCCACCTGTTCCGCGACCGCTTCGCCGGCTGCCCTGAGTGCCGCCGTGAGCGCGAGGAAGCCGAAGAGCAGGAGAAGCGCGAAGCGATGCGCCAAGCCTACGAGGCGTCGATGTGGATGACCATCGACCGGGCCGGAATCCCCGAGCGCTTCACCTCGAAGACGCTGCAGAACTACGACGCCCAAACGCCTGAGCAGCGCGCGGCGCTGACTTTCGCCACGAGGTATGCAGAGGACTTCGCTGCAATCATGAAGACGGGCCGTAGCGCGATCTTCCTGGGCCGGCCTGGCACTGGCAAATCGCACCTAGCCTGCGCCATTGGGCAGCACGCAATTCGCCTGCACAGGGCATCCGTCCTGTTCATCACTGTCCTGCGCGCCATGCGCAGCATCAAGGACACATGGGTGAAGGGCTCCGAAGTCAGCGAGTCCCAGGCCATCGCCGCGCTGGTGTCTCCCGACCTGCTGATCCTCGATGAGGTCGGCGTTCAGTTCGGCAGCGACTTCGAGAAGAACACCCTGTTCGACGTGCTCAACGAGCGGTACGAGCGGCGCCGCCCCACGCTGTTCCTGTCCAACCTGACCAAGCAGGAGATCGCTGGATTCCTGGGCGAGCGCGTCATGGATCGCATCCGCGAGGACGGCGGCAAGGTCATCCCGTTCACATGGGAAAGTCATCGCGGGAGGGCTGCGCAATGACCCTCGTCCAACACCTGAAGGCAGGCGCCGTCCTGCGCTACCGCCAGGGCTTCGGCTTCTATGTCGTCCGCCAGGGAAAGACCACCAGCGTGAACCAGGCCGAGGCAGAGGCCGCAGTTCGCGCCGGCCGCGTTCGCCCCGAGAGCAAAGAGGCCGACAAGTTCGGCGTCTACCACTTCGCATTGACCAACAGGGGAGCAGCATGAACGCACTGCAAAACATCGCGCCCGCGCTGACCATGAGCAGCCGGGAGATCGCCGAATTGACAGGCAAGCGCCATGCGGACGTGATGCGCGACATCCGCACCATGATGGAGGCGCTCCAGCAGAACGCGGATTTGCGTTCTGTTTGTAAATCAAGCACTTACGTCGGGGAAAACGACCAGTCCTACCCCCAGTACGAACTGGACAAGGACACCAGCTTGACGCTGCTGCTGGGCTACGACGTTGTGGCGCGCATGAAGGTTGTGAAGCGCTGGCAGGAGTTGGAGGCCCAGGCCGCGCCGGTCATGCCAGTGGAGGTTCCGAGAACTTTGTCCCAGGCGTTGCGTCTCGCCGCGGAGCAAGCAGAGCAGATCGAAGAGCAGCAGGCTGCCCTGGCAATCGCCGCGCCCAAGGCCGAATTCGTGGATCGCTACGTCGAGGTGGACAGCGGCGCCAAGGGCTTCCGCCAGGTCGCCAAGCTGCTGAAGGCCAACGAGCACGAGTTCCGCGCCTGGCTGCAGGACCAGAAGGTCATGTATCGCCTGGGCGGCGAATGGACGGCCTACCAGAACCACATCGACGCCGGCCGCTTTGTCGTGAAGACGGGCGTGGCCACGAACAGCGAGCACGCCTTCAACACCACCAAATTCACCCCCAAGGGCGTCCAGTGGATCGCTGGCGAGTGGGCAAAGCACCAAGTGGCCGCGCGCCAGGAGGCCGCATGACCACCTGCATCTCTTGCCAGCACTGGCAGCCCAAGCAAACAGACCAAGGCATGCGCCGGCTCGGCTTCGCGCAGTGCATGAAGCGCGCCAAGGGCCACACGTACAGCGCCGCGGCACCAGCCTGTGGCCAGCACAAGGCAGTAACTCAAGAGCAGGCCACCAAGCGGGCCGAGTGGATCAACAAAGGAGTGGGGCAATGAGCAAGTTTCAAGTCGAGATACACCGCCGCGTGTACGACAACGCGAATGGGCAATACGTCACCGTCCGCCCCTGGCCGGATGCGCCAGACGGAACGCTGGAGCTGTGCACTGAGGCATCACAGGTCGAGTTCTTTGGGGCGCTCAGCCTGATCTTGCCGAAAGGCATGGGCCGCGCGCTTGGCGAGGCGCTGATCGCCGCTGATGACGAGCTGGAGGCAGCATGAGCAAGACAGAGACACAGAGCCTGGCGCTGGGCTTGGCTGCCGAATTTGAGATTTGCACGGTGTACCAATCTCTCCCGTCAATCAACGATGTCGCCAAGGCAGCCGCCGAGCTGCGCCGCCTGGACGCAGAGAACAAGGCCCTGCGCGCACGGCTGGAGGCGAGCGGCGCAGTGCCGGTGGTGCTGGGCAAAAAGCTGTTCCAGTTCAACTGCCACCAAGACTGGGTGAACAGGGCGCAGCGCGCGTGGAAGATGGCCGGCGTTCGCTCGGAGGACACGATCTGCCTGGACCAGAAGGGCCGCGTGCTGCGCAAGGGCCTGGAGTTCGCGCGGGCCGACAAGGAAGGCGCGTTCCCGGTGGTCGTGTATCTGGCCCTGGTGGACGACACGGCAGCCCACGACGCATGGCTCGCAGCCAAGACAGGAGACGCAGCATGACCGAGCGCGAAATGCTGGAGGCTGCGGCTCGGGCCATGGGCTGGAAGGACCCCGAAGTCCACGACATGCGCGGATGGGGTGAAGTCCGATATGGGCTGAGCGAGGCTGTCTTTGCAGAAGAGTACGGCGAGTACTGGAATCCGCGCGTATCGGGCGAAGACTCTCAGATGTTGGCGGCCTTCCTGAGGATTAGCGTGGAGCACAGCCCAGCAGATGAGAAGCGACCCTGGGTTTGCGCCAGTGTGTCCACCAACATCGGCAGCACCCAGCAGTTCATGGAAGACGTGCCCGACGAATCCCAGCGCGCTGACCGCATGCGCCTGGCCATCCTGCGCTGTGCTGCGGCTCAAGCGCTCGCCATGGGCGCGGAAACGGCTGAAAACGGGTCGAAAACGGCTGGGAATGGCGTGGATGCTGGGTTTCACCGTGGGCGCGGAGTTGCGCCGAAGGAGCAAGCATGAAGCCCCGCATGCGCAAAGAGCGCGGCGTCTGGCTGTGCTTCTCTCCGGTCTACCAGGGCTTCTTCCTGGCCGGCCGCGTCTACGGATTCGGCCTGACACCTCAGGCCGCCTACGAGTCTTGGGCGGGGAAGGGGGCGCAGGCATGAGCGCACCCGAATACGAAATCCGCAGCATCAACGACCTGCTGCAGTTCGACCAGGATGCATTCCTGCGCCTGCTCCCTGATCTGGCCCTGTGGCACCACATGATGCGCGAGGCCGTCGCAGTTGGCGCGGAGCCCGTGGCCATGATCTGGATCGATGACGGGAAGGAGGGCCAGTTCAACCGCCTCGACATGATCGATCCGCAATCCGGCGAAGTGACTCGCATCACTGGCCCAGCCTACGAGGAGGATCGCAATGACTGACCGCGCTCCCATCGATCCCCAGGTGGCCGTGGACTACATGCTCCAGACCGCGCCCCGCTACGCCGCGGCAAAAGCCAAGCGCGTGCAGCTGGAGGAGTTCCGCAAGAGCAAGAAGGCCATCCTGATGCAGCAGTCAGAAGGGAAGACCGTGGCGGACCGCGAGGCCTCCGCATACGCCCATCCGGAATACATCGAGCTGCTGAACGGCTTGGAGGCCGCCGTAGAGGCTGAAGAGCTCTTCCGCTGGAAGATGAAGGCGGCAGAGCTGCAGGTTGAGATCTGGCGCAGCCAGGAGGCCAGCAGCCGCGCAGAGGGGAGGGTAGTCCGATGAAAGCCGAGCAATTGGCCGAGGTCATTCTTCGTGCACCTACCCGCAGCCTCGGCGACGAAGTTCGAATCGTGGTTCACAACCCGGGGAAGGTCGGACCGCGTTCTTCTGTTCCGCTGCAGGTAGCTGGATACGGGACGGATTGGGAGCGAGGCACTTTCGAACTGATCCCTGCAATGCCACTGACCCGCCTCACGCCCGAGGATGTAGCCGCCATCCACAAGAGCGTCAGCGCGGGTTCATCCTGGCACGCATACCAGGCACACAAGAAGCTGCACGAGCGCATCCAGCAGCTTGAAGCCGAGATTGCGTCCATGAAGGGAGGCCAATGACCTTCCGCCGCACACGCTGCCCCCACTGCAAAGGAAAGCTCGAAGCCGGCCAGCGCATCCATCCAGAGTGCATCGACGCCTATGCCGAAGCCGAGGGCGCCAAGGCCGAGCGCAAGCGCCTCAAGCAGGAGCGCATTGCCGCCCGGGTCGAGAAGGCCGAGATTCGCCGGCGCAAGGATGCCGCCAAGCCGCGCGCAAAGTGGCTGTCCGAGTGCCAGGACATCATCAACAAGATCGTCCGTCTGCGCGACAAGCACTTGGGCTGCTGCTCATGTGACCGCGGCCCCGAATGGGATGGCCAGTGGCACGCATCGCACCTGCGTTCGGTGGGCGCCGCGTCAGCAGTCCGGTTCCATCTCTGGAACATCCACAAGGGCTGCTCCATCTGCAACAACCACCTGAGCGGCAACCTTGCCGAGTACCTGCCGCGCATCCGCGAGCGCATTGGAGACGAGAAGGTGGACTGGCTCTACACCCAGAACCAGGTCGTGACCCACGACATTGAGTACCTCAAGAAGTTCAAGCGAGTGATGGGCAAGCGCCTGCGCCGCATGGAAAAACGCTGCAACTGAAGAAAGAGAGCCACGCATGATCGAGAACCAGCACCGCACCATCGCCGAAGCATATGCCACGGCTGTCTCTTCCTCTGACCTGAAGTGCGACACCAGAGAGGGTGCGCCTCGCTCCGACTCCGATGTCCTGGCTGCTGCCGGCTGGTGCGAGTCGCGCATCGGAAGCGAGCTGCTGCGCCTGCATACGGAATACGACGGGGCAGAACACCCGCGGCTGATGAAGCCGCAAGACTTCTACCGCGCGCCAATCGTCATCCCAAAGAACGGAGGAAAGCCGACGGACGCGGAGAAGCGCGAAGCAGAGGCCAAAGCCAAGAAGTTCTCAGAAGACCAATGCGAAGAGCACAACACCACCCAGCAGCTGCTCATGCGCTCCAAGCTAAAGACTCTGCCCGCCGTGGTCCAGCAGGTCGAAACCCAGCTCAAGAAGTGGGGCGAGGAAGACGCAAAGGCCGTGGCCAATGCCGTCGTCATCTGGTGGCTGCAGCAGGCCTGCCGCTCCTGCCATGGTCGCAAGTTCGAAATCGTCCCGGGCACAGCGCGGCTGAGCAACAAGACCTGCAAGCCCTGCGGTGGCACAGGCCACGCCCGCATCCCACACGGCGATATCGGCCGGCGCACCGCCAATTTCATTGACGACTGCGTTTGCCGCGCCCGGCTCTCCATCTCCGAGCGCTTGCGTGCCACGCGCCATTGATTTAAACTGCACTCGCCGATTGCACTGCCTGCTAAGGTTGTCGCGCGGCGAAATTCTGTTGAATGCCCGCAGCCACAGCCTGGCTAAACGCCTGTAGCGACTGCGGTAGAAGTTCGATGGAGAAACTCGCCCTGAAAATCAGGGCCATCACGAAGGAAGATTGACTGGCTCATAGCGTTGCCGGCGCCTCTGGCGCTTTGCGCGCTCCCTGGTAAGTCCTCACCAGTCTTCCCCCGTGATGGTGAAGCGACATGGGCAAATCCTATGCCGCAGGGTTGTGACAACGCGACCGCCACAAGCGCTGAAAGTGCGACAAGCCATCCGGGTGCAAGGCCCCGGAGCCATCATTGATGCGGCGGCGCTGAAGGAAGCGCTCATGACGTGAACCCGATGAAATACGTCGCGCCACTGCACGCGCTCGGGGATGCAGAAAACTGGTGTCGAGTCCAGTACGCATCAATGATGGTGAAGAGCGAAAGCGTGATGCGGACCACAGCCATGCTTGAGCCGCCGCGAGTAGCCATCAACAAGCCTGCAAAGGAGGGTCGTCTGACCTTCAACTGGTGACGGTCCAACGTTGCCGCCGAAGCCTCGATTGCTCACGCAGTCGGGGCTTTCTCATTTCCGCAGGGCCCGCGCCAACCCCCTCCATGCCCGCTCCTTCGGGCGTCGGCCCTGCACCCATTCAGCGGTCAAGCACAAGGTGTGCCGCACTCCACCTCATGAGGTATTCATGAAGACCCGCACCATCACCAAAGCCCAGCTGGCCCAGGCCCTGCAGAAGTGGGAGCAGCTTCACCGTTCTGGCGGCTGCCTCGCAGCAGAGGCCGCTGACGTGCTTCCTGTAGAGGAAGTCGCAGCGGCTGGTGCTGATGCGCTGTGGCAGTGGCTGGATGAAGTTGTGGCCGAGGCTGCATGAGCTGGTTGCGCCGCATCCTGGGGATTGAGCAGATCCCTGCGCCCGAGGTTGGGCAGGTCTACATCTCCGCCAACAACGGGGAGAAGATCAAGATCGCCGATGTGCACAAGAGCATGTGCGGTCATATCTCTATCAGCATCTTCCGTTGGAGCGATGGGCGTATCAGTCTGGGTGCGCCGATCTACGGATGGGGGATAGCTGATTCGTTTGCCACAGGCATATCGAGTTGGCGCCGGCAGGTGAAAGCATACCGACTGCGCCTCATCGGCACGGAAAACCCATGAACTGCTCAGGCTGCGCCAAGCGCCGCGCCTGGCTGGCCAAGATGACAAGGATTGCATATGAGCGAGCAAGGAAAGTCGTTGCTGGTGCTGCAATGGGCAACACCTCTGAAGGCAGGGATTCAGGCCAAGATCTTCGAAGCCGTCAAGCCGACAGCGGAAGCGCTAGGAGTTCAGCTCCTGATAGCTGACTCGGAGTGCTCGGTGCAGATGCACCATGACAACGCTCCGTTGGTTGCCGCGATCAAGGCGCAGACCGAGGCCATCGGCCAGCTGGCCGCATCCAACTTCGCTCTGGTCGAGGCCATGGCCCAGGATGGGGAGATGGGCGAAGACCTGCCGCCCACCAAGGGGCTGAACGGGAAGCCGCTGTGAATGGCAAGACACCATACATCGTGGGATGGCTCGTGGTGCTGGCGTTCTGGATTGGCTGGATCTTCTGGAGCTGACCGATGACCGACAAACCGAAAGTCTTGCGCATCGTCCCAGGTCAGCGCGACAGCACCGGCGCCCACGCAGCAATGGGAACCCGCATCTTCTGCGGAGACCAAGAGGTAAGCCATGTCACGAAGCTGACGCTGGTGGCTGAGGTCGGCGGTATCTGGAAGGCGAGCATTGAATGTTTCGTCATGCCTCCTCCTGAGCTTGGTGCACTGCTTGAAAGTGAAACCCAGGTAGTTGAGGTGATGAACCTGAGCGATGAGGCCAAGCGTTTCATCACAGCAGCAGCGGCAGGCATCAAGCCAACCATCAACCATCAACCTGCAGATCGCTGAGGCGGCGCTCCGCCGCTGCGATTGCCAATGCCGCAAAGACCTCTGAGGCCCTGTTGCCACAAAGGATGCAGAGAGCTGCACCGCAACGCGAACAGCTACTGCGACCAGCATCAGGAAGATGCTAAGGCTTGGGCAAGACCAAGCAAGACACATGAAGATCGGCTGAGAGGCAGGAAGGCCCAGGCTCGTCGCCTCAGGCTGTGGGCGCAGAACCCTTGCTGCGCGATGTGCGGCCGGCTCACTGATTGGCCTCATGGCTTCGAGGCTGACCACGTTGTCCCGCTTTCACAGGGCGGAAGAGACGAAGACAGCAACCTGCAGCTGCTATGCGTGCACAAGGCAGCAGACGGCACGAAGACGGGCTGCCATGAGGTGAAGACCGCCAAGGACCTGGGGCGACGCCAAGCAGGCTAGGTCGGCTCAGGCTGATGATTCACTGTGCAAATTCCGCATTGTGGAAATGTTGCATAAATCATACGTTTAATAAGTGAAACGTTGCAAAATAGATACGTTTTACTGGTGGCACGGGGGGTATCCCGCGAACCAAGGGGCGCCCGGCCAGGACACCGCGCCCCCAGGTCTTCTTTTGTCACCGCGAAATATGAAGTTTGGCAATTGCGCCGGAGAAGCCTATGGCAGGGGTCGCAGGTAAATCGGGTCGCAAGCCAAAGCCGGTTGCGCAGAAGCAGCTGGCGGGCAATCCAGGAAAGCGCGCTCTGAATACGGATGAGCCTGACTTCGGCCTGGTCACGAATATCGACTGCCCAATTTGGATGGGCGAGTATGGCCGGCAGCTTTGGGAGACGGTTGCACCGTTGCTGTGTGGTCAGAAGGTGATGCAGGCGACTGACGTGCAGAACCTGGAGGTGTACTGCAACGCGTATGACCAATTCCGCATGGGTCAGGAAGAGGTCCGAAGGAACGGTGTGACGGTGGCCAGTGCGCAAGGAAGCATCGTGAAGAACCCGGCAGTGACTGCTGTCAAAGAGGCATCGGCAATGATGGCCAGTTACGGCGGCCTGCTTGGGCTTGATCCATCGAGCCGCCAACGCCTGATCGGCAAGAAGCCAGAAGGCAATGGCAATCCGTTCTTTGATCTGCTGAATGGCAATGGCTAAAAGCGGATTGGGTGCGGAAGTCCTGAAGTTTGCTCAGGACGTGGTTGGGGGGAAATTCCCGGCCTGCCGATACGTGAAGCGGGCCTGCCAGCGCCACATTGATGACCTGGAGCGATCCAAGGATGCGGACGCGCGGTACTTCTTCGATGAGAAGGAGGCCCAGCGCAAGATTGCCTTGATCGAATTGCTCCCGCACACAAAAGGCGAGTGGGCCTTCAAGCGTCAGCTCGTGACGTTGGAGCCGTGGCAGAAGTTCGGCCTTGCCTGTACCTTCGGCTGGAAGCGCAAGAGCGACGGGCTGCGCCGGTTCCGTGAGAGCTATTGGGAAGTCAACCGCAAGAACGGCAAGAGCGTGATTGCCGCAGGCGTTGGCCTGGCGATGTTCACGTTGGACAACGAATTCGGCGCCGAGGTGTATTCCGGCGCAACGACTGAGAAGCAGGCCTGGGAAGTGTTCCGGCCGGCGCGGCTGATGGTCAAGCGCTCGCCGATGCTGGTTGAAGCAGCGGGCATCGAGATCAACGCCTCGAACCTGAACAAGCCTGCTGATGGCAGCCGTTTTGAGCCGATCATCGGGAATCCTGGTGACGGTGCGAGTCCGTCGTGCTCCATCGTGGATGAGTACCACGAGCATGACAGCGATGTGCTGTACACGACGATGCTGACCGGTATGGGAGCACGCAAGCAGCCGCTGATGTTCATCATCACCACAGCCGGCGCGAACATCGAGGGTCCTTGCTACGACAAGCGCCGCGAAGTGGTTGAGATGCTGGAAGGCACGGTCCCTAACGACGAGCTTTTCGGCTGGATCTGGACGATTGACGAAGGGGACGATTGGAAAGACCCCGCGGTGCTGGCCAAGGCCAACCCGAACATCGGTGTGTCGGTCTATCAGGAATACCTGGAGAGCCAGCAGCGCCGCGCGATTCAGCAGGCGCGCTTCACGAACACGTTCAAAACCAAGCATCTGGGTGTCTGGGTCACAGCGAAGTCTGGGTTCTTCAACGTCGCGCAGTGGGAATCCCTGAAGGACGAAACGCTCACCTTGGAGAAGTTCGAGGGTCAGCCCTGTGTGCTGGGCTTCGACTTGGCCCGCAAGCTGGATATGAACAGCATGGCGCGCTTGTTCTGGCGCGACATCGACGGCAAGCGGCACTACTACAGCGTTGCGCCGAAGTTCTGGGTGCCGGAAGACACGGTGATGAACGCCGACAACCGGCGCATGGCTGAACGGTTCCAGAAGTGGGTGAATGCTGGCCTGCTGACGCAGACGGACGGTGCCGAGATTGACTACCGCGAGATCCTGGAAGAGGCCAAGGAAGCGAACAGGCTTAACCCTGTGCAGGCCAGCCCGATTGACCCGCACGGCGCCACGAACTTGGCCCACCAGCTTGATGACGAAGGGCTGAGCCCCATCACCATCACGCAGAACTACACGAACATGTCCGACCCGATGAAGGAGTTGGAAGCAGCTATCGCATCGGGCCGCTTCCACCACGACGGCAACCCGATCATGACCTGGTGCATGGCCAACGTGATCGGCAAGACTCTGCCGGGCAATGACGACGTTGTGCGCCCGATCAAGCAGGGAAATGACAACAAGATTGACGGCGCGGTGGCTCAGATCATGGCTGTCGGCCGCGTGATGGTGCCGCCAGAAACGCCAACGAAATACGGCGTCTTCTTCGTCTGATAGCCAGAAACAACCACTGAACCCGCCTCGTGCGGGTTTTTGCATTGGAGATTGCATGACGTGTATTGCTGGTCTTGTCCATGAGGGGAAGGTCTACATAGGCGGAGACTCCGCTGGTGTCGCAGGTTTGGATCTGATCGTGCGCAAGGCTCCAAAGGTTTTCGCTTTGGGTGAATTCGTTATTGGATTCACTACCTCGTTCCGCATGGGGCAGATCCTTCAATACGCCTTCACGCCGCCTCAGCGCCATCCATCCAAAGATGTCATGGCTTTCATGGTGACTGAGTTCATCGCTGGAATTCGTCAGGCCTTCAAGGACCAAGGTTTCGCCACAAAAAACATGGAAGGCGAGATCGGTGGGGAATTTTTGGTCGGATATCAGGGGCGACTTTTCCGCATCTTTAGTGATTACCAAGTCGCTGAGAACGAATGCGGCTATGACGCATGCGGATGCGGTGAGAGTTACGCCCAAGGCGTTTTCTTCGCAACGCCAGGGATGCAGCCGGGAGATCGGGTGCTTCTAGCACTAAGTGCAGCTGGCTCCCATAGCGCTGGCGTGCGTGCCCCCTTCCACACGCTCTCTATGTAGGTGGCAAATGGATCCTAAAAATATCAACCGCGTCTATTCCACGATGGTCGTCAAGGCCGTCGATGAGGACAAGCGCGAGATCACTGGCATTGCCAGCACGCCCGGCACTGACCGCATGGGCGACATCGTGGAGCCCGGCGGCGCCGAGTTCACTTTGCCTGTGCCGTTCCTGTGGCAACACGATCATCTGCAGCCCGTCGGACAGGTCATTGCCGCCAATGTGACGGCCAAGGGCATTGAGGTCCGTGTGCGCCTTGTCAAGCCGACGCCGGACATGCCAAGCCAGATGCTGGCGCGTCTGGAAGAGGCGTGGCAGTCCATCAAGACAGGACTCGTGCGCGGCTTGTCGATTGGCTTCTCTTATCTCGACTACTCCGTGATCGAGACGGGCATTCGCTACATCCGTTGGAACTGGCATGAGCTGTCCGCAGTGACCGTGCCGGCCAACGCCGAGGCCTCAATCACCTCCATCAAATCTCTCGACACCGCGTTGCGCGCCTCGTCTGGCAGTAAAGCGCAAGGCGGCGTCGGACCAGCGGAGAAATCCGCACCACCTCCCGGCGTTTCGGGAACACCAAAGCAGCCCGCCTCTGGCGGGTTTTTTTATGCCCCGAAGAAAGGGAAGGACAGCATGAACATCGCAGAACAAATCGTCGCGCTGAAGGAAAAGCAGGCGGAACTGACGCAAGAGCGTCTGGAAATCCAGAGCAAGGCCGTCGGCGAAGGCCGCGGCAAGGACGCCGAAGAGCAGGAGCGCTTCGACCAGATCACGGCCGATCTGGGTGCCGTGGAAAAGGAGCTGGGCGACATGGAGATCCTGCAGAAGTCGATGGGCAGGACCCTGACGCCTGTGAAGGGCTCCAACCAGGAAGAGGCTGATGCCTCCCGTGCTCCCAGCATCGTGTCCAAGGCCATCAAGCTGAAGGAAGAGCCGGGCCTGATGTTCGCCCGCCATGCCCTGTGCATGTATGCGGCAAAGAACAACGTCGGCATCGCGGCTCAGCTGGCTGAGCAGCACTATGGCGAGAAGTCGCCCGTTGCCCAGGTCCTCAAGGGGATGGGCGGCCGCAGCATCGAGGCCGTGATCAAGGCCACCGTCGCAGCTGCGACCACTGGCGACGCAACCTGGGCTGGCCCTCTCCTGGCCTACAACACCTACACCCAGGATTTCGTGGAGTACCAGCGCGCACTGACGATCCTGGGGCAGTTCGGCACGGGCAATATCCCCGCGGCCAACCGCATCCCGTTCAATGTGCACATCAAGGGCCAAACGTCGGGTGGCATGGCCTACTGGACCGGCCAAGGCGCTCCGAAGCCTGTCACGAAGTTCGACTTCAATGACGTGTACTTCGGCTGGTTCAAGGTGGCCGCCATCTCGGTTGCAACCGACGAGATGATCCGCTTCTCTGATCCGGCAATCGAAGTGCTGATCCGCAATGGCCTGGCCCAGGCTGGCGCTGAGCGTCTGAATGTGGACTTCATTGATCCCGCCTTCGCTGGAGCGGCCAATGTCTCGCCTGCGAGCATCCTGAACGGTGTGACGCCCATCGTCTCCAGCGGGACGGATGCCGATGCTGTTCGCGCTGATCTGCTTGCCCTGCAGGCGCCCGCAGACGACGCCAACAACCCGCTGAACACCATGGTGTACGTCATGCACCCCAAGACGGCCGCGGCGCTGGGGAACATGTACAACCCTCTGGGGCAACGCGAGTTCCCCGGCATCTCTCGCCGTGGTGGCGAGATCGGCGGCGTTCCTGTGATCGTCTCTGGATACGTTCCATTCGACTCGTCGGGTGGCATCGTCGCGATGATGAACGCCGAGGACGTCTGGTATGCCGATGACGGCCAGGCCACGGTGGACATGTCCAACCAAGCATCCATCCAGATGCTGGACAACCCCACCAACAACAGCGCCACCGGAACCGCGACCTCTGTGGTGTCGATGTACCAGACCGACAGCACGGCATTCCGTATGCACCGCTTCGCCAACTGGAAGCGCCGCCGCGAATCGTCGTTCGGCTACCTGACTGGCGTCAACTGGGGCGCATAAGCATCCAGGCCGTAAGGGCCTCCCGTTTGGGAGGCTCTTTCCACATGGCTGCATGGGAGACCCTATGAAAATCGAAGTTCAAATGCGAGACGGGAAAGTGAAGATGCTCACCCCAGCTCAGGCTCGTGCAATGGTGTTCATCGGGAAAGGTCAGTACCTAACCAGGAACATGGAGCCGGCAAAAGTCACTCCAGTCGTGCAGGTGCAGACCGCAGGGAAACAACTGGATGGCGATGGTATGGACGCGCTCAGCAAAGAAGAGCTGCATGCCATCGCCAAAGAGCGCGGCGTCACCGTGCACCACGCTGCCGGCGCTGAAAAGGTGCGCGCGGCGCTGCGCGAGGCTGACGCGCAATGATTGACCGCGTACTTTCGATCCTGTCGCAGATGATGGCCGTGGCGCGCGACATGGCGGCCAATGCCGTGCTGTGGCACATCGCCATGGGCCTGGCTGGGATCGGCGCAATCGTGGCTGGCGTGCATGTGCAATTCGGCTTTGGCTGGGCCCTGATGACTGGCGGCCTTGGCCTGCTCGGTGCATCGGCATACATCAAGAGGGGCCTGAATGGCTGAAGTTTCACTGCTCCGCGCTCTGGGCGCATCGGCGCGCAGCAAAAGCGTGCTGTCGTCGGTGCCGGGCAGTGGTCGCGGCTGGTTTCCATGGGTGAGCGAACCCTACGCGGGTGCCTGGCAGCGCGACGACGAACTCAAAGTGAAGGATGTGCTGTGCTCGCCCATCGTCTACGCCTGCATCACGTTGATCGCCAACGACATCGGCAAGCTGCGCGCGCGGCTGGTCAAGAAGGGCGACAACGGAATCTGGTCTGAGGTGGAAACGTCATCTCCATTCTGGCTTCCCCTGCGCAACCCGAACCGCTACCAGAATCACATCCAGTTCAAGCAGTGGTGGATGATGTCCAAGCTGCGCTTCGGTAACACCTACGCTCTCAAAGAGCGGGACAACAGCCGCAGGGTCGTCCGGTTGTATGTGCTGGACCCGTGCCGCGTGATGCCAATGGTGTCCGATGACGGATCGGTCTTCTACCAGCTCAGTCAGGACAATCTGGCAGGCGTGCCTGAGGCCAGCATCACGGTGCCGGCAAGCGAGATCATCCACGACCGGATGAACTGCCTGTACCACCCTCTGTGCGGCATCTCGCCTCTATACGCAGCGGCGATCGCCGCAGGCATCAATCTGAGGATTCAGAAGAACACCGCTGCGTTCTTCGGCAACAACGCGAACCCGGGCGGCATATTGGTGGCGCCTGGCAACATCAGCGAAGACAACGCCAAGAGCATCAAAGCCCAATGGCAGGAGAACTACTCCGGTCTGAATGCTGGGCGTGTTGCCGTGATCGGCGATGGCATGAAGTTCGAGCCGCTGGCCACGAACGCGGTGGATTCTCAGCTCATCCAGATCCTGAACTGGTCGGATGAGCGCGTTTGCTCTGTATTCCATGTCCCCGCCTACAAGGTCGGCGTTGGCCAGACGCCCAGCTACAACAACGTCGAAGCCCTGGACCGCGCCTACTACTCCAGCTGCCTGCAGACCCCCATCGAAGAGATGGAGGCCTGCCTGGATGACGGCCTTGGCCTGGACGGCGTCACGCGCGGCGTGGATCTTGACCTAGACGGCCTGATGCGGATGGACAGCAAAACCCAGATGGAGACCATCTCGGCCGGCATCCAGGCCAAGGCCTACACGATCAACGATGGCCGAAAGAAGCTCAATCTTCCGCCAATCGACGGCGGCAACACGATGTACATGCAGCTGCAGGATCTCCCCATCAGCGAGGTGAAGGACAACAAGATCCCGCAGAGTTCGGAAAGCAGCGCAAGTCCATCAGCGCAAGTCCAGCAAGATCCAGATCAAGCGCTGAATGACGAGGAGAAATCCTTGATCTCGTGGGCTCGGACTCAGAAAGCCATCCAGGCCGCCAAGAAAGTCGCATTGCAGGGGAGTGCCAATGTTTGATCCAGAAGAATTCGGCGCTGCCATGGGCGAGATCGTACGCGCGGCAGTGGAGCCGCTGCAAGCGCGCATCGCAGAGCTGGAAAAGCAGTTGGCAGATCGTCCAGATGTAGATGGCCTGGTGGCCGCGGCTTTCTCGGCGCTGCCTGCACCGAAGGATGGCAAAGACGCCGACATGGAGGCTCTGAGAGCATTCATTGCCGAGCAAGTCAAGGCGATTCCAGCGCCCAAGGATGGCGAGTCAGTCGCCGTTGATGATGTCGCTCCGATGATCAGAGACGAAGTGCGCGCCCAGGTCGCCGAGCAGATGAAATCGATACCTGCCCCGCAAGACGGAAAGAGCATCACATTGCAAGATGCACAGCCCATTCTGGATGAGGCTATCGCTGCGCTGCGCGCCGCCGCGGACACCGCCATTGCAGAACCGCTTCAGGCAGCGAAACAGCTGCAGGCGACATTGGAAAAGTCCATCAGCGAACTGAGGCAGCCGGAGGATGGGAAGAGTGTCTCCATGGAAGACGTTCGACCAGTGATCGACGCCGCCATCCAGCAGATCCGAATTGAGGCGGATGAGGCCATTGCCGAGCCGCTGAAGATGGCCGAGGGCGCGCGTGACGAACTGCTCAAGGCTTTGGGAGGGTTGCGTCAGCCCGAGGATGGGAAGAGCGTCACAGTTGAGCAGCTGATGCCTGTGGTGGAAGATGCTGTGAAAAAGGCCGTGGAGTTCTTGCCGGCGCCGAAGGACGGTGTGGGCGTGGCTGGCGCGTTCATTGATCGGGATGGAGAGCTGAACCTGACTCTGACCAACGGCGAAGTGAAGAGTCTTGGTCGGGTCGATGGCAAGGACGGCGCTCCGGGCTTGGGGTTTGATGATCTGACCGTCGAATATGACGGGGAGAGGACCATCAAGCTCAAGATGGAGCGCGGCGAGATGGTCAAGGAATCGAGCATCGTCCTGCCTGTCAACATCGACCGAGGCATCTACAGCGAGAGCAAGCAGTACGATGCCGGTGATTCCGTCACCTGGGCTGGCTCGTATTGGATCGCTCAGCGCGCCACCTCGTTGAAGCCTGACTCCGCCGACAGCGGGTGGCGTTTGGCGGTGAAGCGCGGACGAGACGGCAAAGACGGCCGCAACGGCATCGACAAAACAGGACCAGTAAAGCTATGAAATATGTGGCGTTCACCAGCGAAGGCGCGGCCATCTTCAAAGACGGAGAGTGCTGCCAGATCGTGCTCCGCAATGCAGAAAGCGTGCCTCTGGCGGGGTCCTCTGCGCCAAAAGCACCATTACTGCCGCCCGTTTTCAAGGAGCGCGTGGTGGATGGGGAATCACTACAAGATCAGCAGAAATCCATCGCCAAGATCCTCGAAGAAGAAAAACTGCTTCCGGCCGATGGCGTCGTGCTGTGCTCTGGAGAAAACGGAGAGGTGATGTTGTCATGGTATGAAACGCATCCAGAGTGGACCGTCTGGCCGCATGGCGTATTCCGAGATGGAGATGAGTTCGTCGGTTTTCTTGAGGGGCAGAAAGTAGCCTCTCTGAAGGCATAAAAATGATGCTCGTCACGCTGGCGCAGGCGCGCGACCACATCCGCAGCGACACCGATGCGGATGATGCTGATCTGAAGCTGAAGATAGAAGGCGCGAGCGCGGCTGTGATCGACTACTTGGGATCGTTCCTGCCGCTCGACTCCGCCGGCGACCCGCTGGAAGACAGCCAAGGCGATCTGATCGGGGTGAAGCCGCGCGCCATGCAGCGCATCCGAAATGCAGTGCTGATCACGGTGGCCTACATGTACCGCGAGCGCGACGGATCGCAAGAGCACGCTGTGCCTACGCAGTGGGGCTATGGCTATGCGCTTCCTCAGGGCGCCACTGCCATGCTGTACAGCCTCAGAAAGCCGACGGTGGCCTGATGGCGCTCGAATCCGGGAAACTGCGGCACCGCGTCCGCATCGAGGCATACACCGAACAGCGCGACAGCTCTGGGGAGGTGATCCAGAACCAGGAGACTGGCGAGGTGCTGATGGCCTGGCAGGAGGTGGCGACGGTCTGGGCTGCGGTTGAGCCGCTGTCCGCGCGCGAGTTCATCCAGTCGGCGGCCACGCAGTCGCAGGTCACAGCGCGGATCACCATCCGCCAGCGTGATGACCTGCTGCCGTCGATGAGGTTGGTGCATGTGCGCTACGGCCGTCCAGATGTGATTTACAACCCCGCCGCATTCCTTGAGGACAAGGAATCTGGCCTGGAGTACATGACGATCCCTTGCTCACGCGGCGTCGGCGAGGGCCAATGACCTGGGTTGTGCTGGCGACAGGTCCGAGCATGTCTCAGAAGCTGGCTGATTCGGTACGCGGCCGTGCCCTTGTGGTCGCGGTGAGCGACGCCTACAGGTTGGCTTCCTGGGCCGATGCAGTGGTTTCGACGGATGCGGCATGGTGGGCTCAGCACCCGGTAGCGAAAGAGCTTCCAGGGCGCAAGTTCACCGCCTCGCCGGATCACCAAAAGATTGAAGGCGTGGAGCGGCTGGCGGTGGCCAGCAGCACGAATTCTGGTCTTCTGGGGGTCATGGCTGCCGTACACATGGGGGCGAAGCGAGTCCTGCTGTGCGGTTTCGACATGCACGCGCCGGGGCAGCATTTTTTTGGGCTTCATCCGAAACCGCTGAAGACGACGACAGCGGAACGGATGGAGGTGTTCAAGCGCCAGTTCCGAGCCTACAGGCCGGCAGGGGTGGAGATCATCAACTGCACGCCAGGATCACATCTGCTGGCATACCCGTTTGGCGACCTTGAAGACTGCCTGGCTCAATCTGCGGTACTCGATACCTGAGCGCATCGAGGCGTTCCGCCTGGGGCTGGAGCGGCATGGATACGAGGTGCGCTATGGGATCAGCCAGAACCCGGGCGCGCGGGATGTGCTCGTGACCTGGAACAGAGTGGGTCAGGTTGACCAGATCGCCTGCAGATATGGTCAGGTTCTGGTTGCCGAGAACGCGGCCTGGGGCAACGGACTGGCTGGCAGACGATGGATATCCCTGGCGCGCGACAGGCACAACACTGCCGGGATGTTCCCAGCGGGTGGTGCAGAGCGATGGGATGGGCTGGGTGTTGAGCTGCAGCCATGGCGAACTGAAGGAGAAACTGTCCTGCTGCCGCAACGTGGCATCGGGAGCGCGCCGACTGCTATGCCGCGATATTGGCTTATCGGCGCGCAAGCACGGTTCCCAGGGCGCGTGCGGCATCACCCTGGGCGCGGCGTCGCAAAGCTGCTGAGCGAGGATCTGGCGCACTGCGGGCGCGTTGTGACCTGGGGTAGTGGAGCCGCTGTGCAGGCGCTGATGTGGGGTATCCCGGTGGTCTCCGAAATGCCTGAATGGATCGGCGGCCAGGACAACACGGACGCCGGCCGGCTGGAGATGTTCAGGCGGATGGCCTGGGCGCAATGGACATTGGATGAAATTGCGGGCGGATTTCCGTTTGAGGTGCTTCTGAGATAGCATCCACTCCGTGTAGACATTGGCGAGATGCGCGCCAACCTGGGCTCGGTGGACTGGAGTGAAGAAGACAGCAGCTCTACTTAGGATCGCTCCTAACTACACCTCAAAGACCCGCTCTCCGACGCGTAAGGGGAGTTGGGTCTTTGTGCTTTTGGGTTGCTATGAAGATTCTGTTTACAGGCAAGGGCACGTCGGGAAGCTGGCAAATCCGCGGCGTGCAGATGGCTCAGGCCATGGGCGCGGTGGCTGCGCCGATGGCGACGCTGGAGCAGTGCGCTGCAGCGGATGTGATCGTGGCCGTGAAGCGCATCCCTGATCAACTTCTGGCGACCATTCGCAAAAGCGGCAAGCCTTGGGCCTGGGACTGTGTGGATGCATATCCTCAGCCAGCGTGTTCTGGCTGGGGTAGAGAGCAGGCCATGCTCTGGCTACGCGCCGAGGTGGCGCGGCTCAAGCCGGATCTGGTGATCTGGCCGAACCAGCGCATACAGGAGGACGCCGGGCATGGTGAGGTCGTCTACCACCACCACCGGCCAGGAATCGAGATCAACCCCATCCGTGAGCGGATAGAGGTGATCGGCTACGAGGGCAGCGAGAAATTCATCGACAGCTGGCGCCCTGCCATTGAGGCAGAGTGCCGGCGCATCGGCGCGAGGTTCGTGGTCAATCCGCCCAGGCTTGCTGATGTGGATGTGGTTCTGGCGCTGCGCGGAGACGGCTGGAACGGCTATCCGCAGGCCAGATGGAAGTCGAATGTGAAGATTGCCAATGCCCACGGCTCAGGAACGCCATTCATTGGCGCGCCTGAAGACGGCTACACGGAAACGGCATGTGGAGCCGAATACTGGGCGACAAGTGCGGAGCAACTGAGGATGTCTCTGGACTGGCTGGCGCCGAGAGAAACGCGGGCAGAGGTGAAGAGCAGATTCCTGCGTGCTGCTATGCCGATCGAGAAAGCCGCGAAACGATATGAAGAGGTGCTGTGCGCGCTGAGATCCTGACCGACCAGAGCATGTGCCTGATGGGCGTCAGGATGCTGGAGGCGATGATCGCCGCGGCGCCTATCCCGATCACGGTCGGAACGGTATACCGAGGCGACTCTGATCTCCTGATGACCTACGGCATGGGCCACCTGGTGCGGCGGAAATGGTGGATGGAGCATCTGCGCAAAGGCGGCCACTGCATCGGTTGGGATCTGGGCTACTGGGGGAGAGAACACGGCGCCATGCGCGTCAGCATCGACCATGACCACCCACAAGCATGGATCAGGAGCGAGCCAGCCGAGCGCTGGGATTCCCAGGGAATTCAGCTGCGAAGCGATGCGCGCAAGGGGCCTGTGCTGGTAGTCGGCCTGGGCCTGAAGAGTTCGAAGGCCTTGGGCTTGAGACATGGTGACTGGGAGCGCAAGACCATCCAGAAGCTGCGCGCTGAAGGCCATGCAGTGCTGTTCCGCCCGAAGAAAGAGCGCGATGCCATCGGTGGAGTGAAGACGTCAACCGGGCCGATTGAAAAGGCGTTGCGGGGCATCTCTATGGTCGTCTGCCGGCACTCGAATGTGGCAGTGGATGCCTGCATTGCCGGAGTGCCTGTGCGCTGCGAAGACGGGGCCGCGCTGGCGCTCTACCAGAACAACCCAAACCCAACAGAACATGAACGGCGCGAATTTCTCAGGTCTTTGGCCTGGTGGAACTGGCGCCCTGATGAAGCGAGTGAAGCATGGAAATACCTGCTGGGCAGATTAAGCTGAACATTGGTTGCGGCGGACGCAAACTGACAGGCTACCTGGGCGTCGATGCGGTTGCAGAGCGCACGGCTGCGGACATCGTGGCGCGCGCCGATGCGATTGATATGGCTGATGGCACGGTCTCGGAGATCATTGCCATCCACCTGTTCGAGCACTTCTACCGCTTCGAATGCGATGCTGTGATCAAGGAATGGAAGCGCCTGCTCGTCAAAGGTGGGCGCCTGGTACTGGAGTTGCCCGACCTCAAGAAGTGCTGCGAAAACATCCTGAATGGCCGCCATGTCCCGGGAAAGGATCCCGACCAGCTGGGCATGTGGGGACTTTTCGGAGATCCGCGCGGCGGCGACCCGTTCATGGCTCACCGTTGGGGCTGGACTCCTGAAAGCCTGACGGCGTTTCTAAAGGAGCACGGCTTCATCAAGATCAAGCAGGCGCCCACACAATTCCATCCTGCCGGCCGGGCGCACCGAGACATGCGTATTGAGGCGGTGAAAGCATGATCCATCTCTTCTGTGGCTTCGACCCGCGTGAATCGGTGGGCTTCCACACCTTCGTTTCCAGCGTGCTCAAGCGCGCCAGCCAGCCGGTCTCCATCGTGCCGCTGTCCACCATGGGGCTCCCCGAGGGGACGAACAATTTCACGGTCTCGCGCTTCCTCGTGCCTCACCTCATGGGCCACCAGGGCCGCGCGATTTTCATGGATGCCTGCGACATGATCTGCCTGGGCGACATTGCCGACCTGTATGCGGAATTCGATGAGTCGAAGGCCATCCAAGTCGTCAAGCACCCCGAGTACCAAAGCCAGCACGCCCGCAAGTACGTCGGCACCGACATGGAGTGCGAACAGTCCAACTACGCGCGGAAGAACTGGGCCAGCGTGATGCTCTTCAACTGCGGGCATCCCGCCTGGTGGCACACCACACCGGCTGCGCTCGCAAAAGCTCCGACCCTGGATCTCCTGACGTTCGCTGATCTGGATGATGCAGACATCGGAGAGCTTGCCCCGGCCTGGAACGTGATGGTGGACGAAGGCCAGGACGATGCCGACGCGAAGATCCTGCACTGGACGGCCGGCATTCCGACGTTCAGGCACTACCGCAATGCCCGGCGCTCCATCGACTGGTTCGAGGAGCACAAGGCGATCAGCAGGGGGATGCAAGATGGTCGTTGAATTCTCCATTCTTGGCTTGGACCCTATTCTGGAGAAGATGCGGTCTATCCCTGTGGAGCTTCGCAAGAAGCCTGGCCGCTCGGCGTTGGGGTCTGCGGCGCGTGTGGTTGCCAATGCGGCTAAGCAAAACGCCCTCTCCATTGACGATGCAGAGACTGGCCGCAGGATCGCGGACAACGTGACGCAGCGCTTCCGTTCCAGATATTTCAAGCAGACTGGGGATCTGAAGATCAGCGTCGGCGTCGGTACTGAGAAGGGGCGGATCCCAAAGGGCAACCCGGACACAGGAGCCAAGGGCAACACACCTCACTGGCACCTTGTCGAACTCGGCACGGAGAAGATGCGCGCGGAGCCATACCTGCAGCCGGCGCTTGAGCAAAACATCGGCAAGGCCACAGACACCTTTGTGACCCAACTCGATTTGCAGCTCGACAAGATCATCAAGAAGCAAGGCGGCGCCACATGACGCCGCCCATTTTCTCCGCCGTCAACGTGCCCGCAGTGCAGGCGCTTCTGAAGTCCGGCACGGGTCCGCTCCGCTTCTATTTGTTCGGCATGGCTCCGCAAGACGTGGCCTATCCCTATGCCGTCTGGCGCCAAGTCTCCGGCACTCCGGAGAACTACATCAGCGACCGCCCGGACGTTGACAGCTTCACCCTGCAGGTCGAGGTGTACGCGAACCCATCCCAAGGCTCGGACGTCACGCGCGCGATTGCAAGTTCGCTGGCCACCGCCATTGAAGGCCACGCGCACGTCACGGCCTGGCTCGGAGAGAGCCGCGACCCTGACACCAAAAATTACGTCTCCCGATTCCAGCTTGACTGGTGGGTGACCAGAACCTAGCGGGCACAGATCCGCAACAACCAAAACCGCCTTCGGGCGGTTTTTTCATTTCAGAAAGGCAAATGATGAAAGAACTCATGTTCCAAGACCATGCCATCCGACTCATTGAGAAGGACGGCAAGAAGTGGGCTAGCGCGGCAGACATCGCGCGAGCCCTTGGCTACGCGAACGCCGACAAGGTCACGCGGATCTATGACCGGCACAGGTCAGAGTTTTCAGAGTCGATGACCATTCTGGCGATGGTGCAAGACCTGGCCCCCCAAAGCGGGTGTCCAGGTCAGTTTCGAACGGCGCGGGTTTTCTCTCTGCGTGGCGCCCATCTGATCGGCATGTTCGCGCGCACCGACAAGGCCCAGGAGTTCCGCCGCTGGGTACTGGACATCCTCGACGGTCACCGCGCGGCTCCATCCCTCATCCAGGCTTGGTACGAGGCACGGGCCGCGCTCGACGCGCAAGAGAAGTTCGCCAGTCTGTGTGGTCGCGGCCTGAGCGAGCACAAGACCAAGAGGCCGCCTCTGCAGAAAGAGGCGGACGCACTGATGTCGCGCATCCAGCCGTCTCTTGAGTTCCAGTAGGCCGCCTGATGCATGCCGACATGAAAGCCGTGGCCGACGCGGCCATTGCCTGGAACCGTGCCCGTCTGCAACGCATCTCCGTGGCGAAGGCTGTCCCGGCCGGCGCACTCTGCTACACCGTTGAGGAGCACGCTATGAGGCTGGCTAAGCAGGCTGAGGCGAAGGCAAAGGACCATCTGCGCAAGATGTGCGCAAAGGCAGATCCGACCTGTGTGGTGCTGGAAACCGAGGCTCGTGCCCCAAAGCCGCGCCTGCCTGCCACCGACATCATCGATATCTGAGCCCGCCCCGAGCGGTCTTTTTTTATTCCCGATTCCCCACCAACCGGCCGCTCTGCGGCTTTTTTTTCGTCCGAAAGGAAATCAAGATGACCGTAAAGACCCAGGGGACCGACCTGTTCGGAATTGACCCCGAGACTAATGCAATCCTGGATGTCGGCTGCGTCACGGCTATCGATGGCGTGGATTCCACCCGGGACCAGATCGAGACCACGTGCCTGAACAGCGGCGACCGCGAGTACGAGGCTGGCCTTGGGACGCCTGGCACAGCGACGTTCACCATCAACATCGACCCCAGCAACCCTGTGCATGTGCGTCTGTACGAGCTCAAGCAAAAGGGTCTGACTATGAAATGGGCCATCGGCTGGGGTGATGGTCCGCGCAACGCGGATGGCACCATCACCATGCCACCAACCGGCGTGGACAGCGATGGCGACTTCATCCTGCCCGATAGCCGTTCTTGGCTGACCTTCCAGGGCTACCTGTCCAGCTTCCCTTTCAGCTTCGCGCTGAACGCCGTGGTGACTTCCGCCGTGGGCATCCAGATCAGCGGCTCTCAGGTCCTGATCCCGAAGGTGGCCTAACGCATGGCCGAAAAGCTGAAAGGACTAGCGGCCCTGAAAGCCGCTGGCGCGATCCGGTCGAACGAGCCGGTGCCGGAAACCGTGAAGTGGACGAATCGCGCAGGCGAAGAATTCGAGTTCGAAGTGCATTTCGCCCAGCTCGACTTCGGCACGGCCATGGACATGCAGTCCGACGAGAACCAGGACCGCAAGGCTGCGTTCATCGGCCGTGTGGTCCTGGTTGAGGATGAGGGCGGCGCGCTGGTGCCTTTGGGCGCAGAGAACGCGCGTCGGCTTGATCCGCGCCTGGGCTTCGCCCTGGTGAGTGCATTCAACCGCCTGAACTCGGTTGAGCCAAAAAACTCACAGCCGCCGACGAGTTCCTCTGCGAACTCGTCCGAGGAGGAATCGGCGGCGACTCCCTCGCAGAAGCCAGAGGAAACCTGAGCGTCAACGAGGTTGGCGTCTGGTCCGCGTATCGCCAGCTGCGCGGTCCGCTGGACCTGGGGATGCGCCTTGAGTACCTGTTCGCCATGTCCGACTACCGAACGCACGGATTGATTCGGATGTTGGCTCAGGTGCTCGGAGGCAAGCCGGAAGAGATGCCGCCTTTCTCGAAGTTCATCAGGTTCCACGACATCCAAGAGCCGGCGGCGGAGCTTGAGCAGATCGCCAAAAAGCTCGGCGTGCCCTACGAGGTGCGTGAGAACAAGCACAGCAAGCGGGCCAAGCCCAAGGCAATTTGACCAGCCACCTTCGGGTGGCTTTTTCATGGGTATCGCACTATGGCATCACGCAGCCTGGGCACATTGACGTTGGACTTAATTGCCAAAATCGGCGGGTTTACCGCTGGATTGACGCAAGCCGAGCGCGAGGCCGACAAGAAGGCAAAAGCCATTGCTGGCAAGGCGAAGCAGATCCAGAAGGAATGGGATGCCGTCGGGAAGGCCATCGGCGGCGCCATTGCCGCCATCGGCATTGGCAGCATCTTCGGCAAGTTCATCGATGAGTCGCGCAATGCTCAGAACGAGCAGGCGCAGTTGGCCGCGGTCATCAAGTCCACCGGCCAGGCTGCGGGCTATTCCGCCCAGCAACTGAACGACATGGCTGCGGCCATTGCTGGCAAGAGCATCTTTGCAGAAGGCGATATTAACCGGGCGCAGACTCGCCTGCTGAGCTACACCAACGTGGTCGGAGAGCAGTTCCCCGAAGCTTTGCAGGCGGCCATCGACATGGCGACGCGCTTGGGTGTGACAGTGGAGCAGGCCGCCGAGACGGTGGGCAAGGCCCTGGACGTCCCGGCTGAAGGTCTGACTGCTCTGTCCAAGCAGGGCTTCCGCTTCACCGAAGAACAAAAGAAGCTCGTTGCCAGCCTTCAGGACACAGGCCGCACGGCAGAGGCCCAGAAGATCATCCTGGACTCGCTGAAGTCGTCCTATGGCGGGGCGGCAGAGGCGGCGCGCAACACCTTCGGTGGCGCCATTGCTGGCCTGCAAAACCAGCTCAACTCGCTGATGACAGGTGATGACGGCAGCCTGGAGGGCGCCACCAAGGCCCTGAATGACCTGACGGATGTGCTCGGCTCCAGCGAGACAAAGCAGGCATTTGCCACCTTCCTCACCGGGTTGGCAAACATCATCCGCCTGCTGGCCGAGGCAACTACCCACTTCATCCAGTTCGGCAAGTTTGCCGGAGAGGCCATCGGCCGCGCTCTGCACGGGTCAGACGATCCAATCGAGCGGACGGATGAGCGCATCAAGGAGTTGACAACTGATCTGGAAAACCTGAACAAGGAAATCTCCAGGCCTAGGAACTTCAAATCAGGTGCTGGTTATGCAAGTCTTGATGAGCTAACAGCTCAGCGCGATGCGATAAAGAAAGAGTTGGGAATTCTGGTTGCTGACAGAGAAAGCCTTGTGAACATGAGGCTCAGCCCAGGAGCTGCGCCGACATCCACGAGTACTTTGCCGAAGCCTGGCCGGATAGCGGTAAAGAAAACAGGCGGCAGCGACGACGACACAAAGAAACTGCTAGAGAATGAGTTGAAGGAGTTCCAGCGGATCATCACAGCTCAGACTGGCTTGATGGCGGACCGGAACCGCATGCTGGACCTGTACAACAGCCAGGGACTCATCTCGATCAAGGACTACTACGACGCTCAGCGCGCAATCCTTGATGAATCCACTGAGGCCCAAGTCAAGGCCTACGACGCCCAGATCAAAGCACTCCGCGACTACCAGTCCAACGCGAGCAAGAAAACAGACCGAGCAGAGGCCGAAGGAAAGATCAACGACCTGCTGGACAAGCGTAGGAAGCTGCTGCAAGACGCTGGCTTGGCGCAGATCGAACTCGACATCAAGCAAGAACAGTCGAGCAAGGATCTCGAAGAATCCCTGAAGAAGGTGAACGCTCAGCTGCTGGAGTTGCGCGGGCAGACCGCTGAGGCTGCAGCCATCAACTTCGACATGGCGAACGAGAAACTTCAGGACTTGTTCAAAGCAAATAACAGCGAGGAGGGGCAAAAAGCGCTGGCGACACTGAGGGAAAGTGTCGTGGCTCAGGCTCAGTTGAACAAAGTTACTGGAGATTTTGCCCGCATCATGGGTGACCTGCAGATTGCAGAGCATAGAATAAATATAGATCGTGAGTCTGGCGTATTTGGAGAAATTGGTTCTTTGCAGAGACTTGGAGAGGCCCGGAGAGAAAAGCTTGTACTTTTGGAAGAAGAATTAAAAAAGCTTGAATCTCTGAGAACAATGGTTGTTCTTACGCCAGAGCAAGAGCAAGCTATCGAACGGCTTAAAGTTCAAATAAAAGACCTGCGGGCATCTGCTGATCCAATAGCCAATAAAGTCAATTCAGAAATATCTGAGGCTACCGGTAGGTTTTTCTCTGACATAACAAGTGGAGCAAAAAGTGCAAAAGATGCTTTTAAGGACTTGGGAGACTCTATTTTCCAGACATTCAACAAAATAATCACGCAGAAGCTAGGAGAAGAACTATTCGCATCTCTCTTCACCAGCTCTTCATCGGGAGGAAGCATCGGCAGTTGGTTTTCTGGGTTGATAGGAACTAATGGTGGAAAGTCGTCTGGCGGCGGGTTCTTCGACTTCCTTGGCGGGCTCTTCGGCGGCTTCCGCGCCAACGGCGGCCCCGTGCAGGCCGGCAAATTCTACGAAGTGAACGAGAACGACAACGAGCTCTTCACCCAGGGCGGCAGGACGTTCCTGATGTCGTCTGGCGGCGGCCGAGTGGACCCGATCCGTGGCGGCATGGGCGGTGGCTTCAACCAGGTAAACAACTTCACGGTGCAAGGCCGAATTGACCGCAGAACACAGAACCAAGTGGCGGATGAGACGCGCCGCCGCACCAACACCGCAGTAGCGAGGCTCAGCTGATGGCATACCTTGACGCATACCTTCAGCCGTGCCCTGGCTTCGGCTGGCAGGGTGGGCCCGAGTTCAACACTCGAATCGTTGACCTAGCCAGCGGGCGTGAGCGGCGCAATGCGGAGTGGTCGCAGGCCCGGCACAAGTACGAGGCACCGTTCAACAACATTAGCCGTGACGCGTATCGGAACGTGAAGCAAATGCATCTGGTCTGCAAGGGCAGGCTGCACTGCTTCCGCTTCCGCGACGAGTTGGACTACACAGCAGCCGATGATGTGTTCGGTTTCGGTGATGGCGTTGCCACAGAGTTCCAGCTTGGCAAGGTCTCGACCATCGACGGCATCAGTTACGACCGCGAGTGCTTTGCCATCTTGGCCGGAGCATCCGTGACGGTCGATGGTGCGGCTTCATCGCCCACCATTGACCTGCTGCGCGGTATCGTGACCTTCTCCTCTGCGCCGGCCGATGGAGCAGTGCTGCGCTGGTCTGGTGAGTTCGATATCTGGGTGCGCTTCGACCAGGACTACCTGCCTTTCTCCATCGACAACAGTGACGGCGGAGACCGGCGCTACATCAACGGCAGCATCACGCTGCTGGAAGTGCCGCCGCCTGAGCCGGAGGGGACCTGATGCCCAGAGTGATACCCATTGCCCTCCAGCAGCATCTGGACGGCGACGCCACGACTGTTTGCCTGTGCGTCCGCATCGAACCAGTGGCGCCGGGCTATGCGCCTGTGGGCGTGACGACGTTGGACCGTGATCTGGTTGTGGAGCTGGATGGCGACAGCAATGGCTCAGGCCTGCTGACCTACCGTGCTGCCATTGGAATGGACTCCAGCGCGCGCGTCTCGTCCAGTGACATGGCTGTGGACAACGCAGAGGGCACAAGCCTTGTGCCTGAGTTCGACGTTCCAGTGAGCGAAAGTGACTTGATCGCGGGCGCCTACGACTACGCCAAGTGGACCAGCTACCTCGTGAACTTCGAGGACGCCACGCAGTTTGTCGAGCTGGCGCGCGGCGAACTGGGCCAAGTGCGTGTGTCCCAGGGCATGTCATTCACGTTTGAAATGCTCGGGCTGACGAAGCGCCTCAAGCAGACCGTAGTTGAGAAAGACTCGCTGCGCTGCCGTGCGATCTTCGGCAGTCAGCCGATCGGCACCCCTGGCGCCGCAGTGACACAGCTTTTCTACTGCGGACGTGAGGTTGACGGCCTGTTTGTGGGCTCGCATGTGGTTGAGCCAGGCGAGGAAAACACCATCAGCTTCAGCACTGCGCTGTCAGAGCCGGACGGCTATTTCAAGCCTGGCATGTTGCGATGGGTCACGGGGCCGAATGCCGGCCGTGTGTACGAGGTTGAGGAGTACCAGGACGGCGTGCTGTCGCTCACGTTTGCGGCCATGTTCCCAGTGCAGGCTGGCGATCAGTTCTTCGTCCGACCAGACTGCACGAAGTGGAAGGACGGCGACAACGGCTGCAAGCACTGGTTCGGCGCCAACTGGGTGCTGCACTACCGGGGCGAGCCATACATCCCGGTCGGCGACACAGGCCAGATCAACGCACCTGGGGCCAGCATATGAGCGCGCTCGTTGAATCCGCCCGCAAGTATCTGGGCGTCGCCTTCAGGCATCGCGGGCGCAGCGCTACGGGCCTGGATTGCGCTGGTCTTGGATGGATCGCATACCGAGACCTCGGCATTGACCTTCCGGACGTGCGCGCCTATGGCCGGGAACCGTTTAAGAACGGCCTCATGGAAGGCCTATGCGCCGCGCTGGGCAATCCCGTTGATGACGGACCGCAGCCTGGCGATGTAGTCGTCATGCGATTTGATAAAGACCCGCACCACGTCGCCTTGATCGCCAAGGCTCCGTATGCGGACGAATTGACCATGATCCATGCCGACTCCATGCACGGCCGTGTTGTAGAGCACCGTCTGTCTGAGGACTGGCGCGCGCGGATCGTTGCGGTATATCGGAGGCCTGTGTAAATGGCACGTCTTGCACTCTCTGTCGGCGGCGCAGCCCTGGGCTTTGCCATCGGTGGCCCTGCTGGCGCCCAATGGGGCTGGCTCGGCGGCTCGCTGTTGGGCTCGCTGATGCCTCAAACGATCCGCGGCCCCAGCATTGAGGAAACTGGCGCTCAAACAACCCAAGAGGGTGCTCCGCGTGCTGTGGTCTTCGGAACCGCGCTCGTAACTGGAAACGTCATCGACGCTGGGCGCACGCGCAAGATCACGCGCAAGGAGCGGCAAGGCAAGGGCGGCCCATCAGTTGAGACCGAGGCCCTGCTGCGCACATACGCGATCCGCATTGCTGAGCCCATCGCCGGGATCATCATGGCCAAGAAAGACGGCAAGATCGTCTACGACGCCAGAGATCCGGAGTTCCAAGACGACAACGATAAATTTCTGGCCGGCTGCCGAATTTACAAAGGGGATGAGCAGCAACTGCCAGACCCAGACCTGGAAGCGATACACGGTGCGGGGGAGGTTCCTGCGTATCGCGGCAGCTCATACATCGTGTTCATTGACGATGACGTGACGGACCGTCGTGGATCGATCCCTCAATACGAGTTTGTTGTTGGGCGTGCTGAGGCAAACCGATTGGGGAATCCAGGGGACCCGATCCCATCCGAAGGCAGATATGTTGTTCAGGGCACTACTGGGGGAGGCGATCTTGCTTCGGCAAGACTACCCGGTAGTTCTATGGATACCTCGGTAAATAACACATATTTTATCGGGTGGTATGTTGAGCCGACATTCGGGCAGCCGGCTGTTAATGCGACTTTATATATAGAGATAAACGGTCTAGAGGTCTACAATTTTTCAGGAGATGCTTCTGCGGATAACAGGCTGTATCATTGCATACAATTTCGACATCAAAACAGATCCGATATTTGCGTTGTTGGAATTAGGTGTACTCCTCCTTCTGCAGGTCAATTCCATTTAACATGGCAGGCAATTGATTCAACAAAGATATATACACCTGTAAATTCTGCTGATGTAGTTCTGGCAGACGACCCGCTTTATGGGTTATTTCTTGATGAAGACGAGAAATTATTCACAATGCACATGGATATTCCTCAGTACCCACCAGAATGGTCATGGGGCGCCAATGTGCTGACTGAAGAGGCTGTAGAGGCTGGCGGGACAACGGTTAAAATATCTCCTGTTCCATTGCATGAGATAGTTGACTCCATCAGTGAGCGATGCAACCTTGGGTCTGAGAATTACGATACGTCTGAGCTTGTTGATATGGTTGACGGATTTGTTATGGCAAGTGCAGGCTATAGCGGGGCAGATGCTATCAATAGCCTACGGGCGCCGTATTTCTTTGACTGCCCAGAATATGGAGGAAAGATCTGGTATCACAAGCGGGGAAAGGCTTCGGTTGCCGATATAACCATTGAAGATATGGTGGAGGAACCAGACGATAGTGAACGGCAAGCGCAAATTGAGTATCCGAGGAAGCTGCACCTGACTTTCCAAAGCGCGGCCGTCAACTACCAGACTGCGCAAGCAACGAGTGAGCGAGTCTCGCCTGATGTGCGCGTCACTGGAGAATCGGCGATGCAGGTTGCTGTTGTGATGACTCCAGAGCTTGCAGCCCAGAAAGCGGCCATGCTGCACAAATTCAGCTGGTCAGAAGCCGAGGGCGAGGTCAAATTCTCGCTGCCGGATTCTTGGCTGCGCCTTGTGCCGGGCGACTGCGTTGTGCTCAAGCCGCGCGACACGGCGCGGCGAATTCGCATTGATGGGATTGAGATGGCGGCTGGGGTGATGCAGGTCACGGGGCATGTGGACCGCCGCAGTGCTTATGCATCCACGGTGGGCTATGTGCCGCTGCCGGAGCCCACGAAGCCACCATCGAGCGTCGTGGGTGACACCGTACTTGCCGTGCTGGACGTGCCGCTGCTGCGAGATGACGATGACGCCCTCTACTACTACGCCGCAGTGACTGGCGACCGCTCCGCATGGCGCGGCGCCCAGGTGCAGCGCAGCCTTGATGGAGGAGCATCCTATGTCGATGCGCTGGGCATCAGTTTCCCCGCAACGATGGGCCGGCTGCGCGCTGAACTGCCCAGTGCGTCCCCCTGGTACACAGACAGCACAAACGTGATCGATGTGGACCTGATCCGCGACGGCGACAGCCTGGACAGCGTGACTGCGGCCCAGTTCCTGCAGCGTGCAGGCGCCGTGGCGCTGCAGCTGGCAGACGGGTCTTGGGAGGTCGCACAGTACCGCGATGCAGAGCATGTCAGTGGCTTGCGCTACCGACTGAGCACATTGCATCGGGGGCAGCTCAATACCGTGCCAGGGGCGCACGCGGCTGGCGCGATGCTGGTGCTTCTGGATGACGTGAGCCGCATATCCGCGCAGTCGGCATGGCTGCGCCGTGTCCTGACGCACAGAGCCCCTAGTTTCGGTGGAGCCGTGGAGACGGCTACGCCCCAGTCTATGACCTATGCGGGTCGCGCGCAACGCGAATGGCTCGTTGCATCGCTGCGCATCTCCGCCACTGGCGGCCCGGTGGGCGGCAGCATCGTTGCCGGCTGGGCGCCGCGTCATCGGCTTGGGACAGACATACTGCCTGTGGCGAGCCAGTATTTCAGGGGATTCAGGGTGTACGCGACCGACGCTGGTGGGCAGTCAATGACGGCCGATGTGACGGCTCAGACGCATACCCTGCAACTCGGCGGCATGACCTGGCCAATCCGGGTGCATGTGGCTGCCCTCAATGCGATCACAGGCGCAGGCCCGTGGCGCTGGGTCAGCACAGATGGTACGAGCGGTGATGGCGATGGACCACCGGAGGAGGATCCTGGTGGTGAGACGCCCGTGGGCGATGGAACGTTCCAGCGCGGCATTGCGATGTACGGATCTGCGCGTGCAGGAGCCTATGGGCAGCTCATGGGCGGAGATCTGTTCGCCGCCCAAAACTCTGGCGCATCCTGGCAGTTGTTCAAGCTGCGTGCAGACACTCTGGAAGTGATCAGGGCCGCGTATGCGGGCCCGTTCCTGTTCACGGTTATCAACGACGGCGCGAGCCTATACGGCGGCAGCGATGGCCTTGTGCGCAAATGGGACGCTGATCTCAACGAGACAGCCCAGGCTCAAGTCGGGTTTACTGGAGATGCTCAGGGCCTGGCTCTTTGCGGCGGTAGCTTGTGGGTGTCGGTGCCCTACGAGCCAGCCATCAAAAAGCTGGACCCGGCCACGCTGGCGGTGCAAGCCACGGTCACAGGACTGCGCATCAATAGCCTCGTCACCGATGGCACCTATCTCTATGGCGCGAGCCGCGGCGACAACTGCATATACAAGCTCGACGGGTCCACTGGCGCGCTTGTGGCCACGTTCCCCACTGCCGGCTACCCTGCGGATCTGGCTGTCCATGGAGGAAAGCTATGGGTGATCTGCTTGCACGACCTGCCGGTGCGTCTCTACAAGCACGACGCCGGCACGGGTGCGAAAGAGGCATTTGAGCTGGAAGTGACATCCACGCCAGGCCGGATGGCGATTGCGGGTGATGTGTTGGGTGTTGGCGGCCGCGTGAGCTTCGCCGTCAACACGCTCACGGATTCCGTGATCGGCAGTTTCTCGATACCGCTGGACAACCCAAATCAGGTGCAGCCGCCCGCTGCATCGCTCATCACGCCCACGCGATTCGTCGCCGGGGGATTCGACTGGACTGCTTACTACGACTTGATATGAGCACACCTATTTTGCCTTTCGCCGTGTGGGAGGCTGGCACCAACCAGGCCAGCATTCCAGCAAACGACAACGCGCTGCGTTCTGAGATCCTTGCGGGTCGAGTCATCAGCAAAACCACCACAGCGCAACCAGCCGGGGTGGATGGATCAATCTACATCATCCCATCCGGCGCGACCGGAGCGATGTGGGCAACATTCACGGAGGGAGATATAGCTATCTTTCGTGGCGGCACATGGTACGCATACTCGCCTATTGATGGCGTAGTAGTCCACATGGATGGCAGTATCCAGCAATGGGATGGTTCTGATTGGGTGGAATTATCCGGTTCGGGTGGTGGCGGAGTTGATTTTTTATCTCCGCTAGTCAATGATGAAATATCAGTAAATGGGACATACACACTTGAAATCGGGAGAATGCATGCTTGCTCTGGCAGTTCATCCGATTACACGGTGACTCTACCGCCAGCATCTGGGAATGCTGGTAAATTTGTCGGCGTGAGAATGTCTGCGTCTCTTTCTAGGTTGGTCAAACTAAAAGGGAACTCCTCAGATCTAATTGACGGAAAAAATGAAAGAGTAATGTGGAGAAGCGAAAGCGCTGTGCTTATGTGCGACGGAGTTTCGTGGTCTAAAATTTCAGGGAAAACCGTTCCTGTGTATGCGTCAATGCGACGTTCATCTTCATACTCGATGGCGACATCAACATTTCTTGCAGTTCCGATGGATACTATAGTTTCCGACAATACATCATTTTTACTTAGCCCTATCGCTAGTACATCTACAGGAAGGATAACTGTATTCCGCCAAGGAACTTATTCCGTTCACGGATTGTGCTCAATTAGTGATTCTGAAGTTGGGACAGTATTTTCCGCTGGGCCTGTGAAAAACTCCACAGATCTTAGCTCAGGACCTTCTGGAATTACAAGTGTCGTTACAGGCTCTGATGCAATACAAATGTCCGGGTCTTGTATGGTGCAGGCTGAAGCAGATGACTACATGTCTTTGTTTGCATTCCAAAATAGTGGATCGTCTAGGAATACCAGATCTGATCTTGTTGGGCTTATGCCGACACTTTCTCTGTCAGAGATCCCAAGTTGGTGAGATTTTTAGTTAATATCGTCATTTGAAAATAGTGAAACCAAGATAAACCCGCTTCGGCGGGTTTTGTTTTTGCAAAACAGCCTGGAGGATGGCGAATGAAAAGAATGCTGCTCGCAATGATCGGCGTGCATGAGGGACTTAGCGCGCAACAGAAGCAGGACCTTGTTGGGGCGGGTATTCACACTGCGCCAGGGGCATCTGCAGGGGGCGCGTTCAAGCTCTCAGGGATGCCATTGAGCGAATGGCTCGTGGTCGCATCGATCGCCTTTGTGATCCTGCAGGCCTTGTACCTAATCTGGAAGTGGCGCCGCGACTACAAGCGGCAGCTGCAGCGCGAGGAAGACCGCGCCAAGCTCAACGGCATGGCGCGCTACCGTCACTCGCATGAGCCGGATACCGATCTGGGGGCACTATGAGCAAGATCCCAGCATTCCTGACCAGCCGGCTTGCGGCCCTGGCCATCCTGGCTGGCCTTGGCGGCACTGGCGCCTACGTGGCGCAGCAGGCCGGCGACGATGCCCTGCGCGACCAGTACGTGCAGACCGTGGCAGCGGACCAGAGCACCAGCAACGCTGTCAAGGTCGCCATGGTGCTGGGCCAGTTCTACGAGTCTTCGGGAAAGCATATCGGCACGCCATACATCGACAAGCTGGGCCGCGGCCAGCCGCTCACGGTGTGCAATGGCATCACCGGACCGGACGTGGTGGCCGGGCGCTACTACAGCCCCTCCGACTGCTACTACCTGGAGCGCAGTCGCTATCTGACGGCTGAGCAAGAGGCGCGGCGCCTGTTCACACGCTGGGCCAGCTATGACCCGTTCGTTCAAGGGCAGTTCATCGACTTCGTGCACAACAAGGGCGCCGCCGCCCTGGCCAGCAGCACACTGCTGCGCAAGGCCAATGCCGGCGACTTGGCCGGCGCCTGTCGCGAGAACACGCGCTGGAACCGTGGCACGGTGGGTGGCGTGTCTACTGTGCTGCCGGGCCTGCAACTGCGCGGCGACGCCAACACCGAGATCTGCCTGGACTGGAGGTCCAGCCCATGATCCCCGCGCTCTACACCCATCTGGCTGTCGCTGGCGCAACCCTGGCTATCGGCGCGGCCGGTGCCTGGTGGATACAAGGCCAGCGCTACGGCCTGCAGATCGAGCAGCTGCAGCACCAGCAGACCAGCGCCGAGCTGGCCAGCACGCAACAGGCCGTCCAGGACATGGCCGGATTCCAGAAAGGAATGACCGATGCACTCGAAACTTTCCAGGCCACGGGCCAGCGCAACCAGGCCGCGCAGCAGGATCTGGACCGGAGCCTGCGTGAGCTGCGCACTGCTACTGCAGGCATGCGGGGCGACTTTGCAGGCCTCCCCGAGCGCATCGCTGGAGCTGCCCAGCCCGCCCTCGCTCAGTACGCCTCAACCTGCACAGCCGTACTCCAAGAGCTGGCAGATCGAGGTGGAAGGATGGCAGAGCGCGGTGCAGACATCGCGCGAGCGGCTGATGGCCACGCCGCTGACGCCGCGCTGATGCGGGATGCGTGGCCCAAGATGTCACGATGAGTACTGTAGGAACGCAAAAAAGCCCCTCGGCAGCCATCAAGGCGCCGAGGGGCTTTTCCCGTTTGAGTCGGGGCGGAAGAGTGACCTGCCGAGGCGGGCGCCTGATCGAAATCAGGTAAGCTCGCGCGCGCTGCAGAAACCAAAAGAGGAAATTGAGTTCCCCCAATTTTCTCCCGCAATCCTTGCGGAACCCGCATGGATGCTATGTTTTTGGTGCCGGAGAAAGGAATCGAACCCTCGACCTTCTCATTACGAATGAGCTGCTCTACCAACTGAGCTACACCGGCGACAGACAAAAATTATAACGGCAAATTTATGCCTCGGAATGGTACTGCGTCACTTTTTCGACTTCGTTCTTCGAGCCGAGGATGACGCTCACACGTTCGTGCAGCTGCGTGGGCTGGATGTCGAGGATGCGCTGCTTGCCGTTGGTGGCGGCGCCGCCGGCCTGCTCTATGAGCCAGGACATGGGGTTGGCTTCGTACATCAGGCGCAGCTTGCCGGGCTTGTTGGGCTCGCGGCGGTCCCAGGGGTACATGAAGATGCCGCCGCGGGTCATGATGCGGTGCACGTCGGCCACCATGGAGGCGATCCAGCGCATGTTGAAGTCCTTGCCGCGCGGGCCTTCCACGCCGGCCAGGCATTCGTCCACGTAGCGCTTGACGGGGGTGTCCCAGTGGCGCATGTTGGACATGTTGATGGCGAATTCCTTGGTGTCTTCGGGAATGCGGATGTTTTCCTGCACCAGCACGAAGGAGCCTTGCTCGCGGTCCAGCGTGAACATGGAGACGCCGTCGCCCACGGTCAGCACCAGGGTGGTCTGGGGGCCGTAGATGCAGTAGCCGGCCGCGACCTGCTGGGTGCCGGGCTGCATGAAGTCCTGCTCGGTCACGCCGGGGTGGCCTTCGGGCTTCTTGAGCACGCTGAAGATGGTGCCGATGGAGACGTTGACGTCGATGTTGGACGAGCCGTCCAGCGGGTCGAACATCAGCAGGTATTCGCCGTGCGGGTAGCGGTTGGGCACCAGGTAGATGCCTTCCATTTCCTCGGAGGCCATGGCTGCCAGGTGGCCGCCCCATTCGTTGGCCTCGATCAGCACCTCGTTGGCGATGATGTCCAGCTTCTTCTGGACTTCGCCCTGCACGTTCTCGCTGCCGGCCGTGCCCAGCACGTCGCCGATGGCGCCCTTGTTGACGGATTGGCTGATGCGCTTGCAGGCACGGGCCACGACTTCCAGCAGCAGGCGCAGCTGGCCGGGGATGAGGCCGTCCACGCGTTGCTGCTCGACCAGGTAGCGGGTCAGGCTGACGTTTTTCTTCATGGGTTCAACTCCTAAAAATCCGGGAGGCGCGGCCTGGGCCGCGCCTTGGGTCAATCCGCGAGGGCGCGGGTGACGACTTCACGCACATCGTTGCTGAGTTCAGCGCGGGCCGCCACGCGGGCGACGGCCTCGCGTGCGGCCGTGCGGTAGGGCTCGGCCAGCTTGCTCCAGCGGTCCAGGGCGCGCGCCAGGCGGGCAGCGACCTGGGGGTTGATGGCGTCCAGCTCGATGACGCGCTCGCTCCAGAACACATAGCCCGCCGCGTCGGCGCGGTGGAAGGCGCCGGGGTTGGCGCTGCAGTAGCTGAAGATCAGGCTGCGCGCGCGGTTGGGGTTCTTGATCTGGAAGTCGGGGTGCTTCATCAGCTGCTTGACGGCCGGCAGCACGTTGCCGCCACGGTCGCAGGCGCCGCCCTGCAGCGCGAACCACTTGTCCAGGACCAACGCATCGTGCTGGAACAGCTTGTGGAAACGCGCCAGGGCCTGGGCGGCCAGCGGATGGCCGCTTTGCACCAGTGCCGTCAGGGCGCTCATGCGGTCGGTCATGTTGCCGGCGTCCTTGAAGCGCTGCAGCGCCTTGCCGGGCCAGACGCTGTCGCCCGAGGCGCGTGCGGCCAGGCACAGCATGGACAGGGCCAGGCCTGCCAGCGCACGGCGGCCGGAGCTGGCGGGGTCGGGGCGGTAGGCGCCGGTGTCGCTGTGCTCTTGCCAGGCCTGCTGCCAGTCGGCCTGCAGCTCGGTCGCCAGTTGCTGGCGCATGGCTTCACGCACGGCGTGCACGCGCTGCGGATCGACCACGGCCAGTTGCTCGGCGATGTAGCTTTCGCCGGGCAGGGCCAGCATCAGCTCCTTGAAGGCCGCATCCAGCTGGGGATGGCGCAGCACGCCGCGCATGGCCTCGATGAAGGAGGCCGGCAGCAGGGCGGCCGTGATCTGGCCGCTGGCGTCTGCCGTGATGGAGGTGTCGCCAATGGCCTGCAGCGCGATGCGCATGCCCAGGCGCTGGCCGGCTTCCCAGCGGTTGAAGGCGTCGCTGTCATGGGCCAGCAGGGTCAGCAAGGCGGCATCGCTGTCGCTGTGCTGCAGCACCACGGGGGCGCTGAAGCCGCGCAGCAGCGAGGGCACGGGCTCCTGGTCCACCTCGGTGAAGACGAAGCTGTGGCTGGGTTCGGACAGCACCAGCAGGCGGCTGTCGCCCGCTGCCGCCTGGTCCTCGCCCTGCAGGCGCAGCGTCAGCGCGCGGCCGTCCTGGCCCAGCAGGCCCATCTGCACGGGGATGACGAAGGGCAGCTTCTCTGCCTGGCCCGGCGTGGGCGCGCAGCTTTGGCTCAGGGTCAGCGTGTAGGTGCGTGCGGCGGCGTCGTAGCTGCCTTCGGCGTGCAGCTGGGGCGTGCCGGCCTGGCTGTACCAGCGCTTGAACTGGTCCAGGCGCTGGGCCAGCTCGCTGCCGGGGTTGGCGTCGGCCATGGCCTGGGCGAAGTCGTCGCAGGTGACGGCGTGGCCGTCATGGCGCTCGAAATACAGCTTCATGCCCTTGGCAAAGCCTTCGCGGCCCACCAGGTTGTGCTGCATGCGCACGACCTCGGCACCCTTTTCGTAGATGGTGACGGTGTAGAAGTTGTTGATCTCGATGTAGCTGTCGGGCCGCACCGGGTGGGCCATGGGGCCCGCATCTTCGGGGAACTGGGCGGTGCGCAGCACGCGCACGTCCTCGATGCGCTTGACGGCGCGCGCCGAGGGGCTGCCCGCCATGTCCATGCTGAATTCCTGGTCGCGGAAGACGGTCAGGCCTTCCTTGAGCGACAGCTGGAACCAGTCGCGGCAGGTGACGCGGTTGCCGGTCCAGTTGTGGAAGTACTCGTGGCCGACGACGGACTCGATGTTGGCGTAGTCGGTGTCGGTGGCCGTGGACTGGCTGGCCAGAACGTACTTGGTATTGAAGACGTTCAGGCCCTTGTTCTCCATGGCGCCCATGTTGAAGTCGCTGGTGGCGACGATCATGAAGCGGTCCAGGTCCAGGGACAGGCCGAAGCGGGCCTCGTCCCAGGCCACGCTGGCCATGAGGGAGTTCATGGCGTGCTCGGTCTTCTCCAGGTCGCCGGGGCGCACGAAGACCTGCAGCAGGTGGTCGCGGCCTGCGCGGCTCTTGATCTTTTGCTCGCGCGCAACCAGATTGCCGGCCACCAGGGCGAACAGGTAGCTGGGCTTTCTGTGCGGGTCGGCCCACTTGGCGAAGTGGCGGCCGTCTTCCAGCGCGCCTTGCTCGACCAGGTTGCCGTTGGACAGCAGCACCGGGTACGCGGTCTTGTCGGCGCGCAGCGTCACGGTGTACATGGCCATCACGTCGGGACGGTCCAGGAAATAGGTGATGCGGCGGAAACCCTCGGCCTCGCACTGGGTGAAGAACGTGCCCTGGCTCACATACAGGCCCATGAGCTTGGTGTTCTTGGCGGGCGCGCAGGTGGTGAAGATTTCCAGATCGACGGGGTCGCCGCCCTCGGGCAGGTTCTCCAGCACGAGCTGGTCGCCGTCCATCTTGAACGAGGTGCCGCCGCCGTTGACCAGCACGCGCGCAAGGTTCAGTTCATCGCCGTCCAGGCGCAGCGGCTGCGCCGGCACCTCGGTGTTGCGGCGCACGCGCATCTTGTTGAGCACGCGGGTCTTGGCCGGATCGAGATCGAAGGTCAGGTCCACGGTGTCGATCCACCAGGCAGGAGCCTGGTAGTCGGCGCGGTGGATGGCGGTGGCAGGGGCCTGCCCGTCACGCAGTTGCAGCATACAGATTCCTTCCTATGCCAATATCAGGGGACAGAGTCCAAGCCCCTGTGCGGCCGGTGCCGCCCAGGGGCTTGAAATCAGAGGCCTTGCTTGAGCGAGGCTTCGATGAAAGCGTCGAGGTCGCCGTCCAGCACCTTCTGGGTGGCCGAGATTTCGACGTTGGTGCGCAAATCCTTGATGCGGCTGTTGTCCAGCACGTACGAGCGGATCTGGTGGCCCCAGCCCACATCGGTCTTGGTGTCCTCCAGCTTTTGCTGCTCCACCATGCGCTTTTGCATCTCGTGCTCGTAGAGCTTGGAGCGCAGGCGCTGCCATGCCACGTCGCGGTTGCTGTGCTGGCTGCGGCCGTCCTGGCACTGCACGACGATGCCGGTGGGCATGTGCGTCAGGCGCACGGCCGAGTCGGTCTTGTTGATGTGCTGGCCGCCCGCGCCCGATGCGCGGTAGGTGTCGGTGCGCACGTCCGAGGGGTTGATCTCGATCTGGATCGAGTCGTCGATCTCGGGGTAGACGAACAGCGAGGCAAAGCTGGTGTGGCGGCCGCCCGAACTGTCGAACGGCGACTTGCGCACCAGGCGGTGCACGCCGGTTTCGGTGCGCAGCAGGCCGTAGGCGTACTCGCCTTCGATGTGGATGGTCGCGCTCTTGATGCCGGCGATGTCGCCCGGCGTCTCTTCCTCGACCGTGGCCTTGAAGCCCTTGCGCTCGGCGTACTTCAGGTACTGGCGCAGCAGCATGCCGGCCCAGTCGCAGGCTTCGGTGCCGCCGGCGCCGGCCTGGATGTCCACGAAGCAGTTCAGCGGATCGGCTTCCTTGCCGAACATGCGGCGGAACTCCAGCTCCTCGATCAGCGGCTGCAGCTTGGCGGTCTCGCCCTCGATGGTGAGCAGGCCGGTCTCATCGCCTTCTTCCTTGCTCATCTCGAACAGCTCGGCGTTGTCGGCCAGCTCGGTGGTGAGCTTTTGCAGCGTCAGCACGACGCCGTCGAGCAGCTTCTTTTCCTTGCCCAGCTCCTGGGCCTTCTTGGGATCGTTCCAGACGCTGGGATCTTCCAGCGAGGCGTTTACCGTGCGCAGTCGTTCGTACTTTGCATCGTAGTCAAAGATACCTCCGTAGATCTGCCGCACGCTGCGACAGATCTTCGAGGGTGTTGCCGATGAGGTTGATGCGTTCTGCTTCCATGATGTGTTCCGTTCTTCTGATGAATGTGTTCTTGGCCGAATCGCCGATTTTCTCATGCTGGGGCATCGTGCCGGGGCAAGCGCCCGCCGCGCGGGCCTGGAGGCGCGCTGCCGTGTGACGATGGCTTTCAAAACAAGGGCTTGCAGCGGCCGATCATGGCAGATTTGAAGGGCTTGGCCATGGCAATGCGCAGGTTGCAGCGTGGACCCTGGCGTGATCTGGCTGCAGACCTCCCGGAAAAAAGGCCCGGCCAGCAGGAGCTGGTCGGGCCTTGGCAGGCATGTCCGCCCCCGGCGGGGCGGGCGAAAACCTGGTTCAGAAGGTTTCCCAATCGTCGTCGGAAGCCGTGCTGGCCGCCTTGGCCTTGGCTTTGGCCGATGCCGTCACGGCGGGCCGGGCCGGCTGTGCTGGCTGGGCCGGGCGCGCGGCGCCAGCCGGAGCAGAGGGGGCACCGGTTGCAGAAGGCAGGGCGGCCGAAGCACGTGCGGGCACCGCGCGTTTGGGAGCGGAAGGCGCCAGATGCGGGCGGGGCGCCGTCGGCGCGTGGCGGGGCGCTGCCACGGCAGCGGCGTGGTTGACGCCACGGCTGTTGCCCAGCATGCCGGTGGACGGCGAGAGCTTGAACACGCTGACCACTTCGGCCAGCGCCTTGGCCTGGGCCTGCAGGGCGCCGGTGGCCGCCGCCGATTCCTCCACCAGTGCGGCGTTCTGCTGGGTCATCTGGTCCATCTGCGTGACGGCCTGGTTGACCTGCTCGATACCGGCCGTCTGCTCATGGCTGGCGGCCGAGATCTCGCCCATGATGTCGGTCACGCGGCGCACGCTGGCCACGATCTCTTCCATGGTCTTGCCGGCCGAGTCGACCTGGGCGCTGCCTTCCTCGACCTTGCCCACCGAGTCGTCGATGAGCTGCTTGATCTCCTTGGCGGCGGCGGCCGATCGCTGGGCCAGGGTGCGCACTTCCGAGGCGACGACGGCAAAGCCGCGGCCCTGGTCACCGGCACGGGCCGCTTCCACGGCCGCATTCAGCGCCAGGATGTTGGTCTGGAAGGCGATGGAGTCGATCACGCCGATGATGTCCACGATCTTGCGCGAGGCATCGTTGATGGCAGACATGGTCTGCACCACCTGGGCCACGGCCGAGCCGCCGCGCACGGCGACCTGGGAGGCGGCGGCGGCCAGCTGGTTGGCCTGCTGGGCGTTGGCGCCGTTTTGCTTGACGGTGGAGGTCAGCTCCTCCATGGAGGCGGCGGTCTGCTCCAGCGAGCTGGCCTGTTCCTCGGTGCGGGCCGACAGGTCCTGGTTGCCCGAGGCGATCTGGCCGCTGGCCGTGGCGATGGAGTCCGTGCCCTGGCGCACCTGGCCGACGATGCGCTGCAGGCTCTCGTTCATGTGCTGCAGGGCCTGCAGCAGCTGGCCGGTCTCGTCCTTGCCATGCACCTCGATGCGGCTGCCCAGGTCGCCGGCGGCCACGGCCTGTGCCAGGCTCACGGCCTGCTGCAGGGGGCGTGCCACGCTGCGGGCGATCAGCAGCGCCATGCCCAGACCGAAGAGGACGGCCCCCGCCAGCAGGGCGATCACCCACCAGCGCGCGGCGGTGAAGATGTCGTCGCCTGCCTGGTTGGCATCCTCGATGCCCTGGGCGTTGATCTTGAGCAGTTCGTCCAGCTTGGTGTTGATGGCACGGCTGGTCTTGACCGAATCGCCGCGCAGCACTTCGGACGCCTCGTCGGTGCGCAGGGCGTGGGACAGGTCCACGATCTTTGCCGTGTGCTGCGCGTACTGGCCCAGGTCGTCCTTGATGCCGGCCATCAGCTCGCGCTCACGCGCGGTGTTGGCATAGCGCTCGAAGGCCTGCTGGTTCTTGAGCAGCTCGGACCACAGCGCCGGCATGCTCTTGTCGTAGACGGCCATTTCATCCATCGAGGTGGCCAGCACATGCTGCATGGTCTGCGAGCGGTAGCGCTGCAGCTGGTAGCGCATCTCCATGATCACGCGCTCGGCGGGCATCCAGTGGTGCGCCAGGTCGGTGGCCGTGCGGTTGACACGGTCCAGCTGGACCACGGAGAACAGGCCCAGGCCGGCGGTCAGCAGCAGCAGGGCGATGAAAGAGGCCAGCAGCTTGTGGGCCAGCTTCAGATTGCGGAAAAACATCATGGTGGGGAGTGCCGTACGGCGAGAAGCGAAAGCGGGTGAGCGGCGGTGGCTGCGAATCGAGGGGATGCGGTGGCGATCGGTGGCGATCAGCGGGACCGACACTCGGCCCCGCCATGCCGCAGTTATCGGTCACTTGCCGGCGAGGCTTAGGGAAAAATAGGTCCAGTCCGAATATTTATTGCGGATTGTTACTTTTTCCGGCCAAGGTCTCCGCGCGCATGGCCTGGTCCGTTCACATGCCCGCTCACATGCCCGTTCTCACGTTCGCTCACACGTCCGTCGCCACGCCGGCTTGCAGGCTCGATGCCTGCAGCCACTGCTCCAGATCCGCTGCCGGCAGCGGGCGCGAGAACAGATAGCCCTGCGCGACCGGATAGCCCTGTTCGCGCAGGATGGTGTTCTGCGCAGCCGTCTCCACTCCCTCGGCCACCACGGTCAGGTGCAGGCTGCGGCCTATGCCCAGGATGGCGTTGCTCAGGGCCTGGGCGGCTTCGTCGTTTTCCAGGTCGGCCACGAAGCTGCGGTCCAGCTTGAGCTCGCTGACCGGCAGGCGCCGCAGGTAGCTAAGGCTGGAGTAGCCCGTGCCGAAGTCGTCCATGGACAGGCGCACGCCCTGGGAATGCACGGCCTGCAGCGTGCGCATGGTGCCCGGGTTGGTGTCCAGCAGCAGGCTTTCGGTGATCTCCAGCGTGAGGTCCTGCGGCTTGAGCGCGTTGTGCTCCAGCGTGTCGGCAATCATGCGCGGCAGGTCCAGGTTGTGAAAGCTGGTGGGCGAGAGGTTGACCGACATGGCCGGCACGTCAATGCCCCGGCTGCGCCACTCGCCCAGCTGGCGGCAGGCCTCGCGCAGTGCCCAGGTGCCCAGCTCGCCGATCAGGCCGCATTCCTCGGCCAGCGGAATGAAGCGTGCGGGCGAGATCTCGCCGAATTCCGCATGGCTCCAGCGCGCCAGGGCCTCCACGCCGTAGAGGCGCCCGTCCTTCAGGTCGAGCTGGGGCTGGTAGTGCAGTCGCAGGCCGCCGCTGCGCAGGGCGTCGCGCAGCGCCGTCTCCAGCACCAGCCGCTCCTGCGCCAGGCGGTTCATCTCGGGGCTGAAGAAGCTGTAGAGCCCGCGCCCGCCCGATTTGGCCTGGTACATGGCCATGTCGGCGCGGTGCAGCAGGGTCTCCATGTCGCGCCCGTCGGCGGGAAACACGGCAATGCCGCAACTGGCCGTGCTGGCCAGGGACACGTCGTCGATCATGCAGGGCTCGCCAAGTGCCGACTGCAGCCGCTCTATCACCTCGGCCGCCTGCGCACCGCCGCAGTGTGGCAGCACGATGACGAATTCATCGCCCGACAGGCGCCCGGCAATGTCGCCCGTGCGCAGCTCCGCCTGGATGCGCTGGGCCACGCTGCACAGCAGCCTGTCGCCGGCCGGGTGGCCCAGCGAGTCGTTGACCTGCTTGAAGCGGTCCAGGTCGATGAAGACCACGGCCAGCTCATGGCCCTCGTGCGAAGCCACGGACAGCGCCTGCTCGGCCTGGGCCAGCAGCAGGCTGCGGTTGGGCAGGGTGGTCAGCCCGTCGTAGAAGGCCAGCTGGCGGATGCGGCGGCGCGCCTGCTCGCGCTCCAGCGCCAGCGCGCACAGGTCGGTGCAGGCCTCCACCAGCCGCTGGTGGAAGGGATCGGGGCCGGGCCGGTCGAAATGGCGGTAGTAGAAGGCAAAGGTGCCGGCCACGCCGCCCTGCAGCCCGCAGATGGGCGTGGACCAGCAGGCCGTATACCCCAGCGGCAGGATGAGGTGCTTGAAGTCGGCCCACAACGGATCGGTGGCGATGTCGCCCACCAGCACGGGCCGGTTGTGGAAGGCCGCCGCGCCGCAGGAGCCGACATTGGGGCCGATGGGCACGCCGTCCAGCGCCGCCGAATAGGAGGCCGGCAGGCTGGGCGCGGCCAGCGGATGCAGGCGGTTCTGGTCATCGACTTCCAGCACCGACACCGCAATGTCGGGCGCAATGCGCTCGACCTCGCGGCAGACCAGGTCCAGCACCTCGGTCAGCGGCTGGTCGCGCGCCATGGCCTCCAGGGCGCGCCGCTGCAGCACCTCGTGCATCTTGGCCTCGGTGATGTCGGTGATCACGGTCACCGTGGTGTGGAGGCGGCCGTCGGGGCCCATGACGGGATTGGCCTGGGCGCTGACCCAATACCGCTCGCCGTCCTTGCCGACGAGGATCTCCTCGCGGTACACCGGCTTGCCTGCGTCCAGTTCGGCGCGGTAGGCGGCCGTGAATTCGGGCGAGGCATGGGGCACCAGCAGGGCGATGGGCGCACGGCCCACGACCTCTTCGCTGCTCCAGCCGAACATGCGGGTGAAGCCTGCGTTGACATAGGAGATGGTCCAGTTGCCGTCGGCGATCACCACGGCCGCGTCGGTGGCATCGGCCACCAGGGACAGGCGCCGCAAATGCTCCTGCCTTCTGCGGTCGGCCTGCACCCGGGTCGTGATGTCGGTGGCAATGCACAGCACATGGCTGAGCGCGCCCTGGGTATCCAGCACGGGGGCATAGGTGGCCTCCAGCCAGCAGGTGCTGCCGTCGCGGCGCCGGTGTTCGCCCACGCGCGAAATCGTCTCGCCCGCGCCCCAGCGCTGGCGCCACCGGCCGTAGGCGTCGGGATCGGCATGTGCCTGGGTGCACAGGTCACTGTGCAGCAGGCCCTCGGCGCCCGAGGTGGGGTAGCCAAGAATGGCTTCGTAATTGGCGTTGGCGCGCATCAGCCGGCCTTCGGGCGTGAACTCCGCCAGCGCCATGGCCTTGTCCAGCGTGCTCCACAGCGCCTGCTGCCCTGCCGTGCCTGCTACCCGCGTTTCGAACATGGTTCGCTCTCCTGATGGATGCTGAGCTGATGATTGATTGTTTCCAAATGATACCGATCCGGCGCAGCAGCTGGATGTCAGCCACACCTGATCGCACTTGCTCCCTCTGTTCGCCCTTGGATGGTCCGCCTGATGGCACTCTTAGGCAAGTGCTGCCGCTGGTTACAATGATTTGAGAATGATTCTTGTTTGATGGTGCCTCCCGCCTTCAAGCCATCGGGTCCTACCATGCCATCCGCCCCAGCCTCCAGCGCCGCCTCCAGCCCCTTGCACCGCGAAATCTCCGCCCTCTACGCTGGCCACCACAGCTGGCTGCAAGGCTGGCTGCGCCGCCGACTTGGCAATGCCTGCGACGCGGCCGACCTGGCGCAGGACACCTTCATCCGCCTGCTCACCGCGCCTGCGGGCGACTTGCCCGCCCTGCGCGAGCCACGCGCCTACCTGGCCACGGTGGCGCGGCGCCTGCTGATCAACCACCTGCGCCGCCAGTCGCTGGAGCAGGCCTGGCTGCAGGCCCTGGCCGCGCTGCCAGCGCCGCAGGCGCCATCGCCCGAGCAGCAATTGCTCATCCTGCAGGCGCTGCAGGAGGTCGATGCCATGCTCGACGGCCTGCCGCCCAAGGTGCGCGCGGTCTTCATCCTGTCCCAGGTCGAGGGGCTGACCTATGCGGCCATTGCCGAGCAACTGGGCATGGGCCTGCGTTCGGTCAAGCGCTACATGACCCAGGCCATGGCCGAGTGCATTCTGCTGTCGGCATGAACGCCGTGGACTCCCAGGCCGCAGCGCCGCTGTCGCGCGAAATCGCCTTGCAGGCCGCCGAATGGTTCGTGCTGCTGCACTCGGGCGAGGCCAGCGAGGCCGACCACCGCGCCTTCGAGGCCTGGCGCACCCGTGCCGATGTCCATGAGCAGGCCTGGCTGCGCGCCCTGGCCGTGAGCCAGCGCGCGGGCAGCCTGCCGCCTGCACTGGGGGCACCGGCCCTGGGCCGCAAGCAGCGCCGTCTGGGCGCCGTGGGCCGCCGCGATACCGTGCGCGCGCTGGCCCTGCTGATCACGGCGGCCCCCGTGGGCTGGCTGGCCTGGCGCGCCACGCCCTGGATGCAGTGGACCTCCACCCATGCCACGGCCACGGGCGAGCGCCGCGAATGGACGCTGGACGATGGCAGCCGCATCGTGCTCGATACGGGCAGTGCCGTCGATGTGTTGTTTGACGAGGCGCTGCGCCGTGTCCACCTGAGTGAGGGCGCCGTCTTCATAGAGACCGCGCCCGACCCGCAGTCCCGGCATCGGCCCTTCGTTGTCACCACACGGCAGGGCAGGGTGCGCGCCCTAGGCACGCGCTTTGTCGTGCGCAGTGTCCGGGAGCGCAGCGAGGTGGCCGTGCTGCAGGGCGCCGTGCAGATCACCACCCGTGGCGGCGCCGCGCAGCAGCTGCAGGCAGGCCAGCAACTGTGGTTTGACGCCATGGGCATAGGCCGTGCCGAGCCTGCGGACGCCGGCGCCGCCCAATGGGCGCGCGGCCTGCTGGCCGCAGACAACATGCGTTTGGCCGACTTTGTGGCCGAGCTGTCGCGTTACCGCTCCGGCTGGCTGCACTGCGATCCGTCTGTGGCGGATTTGCGCGTCACCGGCGCCTTTCAACTGGGCGATGCCGATACCGGCACGGACGCCGTGCTCGCCAACCTCGTGCACCTGCTGCCCGTGCAGGTCCACTACCGCACGCGCTACTGGGTGACGGTGGCGGCGCGCGGTACACCACCGGCTTGAAATTTCTTTCGGAATCTGGCCCCTTTCTGCGGCAGGCCGTGTCCTGTTCGATGGCAACCGATTTCATCGAACGACTTCCGAAGGAAAAACAGACCATGGCTCTCCGGCCCGGCATGCGCAGCGTGGCGCGCACTCCCTCCCCCTTGCTCTTTCCGCTGTCCCAGACAGGCCTCGCCGTGCTCATGGCAGCGGGCCTGGCGGCAGGCGCCGCCTTGCCGCGCGCCGCGCTGGCCCAGGCCGGTGCGGCGGCGGCCAGCGCGGTGCAGCGTCCGTTCCAGGTGCCGGCAGGCCCGCTGGCCGCCGCGCTCACGGCGTTTGCCGCTGACGCAGGCGTGAGCATCAGTGCGCCGCCCGCCCTGGTGCAGGGCCGGCGCACCCAGGGCGTGCAGGGCCGCCTCACGGTGCGCGAGGCGCTGGACCGCCTGCTGGCCGGCACCGACCTGCAGGCGCAGGCGGCGGGGGAGGGCGGTTTTGTGTTGCGTGCGGTGCCCGAGGCCACCCAGGCATCGACCGTGCTGGGTGAGGTCAGGGTGACCGCCGCGGCCCCGGCAGAAAGCCCCTGGGGCAGCACCAGCGGGTATGTGGCGCGCCGGGCCAGCACGGCCACAAAGACCGATGCGTCGATTCTGGAGGTGGCGCAATCGGTGTCCGTCATCACGCGCGACCGCATGGACGACCAGGGCGTGCGCACGCTCAACGACGCCGTGCAGTACACGGCCGGCGTGCGCACCAACACGGGTGGGGCAAATCCTGCGGACGACAGCCTGGCGGTGCGCGGCTTCAGCCAGTTCTCGGGCAATTTCTACCTGGACGGGCTGCGCCTCATGCCGCTGGGCACGCTGGGCTTTTTCGGCATGGAGCCTTACGGGGCCGAGCGCATGGAGGTCCTCAAGGGGCCGGCCTCGGTGCTGTATGGGCAGAACTCGCCGGGCGGCATCGTGAACTTCGTGTCCAAGCGGCCTTCGGCCGATGCGGTGCGCGGCATGGAGTTGTCCGTGGGCAGCCATGCTCGCCGGCAGGCGGCCTTCGACCTCGGAGGCCCGTTGGGTGACGATGGCACGGTGAGCTACCGCCTGGTGGGGCTGGCCAGGGCGGCCGACCAGCAGATTGACTTCATGCGTGATGACCGCGTCTACCTGGCGCCCAGCCTGACCTGGGCGCCGGAAGCGCGCACCAGCGTCACGCTGCGCGGCTTCTACCAGAAGAACCACGCCATGATGTCCACCAACGTGCAGTGGGATGCGCTCAACGGGCGCAACCCCAATGGCCGGCTGCCCCTGAACCGTTTCCTGGGAGAACCGGGCTTTGACCGCGAAGAGACCGAGGTCGCATCGCTGGGCTACGACGCACGCCATCAATTCGACAGCGGCTGGACGCTGCGGCAGAACTTCCGCTACCTGCACGCACGCAACCACGAGCAGTACATGTTCCGCTACGGGCCGCTGATCGACGGCTCCGTCACCAACCGGGAGATCGATTCGCGCGATGGCAAGGGTGGCGTCTACACCGTGGACACCAGCCTGTCGGGCCAATTCGCGGCGGCCGGCCTGCAGCATGAACTCATCGTGGGGCTGGACTACAACCGCAGCCGCTCCAGTTTCGACTCCTATATTGCCGACGGTCCGCAGCTGGACATCTACCGGCCCGTCTATGGCAGCTTCATCGACACCTCGCTGCTGCAGCCCGATGCGCTGCGCGATGAGCGCGCCCAGCAGGTAGGCCTCTACGTGCAGGACCGCATCCGCAAGGACCGCTGGGTGCTGGCCCTGGGCGGACGCCACGACTGGAGCCGCCTGGAGCAGTCCAGCCGCCTGGCCGACCCTGTGTCCACCAGCGTGCGCAAGCCAAAATCCTTCACGGGCCGTGTCGGCCTGACCTATCTTGCAGACAACGGCGTGGCGCCCTACGTCAGCTACAGCGAGTCGTTTGTCCCTTTGATGGGCGCTGACCGCAACGACCGGCCCTTTGATCCGGAAACCGGCAAACAGGTCGAGGTCGGCGTCAAGTACTCGCCCGACGAGCGCAGCAGCTTCACGCTGGCCGCCTTCGAGCTGCGCCGGCAGAACGTGCTCACCACCGACCCCGAGAACGTCCGCTATTCCATACAGCAGGGCGAAGTGCGTTCTCGCGGCATCGAGTTCGAGGCGGCAGTCCAGCCAACGCGCGGGCTCAAGCTCCTGGCCGCGCTGACCTACAACCCCGTCAAGGTGACCCGGGCCCAGCCAGACCAGTGGGGCGGCAACGTGCAGGGCAAGTCGCCTTACGAAGTGCCCCGCAAGATGGCGTCGGCCTGGGTGGACTATGCCTTTGGGGGCGACCTGCTGGGGCTGGGGGCGGGCGTGGGGGCGCGCTACATCGGCTGGAGCTGGGGCGATGCGGACAACAGCTTCCGCGTACCGTCGTTCACCCTGGTGGATGCCTCGCTGCGCTATGACCTGGGAAAGATACGCAGTGACTGGCGCGGGGCCAGCGTGAGCCTGACGGTCAAGAACCTGTTCGACAAGTACCACACGGCGTCGTGCTTTTCCGCCAATGCCTGCAACTACGGCGAAGCGCGCAACATGGTGGTTCGGTTCGGGTACATCTGGTAGGCCTTGCGCCATCAGGCCGGTCGAAAGCGCTCTCGCACGCTCCCTGGCATGGATACAATCGAATAAGAATGATTCTTGTTTGATTGCGGGCCCCGCCCCCAAGGGAATCGGGACCTGCCATGCCATCCGCCTCCACCCCCCAGCACCGAGAAGCCGCCTCCCTGTACACCGCCCACCATGGCTGGCTGCAGGGCTGGCTGCGCCGCAGGCTGGGCAACGGGGCGGACGCGGCGGACCTGGCGCAGGACACCTTCGTGCGCATCCTGGGCGTGCGCGACCTGGCCGGTGTGCAGGAGCCACGTGCCTACCTGACCACGGTGGCCAAGGGCGTGCTCGTCAACTGGTACAAGCGCCAGGCGCTGGAGCGGGCCTACCTCGAAGCCCTGGCCGCACTGCCCGAGCCCGTGGCGCCTTCGCCCGAGCAGCGCGCCCTGGTACTGGAGACCCTGCACGAGATAGACGCCATGCTGGACGCGCTGCCGCCCATCGTGCGGCGCACGTTTTTGCTGTCCCAGCTGGATGGCATGAAGTACGAGGACATCGCGCAGCAGCTGGAGGTCTCGCTCACCAGCGTCAAGCGCTACATGGCCCAGGCGTTTCGCCAATGCCTGGTGGCAATGGCGTGATGGAGACGCCCCTGCAAGCGCGTGTGCTCGACGAGGCCGCCGAATGGCTGATGCGCCTGCACGACAGCGGCGCCACTGAGGCCGACCGCGCCGCCTGCGAACGCTGGCGCCAGGCCGACCCCCAGCATGCCCTGGCCTGGGAGCGTGCCGAGCGGCTGCTGGGCAAGTTGGGGGGCCTGCCTGCAGCGCTGGCCATGCCGGCGCTGGACCGGCCCCGAAGCCACCGCGCCCAGCGCCGCGCCGCCGTGGCCCGGCTGGCCGCGCTGCTGGCCGTGGCGCCTGCAGGCTGGCTGGCCTGGCAAGCCTGGTATGCGGCGGACCAGCGCGGCTGGGGCGCCGACCTGCGCACCGCCACCGGCGAGCGCCGCACCGAGCATCTGGCCGATGGCAGCCGCCTCCTGCTGGACACGGCCAGCGCGGTGGACATCCGGTTTGATGGCGCACTGCGCCTGCTCACCTTGCGCCAGGGTGCGATTTCCATAGAAACGGCGGCCGATACCGCCACACCGCACCGCCCCTTTGTCGTGGACACCGCCCATGGCCGGCTGCGCGCGCTGGGCACCCGCTTCACCGTGCGGCAGGAGGGGGGCAGGGCGGACGGCGGCCCCGTGCGCCTGGCCGTGACCGAGGGCGCCGTGGAAGTCACGCTGCGCGGCGCCGCTCACCCGGCGCTGGTCGTTCAAGCCGGTCAGCAAACGGTATTGCGAGCGGGGGAGGTGACCGCGCCCCAGCCCCTGCAGCCCGAAGCCACGGCCTGGACCCACGGCATGCTGATGGCCGACGCCATGCCGCTGGCCGCGTTCTGCGCCGAACTGTCGCGCTACCGGCCCGGCCTGCTGCAGTGCGCGCCCGAGGTGCGCGCCCTGCGCGTGTCCGGCTCCTTTCCGCTGGGCGATACGGACCGGACGCTGACCATGCTGGCATCCACCTATCCCGTCGACGTGCAGACGCGCATGCGCGGCTACTGGATCACCGTGGTCGCCAGGAACTAAAAAAATCGAGGCAGGGTGGCACTTTTTCGGATCTCGGCTGGCAACGGGGAAAGAGCTTCTTTCTTCACCGCCTCCAAGGACCGATTTCCATGCCTGCCGTACCCATGCCGCATCCCGTCTTCCATCCCCTGGCGCGTGCCGCCCGCCTGGCCCTGCTGGGCATGGCATTGGCCGCAGGCGCCGTGCAGGCGGCCGAACCGGCCCCCGCAGCCCAGACCTACCAGATTGCGCCCGGGCCGCTGGGCCGCACGCTGGCTGGCGTGGCCACGGCGGCGGGTATTTCGCTGTCCTTCGATCCTGCGCTGACCGAAGGGCTCACCAGCCCGGCCCTGTCCGGCCACTATGCGCCGCAGCAGGCGCTGCAGCGCCTTCTGGCCGGCAGCGGGCTGGACATGGTGGCGCGCAGCGATGGCAGCTACACGCTGCGCAGGCAGGCGACCCAGGCCGTCCAGGCGGCAGGCGCCACCGCGCTGGGCGAGGTGCTGGTCACGGCGCAGGCCGAGCGCAGCGCCGTGACGCAAGGATCGGGCAGCTATGCGGCCACCGGACCCAGCAGCACGGCGACACGGCTGGGCCTGTCGCAGCGCGAGACCCCGCAATCGCTGAGCGTGATCACGCGCGAGCAGATCGATGACCGCGGTTTTCAGTCGCTGGAGGAGGTTGCCCTGGATGCCACGGGCCTGAGCACACGCCAGATCGGAGGCGGAGAACGCACGCAGTTCTTCCTGCGGGGTTTCGAGGTCAACTCTTTCCTGGCCGATGGCGTGCCGCTGGCCTTCGACTACGACACGCAGGGCCTGGCCACCATGGCCATGTACGACCGCGTGGAGGTGCTGCGCGGCGCTGCCGGACTGATGACGGGCACGGGCAATCCGTCCGGCACCATCAACCTCGTGCGCAAGCGCCCCACGGATGTCCCTCAGGTCTCGCTGACGGGCAGCCTGGGCTCCTGGAACAACCTGCGCGGCGAAATCGACGCGTCCGGCCCGCTCAATGCGGCCGGTACGCTGCGAGGCCGCGCCGTGGTGGCCCTGCAGGATACGGACACCTTCAAGCGGGCGTACCGCCATGAGCGCCAACTGGTCTACGGCACGCTGGAGGCCGATATCGCCCCGCGCACGCGGCTGAGCCTGGGCGGCTACTACAACAGGGAAGACAACCCCGGCGCCGACTGGAACGGCCTGCCCACGCGGCGTGACGGCAGCTTCTACCCGCTGCCGAGATCGGCGCGCGTGACGCCTGACTGGGCCTACTGGGACAAGGAAAACGCCAGCCTCTTCGCTGAACTGGAGCATGGCCTGGGCAACGGCTGGAAGACCCAACTGACCGCACGCGTGCTGCAGGCGAAGATGGACATGCTGGGGACCTACCTGTATCCGCTGGAAGATTCCGCCGACTTCGGCCAGGGCGTGGGAGCCTATGCCTACAAGAAGACCCAATACAGTCTCGACGCCTTCGCGCAGGGGCCCTGGCAATGGTTGGGCCGCACCCATGAAATGGTCTTCGGCGCCAGCGTGAGGCAAAACAGCGACGACGACGGACCTGGCGGGTGGCCGTCGGACTACCAGCAGATCGTGGACCCCATGACCTGGGACCCGGGCTCCGTTGCCCGGCCGGCCATCAACACCCTGTGGTCGCGGCGCGGCCACCAGCGGCAGCTGGGTGCCTACGGAACACTGCGGTTGAGCGTCGCGCAGCCCCTGACCGCGCTGCTGGGCGCGCGCGTGGATTCCTACTCCTACGACATGCTCACGCGCTCGGGGGAATGGAGCGATTCCAGCAGGTACCGGGTCCATGACCGCATCACGCCCTATGCAGGCCTGGTCTATGCGCTGGACAGCCGGCATTCCGCCTATGCCAGCTGGACCGGCGTGTTCCAGCCCCAGAGCAACCAGGGCGCCAGAGGCGCGCTGCTGGACCCGGTGACGGGACGCAACCTCGAGCTTGGCATCAAGGGCGAGTACGCCCAGGGCCGGCTGCAGGCCAGCGCGGCGCTGTTCCAGATCAACCAGAAGAATCTGCCGCTGCAACTGCCGCAATCGCAGTGCAGTCCCAATGTGGCGTCCTGCTATGCGCAGACCGGAGAGGTGCGAAGCAGGGGGGTGGAGTTCGAGGTGGCGGGTGCCGTCACGCCCTCCCTGCAGCTGATGGCCGGCTACACCTACAACAGGGCGCAGCATGTCCGCGACTCGGACGTCGCCAAGGCCGGCACGCCCTATGACACCCAGACCCCGCGCCATCTGCTCAAGCTGTCGGCCCGCTACCAGCTGCCGGGCGCCTGGCAGCGCTGGTCCCTGGGCGGATCCGTGCGCACGCGCAGCGACACCCGCTCGGCCGGCTACGGCGTGCGCCAGGGGGGCTATACGCTGGTGGACCTCATGGCGAGCTACCAATTCAGCCGGCAGCTGGATATACGGCTGAACGTCAACAACCTCACGGACAAGTACTACTACCAGGCCATTGGCAGCACCCAGGACAACAACCATTTCGGGGCGCCGCGCAATGTGCTGCTGACGGCGCGCTACCGCTTCTGAAACAGAGACAGGTTGGCATGGATACAATCGAATAAGAATGATTCTTGTTTGATTGTGGGCCCCGCCCCCAAGGGAATCGGGACCTGCCATGCAATCCGCCTCCGCCACCCAGTACCGAGAAGTCACAGCCCTGTACCTGGCCCACCACGGCTGGCTGCAGGGCTGGCTGCGCAAGAAGGTGGGCAATGCCTTCGACGCGGCCGATCTGGCGCAGAGCACCTTCCTCAAGGTGCTGGGCGCCAAGGGCCTGGACCAGCTCCAGGAACCGCGCGCCTACCTGACCACCATTGCGCGCAACCTGCTGATCAACCAGGTGCGCCGCCGCGCCATCGAGCAGGCCTATCTCGATGCCCTGGCCGCCATGCCCGAGCCTGTGGCGCCGCCGCCCGAGGTCCGGCTCATGGTGCTGGAGACCCTGGTGGAGATAGACCGCCGCCTGGGCCGCCTGCCCGCGCTGGCCAAGCAGGCCTTCCTGCTGGCCCAGCTCGAAGGGCTCGGCCATGGCGAGATCGCGGCCGAGCTGGGGATTTCCGTCTCCACCGTCAAGCGGCATCTGGCCAAGGCGGCCATGCGCTGCTTCTTCCCGGAGTAGGCGGCATGCAGGCGTTCCCTTCCGCTTCTTCCCCCATTTCTGCCGAAGTGGCCCGCCAGGCCGTGCAATGGTGGCTGCAACTGAACTCCGGCAAGGCCCAGGCCCGGCAGCACGATGGCCTGCAGCGCTGGCGTGCGGCCAGCCCCGAGCATGAGGCCGCCTGGCAGCGCATCGAATCCATGGGCAGCCAGATGGCCGGCATTCCCATGCCGCTGGCGCGGGCCGCATTGGCCGCACCCGGCTCGGCCGGCAGGCGCCGTGCGGTGCAGGCGCTGGCCGTGCTGCTGGTCTCGGGCGCGGGCTCCGCTGCCGTCGTGCGCTCGCAGGCCTGGCGCGGCTGGACGGCCGACCAGGTGGCTGCCGTGGGCGAGCAGCGCCGGCTGCCGCTGCCCGACGGCGGCAGCGTGGTGCTCAACACCGGCAGCGCCCTCAACCTGCGCTACGGCGCGGCCGAGCGCGTGCTGGAGCTGGTGCGTGGCGAAATCCTCGTGCAGACCGCGCCGGACAGCCTGCACCGTCCCTTCATCGTGCAGACCGCCATGGGCGCTGTTCAGGCCCTGGGCACGCGCTTCACGGTGCGCGAGCGCGAGTCCGGCGTTGAAGTGGGCGTGCTGCAAGGCGCCGTGCAACTGCGGCCTGCGCATGCCCCGCATGCCGCGCAGCGCATCGATGCGGGAGAGCAGGGCACGTTCACGGCCCAGCAGGCCGTGCACTCCGGCGCGCTGGACACGGCGGCCAGCGCCTGGGCTGAAGGCATGCTGGTGGCCTCGCGCATGCGGCTGGAGGATTTCCTGGCCGAGCTGGGCCGCTACCGGCGCGGGCGCCTGGGCTGCGACCCGGCCGTGGCCGGCCTGCACGTCTCCGGCGCCTATCCGCTGGCCGACACCGACCGCGTGCTGGCCGCGCTGACCTCGTCGCTGCCCGTGGAAATCCACTCCTTCTCGCGCTACTGGGTGATGGTGCGGCCTGCCGGGGCGGGCAAGGCATGAGCGGCACGGCCTGCATGAAGGCCTTCGCACTTTCCTGAAAAAAATTTGAGCTGATTTGCTGGCGATGGCTGTCAACAGAGACAGGAGCGCACCACAGCGTGCGCCAACGCTTCTCTACAACCATTGCAACAAGGCCTTTCCATGCGCCCTCAGACCATGCGCCAGAACTCCATGCGGCAGACTGCCGCCTCCACCGTCCGCCCATCCCCGGCGGCCCCGGCATTACGTCCGGTGGCGCTGGCGCTGCAGGTGCTGTGCGCTGGCACGCTGGCGGGGCTGGCCGCCGCGGGCGCCCTGGCTCCGGCACAGGCCTGGGCGCAGCCGGCTGCCGGTGCTTCGCAGCAACGCCAGTACGACATTGCAGCCGGCCCGCTGGAAAGCGTGCTCAACCAGCTCGGGCGCGAGGCCGGAGTGCTGGTCACCTTCGGCTCGGCCGTCACCGAAGGCTTGCGCAGCGGCGGCGTGAGCGGGCGCTTCACCGTGGAGCAGGCGCTGGACCGCGCCTTGCTGGGCACGCCGCTGGCGGCCGTGCGCTCGGCCGGTGGCGGCTACACCCTGCGCGAGATGCCCGTGGTGCCGGCCGCCTCCGGCGCGGCGGGTGCTGCGGGTGCGGCAGGCGCGGGGTCCTCCCAGACACTCAGGACCGTGCTGGTCACGGCCTCGGCCCAGGCCAGCCCCACCACTGAAGGCTCGGGCTCCTACACCACGCCGGCCACGGCGGCCGCCACGGGCCTGAGCCTGTCGCTGCGCGACACGCCGCAGTCCGTCAGCGTGCTCACGCGCCAGCAGATCGAGGACCAGGGCCTGCTCTCGCTCAACGACGCCATGCGCAGCGTCACCGGCATCCATGTCGTCAGCTCGGACAGCGACCGCTCGGACTTCTACTCGCGCGGCTTCTACGTGGACAACCTGCAGTACGACGGCGTGCCCACCTCCATCGGCCTGTCGTTCTACGGTGACTCGGGCACCGATACCACCATCTATGACCGCGTCGAAGTGGTGCGCGGCGCCACGGGCCTGCTCACGGGAGCGGGCAATCCGTCGGCCTCCATCAACATGGTGCGCAAGCACGCCAACAGCAAGGTGTTCACGGGCTCGGCCTCGGCCAGCGTGGGCTCGTGGAACCACCATCGCGGCACGGTGGACCTGTCCATGCCGCTGACGCAGGACGGCCGCATCCGCGCACGCGTCGCAGGCATGGCCGAAGAGCGCGACTCCCATGTGGATCTCTACCACGCGCGCAAGCAGGTCTTCTACGGCGTGATCGATGCCGACCTCACGCCCGACACCACGCTCAGCGTGGGCGCCGACTACCAGTCCAACCGGCCCACCGGCTCGACCTGGGGCGGCCTGCCGCTGGTCTTCACGAACGGCATGCCGGCCGACTGGAGCACCTCCAAGACCACGGCCGCGAACTGGACGCGCTGGAACAGCACCAACAAAAACATCTTCGCCAACCTGCAGCACCGCTTCGGCAACGACTGGAAGCTCAAGGCCAACTTCGTGCACCGCGACAGCGCCTACGACGCCAAGCTGCTGTACCTCATGCGCCAGCCCGACATCACCACCGGCCTGGGCATGGCGGCCCTGCCCAACTACTCCGAATACAGCTTCCAGCAAAACAGCGCCGACCTGCAGGCGACGGGCGGCTGGGAACTGGGCGGGCGCCGCCATGAGGCCGTTGTCGGCCTGACCAGCAGCCGTGCCCGCGAGCACAAGGCCGGCCATGCGCGCACCAGCCCGCTGCAGGACGTGGGCAACTACTACCAATGGGACGGCTCCTATGCCGAGCCCACCTGGGGGCCGCTGACCACCAGCAGCCTGGACCACACGCGCCAGGACGCGCTGTACGGCGCGCTGCGCCTGTCGCTGGCCGATCCGGTCAAGCTCATCGTGGGCGGGCGCCAGAGCAGCTGGAAGGTGCGCAGCCTCAGCGAGGTGCGCGACCACAACGTCTTCATCCCCTACGCAGGCCTGGTGCTGGACCTGAGCGAAGGCTTCTCTGCCTATGCCAGCTACACCGACATCTTCCAGCCCCAGAACTACCGCGACCGCGGCGGCAGCTACCTGGACCCCGTGGCGGGCAAGAGCTTCGAGATCGGCATCAAGGGCGAGCACCTGGACGGCAGGCTCAACAGCTCGCTGTCCGTCTTCCGCATCCAGCAGGACAACGTGGCCCAGCTGGACGAAGGCCAGGTCGTGCCCGGCACCACCGACTTCGCCTACTACGGCGCCAAGGGCGTGACCAGCAAGGGCTTCGAGGCCCAGGTCTCGGGCGAGCTGGCCACGGGCTGGAACCTGTCGGCCGGCATTGCCCACACCGTCGCGCGTGACGCCCAGGGCCTGTCCATCAACGCCTGGGCGCCCAAGACCCAGGCCCAGCTGTTCACTTCCTACCGCCTGCCCGGTGGATGGAATCAGCTCACCGTGGGCGGCGGCCTGCAATGGCAAAGCCGCACCCGCGCCAGCGTCTTCGTGGCGGGCAATGACCTGGTCTTCGAGCAGAAATCCTTCGCCACCGCCAGCCTCATGGCGCGCTATGCCTTCAGCCCCAAGCTTTCGCTGCAGCTGAACCTGAACAACCTCTTCAACAAGAAGTACTACGTCAACATCGACGGCCAGGGCCAGTTCGGCACGCCGCGCCAGGCCATGGCGGTGCTGAACTACAAGTTCTGAGTGGACAGGGCGGCGGGGGCAACAGCGCAGGCCAACCGTTAGAATGCAAATGAGAATTGATCTCATATTTTGGGCCAGCCGCCCACGCATTCCTCGTCCCGCGCCATGCCTGCCGCCGAAACCTCCCTTCACCGCGAAGTCGCCACGCTCTACACCGACCACCACGGCTGGCTGCAGGGCTGGCTGCGCAAGAAGCTGGGCGATGTGCACCAGGCGGCCGATCTGGCGCACGACACCTTTGTGCGCCTGCTGGCGCGCGACGAGCCTGTGCAGGCGCGTGAGCCGCGCGCCTTTCTGACCACGGTGGCGCAGCGCGTGCTGGCCAACCACTACCGGCGCCAGCAACTGGAGCGCGCGTATCTGGAGGCGCTGGCCCAGGCGCCGCAGTCCTTTGCCATCTCGCCCGAGGAGCGCGCGCTGCTGCTGGAGGCGCTGGACGAGATCGACCGCATGCTCGACGGCCTGCCTGCCCCCGTGCGGCGGGCCTTTCTGATGGCCCAGCTGGACGGCATGAAGCAGGCCGACATTGCGCGCGAGCTGGGCCTGTCGCTGACCACCGTCAAGCGCTACCTGGTGCAGGCCGGCATGCACTGCTATTTCGCGGTGGATGCATGACGGCGCCGGGAGCCGGCCTGCCGCCCGAGGTAGCGCGCAGCGCCATCGAGTGGTGGCTGAAGCACCAGGATGGCCAGCTGTCCGATGAGTTGGCCCGCGAATGGCAAGCCTGGCAGGCCTGGCGCGCGGCCGATCCGCTGCACGAGCAGGCCTGGCAGCGCATCGCTGCCGTCAACCAGCGGCTGGCTGGGCTGGTGGCGCCGCCGCAATCACCGATAGCCCGGGCTGCGCTGGCCCCGCGTGGTTCCGCTCGCCGGCGCGTGATCCGGTCCCTGGCCGTTGCGGCCTTTGGTGCCGGCATTGCCTGGCAGCTGGAGCAGCGCCTGCCCTGGCAGGGCTGGGTGGCCGATGCACGCACGGCGCGGGGCGAGCGTCGGCAGATGGCGTTGCCGGACGGCACGCAGATCGTGCTCAACGGCGCCAGCGCGCTGGACATCGAATACAGCCGGCGGCACCGCCGCCTGCGCCTGCTGCAGGGCGAGGTGCTGGTCACCACGGCCAAGGACACCGAGCAGCCCGCCCGGCCCTTTGCCGTGCAGACCACTGCGGGCGAGGCGCTGGCCCTGGGGACGCGGTTTTCCGTGCGTGCGCTCGCGGATGGTGATTTCCAGGTGGGTGTGTTCGAGGGTGCCGTGCGCCTGACCCCCCGGCTGGCCGGTCACAGTGTGCTGGTGCTCAGGGCGGGCGAGCAGGCCACGCTGCGGGCCGATGGAGTCTCGCCAGCCACCGCCGTGCATGAGGACAGCACCGCCTGGACCGAGGGCATGCTGGTGGCGCGCGGCATGCCGCTGGCCCGGATGCTGCAGGCGCTGCAGCCGTACAGCGATGCGGCCCTGGCCTGCGAGCCCGAAGTGGCCAACCTGCGCATCTCCGGCACCTATCCGCTGGCCGACGTGCCGCGCGTGCTGGCCGTGATCGGTGCGCTGCCGGGACTGGAGCTGCGCTCCATGACGCGCTGGTGGGGCCGGCGCGAGGTGGTGGTGGGCAAGAAATCGGCAGGGGCTTGAAGGGGTCTGCGCAGTTTTTTTGAAGAAATCTGCGCCCGGGGTGGTCTGTTTCGAGAACTCGCGGGACATGGAGGAAGAGGGGGGCTTGCCATGCCGGGCTAGGCCCGCCCATCGATTCGTCCATTCATCCGTTTCTCTTTTCCTTCCAGGCCCCGTCCTTCGCACACCATGGCATATCCCTCAGCGCCCCGGCGCTTTCCCTGCGCCTTGCGCCCCTCTGTCGTCCCGTCCCGTGGCCTGTTGCTGGCATTGGCCTGCGCGGGGCTGGGCAGCAACCTGTGGGCGCAGGCGCCTTCGCCGTCCGTCAACACCACGGCCGCCACAGCAGCCAAACGCATCTACCAGATTCCGGCGGGCACGCTGGAGGACGCGCTCAACCGATTCGGGCGCGACTCGGGTTTGCTGCTGTCCTTCACCCAGGAACAGGTCCAGGGCCTGCGCAGCCCGGGGCTGCAGGGCAGCCACACCGCGCAGGCCGGCCTGGCCGCGCTGCTGCAGGGCACGGGGCTGGAGGCGGCGGTGCAGCCGCAAGGCGGCTATGTGCTGCGCCAGCGCGCCGTGCCCGATGCCCGGGCGCCAGACGTTGCCCCGCGCGCGGTGTCGCTGGCCGAGGTGCGCGTGGCCGCGCGCCGGGCCGGTGACGGCACGACCGAAGGCACGGGCTCCTACACCAGCCGCGTGACCAGCATTGCCTCCAAGACGGACCAGTCGTTCCGCGAGATTGCGCAGTCGGTATCGGTGGTCACACGCGAACAGCTCGACGACCAGCGCGTGACCGATGTGACCGAGGCCCTCAAGCTCACGCCCGGCGTGGTCGTGGCCAATACCGTGGGCGACTTCTATTCGCGGGGCTTTCAGATCACCAGCATGCAGATCGACGGCGGCGCGCCGCTGGCTTTGGGCGCCTACACCTATTCGCCGCAGCAGGACATGGCCTTCTACGACCGCGTCGAAGTCATGCGCGGCGCCTCGGGCCTGCTGGGCGGCGTGGGCGATCCGGGCGGCATCATCAACCTGGTGCGCAAGAAGCCGCTGGCCCAGCGGCAGTTCAAGGCCGCGCTGTCGGCCGGTTCCTGGAGCCGGCGCGGCGTGGAGCTCGATGCCAGCGCGCCGCTGGCCGACGACGGCCGCGTGCGCGGCCGCGCCGTGCTGTCCTACCACAAGGGCGACTCCTACATGGACCTGCGCAGCAGCGAAAAGCCGTCGCTCTACGGCGTGCTGGAGGCCGACCTCACGCCAGACACCCTGCTGACCGTGGGCGGCAGCTACGGAAAGACCCATGAGAACGGCGACTATGCCGGCCTGCCGCGCTTTGCCGACGGCAGCAGCCTGGGCCTGCCGCGCCACACCAACTTCACCCAGCCCTGGGCCTATTACGACTACGAGACCAAGGAGCTGTTCGCCCAGCTCGAGCACAAGTTCGACAACCGCTGGAAGGCCAAGCTCAACGTCTCGCGCGTGGAGACCGAGCTGGACCGCTTCTGGGTCTACATGGGCGGCGCCATCAACCCGCAGACCCTGGCGGGTGCGGTCTGGCGCGGCGGCCACATCCAGTCCGGCAATACGCAGGAGGTGGTGGACCTGAGCCTGGGCGGTCCCTTCCAGCTCATGGGCCGCACGCATGAATTGCTGCTGGGCGCGGACTGGCAGCGCGTGGAAAGCTTCTGGCAAAGCGCCAATTTCACGGGCAGCGGCACCGTGGCCAGCAATCCGTTTGCTCCCAGCATCTGGACGCCGCCCACGGAAACCTACTTCAACACCCGCTACGGCCCCTGGGGCCAAAAGCAGATGGGCGGCTATGGCGTGCTGCGCCTGCATCCCACGGACAGGCTGCACCTCATCCTGGGTGCGCGCGCCAGCCGCTACGACTTCCAGCAGTCGATCTGGAACCTGGATGCGCAGGGCAACCGCACGCCCTGGTCGAACACGCCGTTCAAGGAACCCACCAAGATCACGCCCTATGGCGGGGTGATCTATGACCTGAACAGCCAGTGGTCGGCCTATGCCAGCTATTCGTCCATCTTCAAGCCGCAGGCGCTGAGCATGGCCGGCCCGGCGCCGGGCACCTCGCTGCCGCCGGTCAAGGGCGCCAGCTACGAGGCCGGCCTCAAGGGCGAGCTGATGGACGGACGGCTGAACGCCACCTTCAGCCTCTTCAATGTGGAGCGCACGGGCACGGCCGTGGTGGACCCGCGCTACGAGACCAGCAACAGCCGCTGGAGCGGCAACTGCTGCTACCTGGCACAGGGCAAGGTCACCAGCCGGGGCTTCGACATGGAGCTGGGCGGCGAGCTGCAGCCCGGCTGGCAGCTGGCAGCGGGCTACACCTTCAACAACACCCGCGACCGCAGCACCGAAAAGACCTACAGCAGCATCACGCCGCGCCACCTGTTCAAGCTGTCCACGGCCTATACGCTGCCGGGCGAGCTGTCGCGCTGGAAAGTGGGCGGCAGCGCCCAGATCCAGAGCACGCACTACGTCAGCGGCACGGCGCTGTCGGCGGCGGGCACGTCCGTGCCCTTTGACTTCACGCAGGGCGGCTACGCGCTGTGGAATGCCATGGTGCAGTACCGCATCGACCCGCGCTGGACGGTCACGCTGAACATCAACAACCTGCTCGACAAGACCTACTACCAGACCCTGGGCACAACGTTCAGCAACAACCTGTATGGCGCACCGCGCCACGCCATGCTCACGCTGCGCGGCAGCTTCTGAGGACGGCGGCGCAGGCGTTCGGGCCGCCGTTGTGCAGCCAGCGGCCTTGCGGGGGATCACACCACGCGCCGGGCCTCCACCTTCACATGGCCGGCCAGCAGGTCGGCGCTGTCGCGGATGGCGCGCAGCGCATGGGCCAGGGCCTGCTGGCTGTGGTGCTCCTGCGGTGCATGCACTGCCGCCAGGGCCAGTTGCGCCAGGGCCGAGATCTCGGTGCAGTTTTCCTGCACGCTGCCGTGGATCTCGGTGATGGCGCTGGTCAACTGGTGCAGGCTGGGTGGCTGTGTCCTGAGGGCGTCCTTGTCCATGGCCATGCCTCAGCCCTGCGGGCGCACCGGCTCTTGGGTGCGGCAGTCGAGCAGGTGCGCCATGGCTTTGGCAGCTGCCTCGGCCGCTTCGGCGCGGCGCATCTCGGCCGCGTCTTCGAATCCGCAGCCCATGGCCTGGGCCTCGGTGCCGGCGTAGTCGGCCAGCGTCTCGGCGCTGTCGCGGATGCTTTGCAGGGCGCGGGCCACCACATCCATGTGGCGATGGCCCTTGGGCGTCTCCAGCCATGCCAGGGCCAGCTGGGCGATGGAGGAGATCTCTGCACAGCCTTGCTGCACGAGGTGGTCCACCTGGGTGAGGGCATTGGACAGTTGACGGGGGCTGTGGCTATCCGTGGCGGGGGTGGGCTGGGCGGGGTTCATGCCTGGGCCCTCCGTGTGGAAAGGGCGGCGCCAAAAGAGGGCGCGCAGGCGAGTGCCAGAGAAACGGCAGTCATGTTTCCGTGCTCCTTACTGAGACTGAAGCCACCGACTCCGCGTTTTGAAGCACGAAACAGGTGGACGGGATGTTCAAAACACACAGCAAGGTGTGCGGACGCCCTTACGGGTAGCCCCATCCCGCCCGAAACCGCAGGGGCGTGGACGAGCGTCCACAGCCCGGAATCCAGACGTGACAAGGCCTCGCTTTCGGGGAGGCAGCACCGCTTGCTAATGGGTGTTTTGAAGCACCGGCCCCGTGACAGGGGGCTGGTGCGGATGATAGCGCGTGCGGCGTGCGCAAAGTCGCTTCGCGGCCCGTTGCACCTTGCGATCGCGCCCTTTCAGGGATGGCCCAGGGACCGCTGAAAGAGCCCGGCATGCATTGCGTTTATTGAGAATGATTCTTCTTTGCGCGGTTATGATCCAGCCCCATGGATTTGTCCGCCTCCTTCACCCGCGCTCTGCTTTCCGGCTTTGACCGGGCCTATGCCGACCTGGTGCGTGCCGCCACGCGCAGCACGGGCAGCCGCGAGGAGGCGGGCGACCTGGTGCACGACACCTGGCTGCGGCTGGCGGAACACGCGCGCAGCGCCCCGGCCGAGGCCGCAGACCTGGCCGGGGCCGCGAATCCGGCCCAGATGCCACGCGACGCCACGGCCTATCTGGCCGTGATGGCCCAGCACATGGCGCTGGATGCGCACCGCCGCCGCCAGCGCCATGCCCGCTACCTGGGCGAGGCGGCAGTCCATGAACAACTGGCGCCCAGCCATGCGCCCGATGTGGCCGATTCCGTCATGTACCGCCAGGCGCTGGCCGTGCTGGAGTCCGCCTTGCACAGCCTGCCCGAGCGCTGCCGGGCCGCCTTCATCGCCCACCGCGTGCAGGGCGAGCGCCAGCCGGAGATTGCCGAGCGCCTGGGCGTCAGCCTCAACACCGTGGAGCGCGACCTGATCCAGGCCAGTGCCTGCATAGAGGATGCGCTGCACCGCTGGCGCGGTACGCGGCCCGGCAGCGCCGTTGCGCGACATGCGGGTCGGCGGCGCAGCCTGGCCGCGCTGCTGGGCGTGGCCGGTTTCAGCCTGGGCGGCAGCCTGGGCTGGCAGCAATGGCGGCACTACCGCGACACGCATGTGCAGTGGCAGGCCGGCTGGTCCAGCCTGCGCGGCCAGCAGGTGCGCCATGGCCTGCCCGATGGCTCCAGCCTGCTGCTGGACGCGCTCAGCAGCGCGCAGGTGGAGTATTTCGCCACGCGGCGCGTGGTGCAGCTGACGCAGGGCGCGGCCTTCTTCGAGGTGGAGCGGGACGAGGACCGGCCCTTCACCGTGCAGGCCGGCGGCGTGCGCGTCACCGTGCTGGGCACGCGCTTCGGCGTGGAACTGGCCACGGGCGCCCAGGGGCAGGAGCGGGTCACGGTGCAGGTGGAGTCGGGGCGTGTGCGCGTGCAATCGGATGCGGATGGCGGGCGCTTCTATGAATTGTCTGCAGGGCAGGGCCTGCGCATGGAAGGCACGGTGGCCACGCAGACCCGGGGCGATGCCGGGCAGGCGGCCTCCTGGCGGCATGGCGAGCTGGTGTTTGCCGATGCCACGCTGGGCGAGGCCCTGGCGCGGCTGTCACGCTATGCGCCGTTCGACCTGCAGGCCACGCCCGAGGCCGCGCGCCTGCCCCTGAGCGGGCGCGTGCGCATCGCCAAGGCCCATGCCTGGGTGCGGGCGCTGCCCCATGCGCTGCCGGTACAGGTGCGCAGGCAGGCCGATGGCGGCCTGCTGGTGGCCACGGCGGGCTGAGGCGTGACGGTGGCAAGAGCAACTGCATGCGCACGGCAGCGGGGCGCACATTGTTTTTCAGGAGTTTTCCTGGCCAGTCGTCATGGCAGTGATCCCTGTGGGTCCCTTCCATCACTGCCAAGGACGATTTCCATGCATCCGCTTTTCCCTTCTTCGGGCGCCTGCCGCGCCGCCCTCCATCCGCTGGCCCATGCCGTGCTCTGCCTGGGCCTGGCCATGCCGCTGCAGGCGGCGCTGGCCCAGCCCGCCGCACAGACGCTGCGCTTCGACATAGCGGCGCAGCCGCTGGCCAGCGCGCTGGACCAGTTCGCGCGGCAGGCCGGACTGCAGCTGGTGTTCACGCCCTCGCTGGCCGCCCAGCGGCAGGCGCCGGCCGTACGGGGCGAGCTGCCGCTGCGCCAGGCGCTGGATGATTTGCTGGCCGGCAGCGGCCTGCAGGGCCATGTGCAAGAGGGCACGCTGACTGTGCAGCCCGTCGCCGCCATCGAAAAGACGCTGGCCGAAGTGCGGGTGAGCGCGCGCCGGGCCATCGACGGCACGACCGAGGGCACGGGCTCGTACACCAGCCGCGTGACCAGCATCGCCTCCAAGACGGACCAGTCGTTCCGCGAGATCCCGCAATCGGTGTCGGTGATCACGCGCCAGCAGCTCGACGACCGCCGCATGACCGACATCCGCGACGCGCTGGCCGCCACGCCCGGCATCACCACCAGCCAGATCAATTTCGACTCCACCTATTTCTATTCGCGCGGCTTCCAGATCGACAGCATGCAGATCGACGGCGGCGCGCCGCTGAACATCGCCCAGTACACCTACAGCGTCAACCAGAGCATGGACTTCTACGACCGCGTGGAGGTGATGCGCGGTGCCTCGGGCCTGCTGGGCGGCGTGGGCGATCCGGGCGGCATCATCAACATCGTGCGCAAGAAGCCGCTGGCCGAGCCGCGCTTCGTGGTGCAGCAGTCCATCGGCAGCTGGAACAACTACCAGACCATGGTGGATGCCACGGGGCCGCTGGCCCTCGATGGCCGGGTGCGCGGCCGGGCCGTGCTGTCCTACCAGGACACGGACCAGTTCGTGGACATCAAGCACACGCGCGCTCCCCAGTTCTACGGCGTGGTCGAGGCGGACCTGACGCCCGACACCCTGCTGACCGTGGGCATGAGCCGCAGCAAGATCCGCACGCGCGGCGATGGCGGCGGCGACGTGCCGCGCTACAGCGACGGCAGCGATATCGGCCTGCCGCGCCACACCAGCTTCACCCAGCCCTGGGCCACGGGCCGCAAGGACAACAGCGAGCTGTTCGGCGCGCTGGAGCACCGCTTTTCCGCGCGCTGGAAGGGCAAGCTCAACCTGACCCGCAGCAAGTCCAGCTATGACGGCTCCACGGTGTTCGGCTACGGCGCGCTGGACCCCGCAACCGGCCTGGGCGTGAACTGGAACGGCGGCGGCCACTACCTGTACGAGAACCGGCAGACCGTGCTGGACGCCAGCCTGGCCGGCAGCTTCGACCTGGGCGGGCGCACGCACGAAATCCTGCTGGGCATGGACCGGCAGAAGGTGGAGAGCTTCTGGAACGTGGGCTATTCCACCGATGCCACGGGCGTGGAGCCCATCGATGTCTACAACCCCGGCGCCTGGCGCCCGGCGCCGGCCGGCGAGATCTCGCGCCGCTACAACCCCTGGGGCCAGGACCAGTCGGGCGGCTATGGCGTGCTGCGCCTGCATCCGACGGACCGCCTGCATGTGATTGTGGGCGCGCGCTATGCCAAGTACCGCTTCAACCAGGTCTATGAGTCGCTGAATGCGGCGGGCCAGTGGGAATTGGCATCGGGCAGCCGCTTTTCCGAGCCGGCCAAGTTCACGCCGTATGGCGGGGTGATCTATGACCTGAACAACCAATGGTCGGCGTATCTGAGCTATTCCTCGATTCTCAAGCCGCAGGCGCTGTCCAAGTCGGGGCCTCCTCCGGGCAATTCGCTGGACCCGGTCAAGGGCAAGAGCTATGAGGCCGGTTTCAAGGGCGAATTGGCCGATGGCCGGCTCAATGCCACATTCAGCCTTTTCAACGTGGTGCGCACGGGCACGGCGGTGACGGATACGCGCTATCCGAGCAATCACGAGGAATGGTCGGGCAATTGCTGCTTTCTGCCGCAGGGCAAGGTGACCAGCCGCGGCTTTGACGCCGAGATCGGCGGCGAGCTGCGCCCCGGCTGGCAGATCGCGGCCGGCTACACCTACACCACCACGCGCGACAAGACCGAGGATGCGCCCTACAGCAGCATCACGCCGCGCCATCTGCTCAAGCTGTCCACGGCCTATGTGCTGCCGGGCGAGCTGTCGCGCTGGAAGATTGGCGGCAGCGCCCATATCCAGAGCAAGCACCATGTGCGCGATACGCTGTATGACGCCGACTGGAATGAAGTCGGCCGCTACAACTTCACCCAGGGCGGCTATTCGGTCATCAATGCGATGGTGCAGTACCGGATCGATCCGCGCTGGACGGTTTCCCTGAATCTCAACAATATCTTTGACAAGACGTACTACCAGACCGTGGGCTATGCGAGCGGCGGCAATTTCTATGGAAAGCCGCGCAATGCGGTGCTGACGCTGCGCGGCACCTTCTGAGGGCCGGGGCGGGGTCCAGGAGGGCCCGCCCCAGTCCGACCCAGGCCACTGGCCGCAATGGCGAAAACCATTGCGGCTGGCCTTTTTTTCGATCTCGTTTGTCATGTATGAGGAGGGCCTTGAAGGCCGCCGCATCACGGCATCCGTTTTGGCCCCTTGTTTGCACGCATTCGTGCGTTCCTGTGCTTATCCGAATACCCATTACATGCCCCAATCCCAACCCGCTGATCCTGCAGATATCACCCAGGCCGACAGGCCCGTCCATCCGGGCCTGCTTGTCCTGTCCCGCCTGCTGGCCGCCGTCTTCGGCGGCTATGCGCTGGCCAGCGCGCTGGCGGCCTTCCTGGCCGCTGCGCTGCCCGGCGCGCGTGTCGATGCCGTGATCGCCGGCATGCAGTGGAGCTTTGCGCTGCACGCGCTGGCGGTGATCTGGGCGTTCTCGCCGGTTTCCGCGGGCCGGGTCTGGCTGGGGTTGCTGGTGCCTGCGGCCCTGATGGGCGGCGCCGCGCTGCTGCTGGCGCGCAATGGCGGGGGCGTTTGAGATGGCCAAGGCGCAGATCAGCAAGGTCCCCGGCAGCGGCGCTGCCACGGGCGGTTTCCGCCAGGCCCAGGCCTGGCTGCATACCTGGTGCGGGCTGTGGTTTTCGTGGCTGCTGTTCGCGGTGTTCCTCACGGGTTCGCTGGCCGTGTTCCAGGAAGCCATCACGCACTGGATGACGCCCGAGCACCATGCCGAGGAGGCGGCCGAGGCGGCAGCGCGCGCCGCCGCGCCGGCCGGGCAGGGTGCGGACCTGGGCCAGCGCCTGGCCTGGGGCGCGGCCTACATGCAAAAGCACCACCAGGGCGCGCAGATGTGGGAGATCTGGCCGGCCGACGACAAGGGCGGTGGCGACCTGCGTGTCTACTGGTTCGACGCCAACCGCCAGTACGCCGATGCCGAGCTGGACACCGCCACGGGCGAGGAAATGACGGCCGGCCACGGCCACGGCGCCGCGCGCGCCACCATGGGCGGCAACCATTTCGTGGACTTCCACTATGAACTGCATGCAGGGCAGGTGGGGCTGTGGGTGATCGGCATTGCCGCCATGGCCATGCTGGTGGCCCTGGTCAGCGGCGTGATCACGCACAAGCGCATCTTCAAGGACTTCTTCACCTTTCGCGCACGCAAGGGCCAGCGCAGCTGGCTGGACGCGCACAACGCCGTGGCGGTGCTGACGCTGCCCTTCCAGTTCATGATTGCCTATACCGGCATCGCCATCTCCAGCCTGAGCTTCATGCCCGTTGGCGTCTGGACGGTCTATGGCACGGACCAGGCCGCCCGCACGGCCTTCATCGCCGACATGAACGAGGCCGGGCCGCCCGCGCTGTCCGGCAAGCCCCTGGCGGTGCCCGATCTGGAGCCCTTTGTGCGGCGCGGCCAGGAGCTGATGGGCCAGGCGGTGCGCGCGGTGGTCGTCAACCATCCCGGCGATGCATCGGCACGCATCGGCGTCTACGGCTGGAACAGCGATGACCGTGCGCATCAGCGCCTGAGCCCCAATTCGGGCATGGCCATGTTCTCGGCCGCCACGGGCGAGGTGCTGCAGGTACGCCTGCCCGGCGGCGCCGACGGCGGCACCCCCTCGCTGGCCCAGGCGGTCATGGGCGGGCTGCACATGGTCAAGTTCGGCGGGCTGGCCATGAAGTGGCTGTACTTCCTGTGCGGCCTGGCGGGCGCGGCCATGATGGCCACGGGCGCCATTCTCTTCATGGTCAAGCGCCGCAGCCGCCACCAGGGCGAGTTCGGCAGCGCCACGGCGCGCGTGTACCGGCTGATCGAGGGCCTGAACGTGGGGGCCATCGCCGGGCTGGGCCTGGGCTGCATCGGCTATCTGTGGGCCAACCGCCTGGTGCCCGTGGGCCTGGCGCACCGCGATGACTGGGAGCTGGCCGTGTTCTTCGGGCTGTGGGGCCTGGCGCTGGTCCATGCGCTGGCCTGCGCGCCAGCCACGGCCTGGCGCCAGCAGATGGGCCTGCTGGCCATGCTGTGCCTGCTGCTGCCGCTGCTCAACTGGATCACCGTGGGCGAGCCGCTGTCGGCCCACATGCTGGAGGGCGACTGGGAAAGCGCCGGGGTGGAGCTGTTCTGCCTGGCCACGGGGCTGGCGGCCGCCTGGGCGTGGCGCTGGCTGGCGCGGCGCGGCGCGGGTGCCGCCGCCAAGGCAAGGACGGCCAAGGGCCAGACCGCCGTGGCCGGCCCCTCGGAGGTGCAGGCATGAGCACGTTGCACGCATCCCTGGCCGCACTGGCCCTGGCCTTTGCAGGCATGGCGGCCCTGGCCTTTGCCATGGACCGCCACTACGAACAATTGACCGGCGCGCGCGAGCTGCCGGCCCGCCGTGGCCCGCAGTTGCGCGGCCTGGGCACGGCGCTGCTGGCGCTGGCCCTTGTGCCCGTTGTCTCGGGCTGGGGCGGCACGGTGGGCTCGGTGGCCTGGCTGGGCTTTGTGTCCGCCGGCGCGCTGATGGCCGTGGCCCTGATCAGCGCCCATGCGCGCTGGGCGGCGCGGCTGGCCTGGTTGGCTGGCGTGCTTGCCGTGGCGGATTTGGCGTGGATTGTTTTCAGTTTCGGTACTACGGGGTTTTTCAGATGAGTTTCCTGCTTTCGTTCCAGTTCGGGGTGTGTGTGGTCGGGAGGCAAGCATGACGCGCACGCAGCAACGCTGGAAAGCCATCGCCGTGGCGGTGGTCCTGTTGGCGGCGGCCGGGGGCGCGGCCGCCTGGTGGTCCAGCCGGCCTGCCGTGGCCTACCAGACCGAGACCGTGGCGCGCACCGATATCGAGTCCACCGTCACGGCCATCGGCACGCTGCAGCCGCGCCGCTATGTGGACGTGGGCGCCCAGGTGTCGGGCCAGGTCACCCGGCTGCGCGTGGAGCCCGGCGCCCAGGTGGAGAAGGGCGCGCTGCTGGTGGAGATCGACCCCAGCGTGCAGCGCGCCACGGTGGATGCGGGACGTGCCTCGCTGGCCGGCCTGCGCGCACAGCTGGCCGAGCAGCAGGCGCTGCGCAAGCTGGCCGAGCAGCAGCTCACACGCCAGCGCCAGCTGGCCCGCGACGGGGCCACGCGCGAGGAAGACCTGCAGACCGCAGAAGCCAACCTGGCCGCCGCCGGCGCCCGCATGGAGCATCTGAAGGCCCAGATCGACCAGACCCAGGCCACGCTCAAGGCCGACGAGGCGCGCCTGGGCTATACGCGCATCTACGCGCCCATGGCGGGCACCGTGGTGTCGGTGGAGGCGCGCGAGGGCCAGACGCTGAACGCCACCTACCAGACGCCCAACATCCTGCGCATTGCCGACCTGTCGGCCATGACGGTGTGGACCGAAGTGTCCGAGGCCGACGTGCGCCGCGTGCGCGACGACATGCCGGTGTACTTCACCACGCTGGGCGGCGCCGACCAGGCCAGGCCCCGGCGCTGGTCCAGCAAGGTGCGCCAGGTGCTGCCTTCGCCCTCTACCAGCCAGGCGCCGGCCGGCGGCAATGCGGGCCAGGCGCCTGCGCCCGCCACCAAGGCCGTGGCCTATACCGTGCTGTTCGATGTGGACAACGAGGACGCCGAGCTGATGCCCCAGATGACGGCCCAGGTGGTCTTCGTCACCGGACAGGCCGCGCAGGCGCTGACCGTGCCGCTGATGGCCGTGGCCGACAAGGCGGGAACGACTGACAACGCAGAGAAGGCCGAGAAGGCCGGCAGCACGCAGACCGTGCGCGTGCTGGACGCCAAGGGCCAGCCCGAGCAGCGCACCGTGCGCCTGGGCGTGCGCAGCCGCCACCAGGCCGAGGTGCTGGAAGGCCTGCAGGAAGGCGAGCGCGTCATCGTCGGCGAGACGCCTCTGGACCGTGGCCCGCGGTGGCTGCAATGGTGATGGCGCAGGGCATGCAGGCCGGCGCGCCGCTGACCGCACCGCTGATAGAGCTGCGCGGCATCACCAAGCACTACGGCGGCGGCGACAGCGGCCAGCCCGCCGTCACCGTGCTGCACGGCATCGACCTGGAGATACGCGCGGGCGAGTTCGTGGCAGTGGTGGGCAGCTCGGGCTCGGGCAAGTCCACGCTGATGAACATCCTGGGCTGCCTGGACCGGCCCAGCGAGGGCAGCTACCACTTCCAGGGCCAGGACGTGGCCACGCTGGACTCGGATGCGCTGGCCTGGCTGCGGCGCGAGGCCTTCGGCTTCGTCTTCCAGGGCTACCACCTGATAGCCAGCGAAAGCGCCAGCGAGAACGTGGAAATGCCTGCCATCTACGCAGGCCTGCCCAAGGAAGAGCGCGTGCGCCGCGCCCGTGCGCTGCTCGAGCGCCTGGGACTGGGCTCGCGCCTGGGCAACCGGCCCAACCAGCTGTCGGGCGGGCAGCAGCAGCGTGTGTCGATTGCGCGTGCGCTGATGAACGGCGGCCAGATCATCCTGGCCGACGAACCCACGGGTGCGCTGGACTCGCACAGCGGCGCCGAGGTCATGGCCCTGCTGCGCGAGCTGGCCGATGCCGGCCACACCATCATCCTCATCACCCACGACCGCACTGTGGCCGCCCAGGCGCGCCGCGTGATCGAGATCAGCGACGGCCGCATCACCAGCGACAGCCAGCGCGACGATGCCGCAAATGGGGTGAAGGCGGGCGCTGCTGCCCTGCCGCTCACGCCGCAGCGCGGCAGCGCCGGCGCGCCCTGGCTGGCCGAACTGTTCGAGGCCGCGCGCAGCGCCTGGCGCGGCATGCGCATGAACCGCGTGCGCACCAGCCTGACCTTGCTGGGCATCGTCATCGGCGTGGCCTCGGTCATCGTGATGCTGGCCATTGGCGAGGGCGCGCGGCGCAAGGTGGTCGAGCAGATGGGGACCATGGGCACGGCCATCCTCTACATGGGCAGCAAGCCGCCGGCCACGGGCGGGCCGGCCGGGCAGATGACCGAGGAAGACCTGGCCGCCGTGCGCGAACTGCCCGAGATACGGCGCGTCATGCCCGTCATCGGCGACCCCATCACCGTGCGCTACGGCAAGGCCGACAAGCAGATCTACGTGTTCGCGGCCAGCGAGGAGATGCCCCTGGTGCACCACTGGAAGCTGGCCCAGGGCCGCTACTACACCGAGGCCGAGGACCGCGACCTGGCGCCCCTGGTGGTCCTGGGCCACAAGGCGCACCAGCACTTCTTCCCCGACACGCCCAACCCGCTGGGCCGCCAGCTCATCATCGGCACATCGGCCTTCGAGGTCATCGGCGTGATGAGCGAGCGCGGCGCGGACTCGGGCGCGCAGAACTATGACGACATGGTCTTCATTCCCTACCGCTCGGGCCGGGCGCGCGTCTACCAGTCGCAGACCCAGCCCGACTATGTGGTGATCGAGGCCATGTCCTCCGACGTGGTGCACGAGGCGGAGGAGGCCATGCGCAAGCTGCTGCTGGCGCGCCACGGCGGGCGTGAGGACTTCGGCATTGGCAATGCGGCGGCGCGCATCCAGGCCGAGGCGGCCACGCGCCAGAGCATGGCGGTGATGCTGGGCCTGATTGCCGCCGTCTCCCTGGTGGTGGGCGGCATCGGCGTGATGAACGTGATGCTGATGACGGTGCGCGAGCGCACGCGCGAGATCGGCATCCGCATGGCCACGGGCGCGCGCCAGCGCGACATCCTGCGCCAGTTCCTGACCGAGGCCAGCCTGGTCACCTTCGTGGGCGGCACGGTGGGCCTGCTGGCCGGGCTGGCCGTGGGCGTGGTGCTCATCGTGGCGGGCGTGCCCGTGGTGTTTTCGGTGCGCGCCATGCTGGGCGCCTTTGCCTGCGCCGTGGTGACGGGCCTGGTGTTCGGCTACATGCCTGCCAAGACGGCGGCGCGGCTGGACCCGGTGCGCGCGCTGGCGGGAGAGTGAGATGAAAGACATGAACGACAAGACGATGCCGGCGCGCCTGGGCTGCATGGCCCTGGCCCTGGCCGCGCTGGGCGGCTGCGCCGCGCAGCAGACGGTGCCGGACAGGACAGCGCCTGCGCTGGCCGCTTCGTGGAAGCAGCAGGGCGAAGTCCTTTCTGCCTCTGTTTCACCGCAGTGGTGGCAGGCCTTTGGCAGCGCGGAGCTGGGCGGCATGGTGCAGGCCGCTCAGGACCAGAGCCTGGACATGGCTGCCGCCATGGCCCGCGTGCGCCAGGCCGAGGCGGCCACGCGCCAGGCAGGCGCGGCGCTGCTGCCCTCGCTCAATGGCGAGCTGCGCGCCCAGCGCATGAACCATGCACAGGTGGCGGGCGGGCAGGCCAGTGTCTATGGCGCCGCGCTGACGGCCTCGTATGAGGTGGACTTCTGGGGCCGCAACCGCGCCACGCGCGATGCGGCGGCGGCGGCCTGGCAGGCCAGCCGGTTCGACCAGGACACGGTTCGCCTCACGGTCACCGCCCAGGTGGCCCATGGCTGGCTGCAGGCCGTGGCGCTGCGTGAGCGCCAGGCCATTGCGGCTCGCAATGTGGCCAATGCCGAGCGGCTGCTGGGCCTGGTGGAGTCCCGCGCGCGCGCGGGTGCCGCCACCCAGCTGGAGCTGGCACAGCAGCGCGGCCTGGTGGCCAGCCAGCGCCAGGCCCTGGCCACGCTGCGCCGCCAGGGCGAGGATGCCGATGCCACGCTGGCCGTGCTGCTGGGCCAGGCCCGGCGCCCCGCGCTGGCCACGGACTCGCTGCAGGCCCTGCAGCTGCCCGATATCGGCCCAGGCCTGCCCACGCAACTGCTGCAGCGCCGGCCCGACATTGCCAATGCGGAAGCGCAGCTGGCCGCCGCCAGCGCCAACCTGCAGGCCGCCCGCGCAGCGCTGTGGCCCCGGCTGACCCTCACGGGCAGTGCAGGCACCAGCGCTGGGCGCGCCAGCGACTGGCTGCGCGAGCCGGTCTATTCGCTGCTGGCCGGCCTCGCCGGCCCCATCTTCGACGGCGGCCGTCTGGCGGCCGAGCGCGATGGCGCCCAGGCCCGGCGCGAGGAGCTGCTGGCCGGCTATTACAAGTCCATCGTCGCGGCCTATGGCGATGTGGACCTGGCGCTCAACGCCGTCCACGGCCTGAAGGCCCAGGCCGAGGCCCAGGCCGAGGTGCTGGCCCAGGCCCGCCAGGCCGTGTCGCTGGCCGAGCTGCGCTACAAGGCCGGTGCGGAAAGCCTGCTGTCCCTGCTGCAGGCCCAGACCACGCTGTACGCGGCCCAGGACGATGCCGTGCTGCAGCGCCTGCTGCAGCTGCAGGCGCGCGTGGCGCTGTACCGGGCGCTGGGCGGGGGATGGGAGGCGCCTGCCATAGGCACTGAAATGCCGGAACGGCAGGCACAAAAAAGCCAGGGGGCATTGCCACCTGGCTGAGAGGGGAGGGGCAGGGCCGCCACCCGGTCCTGCCGGGTGTGCGGCCTGAGGCCTCAGGCTTGAAGCCTGCTCAGCTGCCGCGCGTGATGGGCACGCCGGCATCCTTGCCGTAGGCGCCGTACTTGCCCAGCTCCCACTTGGCGATGGCGTTGCGGTGCACTTCGTCCGGGCCGTCGGCAAAGCGCAGCGTGCGCGCGTGGGCGTAGGCGCTGGCCAGCGGGAAGTCGTCGCTCATGCCGCCGCCGCCGTGCACCTGCATGGCCCAGTCGATGACCTGGCAGGCCATGCTGGGTGCCACGACCTTGATCATGGCGATCTCGCTGCGTGCCACCTTGTTGCCGGCGATGTCCATCAGCCAGGCGGCCTTGAGCGTGAGCAGGCGCGCCATGTCGATGCGGCAGCGTGCCTCGGCGATGCGCTCCTGCGTCACGGTCTGCTGGGCCACGCTCTTGCCGAAGGCGATGCGCGAGCTGGCGCGCTTGCACATCAGCTCCAGCGCGCGCTCGGCCAGGCCGATCAGGCGCATGCAGTGGTGGATGCGGCCGGGGCCAAGGCGGCCCTGGGCGATCTCGAAGCCACGGCCCTCGCCCAGCAGGATGTTGCCAGCGGGCACGCGCACGTTCTCGAAGTACATCTCCATGTGGCCGTGCGGCGCATCGTCATAGCCCATGACGTTGAGCGGACGCACGATGCGGATGCCGGGCGCGTCGCCGGGCACGATGATCATGCTCTGCTGCGAGTGCTTGGGCGCATCGGGGTCGGTCTTGCCCATGGTGATGAAGACCTGGCAGCGCGGATCGCCGGCACCCGAGATCCACCACTTGTGGCCGTTGATCACGTACTCGTCGCCCTGGCGCTCGATGCGCGTGCAGATGTTGGTGGCGTCGGAGGAGGCCACCTCGGGCTCGGTCATGGCGAAGGCCGAGCGGATCTTGCCCTCCAGCAGCGGCTTGAGCCAGCGCTCCTTGAGTTCGGTGCTGCCGTAGCGCGCAATGGTCTCCATGTTGCCGGTGTCGGGCGCAGAGCAGTTGAACACCTCGCTGGACCATGGCACGCGGCCCATGATCTCGGCCAGCGGCGCGTATTCCTGGTTGGTCAGGCCGCCGCCCTTGTAGCCTGCGGCCTCGGCGCTGTCCACGGGCAGGAACAGGTTCCACAGGCCTTGCTCCCGGGCCTTGACCTTGAGCTTCTCGATGGTCTGCAGCGGCGTCCAGCGCTTGCCTGCGGCGGTGTTGGCTTCCATCTCGGCGGCATAGTCCTTTTCGCCGGGATAGATGTGCTCGTCCATGAACTTCAGCAGGCGTTCCTGCAGGTCCTTGGTCTTGGGCGAATATTCAAAGTCCATGGATGCGCTCCTTCTCTTGGCTTGTCGCTTGTGGTGGAAACGGGGTGATCGGTGAGTGATGGGGGTGGTCTGGATGGCTCAGCTGCGCTGCGCAAAGGACCAGGCCAGCTCGGCCATGGGCCGGGCCGTGTCGCCGGAGGCCTTGGCCTGGGCGCTGGAGGCCGTGCCGGCCTCCACGCGCTTGGCGATGCCCTGCAGGATGGCCGCGATGCGGAACATGTTGTAGGCCATGTAGAAGTTCCAGTCGGCGCGCAGCGTGTCCACGTCCTTGAGGCCCGTGCGCTCGCAGTAGCGGCGGATGTATTCCTCTTCGCCGGGAATGCCCAGGGCCGCCAGGTCCTTGCCTGCGATGCCCCGGCCCAGCGTGGCCGGGATGTGCCAGCTCATGCAGTGGTAGCTGAAGTCGGCCAGCGGGTGGCCCAGGGTGGACAGCTCCCAGTCCAGCACGGCGATGACGCGCGGCTCGGTGGGGTGGAACATCAGGTTGTCCAGGCGGAAGTCGCCGTGCACGATGGACACGCGCGAGGCATCCAGCGCGCTGGCCGGCATGTGGGCGGGCAGCCACTGCATGAGCTGGTCCATCTCGGGGATGGGCTGGGTGACCGAGGCCACGTACTGCTTGCTCCAGCGGCCGATCTGGCGCTCGAAGTAGTTGCCGCTCTTGCCGTAGTCGGCCAGGCCCTGGGCAGCGAAGTCCACGGTATGCAGGGCCGAGATCACGCGGTTCATCTCGTCGTAGATGGCGGCGCGCTGGGCCGGCTCCATGCCGGGCAGGGACTGGTCCCAGAGCACGCGGCCTTCCATGCACTCCATGATGTAGAAGGCGCGGCCGATGATGGACTCGTCCTCGCACAGCGCATACATGTGGGGCACGGGCACGTCGGTGCCGGCCAAGCCCTTCATCACGCGGAACTCGCGCTCGATGGCATGGGCCGAGGGCAGCAGCTTGGCCACGGGGCCGGGCTTGGAACGCATCACGTAGCTGCGGCCGGGCGTGATCAGCTTGTAGGTGGGGTTGGACTGGCCGCCCTTGAACATCTCCACCTGCAGCGGGCCGGCAAAGCCCTGCACATGGCCCTGCATCCAGGCGGTGAGCGCGGGCACGTCGAATGCGTGCTGGTCGGAGACGGGGCGCGTGCCTACGAAATGGTCGAAAGTGCTCATGGGGCAGTCAGTCCTGTGATCGGTTCGGAAACCGGTTCTAGAAAGGGGTGCGGCCGCGCGGCACGGGCGCGGCAAGGCACCGGCCGGCGCGAACGTCCGGTCGGTGAAGGAAAGGGCTTTGTGTACGCGGCGCGGTGGGGGCCGCGCAGGTTCAGGCGTCGGGCGCGGCGATGCGCAGCAGCGTGTCGCGGTCGCAGACCACCAGGCCGCCCGGCTCGATGCGGATGGCGTTCTCGCGCTCCATGGCCTTGAGTTCCTGGTTCACGCGCTGGCGCGAGGCGCCCAGCAACTGGGCCAGTTCCTCCTGCGCCAGGTGCAGGCCGATGCGGATCTCGCTGCCATCCGACAGGCTGGTCACGCCATAGCTGCGCACCAGGTGCAGCAGCTGCTTGGCCAGGCGCGCGCGCAGCGGCAGGGTGTTGAGGTCCTCGACCAGGCCGTAGAGCTGGCGGATGCGCCGTGCATGCAGGCGCAGCATGGCTTCCGAGAACTCCACATGCATGGACAGGATTTTCTTGAAGTCGGTCTTGGACACGCACAGCAGCGTGGTCTCGCCGTGCGCATAGGCATCGTGCGTGCGCTTGTCCCCGTCCAGGATGGCCACGTCGCCGAACCAGATGCCCGGCTCCACGTAGTCCAGCGTGATCTGCTTGCCCGTGATCGAGGTCGAGCTCACGCGCACCGCACCCCGGGCGCAGGCGATCCATTCCTCGGGCGGTTCTCCGCGTGCGCAGATGAGCGTGCCATCTTTGAACCGTTTGACGTAAGCGCATCGAAGAATGTCGTGCCGAAGCGATGGAGAAAGTGATGAAAACCAGCGACCGGAATTGATCGCTTCACGTTCTTCGATGGTAAGAATCGGGTCGTCCATGGCCTGTCTTTTGCGTGACTGATGACGGTCACATTGTCGCGTGTGGGACCGCCGCGGCGCAGCATGCCGCCGGCGGGCCTGTCACTTCGGTGTCTGGGCCTGCCGAAAACGGGGCAGGGCGGCGAAAAAAAAGGCGACCCGTCGTGCGTCGGGTCGCCGGCTTTGCAGGGCTTATGGCTCCTCGTGCGTGAGGCTCAGCCCCAGCGCTCCACGGCGGCGCAGCCAGGGGCTGGGGCGGTAGCGCGGGTCGCCATACACGGTCTGCAGGTTGAACAGGACCTCCAGCATGTTGGTGGGGCCCCAGCGGTCGCCCATGGCCAGCGGGCCCACGGGATAGCCCAGGCCCAGGGTCACGGCCTTTTCCAGGTCGGCCGGGCTGCCGATGCCCTGCTGGCAGATGTCGCTGGCGATGTTGACGATGGAGCCCACCACGCGCTGCGTGACGAAGCCGCCGCTGTCGCGGATCACGCTCACGGCCTTGCCGTCGCTGGCAAAAAGCGCATGGGCCGCATCGCGCATGTCGGTGCGCGTGGCCGGCGTGGTGGCCAGCACGCGGCGGCGCGTGTCGGCGTCGGCGATCAGCATGTCGATGCCCATGGTGCGCGTGCAGTCCAGCCGCTCCACGGCAGCCACCGTAGTCACGTCCAGGCCCAGCGGCGCCACCAGGATCAAGGCCTGCTCGGTCGGTGCCTGCGCGGTTTCAATGCGCGCGCCCAGGCTCTTGAGCAACTGGTAGATCTCGTTGCGCCGGGCCGCGCGTGCGGACACCCAGACCGGCGGCAGCGTCTGCACCTGCGGCACGGCAGGCTCGGCAGGCTGCTCGGCGCGGCCTTCGGCATAGCGGTAAAAGCCCTGGCCGGTCTTGCGGCCCAGCAGGCCGGCCGCCACGCGCTGCGCGGCAATGGGGCTGGGGCGGTAGCGCGGCTCCTGGTAGTACTGGTGGTAGATGTGCTCCATCACGGCATGGGTGACATCCAGGCCGGTGAGATCCATCAGCTCGAACGGGCCGAGCTTGAAGCCCACCTGCTCGCGCAGGATGCGGTCGATGGTGGCGAAGTCGGCAATGCCTTCCTGCACGATGCGCAGCGCCTCGGTCACATAGCCTCGGCCCAGGTGGTTGACCAGAAAGCCCGGCGTGTCCTGCGCGCGCACGGGCGTGTGGCCGAAGCTGCGCGCGAACTGTGCCAGCGTGGCGCAGGTGGCCTCGTCCGTGGCCAGGCCGCGCACGATCTCCACCACCTTCATCAGCGGGGCCGGGTTGAAGAAGTGAAATCCGGCAAAGCGCTGCGGGTGCTTGAGCGCCGTGGCCAGCGTGGTGATGGACAGCGCCGAGGTATTGCTGGCGATGAGGGTCCCGGGCGCAACGATGGCCTCCAGCTCGCGCAGCAGCGCCTGCTTGGCATCCATGCGCTCGACGATGGCCTCTATCACCAGGTCGCAGTTCTTGAAGGCATCGAGACCGTCCACCACCGTCAGCCGGGCCTTGCAATCTGCGGCCTGCTCACTTGTTATTTTTTGTTTCTTCTGCAGCGTGTCCCACAGCGCAAGCAGCTGTTGTTGCGCTTGTACGGCAGCGCCGGGACGGGCATCCTGCAGCAGCACCCTGGCGCCTGCCTGGGCGGCCAACTGGGCAATGCCTTGCCCCATGATGCCTGCGCCTATCAATCCGACGTTTCTGATAGGAGAAATGTTGTTTTGGATCATATACATAGAGGAAGTGTCCTACAGGTGTCTATGCAAAAATGCAAGCGTTCAAAGAAAGGCTGATGTGAGAATTTGTAGCACCATTCTCGGCGTCGCCCTGTCCTCCATGGCCTGGAACGCGTCCGCATTGTCGTTGGGCAGTCCTCGGGGCAACGTGGTGCTGGGCGCTCCGTTCGACCTGGTGGTGGGCTTGCAGCCCGATAGCGGAAACGACGCCGGCAGCTCCTGTGTGCGCGCCGAGCTGCTGGCCGGTGACAGGCCCATCGAATCCTCGCGCGTCAGTGTCAGCCCGACCTCGTCGGGCAAGGCCGTGCGGGTGCAGGCCCGCTATACGGTGGACGAGCCCATCGTGACGCTCAAGCTGTGGGCGGGCTGCGAAGGTGGCGGCATCAGCCGCAGCTATACGCTGCTGGCGCAACTGCCAGATTCGGTGGACGCCTCAGGCAACCAGCCCATCAATGTGCGTGAACTGGCGGCAGCGCAGCCTGCGCTGCCGACCGTGGGCGCCGCTGCAGCAGCCGGCGCTGGCGCTGGTGCAGCCGGTGTGGCTGGCACCGCTTCTGAATCTTCTTCGACACCCTCCCGCGCGGCCGCTGCCCGCAGTGCCCGGTCGGATGCCCGGCCTGCCGCGGCGCCCGCTCCCAAGGAGGTGCAGCCCCAGCCCAAACCAAAACCCAGGCCGAAACCCAAGGCCGCGGCCGAAAAGTCCAAGCCTCCCGTGGGCGTGACCGCCCAGGCCCAGGCCGGGCAGCTGCAGGCGGGCCTGCGCATCGAACCGCGCCTGCGCATGGAGCCGGTGGAGGAGTGGCTGGGAACGGGCGGCACCCCGGGCGCCGCTGGAGCAGCCGGAACACCTGGAACACCCGAAGGCGGCGCCGCATCTGCGGCTCCCATGTTCGATGCCGGCAGCGAGCAGCTGGCCGAGGCCAACAAGCGCGTGCAGGCGCTGGAGGCCGAGATGGCGGCCTTCAAGAAGCGCGACGGCGTGGACCGTGGGCAACTGGCCCAGCTGCGGGCCGAGCTGGACGCAATGCGCCAGGAGTCCGGCGGCTCATCCTGGCTGTTCAATGCGCTGCTGCTGGCCCTGATTGCCGCCGTGGCCGTGATCGGCTGGATGGCCTGGCGCATGCGCTCGGGTGCTTCGCTGTTCTCGCGCGAGCAAAACGCTTGGCGGGAATCGGTGGAGCGTTCGTCGCAGGACCCCGTGCCGTCGACCCCGCCGCATGTGCGCGATGACGAGATCCACACCCTGCCGCATTCCCTGGATCCCCATAGGCCCACGCGGCCCATGGCCCCCAGCCTGCGTGAGCACCGGCCTGCGGCACCGCAGCAGGACGACCGCCGGGGACCGGATACCCTGGCTTCGCCCTATGTGCAGCGCGGCGCCCAGATGCGCCCCGGCGTGACCTATGAGCTGCATGAGGATGTGGACCCTGGCGACTTCGGCCCGGCCACCATTCCCGTGCCTGTGTCCGTGCATGCCGAGCTGGAAACCGAGCCTGCGCCGCAGGCCCCGGCACCTGTGCGCACGTCTGCGCCCGAGGCCATCAAGGCCAGGCGCATGGTGCAGCCCGGCGAACTGTTCGACGTGCAGCAACAGGCGGAATTCTTCATCTCGGTGGGCGAGCACCAGCAGGCCATCGAGCTGCTGCGCTCGCATATCGACACGCATGAGGATTCCTCGCCGCTGGCCTATCTGGAGCTGCTGCACCTGTACTACACGCTGAGCCGCCGCGACGATTTCGACCAGCTGCGCGCGCGTTTTGCCAGGCATTTCAACGCCCGTGTGCCGGCCATGCCGGGCTTCACCGACAAGGGCAGCAGCCTGCTGCAGGGCTATCCCGAGCAACTGGCGCGCATCGAGGCCCTGTGGCCCGTGGACGAAGTCGAAACTTGCCTGGCGCACTACCTGTTCAAGCAGGACGGTGCACCCGACCCCGATGCGCCGGCTCCCTTCGATCTGGCCGCCTTCGACGACCTGCTGCTGCTGCTGTCCATTGCGCGCACCTCACCTGCCGGAACACGCGGCGAACCCGGCCCGCGCGAGCGCACCACGCCGCGCATGGTGGCGGGCACGGCTGCAGCCGGCGCAGCCACGGCTGGCGCGGCTGCCTTCACAGCGGCTGCAGAAGCCACGCCGGCGCAGGCTCCTGCATCCGCGGCCACGGGCGTGGACTGGATGGCAGAGCTGCAGCCGCCGATAGAACCTGCACAGCCGCAGCCGGCCTCTGTGACGCCGCTGGAGCCGGGCCTGGAGTTCACCCCCATGGACACGCTGCCACTGTCCACGGGTGCTGTCGGTGGCGGCGACAGGCCTGCGAGCGGCGCACCGGACTCGTTGTCCGCACCGCTGCACTTCGAGCTGCAGCCCCTGAACTTCGATCTGGATCAGGCCGGCCAGCTGCCCGCAGGCCAGGTGCGCGCCGTGCCCCTGGGCGAGGCGCCTTCCTTCATCCACGATGAGTCGGCACCGCTGCTGGACATAGACCTCACGGACCTGGGCGAGAACGAGCTGCCGCATGTCGATGTGCCCTCGCGCTTTCCGCCCGTGACGCTGTCGGTGCCCGGCTCGGGTGCCGTGGGTTTCAGCAGCCACAATCTCAAGGCGCCGCTGGACATGGACCTGGCGCTGGACAAGTGGGAGCTGGAACCGCCCGACACCGTGCGTGAGCACCGTGGCCTGGACGAGCCGCTGAGCCGCTCGGTGGACATGCTGCTGTCGCGCGAGACCGACCCGGCCTTTCGTAGCTCACCACAGGCTCCGTCGCCGCAGGCAGACGACAAGGGTCCGCCCAAGGGCTGAGGCAGTGAAAAAAAAGGGAGCATCTGCTCCCTTTTTTGTTGGGTGCCCAGCAAGAACTCAGTCGGCAGCGTGCATGCTGGCGAGCAACTGCTGCGCCGCCGCTTCAGGATCCTCGGCATTGACCAGTGCCCGCACCACGGCCACCGAGCCTACGCCCGTGGCGCGCACGGCCGGGAACTGGTCGGCCGAGATGCCGCCGATGGCCACCAGCGGATAGCGCTGCATCAGGCGCACATAGGCGCTCAGGCGCGCCAGGCCCTGTGGAGCCGTGGCCATCTTCTTGAGCGTTGTGGGGAAGACGGCGCCCAGCGCGATGTAGCTGGGCTGCACCGCATGGGCGCGCACCATTTCGGCATAGCCATGCGTGCTCACGCCCAGGCGCAGGCCCGAGGCGTGGATGGCTTGCAGGTCGGCGCCGGCCAGCGTGTCCAGGTCTTCCTGGCCCACATGCACGCCATAGGCGCCGGCATCGATGGCCTCGCGCCAGTGGTCGTTGATGAAGAGCAGGGCGTCCGTGCCTTCCACGGCGGCCACGGCGGCGCGCACTTCGCGGGCGATGGCGTCGCGGTCCTCGGACTTGAGGCGCAATTGCACGGTGGGCACACCGGCGCGGGCCATGCGTCCCACCCATTGCGCGTCGGGCAGCACGCCGTACAGGCCCAGGGACCTTGGGCACTCCGGGAAGGCCAGTGCGGGATCGGCGCCCTCCAGGCCGAAGTCGCGCGGATCGTCGGGCCATAGCGTGGCCTCGAAGCGGCCCCTGCGCAGCGTCTGCGCCTGCCAGGCGCAGGCCAGCGTCTCGGCGTCGATGGCGATGAAGCCCAGCGCGCTGCAGGCCTGCAGCGCCGCAAGATAGGCCGGCTCCTGGCGCTGTGCCTGAGGCACGGGCTGGGAGGGCAGGGCGGAGCCTTCAGGGGCGAAGGTGGCGCCGTGCAGGCGCACGATGGCATCTGCCCAGGATTGGATGGAGTCGTTGCTCATGGCCGGTCTCCTCAGCCGTGGTGCCAGAACGGCGTGCCCAGCACGGGCGTGCTGGGCTGGGCGGCAGATTGCTCGGCCATGGCGCCGGCGCGGTGGGCGGCGTGGCCGGCGTTCACGGCATCGGCAAAGGCGCCGGCCATGGCCACCGGGTCTTCGGACAGGGCCACGGCCGTGTTCAGCAGCACGGCGTCATAGCCCCATTCCATGACCTGGCAGGCATGCGAGGGCCGGCCCAGGCCCGCATCCACGATCAGCGGCACCTTCAGGCGTTCGCGCAGCGTCTGCATGGCATAGGGGTTGACGGGGCCGCGGCCCGTGCCGATGGGCGCCGCCCAGGGCATGACGGCCTGGCAGCCCACATCCACGAGGCGCTGGCACAGCACCAGATCCTCGGTGGTGTAGGGCAGGACCTGGAAGCCGTCCTTGATGAGGATGGAGGCGGCCTCGACCAGGTTCAGCGTGTCGGGCTGCAGGGTGTAGTCGTCGCCGATCAGCTCCAGCTTGATCCAGGGCGTCTCGAAGACTTCGCGCGCCATCTGGGCCGTGGTCACGGCTTCCTGCACGGTCATGCAGCCGGCGGTGTTGGGCAGCACAGGCACGTTGAGCTTTCTGAGCAGTTCCCAGAAGCTGGCGCCGGTCTCGGCGGCATTGCTGCCCTGGCGGCGCAGCGAGGCCGTGACCATGGCAGGGCGCGCGCGCTGCACGGCAGCTTCGAGCACGGCGGGCGAGGGGTAGCGGGAGGTGCCCAGCAGCAGGCGGCTGTCAAAGCGCTGGCCGTACAGGACCAGGCTGTCGTCGGAGGAAGAGGCGGAAGTCGTCATGGCGTGAGGCAATGGGAGAGTCGGATGGGGCATCAGCCGCCGGTCACCGGCGAGATCACTTCGAGGCGGTCGCCGTCGTTCAGCGCCTGCTCGGCATAGCGGGCCTTGGGTACGAAGACGGTATTGATGGCCACGGCAAAGGGCGGGCGCGGCGCAAGCTGGGCCAGCGCGTCGGCCACGGTGGCTCCGTCGCTCAGTTCGGTCGCTTGCTGGTTGATGGTGATGTTCATGGCGGCTGGGGGGAAACGAAAGGCGGGTACGGGGGGCTTGTTCGATCTTAGGCAGGGCCGGGCCTGGCGACCCTGCATGCATGTCCGGTCTGTTGTGCGTGAAAGTGCCGTGCGTGCCGTTCAGGCGGCTGCCTTGTGCTGCGATGGCGCATTCTCGACGGCGACATCGAAGCGGCGGGCCAGTTCGGAATCGCCGCTGTCGAGCAGCTGCAGCACCACGTCCAGCATGGCCGGCGCGATCATGAAGCCATGGCGGTACAGGCCGTTGACCTCCATCACGCGCGGCGCGCTCCAGCGCACGGCCGGCAGATTGTCGGGCAGGGTGGGGCGGCACTGGGTGGCTATCTCGACGATGCGGCCCTCGGCAAAACCCGGATGCACGGTGTAGGCGGCGCTCAGCAGCTCCAGCGTGGAGCGCACGCTGGCCGGCGACATGTCGTCGGACTCGATCTCGGTGGCGCCGATGACGAAGAGGTGGTCCTCCTTGGGCGCAATGTAGATCGGGTAGCGCGGATGGATCAGGCGCGTGGGCCGCTGCAGCGTGACCTCGGGCGCGTGGATGCGCACCACCTCGCCGCGCACGCCGCGCAGCGCAGGCCACTGGCCGCGTGCGCCCAGGCCCCGGCAGTCCAGCACCCAGTCGGGCTGGCCCGGCGTGCCGGGTTGGAAGTCGGCCAGCTCGCGCGGCTGGTTCCAGTGCTGCTCCACGCCCAGGCGGGTCAGCGTGGCGTGGAGTGCGGCCAGCAGCTGGCGGTTGTCCAATTGGCCCTCGCCCTGCAGGTACATGGCCTGGGCAAAGCGCCGCTCAAGCGCGGGCTCGCAGTCGTGCAGGGCCTGGTCGGCCAGCGGCTGCAGCGCGGGAAGGCTGGGGTTGATGCGGCGGTTTTTCTCCAGCAGGCCGAAGAAGCGCTGGGCATCGCCCGCGTCCTGGCGGTGCCAGAGGATGAGGGTGCCGTTTTGCTGGAAGAACACGGGCGCATCGAGCTGGGCCAGCAGTTCGGGCCAGCGCGTCAGGCCGTGCTGGCCCATGCGCACCACGCCGGGCTCGGTGATGGCCGATTCGGCCAGGGGCGCGAGCATGGCGGCTGCCACGCGGGCCGCGGCGCCATCGCCTTCGGGGCCGTGGGCGTCGTATACGGCAATGCCGTGGCCGCGACGGGCCAGCGCCAATGCCAGCAGCCGGCCCATGAGGCCGCCGCCCAGAATGGCGATGCGGGAAGAAGCTTGTAGAACGGACATGTGCATCTGGTGGTCAAGTGCGCCCATGCCCGTGGGACTGCCGGCCGGCTGTCCGCGCACAGGGCATGTGCTGGACAAAACGCGGCGTACCACCCCGATTGATTGAAACTCCCCACGCCAGCATGACCTGGATCGGGTGCAGGGGCGCTGCGCGGCAAGGTGCCTGTGGTGCAGGCTTGTGCGGCAGGGGGCTGGTCGCCCCGGGGCCCCAGGGTGTTTCTCAGTCACGCATCGGTGAGGCGGGCCAGGCCCTGTTTCACCGACGGGACACCCCTGTTTCGTCCGTCAGCAGGCATTACAGCACATCCCGCAGCTGCCGGTATTGACCATGCGCATGGGTGATAATTTTCGCCCATGACTGCCGACCACTCCCCTTCGACCGCCGCATCCCCCGAACCGGCTCCCGCCGCGCGCAAGCGCTATGCCCGCGTGCTCATCATCGCGGGCTCCGACAGCGGCGGCGGCGCCGGCATACAGGCCGACCTCAAGACCTGCAGCGCCCTGGGCTGCTACGGCATGACGGCCATCACGGCCATCACCGTGCAGAACACGCTGGGCGTCAGCGGCATCCACGGCATTCCCGTGGACATACTGCGCGGCCAGATCGATGCGGTGGTCGAGGACATCGGCGCCGACGCCGTCAAGATCGGCATGCTGGCCACGCCCGAGGTGGTGCAGGTGGTGGCCGATGCCATCCGCCGCCACCAGCTGCGCAACGTGGTGCTGGACCCCGTGATGGTGGCCACCAGCGGCGACCGGCTGATTGCCCCGGAAACCGCCTCCGTGCTGGTGCGCGAACTGTTCCCCCTGGCCACCGTGGTCACGCCCAATCTGGACGAGGCCGCGCTGCTGCTGGGCCACTCCATTGAGGGCATAGACGCACTGGACGGCGCTGTGCAGGAACTCCTGGCGCTGGGCGCGCCTGCCGCCTTGCTCAAGGGCGGGCACTTGTCGGGCGATCTGGTGGTGGACCTGCTGGGCCATGGCAACGGCCAGCGGCTGCGCCTGCAGTCGCAGCGCATTGCCACGCACAACGGGCACGGCACGGGCTGCACGCTGTCTTCGGCGATTGCCTCTCACCTGGCGCTGGGCCTGCCGCTGGAGGCGGCCGTGGCCCAGGCGCGCGATTACATCCTGGGCGCGATTGCGGCCGGCGCCGATGTGTTCACGGGCGCCGGCCATGGCCCGCTGAACCACGGCTATGCGCCGCGCGCGCAGGTCGTGGTCAACGGCTGAACGTCAGCCAGACGTCCAGGTAATCAGCCCACGTCACCAGCCCCAGGTCAGGCTGCGCGCCACCCAGCCCTTTTGGCCGTTGTCGCGCTGGACCTGGGCCCAGGAGCCCTGTTTCCTGAGCGTGCGCACCACTTCCATTTCAGCCAGCTTGCCCACCACGCGATGGTTCTGGCCCGGGCCGGCGCGCAGGTTGGCGGTGCGCCCGGTCACCACCATGTGCGGGGTCTTGCCGGTCAGCGGCGCATGCACCCAGCCCAGCGTGCTCTCGTTGTCCCTGACGCGCAGCCACTGGCCCTTGCGCTGCACCACCTGCAGCGGATAGCCCTTGCCCAGTTCCCACAGCGTGGCCGAGCGCGTGGTGGGCTGCTGCCGCACATTGACGCTGGCGCCCTTGACGCTGACGAACTCGCGCGCATGGGCGACGGCCGGAGCCAGGGTGGTGGTGAGGACGGCGAGGGCGGTGGCGGCTGCGGCCAGCCAGCGGGCGGCACGGCGTTGATTGCAAGGCACGGGAACGGGTCTCCTTTCGTTCGAGGTCGGCTGGCGCGCGGAGACTTTCCAGCGCGGGCCGAGCCCAGGGAAAGCGCGTGGGATCAGGCGATGCCGCTATAGTTCCTGAATGAAACTGACGGGCGGTACCCCGGGTTCGCCTGCAATCGCCCGGGCTTGCCGTACGCTTGCCGCACCACAGTGTTTTCCAGGAGGGCTTGTATGCACCATGCTGTTTCCCGATCCGGCGCGCAGGGCCGGCACGCGGCGATTCTGACGGCCTGCCTTGCGGCAGGACTGGCGGATGCCCAGGCGCAGGAGGCCCAGGCCGTTGCCGCAGCCGCCGAGGGCCGCGACGCGGCCAAGGCGCAGGAGGGTGTGGTGAACCGCCCCGAATTCGGCCCCGCGCTGCTGGCGGCCGCCCAGGCGGGCGAAGCGCTGCAGGTGCGCGACTGGCTCAAGCGCGGCGCGCCGGTGGATGTGCGTGATCCGCAGGGCAACACGCCGCTGCTGCTGGCCGTGCGCGGCAACCATGTCGAGGTCGCACGCTCCTTGCTGGTCCACGGGGCCAATCCCAATCTCAAGAACGACCTGCAGGACAGCGCCTATCTGCTGGCCGGTGCCCTGGGCCGGCTGGAAATCCTGCGCATGACACTGTCCTATGGTGCGGACCTGCAAAGCGTCAACCGCTATGGCGGCACGGCGCTGATCCCCGCCTGCGAGCGCGGCCACGTCGATACCGTGCAGGCCTTGCTGGCTGCCGGTGTACGGGCCGACCATGTGAACCGGCTGGGCTGGACCTGCCTGCTCGAAGCCGTTTTGCTGGGCGATGGTGGCCCGCGCTACCAGGACATCGTGCGCCAGCTGATCACGGCGAAGGCGGACCTCAGCCTGCCCGACAAGGACGGCGTCACGGCCCTGGCCCACGCCCGCCAGCGCAGCCAGCATGAGGTGGAGCGGCTGCTGCAGGAGGCGGGAGCGCGCTGATCGACGCAAGCGAAAACGACTGAAATCGAGGTCTGAACACCGGAATCAGACGGATCTGATTGCTATGGAAAGGTCTTGTTGCAAATGATTTCCATTTTCAACAAAGGCCCTTGCCATGCGCACTTCAGATTGCCGTTCCCGACCTTTCGTCTCCGGCCCCCAGTCATGCCTTTATTCGGTCTTCGCTGCGGCGCTGGTCACACCCGCATACGCGCAGGCTGTGCCCCCTGAGGATCGCCAGGTCCAGCTGGCGCCGGTCACCGTTTCGGGACCGCGCACCACCGGCTCGCGCACCGAGGCATCCGACTCGGTCAAGTACGCCAAGCCGCTGCTGGACGTGCCCCAGACCATTACGGTGGTACCGGGGCAGGTGCTCCAGGAACAGAACGCCCTGAGCCTGCAGCAGGCGCTGTCCAATGTGTCGGGCATCACCTTCAATGCGGGCGAGGGCGGTGCGGGCTCGGGCGACAGCATCAACATCCGCGGCTTCAGCGCCAACGCCAACCTGCAGATCGACGGGCTGCGCGACAGTGGGCAGAACAACCGCAGCGACCTCTTCAACACGGAGTCTGTCGAAGTCATCAAGGGCCCGAACTCGGTCTTCGGCGGGGCAGGCACCTCGGGCGGCAGCATCAACATGATCAGCAAGCAGCCCAAGGCCCATGACTTCACCGAGGCCGACGCGGGCCTGGGCACGGCCAGCTACCGGCGCCTCACGCTCGACACCAACCGGGTGCTGGCTGGCGGCAAGGCCGCCATGCGCCTGAACCTCATGGGCCATGACAGCGACGTGGCCGGGCGCGACACCATCTTCAAGCGGCGCTGGGGTGTGGCGCCCTCGCTGGCTCTGGGATTGAATTCGCCCACGCGCGTGACTCTCAGCTTCTTCCACCAGAACGATGACAATCTTCCCGACTTCGGCGTGCCGGCCTTTCGTGGCAAGATGCTCGATGGCGTCTCGCGCAATGCCTATTTCGGCTGGCGCAACCTTGACCGGGAAAAGATCAGCCAGGATGCCCTGACCGCGAAGATTGAGCATGACTTCGCCTCGGGCGCCAAGCTGCAGAACCTCTCGCGCTACTCGCGGCTGAGCCGCGATACCGTGATCTCTGCCTCGCATGTCGATCTCCGGGGCATGCAGCCTGGCTACTACCGGCCCGCAGGGCCCCAGGCCTATGGCCGCGATGCGGCCACCACCCTGTGGATCAACCAGACCAACCTGACACAGCGCTTCGACACAGGCGTGCTGGGGCATACGCTGATCACGGGCTTCGAGATCGCGCGCGAGACCTATGACCGCACCACCTCTTCCTACAACATCAACCGGCAGTTCCCGGCGGGCGGCTATCCGCTGGCCCGTCCGCCCGGATACTGGACGGGCACGACGGACTTGCAAAACAGCGGAAGGAACGAAACCAGCCTGGACACCCGCGCGCTGTATGCCACCGACTCCATTGCGCTGGGTCCGCGCTGGGATCTGAACCTGGGCCTGCGCTATGACTGGATCGACGGGCGCTCCAACGCCACAACGGCCGCTGGCGTGCGCACCTCGGTGGACAGCTCCGCCGGCCGGCTCAGCGGCCGCACGGCCCTGAGCTTCAAGCCCGCCGACAACGGCCGCATCTACCTGGCCTACGGCACGGCCTTCAACCCTTCCGCCGAATTCCTTGTCTCCACGGGCTCGGGCCTGGATGCGGCCACGGCCTCGCTGGCACCCGAGAAGAACACCAGCCTGGAACTGGGAACCAAGTGGGATGTGCTGGACCGCCAGTTGGCGCTGACCGGCGCCCTGTTCCAGGTGGACAAGACCAATGCCCGCGAGCAGATGGCCGATGGCAGCTATCTGCTGGCCGGAGAGCAGCGCGTGCGCGGGCTGGAGCTCGGTGCCGCAGGCAAGGTGATGCCGCAATGGGATGTCTTCGCCAACTACACCTTCATGGCCAGCAAGACCCTCAAGTCATTGAACGAGCCTGCGCGTGTGGGCCAGGCGCTGGGCAATACGCCCCGCCATTCGCTGAACCTGTGGACCACCTATGCATTGCCCCAAGGCTGGACGGTGGGCTATGGGGTGCGCTTCGTGGGCACGCGCAATGTCACCTCGGCAGGCGATGGGAAACTCTCTGCCTATTGGGTGCACAGCGCCATGGTCGGCTATGAACTCAACCGGCAATGGAAGCTCAGGCTCAATCTCGAAAACATCGGCAACAAGGCCTATGTGGCCGGCGTGCGCCAGCGCCTGGGCGAGCAGTCGCGCTCCTCGGCCGTTGAATACGGCGAAGGCCGCACGGCCAGGGTAACGGCAACCTATCAGTTCTGAAGTGCCGGATTGCCTGGGGCCCGACGCTCAGAGTCGGCCGCAGGCAACAATGCGTGCAAGCTGCCCCAGAGGGCAGCTTTTGTTTTTGATGGAGTCGTCGGACAAAAAAAGAGCCCGCACAAGGCGGGCTGGTGATGGTCAGGCCGGCGGCAAAAACCGCCGACTCGTACGCATCTTACTGGATCTTGGCCTTTTCGCGCAGCGATTCCTGGAATTGCGCCAGCTTTTGCTGTTGCAGCTGCTGCACGATCTGGGGCTTGACTTCCTCGAACTTGGGCAGTTCGGCCTGACGTGCGTCGTCCAGGCGGATGATGTGGTAGCCGAACTGGGTCTTGACCGGCTCCTGGGTCATGCCACCCTTTTCGAGCTTGATCAGGGCTTCGGAGAACTCGGGCACGTAGTTGCCGGGGTTGGCCCAGTCGAGGTCACCGCCACGGGCGCCGGATCCGGGGTCCTTGGACTCCTTCTTGGCGATGTCTTCAAACTTCTTGCCGGCCTTGATCTCGGCAATGATGGCCTTGGCGCGGTCTTCCGACTCGACCAGGATGTGGCTGGCCTTGTATTCCTTGCCGCTGTTGGCAGCGACGGCCTTGTCGTACTCGGCCTTGGCTTCGGCGTCGGTCACGGGGTTCTTCTTCTGGAAGTCCTCGAACAGCGCGCGGATCAGGATGGTCTGGCGGGCCAGTTCCATCTGCTGCTTGTAGGCTTCGCTGTTGGCCAGGCTGCGCTTGTTGGCTTCCTGCATGAAGATCTCGCGGGCGATGACTTCTTCCTTGATCTGCCCTTCCAGCTCGGGCGTCACGGGGCGGCCGCTTTGCTCGATCTGTTGCTTGAGCGCTTCGGCGCGTGCCTTGGGCACAGCCTTGCCGTTGACGACGGCGATGTTCTGGGCCGAGGCGGACAGGGCCGCGGTGCTCAGCACGGCGGCAGTCACCAGGCTGGTCAGAAGCTGTTTTTTCATGCGAATTCCAGATATGAAGGAAAAATTGATTCTATAGCGCGGATACGCAACAGGCTCCGAATCGTCGGAGCCTGTAAAAGTTCAAAGAACCTCGATGGCGATGGCGTGTGCGCCCTGGTCAATGAATTCTTGCAGCGCATCATACACAAGGCGATGGCGTGCCACGCGTGGCTTGCCTTGAAACAAAGGTGACGCAATGCGCACGCGGAAATGCGTGCCGAAGCCGGTGCCGTTGGCGCCCACATGGCCGGCGTGCTGGTGGCTCTCGTCGATCACTTCCAGGTGATCGGGGGCGAGGCGCTCGCGCAGCACGGCCTGCATGGCTTCGGCGGTGATGGGCAGCGGATGGGCGGGCGCGCTCATGGCTGCTTGTCCTGCTGCACGCCAGACGGGGGCAGGGCGTCGGGCGTGGCGGCTGCTGCCTCGCCCTTGTCTTCCTGCATGAAGCGGCTCATGTAGATGGCCTGGCCGATCACGAAGACCAGCATCAGCCCCATTCCGCCGAACAGCTTGAAGTTGACCCAGGTGTCGGTGTCGAAGCGGTAGGCGATGACCAGGTTGAGCGCGCCCATGACCGCGAAGAACGCCGCCCAGCTCCAGTTCAGGGTGCGCCATGCGTCGTCCGGCAGTTGCAGCTGCGCGCCCATGACCGAGCGCAGCAGGTTCTTGCGGAACACCAGCTGGCCTATCAACAGGGCGCTGCCCATGAGCCAGTACAGCACGGTGGGCTTCCACTTGATGAAGGTGTCGTTGTGGGCCAGCAAGGTGGCGCCGCCGAACAGCACGATCACGCCCAGGCTCACCCATTGCATGGGCTCGACCTTGCCGTGGCGCACGCGCAGATAGGCGATCTGGGCAATGGTGGCGACGATGGCCACGGCCGTTGCCGTGTAGATGCCCCAGACCTTGAAGGCGACGAAGAACAGGATGATGGGGAAAAAGTCGATCAGTAACTTCATTGGAAGGTTTCGATGGGCTTGGAGTCAGGCATGGGGCCTGAGCTTGGCAGGCGCATTGTGGCGCAGCCGGCGCGGCCCGGCATCGGTGCAGGGCCGCGTGGCCTGGGGTTTTTGCGTGCCTGGAGCCTAGGCCTTGGGCGGCTCGAATTCCAGCGATGCGGAATTCATGCAGTAGCGCAGTCCTGTGTCGGAGGGGCCGTCGGGGAACACATGCCCCAGGTGGGCGCCGCACTGGCTGCAGACGGTTTCGGTGCGCACCATGCCGTGGCTGCGGTCCACGATTTCGGTGATGGCGCCGGGGATGGCGCGGTCGAAGCTGGGCCAGCCGCAGCCGGCGTCGAACTTGGTGTCGGAGTCGAACAGCTTGCTGCCGCAGCAGATGCAGTGGTAGCTGCCATCGGCCCAGAACTGCTCATAGCGGCCGGTGAACGGGCGCTCGGTGGCTGCATGGCGTGTCACCTGGAAGGCGGCAGGTTCGGCGCCCTTGGCCTGCAGCTCGGCCTGCCATTCCTGTTCGGTCTTGTGGATGGGAAAGCTCATGATGAACAGCTGATCTCGATGGAGGAAGCCCAGTCGGGCGGGAAGCCTGCCCATTCGGCATGCTCGGCGTGGGGGTCGAACGGAGTCTGCAGCACGGCCAGCAATTGGCGCACGGGAGCGAAGTCACCGGCCTTTGCGGCGCGGATGGTCATCTCGCCCAGGTGGTTGCGCAGCACGAAGCGCGGATTCGATTCTTGCATCAAAGCGGCGGCCGCCGCGGCATCCGTGCCTGCCAGGTGCCGTGCGTACAGGGCTGCCCAGCGGTCGAAGGCCTCGCGGTCCAGCACCAGGTCGCGCACGGGCTCGAGGTCGAGGTCCGTGCCGGCACCGGCACCTGCAACCACCGCATCGGTCAGGCGGCTGAAGAAGATGGTGTAGTCCACCGCGTTGTCGGCCATGAGCTGCAGCAGCGGGTTCACCAGGGCGGCAAAGCGCCCCTCGGCGGGCGGCATACCTGGCGCATCTTCGGGCAGGCCCAGCTTGCGCAGCATGAGGGTGCCATAGGCCTGCGGAAACACCTGCTTGTATGACTCCAGCGCTGCAATGGTCAGTTCCTCTTGGCCGATCAGCGGCAGCAGGGCCTGGCCCAGGCAGTACAGGTTCCAGTAGGCCACCTGGGGCTGGCGGTTGAAGGCGTAGCGGCCCTGGGTGTCACTGTGGTTGCAGATGTGGCCGGGGTTGAAGGCATCGAGGAACTGGAAGGGCCCGTAGTCGATGGTCAGGCCCAGGACGCTCATGTTGTCGGTGTTCATCACGCCATGGCAAAAGCCCACGGCCTGCCAGTGCGCCAGCAGCCGCGCCGTGCGCTCGCTCACGGCCTGCAGGAAGTTGGCGTAGGCGTTGCCGGCCAGTGCCTCGGCCGTGCGGCATTCGGGGTAGTAGCGGTCGATCACGTAGTCGGCCAGCTGGCGCAGAGGCGCTATCTGGTCGCGCGCCGCAAAGTGCTCGAAGTGGCCGAAGCGTATGAAGCTGGGCGCCACGCGTGCCACCACGGCGGCGGTCTCGATCTCTTCGCGGCGAATGGGGGCGGGCGATCCGGTGAGGCTCAGCGCGCGCGTGGTGGGAATGCCCAGGGCGTGCATGGCCTCGCTGCACAGGAACTCGCGGATGGACGAGCGCAGCACGGCGCGCCCGTCGCCCATGCGCGAGTAGGGCGTGCGGCCCGCGCCCTTGAGCTGAATCTCGTGGCCCGAGGCGGTCTCACCCAGCAAGATGGCACGGCCGTCGCCAAGCTGGCCGGCCCAGACGCCGAACTGGTGGCCGCTGTAGACGCTGGCCAGCGGATGGCTGCCGGGCAGCACGGCATTGCCGGTGAGCGCCTGCAGGGCCTCATCGGAGGCCAGCCACTGCGGGTCCAGGCCCAGCAGCTCGGCGGTGCCGGTGCTGGTGGCAATCCAGTGCGGCTCGGGCAGCGGCGTGGGGCGCAGATGGGTAAAGAAGTCCGGGCCCAGGGCGGCGAAGCCGTCTTGCCAGGAGATGGGAGGGCGTGGGGAGGTCGCCGGAGCCTGGCCTTCGGCGGCAGCATGCAGGTTCATGCGGGAATTGTCCCCCAGCGCCTATGCCCCGTGGGGCGCAAGGTTCATGCGCGCATTCACCCCATTCATTCACGCACGCAGTTGCTGCCGGTACTGGCCCGGCGGCATGCCAAACCAGCGGCGGCAGGCGCGAAAGAGGTTGCTCTGGTCCACAAAGCCCAGCAGGTCGGCCACCTCGGCCAGGCTGCGGCGCGGCTCGCCCAGGTACTGCAGGGCCAGCTCGCGCCGGGTTTCGTCCAGCAGTTGCTGGTAGCTGGTGTCTTCGGCCTGCAGGCGGCGCTGCAAGGTGCGGTCGGTCAGGCCCAGCAGGCTGGCCACGTCTTCGCGGCGCGGCTCGCCCTGGGGCAGCAGGCGCGCGATCTCGTGGCGCACGCGCGCGCCCACGCCGGCCTGGCCCAGGTGGTCGAGTTCGGTTTCGACCAGCTTTTCGTGCAGTGCCAGCAGTTCGGGGTTGTGTGTGGGAATGGGGGCGAGCAGGTCGGCCTCGGACAGCAGGAAGCGGTTCGCGTCCTCGCCGAAGCGCGGCAGCAGGCCGAAGGCCGCGCGGTAGGCGGCCTCGTGTGAGGGGGCGGGCGCCTCGGCCATGAATTCCACGGCCAGCGGCCGGACATCGCGCCGCGTCAGCCAGTTGCACAGCACCAGCAGCGTGAGCACGGCGAATTCCACGCGCTGGCGCGGCACGGGCCGTGTGGCGCCGATGTGATGTATGGACAACCAGTAGCCGCGCGCATCGCGCTCCAGCGTGAAGGACGTTGCGTCCGAGATCACGGCCATGTGGCGTTCCAGGTCGCGGAAGCCGGCCAGCAGGTGCGGGCCCGAAGCCAGCGAGTAGCCGACCAGATCGATGTTGCCGTGGCGCGCGGCCAGTTGCCGGTCCAGCCCCAGCGTGGGATTGGCGGACTGGGCCACGGCCAGCTCCCAGAGCCGGCTCACGCGGTCCACATCGGTACGGGCCTGCGAATGCTGCAGTGCGGCAAGGTCGATATCGGCTGCGGCGCACAGGCTTTGCGGGGCCAGCCCTTCGGTGGCCATCATGTCCAGGATGCCGCGCACCCAGGCGGCGGAGCTGCTGCGCTGCGTTGTCATGACCGGGTTTTCCTGGGCCATTCGGGGCGCTGTTTGCGTTCTGAAGTCACTGTTTTGGCGTGGTTGCGATAGCGGCGTTTTGCCGCGCTGTTCCTAGAATTTTTGCAGCGCGGCGAACGACTGCGCAGTGTGACCCATGGGCCCGGCGCGGCCCATACGGGAAACCCCAAAAACCATTCAGGAGACAAGCATGCGCACAGGACAGCGGTGGATGGCTGGCGGCATACGCCTGGCCGTGGCTTCAATGGCTTTGTGGCTCGCGGCCTGCGGCGGCTCGGGCGGCGGAGGTCCCGAACTGCGCGAGACGGCCTACGGCCCCTTGCGCGGCGTGGACGACGGCGCCGCCACGGGCACCTATTACTGGAAGGGTGTGCCCTTTGCCCAGGCGCCCGTGGGCGCGCTGCGCTGGCAGCCGCCGGCCGAGCCCAAGGCCTGGGAAGGCGTGCGCGAGGCGCGCCAGTTCGGCAATGCCTGCCTGCAGATCGGGCGCATGTACGGCCCGGGAGCCAACAACCGCTTCGACGACACCATTGCCTCCACCCTGGGCCAGCCCGTGGGCAGCGAGGACTGCCTGACGCTCAACATCTGGCGCCCGGCCAGCGGTGCCGAGAAGCTGCCGGTGCTGGTGTTCATCCACGGCGGCAGCGCCATCTCGGGCTATACGGCCGATCCGCTGTATGACGGCGCGGCCCTGGCGCGCGCCGCCAATGCCGTGGTGGTGACGGCCAACTACCGGCTGGACATCCTGGGCTACATGCACATGCCGCAGATGCAGGCCGGCGCGCCGGCCACGGGCAACTTCGCGCTGCTGGACAACCTGCAGGCGCTGCGCTTTGTGCAGCGCAATATCGCGGGCTTTGGCGGCGATCCGGGCAATGTCACGCTCATGGGCCAGTCGGCAGGTGCCACCAATGTGCTGGCGCTGCTGGCGGCCGAGTCGGCGCGCGGCCTGTTCCACAGGCTGGTGCCCATCAGCGGCGGGCTGTCGCTTCCATCCAACCTGCCGGCCGGCGTGCTGGCCACGCTCAAGCCGGCTTCGGCCTACGCCACCCAGTCCGCGCTGCTGCTGGCCCATCTGATGGTGGCCGATGGGCTGGCTGCCGATGTGGCGGCTGCGGCCACGGTGGCTGCCGGCTGGACACCGGCGCAGATTGCGGCCTACCTGCGCGGCAAGGATGCGCGCGTGCTGCTGCAGACCCTGGTGGCCAAGGGCCTGACGGGCGCGGGACCGATTCCCGACGGCCTGCTGCTGCCCACCGATCCCATGGCCGCGCTGGCTGCGGGCCAATACAACCGCATGCCCGTGATGGCCGGCTACACGGCCGAGGAGGGCAAGCTGTTCGCGCCCCTGCTGGCGGCGCTGGGCGGCAAGCCGGGCTTCAGGATCGATGATGCGGCGCGCTTTCGCATGATGCAGTCCTTCGATGCGCAGTCGCCCAACGCGCCGGGCCTGGCCGACATCATCGATGCCGCCTACCTGCCCGTCGATACGCCGGTCACCGGCTACAACGCCCGCATGGCGCAACTGACCCATCTGTTCGCCGACCCCAGCCGCGACCAGTTGCTCAACACGCTGCGCACCCGGCAGGCCGAGGTCTGGAGCTACCGCTTCGACTGGGCACGCCAGCCCGCGCCCTGGAACACGGTCTACGGCGCGGCCCATGCCTTCGATCTGCCTTTTCTCTTCGGCAACTTCGGGCCGTCCGTGTTCTCCCGCGTGACCAACAGCACGGCGAATGCCCCGGGCCGGCTGGCGCTGTCGAACGCCATGATGGCCAGCCTCAAGGCCTTCATGCAGACGGGCAATCCGCAGAACGCGGCCCTGGGCCAGACATGGAAGCCCTGGCCGTCCAGCCTGATCTTCGACGCCGAGCCGGGCGCGACCAGCATCCGGCTGCAGTGAGCGAGTAGATGAGCGAGCAGGGGCTTGCCGCGGCAAGCCCCACGAGATAGCCAACAACAACGAAGGAGACAAGTACCCATGACAGTCAAGACCGTTTTCACACATGCCTGGCGCTGGCCGCTGGCGGGGGCCATTGCCGCCGCCGCCGTGGGCCTGGCCGCCTGCGGAGGGGGATCGTCGGGCATGCCCGCGCCCATGGGGCCGGGCCAGCAATCGGGCTATATCACCCTGCCGGACGGCAGCAAGATGCGCTACTCGCTGCTGCTGCCCGAGGGGCAGGGCCCGTTTCCGCTGCTGGTCGAGTACGACGGCTATATCTCGGGCTCGTACCCCAACATCAGCAGTCCCTGGACCAAGGAAGGCTATGCGGTCATGGGGCTGAACGTGCCGGGCACGGGCTGCTCCACGGGGGATGACAAGGTGTTTGACGCCAGCGTAGGTGCGGCTGGGGCCTTTGCCATCGAATGGGCCGGGCGGCAGGCCTGGTCCAATGGCCGCATCGGCATGATCGGCTACTCGTACTCGGGCTACAACCAGCTGTGGGTGGCTGCGCACCGGCCCAAGGGGCTGCTGGCGATCACGCCCAGCAAGAATGTGGGCGATCCCTACCGAGACGTGGGCTATCCGGGCGGCATTGCCAACATCGGCTTTCCGGCGCAGTGGTGGAACGGCTTCCCGCGCATCTGGCGCACGGCCGCCGACCTGGCGGTGAAGAACGGTGGCGACACGGAATGCGCCAAGACCGTGGCCGACAACATCGAGAAGATCAAGCGGCCCGAGCTGGACCTGATCAAGTGGCTGGACAACCCCTATGCCGATGGCCTGTACCTGGAGCGCAGCGCCATGCTGCAAAGCGGCAAGATCAATATCCCCACGCTGGGCACGCAGTCCTGGCAGGACGAGCAGATCGGCCCGCGCTCGGGCTACTACGAGGACACCATTGCGCCCGACAGGATGTGGCTGGTCAGCTCCAACGGCGACCACCACACGAACATCACCTCGGACCATATCGACCAGACGCTGAAGCGCTTCCTGGCGCGCTTCGTCAAGGGCGAGGACAACGGCTTCGACAAGGAGCCGCGCGTGCGCCTGCTGCAGGAGATGCAGACCACGGACGCCAAGGCCCTCAATGGCGGCGCCAAGCTCATGCCCACGGGCGAGGCACGGTTTGACCGGCTGCCTGTCCAGGTCAAGCCCCTGCGCCTGTGGATGCAGCCCGGCCAGGCGCTGGGCGACAGCGCACCCGCCTCAGGCACGGCTTCGTCCAGCTACCGCTATCCGGCCCTGAGTCCGCAGGTGAACAACCCGGCGGCCGAAGGCTGGCCCGCCGTGCCCGCGTCGGAAAAGGATGGCCAACTGGTCTTCACCACGGCGGCCCTGCCGCAGGACCTGAGCTTCTATGGCGAAGGCTCGGCCGACCTGTGGCTCAGCGCCACGGCCGCCAATACCGACATCCAGGTCACCGTGTCCGAGGTGCGGCCGGACGGGCAGGAGATGTTCGTGCAGCGCGGCTGGCTGCGTGCGTCCAAGCGTGCGCTCGATGAGAGCCGATCCACGGCGCTGCGTCCCTGGGGTGCCTACACACGGGACAAGGATGTGCCACTGGTCGCCGGCCAGCCCCAGTTGATGCGGGTGGAGATCCAGAAATTCGCGCATGTGTTCCGCGCCGGTTCAAGCATTCGCGTGACAGTGGATTCGCCATCGCAGACCGGATACTGGATCTTCGGCAACGACAAGACGCCGTCCACGAACACGCTGTGGCATGACGCGGCGCATGCCTCCAGCATCGTCCTAGGGTATATCCCATACGAGCATGCGAAGACGCTGCCGAGTTGCGACAAGACAATGCGTCAACCATGCCGGAAAAACGATGCGCCTGTCCCTGCCGGGATCGGCCCCAGGGCGCCGGCCTGAGCCACCCTCCATGCGGGCAGCGGCATCGCGCACCAGGGCCTTGGCCTTGCGCGAATCCGCGGTCCGCAGTTCACGACGTTCACGAAGTTCAATCACCTTAGGAGCCTATAGATGCTGGGTCTGATGCAAAGCCAACCACTGTTGATCTCGTCGCTGATCGACTTCGCCGACCGCCACCATGGCGATGCGGAGATCGTCTCGCGCAGGGTGGAGGGCGATATCCATCGCTATACGTACCGCGACCTGGCACGGCGTTCGCGCCAGCTGGCGAACACGCTGGACGGCCTGGGCCTGCAGCCCGGCGACCGCGTGGCCTCGCTGGCCTGGAACGGCTACCGCCACATGGAGATGTACTTCGGCGTCAGCGGCTCGGGCCGCGTGCTGCACACGGTCAATCCTCGCCTGCACCCCGACCAGGTGGCGTGGATCATCAACCACGCGGAAGACCGCGTCATGTGCTTTGACCTGACCTTCCTTCCCATCATCCAGGCCGTGCATGCCAAGTGCCCCACGGTGCGCCAGTGGGTGGCGCTGTGCGATGCGGACCGCCTGCCCGCCGACAGCGGCATTCCGGGCCTGGTCAGCTACGAGGACTGGATTGGCGGCCAGCCCGACCAGTACCAGTGGCCCGAATTCGACGAGAACACGGCCTCCAGCATGTGCTACACCAGCGGCACCACGGGCAACCCGAAGGCCGTGCTGTACAGCCACCGCTCCACCACGCTGCACGCCTACGCGGCCGCGCTGCCCGATGTGATGTGCATATCGGCGCGCGACTCGGTGCTGCCCGTCGTGCCCATGTTCCACGTCAACGCCTGGGGCATTCCCTACTCGGCCGCGCTCACGGGCTGCAAGCTGGTGTTCCCGGGCCCGGCGCTGGACGGCAAGTCGCTGTACGAGCTGATCGAGGCCGAAGGCGTCACCTACGCGGCCGGCGTGCCCACGGTCTGGCAGATGCTGCTGGGCCACATCAGGCCGGGCGGCCTGCGGTTTTCCACGCTCAAGCGCACGGTGATCGGCGGCTCCGCCTGCCCGCCGGCCATGATCACGGCCTTCCAGGACGAGTTCGGCGTGGAGGTGCTGCATGCCTGGGGAATGACCGAGATGAGCCCGCTGGGCACGCTGTGCACGCTCAAGAACAAGCAGCTGCAGCTGCCCAAGGACGAGCAGATGAAGATCCTGCAAAAGCAGGGCCGCGCCATCTACGGCGTGGACATGCGCATCGTCGATAGCGACGGCACCGACCAGCCCTGGGACGGCAAGAGCTATGGCGACCTGCTGGTGCGCGGCCCCTGGATCGTGGACAGCTACTTCAAGGGCGAGAGCCCGCTGGTCAAGGATGCGCAGGGCCGCGGCTGGTTCCCCACGGGCGACGTGGCCACCATCGACCCGGACGGCTTCATGCAGATCACCGACCGCAGCAAGGACGTGATCAAGTCCGGCGGCGAGTGGATCAGCTCCATCGACATCGAGAACATCGCCATGGCCCATCCGGCCGTGGCCATGGCCGCCTGCATCGGCATGCCGCATCCCAAGTGGGACGAGCGCCCCATCGTCGCCGTGGCGAAGAAGCCCGGCGCCCAGGTCACGCGCGAGGAACTGCTCAAGTTCTACGAGGGCAAGACCGCCAAGTGGCAGATCCCCGACGACGTGGTCTTCGTCGATGCCATCCCGCTGGGCGCCACCGGAAAAATGCTCAAGACCCGGCTGCGCGAGCAGCTGGCCGGCTACCGGCTGCCGGGGCTTTGAGCCGTTGCGGGCGGCCACCGGGCCAGGGCATGCGGGGGCATGTCCTGGCCGGGGCGGCCGGTCCGAGTCTCGTCGGCGATAGCCGCTAGGGGCAATCACCGATCAGGGCAGGGCACAGGGGCCATTACCCTGGGCCTCGCCCAGAAACCACCACAAGAGGAGACGCTTCATGAAGTTTGCGATCAAGGCATTGACGGCATCCCTGGCCCTGGCTTGCGCCACGGGCGCCATGGCCCAGAAGGGCGAGACGGTGAAGGTTGCGTGGATCGACCCGCTGTCCGGCCTCATGGCCGCGCTGGGGTCCAACCAGCTCAAGAGCCTGCAGTACATCGCCGAGGAGCTCAACAAGGGCACGGCCTCGGGCGTGAAGTTCGAAATCATCGGCATCGACAACAAGCTCAGCCCGCAGGAAACCACGGCGGCCCTGCGCTCGGCCATGGACCAGGGCGTGCGCTACGTCTTCCAGGGCAACGGCTCGGGCCCGGCCCTGGCCATCATGGATGCGCTGGAAAAGCACAACGCGCGCAACAAGGGCAAGGAAGTCGTCTACCTCAACTACGCGGCCGTGGATCCGGACCTGACCAACAGCAAGTGCAGCTACTGGCACTTCCGCCTGGATGCCGACACCTCCATGAAGATGGAGGCCTTGACTACGTACATGAAGGACGTGCCCGAGGTCAAGAAGGTCTACCTGATCAACCAGAACTACTCGCACGGCCAGCAGGTCTCCAAGTACGCCAAGGAGATGCTCAAGCGCAAGCGCCCCGATGTGGAGATCGTGGGCGACGACTTCTCGCCGCTGGCCCAGGTGCGCGACTTCGCACCCTACATCGCCAAGATCAAGCAGTCGGGTGCCGACTCGGTGATCACGGGCAACTGGGGCTCGGACCTGGCGCTGCTGATCAAGGCCGCCAGCGACGCGGGCCTGAACAACGTCAAGTTCTACACCTACTACGCCATCGCCACCGGCGCGCCCACGGCCATGGGCGCGGCCGCCGCCGACAAGGTCTACATGGTGGGCTACGGCCACATGAACCTGCCCGGCCCGCTGGACCGCATCACCAAGGGCTACAAGGCCAAGTTCAACGACGACATGTACACGGGCTCGCTGTACTCGGGCCTGACCATGCTGGACCAGGCCTTCCTGCGCGCCAAGACCACGGACCCGGCCAAGGTGGCGGCCACCATGGAGGGCATGAAGTTCAACAGCCTCAACGGCGAAGTGGAGATGCGCAAGAGCGATCACCAGCTGCAGCAGGGCCTGTTCATCGCACGCTGGGAAAAGGCCGGCGGCAAGTACCCGATGGATTCGGAGAACACCGGCTACACCTTCGTTCCCGTGAAGTACTACGAGCCCTATGTGGCCAGCACGCCGACTTCATGCGAGATGAAACGGCCTTCCTGATCGCCTGACCGGCCAGTGAACTTCGCAAAGGGGCGCGAGGCGCCCCTTTTTTTGCCCGAAATCAGGCAAAACACGGTTTTCTGGCCTGATCGATGGCGATCTGTCGCCAATGTGTCCAGGGCCGCAGCCAAGTCGCATGCGCGATAGTTTCTAAGGCATTCCCCAGAGGGAAATTGTCATTCAGGCGTTAGTCTGGCGCCAATACAGATATCCGAATCAACCGGAAAAAGGAGACAGAAAAATGAAGTGGATCGTGCATTCGGTGGCCGCCTCGGCCATGCTGGCCTGTGCATCGGGCGCCTGGGCGCAAAAGGGCGAGACGGTGAAGATCGGCTGGATCGATCCTCTGTCGGGTCTGATGGCCGCCGTGGGCACGAACCAGCTCAAGACCTTCCAGCTGATGGCCGAGGAGTTCAACAGGAAAAATGCCTCGGGCGTGAAGTTCGAGATCATCCCGCTGGACAACAAGCTCAGCCCGCAGGAGACCACGGCCGTGCTGCGTTCGGCCATGGACCAGGGCGCACGCTACGTGGTGCAGGGCAACGGCTCGGGCCCGGCCCTGGCTATCATGGATGCGCTGGAAAAGCACAACGCGCGCAACAAGGGCAAGGAGGTCGTCTACCTCAACTATGCGGCGGTGGACCCGGACCTGACCAACAGCAAGTGCAGCTACTGGCACTTCCGCCTGGATGCGGACACCTCCATGAAGATGGAAGCGCTGACGACCTATATGAAGGACGTGCCCGAGGTCAAGAAGGTCTACCTGATCAACCAGAACTACTCGCACGGCCAGCAGGTCTCCAAGTACGCCAAGGAAATGCTCAAGGCCAAGCGGCCTGATGTGCAGGTGGTGGGCGACGACTTCGCGCCCCTGGCCCAGGTGCGCGACTTCGCGCCCTACATCGCCAAGATCAAGCAATCGGGCGCCGACACGGTGATCACAGGCAACTGGGGCTCGGACCTGTCGCTGCTGCTCAAGGCCGCCAACGACGCGGGCCTGAACAACGTCAAGTTCTACACCTACTACGCCTTCGGCTCGGGCTCGCCCACGGCCATGGGCGCGGCCTCCGACGGCAAGGTCTACACCGTGGGCTATGGCCACTACAACATGGGCGGCCCCATCCAGCCGCTGATGGCCGAGTTCAAGAAGAAGATGAACGACGACCTCACGCAAAGCTCGATCTACCACGTGTTCGCGCTGCTGGATGCGGCCTTCGTCAAGACCGGCGGCACCGACCCCGTGAAGGTGGCGGCCGCGCTGGAGGGCATGAAGCTCAAGAGCTTCAACGGCGAAGTGGAGATGCGCAAGACCGACCACCAGCTGCAGCAGGGCCTGTACATCACGCGCTGGGAAAAGGCCGGCGGCAAGAACCCGTATGACGCAGAGAACACGGGCTACACCTTCGCCCCGGTGAAGTACTACGAGCCCTACGTGGCCAGCACGCCCACTTCCTGCCAGATGAAGCGCCCGTCCTGAGAGCGGCCCGCACCGCTTCCTGTCCCCAACGCACCGAGACCAAGGCCTTTCGATGACGCTTGAGTTCTTCACCATATCGCTGCTCAACGGCGTGAGCTATGGACTGCTGCTGTTCATGCTCAGCTCGGGGCTGACGCTGATCTTCAGCATGATGGGCGTGCTCAACTTCGCCCACACCAGCTTCTACATGCTGGGCGCGTACTTCGGCTACACGCTCAGCGGCATCATCGGCTTCTGGGGCGCATTGTTCGTCGCGCCCCTGCTGGTGGGCGCGCTGGGCGCCATGTTCGAGCGCTACAGCCTGCGCCGCGTGCACAAGTACGGCCATGTGCCCGAACTGCTCGTGACCTTCGGCCTGTCCTATCTCATCCTCGAGGTGGTGCAGCTGGTCTGGGGCCGGGGCACCGTGCCCTACGGCCTGCCGCCCGCGCTGCAGGGTCCGTTGTTCACGCTGTACGGCACGCAGTTCCCGCGCTCGCGCTCCTTCGTGATGCTGCTGGCGCTGCTGATGCTGGTGGCCGTCTGGCTGCTGCTGACGCGCACGCGCATCGGCCTGGTCATCCAGGCCGCGCTCAAGAACCCCGAGATGGTGGAGGCGCTGGGCCACAACGTGCCGCGCGTGTTCATGATGGTGTTCGGCGGCGGCTGCGCGCTGGCGGGGCTGGCCGGCGTCATCGGCGGCAACACCTATGTGACCGAGCCGGCCATGGCCATGTCGGTCGGCTCCATCATCTTCGTGGTGGTGGTGGTCGGCGGCATGGGCTCGCTGGCGGGGGCCTTCGTGGCCTCGCTGCTGATCGGCGTCGTGCAGACCTTTGCCGTGGCCATAGACTGGTCGCTGGCCAGCCTGCTGACCTCGCTGGGCAGCCCGGTCGGCGAGCAGACCTTTGGCTGGCCGCTGCTCAAGCTCACCATCTCCCAGGTCGCGCCCATCCTGCCCTACCTGTTCCTGGTGCTGATCCTCATCTTCCGGCCCAAGGGCCTCCTGGGCACGCGGGGAGATTGACACCATGTCCTCGATCACCAAAACGACCATGACATCCACTGCCGCAAAAGGCGTTCCGGGCGCTTCGGGGGCTGCGGGCGCAGGGCGCCACTACAGCTTCCAGCCGCTCAACATCGGCCGCATCCTGATCTGGGGCGCCTTCGCCCTGGCGCTGATCGTCGCGCCGCTGGTGTTCACCAGCAGCCTGGCGCTGACCATGCTCAGCCAGATCGGCTATCTCATCATCATCTGCCTGTCCTACAACATCCTGCTGGGGCAGGGCGGCATGCTGAGCTTCGGCCATGCGGTCTACACGGGGCTGGGTTCGTTCATCGCCATCCATGCGATGAACCGGGCCAGCTCCGGCGACTGGGGCATTCCGCTGGTGCTGATTCCCATCATCGGCGGCCTGGGCGGCATGTTCTTCGCGGCCCTGCTGGGCTATGTGACCACCAAGAAGTCGGGCACCACCTTCGCCATGATCACCATGGGCATCGGCGAGCTGGTGGCGTCCATGGCGCTGATGTTCCCCGAGTTCTTCGGGGGCGAGGGCGGCATCACAACCGACCGCGTCTATGGCAAGCCCTTCTTCGGGCTGACCTTCGGCTCGGGCATGGAGGTGTACTACCTGATCGCCGCCTACTGCTTCATCTGCACGGCCGCCATGTTCGCCTTCACGGGCACGCCGCTGGGCCGCATGCTCAACGCCGTGCGCGACAACCCCGAGCGCGTGGAGTTCGTGGGCTACAACACGCAGCGCGTGCGCTACTTCTCCTTCATCATCGCGGGCTTCTTCGCAGGCGTGGGCGGGGGGCTTGCAGCCATCAACTTCGAGATCATCACGGCCATGGACAGCGTGAGCGTGATGCGCTCGGGCTCGTACCTGCTGTTCACCTTCCTGGGCGGCGCCACCTTCTTCTTCGGGCCCATCATCGGCGCCGTGCTGCTGGTGCTGGCCTCGGTGCTGCTGTCGGAGCTGACCAAGGCCTGGCTGCTGTACCTGGGCCTGGTGTTCCTGCTGATGGTGATGTACGCACCCGGCGGCGTTGCCAGCCTGATCATGATGAACCTGCGCGTGGCGCGCTTCGGCAAGTGGCGCCGGCTGGCCCAGCCCTACCTGGCCATCGCGGCCAGCGCACTGGTCATGATCGTGGGCGGCGCGGCCATCGTCGAGATGATCTACCACCTGCAGCTCAATGCGGCCCTGGGTCCCCAGGTCTCGTTCATGGGCGTGCAGCTCGATACCAGCTCGGCATCGACCTGGACCGTGGCCGTTGCCATCTTCGTGGTGGGCCTGGGCCTGCTGGAAGTGGCCAGGCGCTGGTGCCTGCGCCGCTGGGAGCGCATCCAGGAAGAAATCGAAGAAGCCATCAAGCGCGGGGAGGGTTGAACCATGTCCAGCATTGCAATCGAACGTCCGGGCACCGCGGCCGCCGCCGTGGCTGGCGAGGCCACCTATGCGCTGGAGCTGCGCGACCTGTACAAGCGCTTCGGCAAGGCCGAGATCATCCGTGGCGCCCAGCTGGCCGTGAAGCCGGGCGAGCGCGTGGCCATCATCGGCCCCAACGGCGCGGGCAAGAGCACGCTGTTCAACCTGATCAGTGGCCGCTTCGAGCCCACCAGCGGGCAGGTGCTGCTCAACGGCCAGCGCATCGACGGCAAGAAGCCCTATGAAATCAACCGCATGGGGTTGTCGCGCAGCTTTCAGATCACCAACATCTTTCCCAAGCTCAGCGTTTTCGAGAACCTGCGCTGCAGCGTGCTGTGGAGCCTGGGCTACCGCTACAGCTGCTGGCGCTTCCTGTCGAAGCTGCGCGACGCCAATGCCCGCGCCGATGAGCTGATGGAGATGATCGGCCTGCACAGAAAGCGCGACACGCTGGCGGTGAACCTGACCTATGCCGAGCAGCGTGCGCTGGAGATCGGCATCACCATCGGCGGCGGCGCCGGCGTCATCCTGCTGGACGAACCCACGGCCGGCATGAGCAACAGCGAAACGGCCCACTTCATCCAGCTGATCAAGAAGGTCACCGAAGGCAAGACCCTGCTGACCGTGGAGCACGACATGGGCGTGGTCTTCGGCCTGGCCGACAAGATCGCCGTCGTGGTCTACGGCGAAGTCATCGCCTACGACACGCCCGAGGCCGTGCGTGCCAATCCACGCGTGCAGGAGGCCTATCTGGGCTCGTCCGTGGCGGATCAACAAGCTGGTGCACATTGAGGAAGCGCGGATGCTGAACATCAACAACCTGCATGCCTACTACGGCAAAAGCCATGTGCTGCATGGCGTGGATTTCTCGGTGCAGCCCGGCGAGATCGTCGCGCTGCTGGGGCGCAACGGCTCGGGCCGCTCCACCACGGCCAAGGCCATCATGGGCCTGGTGCACTGGGAGGGCTCGCTGGACTGGAAGGGCCAGAGCCTGACCGGCCGCAAGGCCTACGAGATCGCCCACCTGGGCGTGGGCTACGTGCCCGAGAGCCGCGATGTGTTCCCCAACCTCACCGTGCACCAGAACCTGCTGCTGGGCCAGAAGGGCAAGGGCCGGGACAGCCGCTGGGGCTTCGACGACATGTACGCCATGTTCCCGCGCCTGAAGGAGCGTCAGCACACCGAGGCCGGCGTGATGTCGGGCGGCGAGCAGCAGATGCTGACCCTGTGCCGCACGCTGATGGGCGACCCCGACCTGATCATCATCGACGAGCCCACCGAGGGCCTGGCTCCCAAGATCGTCGAGCTGGTGGGCGAGTACCTGCAAAAGATCAAGCAGCGCGGCGTGTCCGTGCTGCTGATCGAGCAAAAGCTCACCATTGCCATGAGCATCTCGGACCGCGCCCTGGTCATGGGCCATGGGCGCATCGTCTTCGACGGCACGCCCGACGGGCTGCGCGCCGATCAGAAGGTGCGCAAGGAGTGGCTGGAGGTCTGATGCCGCACAAGGCTGGGCATGCTGCCAGGCAGGCGGCCCGGGCCACGGCGCTTGTCCCGCTTGGGACAAACCGCAGTGGCGCCGGCCCGCATTTTTTTTACAATCAAAATCGCACGATCGTTCTTTTTCTATCGCATAGGGGACAACAGCATGACTGCTGAATACAAAGTGGACGGTGCCATCGCCGTCATCACCTTGAACAATCCGCCGGTCAACGGCCTGGGGCTATCCACGCGGCGGGGCATCGTCGAGGGGCTGGACAAGGCCTATTCCGACCCGGCCGTCAAGGCCATCGTCATTACGGGTGCCGGCAAGGCTTTTTCGGGCGGCGCTGACATCAACGAGTTCGGCAAGGAAGAGGCGTATCGCGAGCCGCACCTGGTCTCGCTGATCAACTCGCTGGACCAGGGCAGCAAGCCCGTGGTGGCCGCCATCCACACCGTCTGCATGGGCGGCGGGCTGGAGCTGGCGCTGGGATGCAACTACCGCGTGGCCGCTCCCGGCACCCTGGTGGCCCTGCCGGAAGTCAAGCTGGGCCTGCTGCCCGGCGCAGGCGGCACGCAGCGCCTGCCGCGCGTGCTGGGCGTGGAGACCGCACTGAACATGATCGTCAGCGGCGAACCCGTCAAGAGCGAGCTGCTGGCCTCCATCCCCGGCCAGAAGCTGTTCGACAAGATGGCCGCTTCGCCCGAGTCCCTGCTGGACGAGGCCAAGGCCTTTGCGCTGGAAGTGGCCGACAAACGTCCGCTGCCGCGCGTGCGCGACCTGCCCTGCAAGCACCCCCAGGGCGACGCCTACTTCCAGTTCGCGCGCAACATGGTCAAGGGCATGGCCAAGAACTACCCGGCCCCGGCCCGCTGCGTGGACACGGTGGAGAACGCCGCGCGCAAGAAGTTCGACGAGGGCATGGCCCTGGAGCGCGAAGCCTTCATGCAACTGATGTGGTCGCCCGAGTCGCGCGCGCTGCGCCACCTGTTCATGGCCGAGCGCGCGGCCTCCAAGATCGCCGACGTGCCCTCGGACACGGCTGTGCGCGACATCAAGACCGTGGGCGTCATCGGTGCCGGCACCATGGGCGGCGGCATCTCCATGAACTTCCTGAACGCGGGCATTCCCGTGACCATTCTGGAGACCAAGCAGGAAGCGCTGGACCGTGGCGTGGCCACCATCCGCAAGAACTACGAAGCCCAGGTCAAGAAAGGCAAGCTCACCCAGGAAAAGTACGACCAGCGCATGGCGCTGCTGAGCACCACGCTGTCGTATGACGCGCTCAAGAATGCCGACCTCATCATCGAGGCAGTGTTCGAGGAGCTGGGCGTCAAGGAAATCGTGTTCAAACAACTGGACGAGGTTGCCAAGCCCGGCGCCATTCTGGCCTCCAACACCTCCACGCTGGACGTGGACAAGATCGCCGCCTTCACCAAGCGCCCGCAGGACGTGGTGGGCATGCACTTCTTCAGCCCCGCCAATGTGATGAAGCTGCTGGAAGTGGTGCGCGGCAAGCACACCGCCAAGGACGTGCTGGCCACCGTGATGAAGCTGGCCAAGAAGATCAAGAAGACCGCTGTGGTCTCTGGCGTGTGCGATGGCTTCATCGGCAACCGCATGATCGAGCAATACTCGCGCCAGGCCGGCTTCCTGCTGGACGAAGGCGCCACGCCCGCCCAGGTGGACAAGGCCATCGAGAAGTTCGGCTTCGCCATGGGACCGTTCCGCATGGGCGACCTGGCCGGCAACGACATCGGCTGGGCCATCCGCAAGCGCCGCGCCGTCGAGCGCGCCGACATGAAGTACAGCCGCACGGCCGACAAGCTGTGCGAGCTGGGTCGCTTCGGCCAGAAGACCGGCGCGGGCTGGTACGACTACCAGGCGGGCAAGCGCGACGCCATCCCGTCCGAGCTGGTCAACCAGATGATCGAGTCCCACCGCAAGGAGCTGGGCATCACCCCGCGCAAGATCTCCGATGAGGAAATCGTCCAGCGCCTGGTCTTCGCCCTGGTCAACGAAGGCGCCCACATCCTGGAAGACGGCATCGCCGGCAAGTCGGGCGATATCGACATGGTCTACCTGACCGGCTATGGCTTCCCCATCTGGCGCGGCGGCCCCATGCACTACGCGGGTGAGGTCGGGCTGTTCAACGTGGTCCAGGCCATGAACCGCTTCGCCAAGAACCCCAACGACGACGCCGATTTCTGGCAGCCGGCCCCGCTGCTGGCGAAGCTGGCGGCCGAAGGCAAGCAATTCAGCTGAGACGTGCGGCGCACGAACTTTTTGCGAACCACCGCAAACCCGCCATACAAGGAATATCCATGACATCCGCCGTGATCGTTTCCACCGCCCGCACGCCCCTGGCCAAAAGCTGGAAGGGCTCCTTCAACATGACCCATGGCGCCACGCTGGGCGGCCATGCCGTGCAGCACGCCGTGCAGCGCGCAGGCGTCGACCCTGCCGCCGTCGATGACGTGATCATGGGCTGCGCCAACCCCGAAGGTGCCACCGGCATGAACATTGCGCGCCAGATCGCGCTCAAGGCCGGCCTGCCCATCACCGCATCGGGCATGACCATCAACCGCTTCTGCTCCTCGGGCCTGCAGACCATTGCCACCGCATCGCAGCGCATCATCGCGGGCGAGGGCGATGTCTACGTGGCCGGCGGCGTGGAGTCCATCTCCTGCGTGCAGCAGGAAATGAACCTGCACATGATCCAGGACCTGGCCCTGGCCAAGCAAAAGCCCGAGATCTACTGGAGCATGCTGCAGACCGCCGAACAGGTCGCCAAGCGCTACGGCATCGGCCGTGACGCCATGGACGAATACGGCGCCGCCAGCCAGCAAAAGGCCTGCGCGGCCCAGGCCGCCGGCCTGCTGGACGCCGAGATCGCCCCCATCACCGTGACCATGGGCGTGGCCGACAAGGTGCGCGGCCTGATCACCAAGGAAGTGACCTGCAGCAAGGACGAGGGCGTGCGCGAAGGCACGACCAAGGAAGGCATCTCGGGCATCCGCCCCGCGCTGCCCGGCGGCGTGATCTCGGCCGGCAATGCCAGCCAGTTCTCCGACGGCGCAGGCGCCTGCGTGGTGGTGAGCGAGGACTATGCCTCGCGCAACAACCTCAAGCCCCTTGGCCGCTTCCTGGGCTTTGCCGTGGCCGGCTGCGAGCCCGACGAAATGGGCATCGGCCCCGTCTTCGCCGTGCCCAAGGTGCTCAAGAAGCTGGGCCTGACGGTGCAGGACATCGACCTGTGGGAGCTCAATGAAGCCTTTGCCGTGCAGGTGCTGTACTGCCGCGACAAGCTGGGCATCCCCAACGACCGCCTCAATGTCAACGGCGGCGCCATTGCCCTGGGCCATCCCTATGGCGTGTCGGGCCAGCGCCTGACGGGCCACGCCCTGATCGAAGGCAAGCGCCGCGGTGCCAAGCGTGTCTGCGTGACCATGTGCATCGGCGGCGGCATGGGTGCCGCCGGCGTGTTCGAAGTGCTGTAAGTGCAGGTGGCGGCTGCGGCCGCCACCGCCACCGCCTGTTCCCGTTACTCCTGTTGGCCGCACGCGCTCCCTCTGGCGGCGCCTGCGGCTTCTTTTTTGATTCCGGACATCACCATGCGCCTGCGTTCCACCATCGATTTCCTGCTCTATGAATGGCTGCGCGCCGATGCGCTGGGCGAGCGCGAGCGCTTTGCCGACCATTCGCGCGACACCTTCGATGCCGTGCTCGACACCTGCGAGCGCATCGCCCGCGAGAAATACGCCCCCTTCAACCGCACCGTGGACACGCAGGAGCCGCAGTTCGACGGCGAGAAAGTCATCCTGCCCCAGTGCACCCACGATGCGCGCCAGGCCTATGCCGACTCGGGCATGCTCAGCGCCGCCCAGGACTACGACATCGGTGGCATGCAGCTGCCCTACACCGTGGAGGCGGCAGCCAACAGCTTCTTCGCGGCGGCCTCCATCAGCATCGGCTCCAACATGCTGACCTCGGGCAATGCCAATGCCATCATGGCCCACGGCACGGACATGCAAAAACAGGTCTTCGCCACCAATGAATTCAATGGCCGCTGGGCCGGCACCATGTGCCTGTCCGAACCCCAGGCCGGCTCGTCACTGAGCGACATTGCCACCCGCGCCGAGCCCGATGGCGCCGACTTCGAGAGCGATGCACTGGGCCCGCGCTACCGCCTCAAGGGCAACAAGATGTGGATCAGCGCGGGCGACCATGAGCTGACCGAGAACATCGTCCATCTGGTGCTGGCCAAGATCCCCGGCCCCGATGGCAAGCCCGTGCCCGGCGTGCGGGGCATCTCGCTGTTCATCGTGCCCAAGAAGCTCGTGGACACCGAAGGCCAGCTCACCGGCGAGCGCAACGACGTGGCCCTGGCCGGCCTCAACCACAAGCTGGGCTGGCGCGGCACCACCAACACGCTGCTGAACTTCGGGGAAGGGCGCTTTCCCGTGCGCGGCGGCGCCGGGGCCGTGGGCTACCTGGTCGGCAAGCCCGGCGAGGGCCTCAAATGCATGTTCCACATGATGAACGAGGCCCGCATCTCCATCGGCATGGCCGCCACCATGCTGGGCCTGGCCGGCTACCACGCCAGCCTGGAGTACGCGCAGAGCCGCCCGCAGGGCCGGCCGATCAAGGGGGCGCCGGGTGCAGCCGGCAAGGATGCCACGCGGCCCCAGTCGCGCATCATCGAGCACGCCGACGTCAAGCGCATGCTGCTGGCGCAGAAGTCCTATTGCGAAGGCGCGCTGGCGCTGAACCTGTTCTGCGCGCGCTTGGTCGATGAGCAGCACACCGGCACGCCCGAATCCGTGGCCGAGGCCCGGCTGCTGCTGGAAGTGCTGACCCCCATCTCCAAGAGCTGGCCCAGCGAGTTCTGCCTGGAGGCCAACTCCCTGGCCATCCAGATCCACGGCGGCTACGGCTACACGCGCGACTTCCCCGTGGAGCAGTACTGGCGCGACAACCGCCTGAACATGATCCACGAAGGCACGCACGGCATCCAGGCCATGGACCTGCTGGGCCGCAAGGTGCTCATGGAGGGCGGCAAGGGCCTGCAGCTGCTGGCCACGCGCATCAACGACACCATCCAGCGCGCCATGGCTCGGCCCGAACTGGCCGGCCATGCCAATGAACTGGCCAAGGCCCTGCAGGAAGTCGGCGCCACCACCAAGGCCGCATGGGCGACCGATGACCCGCAGCAGGCCCTGGCCAATGCCGTGCCGTATATGCAGGCCTTCGGCCACACGGTGCTGGCCTGGACCTGGCTGGACGTGTCCCTGGCTGTGCTGGACAAAGACCCGGGCTTGGCCGAACCTGCCAACGCTGGCCGCATGGCCGCCATGCGCTACTTCTTCCGTTACGAACTGCCCCGGATAGGCGCATGGCTCAAGGTCGTGCGTGAGCGCGACATGACCTGCGCGCAGATGAGTGAAGAGGCGTTCTGAGGGAGTTGGCAGCACGGCTGCCGTAGGATGCAAAAAGCGCGGACCATGTGGTCTGCGCTTTTTTTTATTTCAGGGATTTTCAAGGTTGCCGGAGAGCCTGGCCTGCTCTTTGACCCATTCCCTGGTTTTTCCTCGAACGCACCACTCGGGGTTTTTTACCCAGTCTGTGAAATATATGGTGGGATGCCCTTCCAGAATATTGCAACGTGTATAGCCCAGCTTGGGCATCGCATAGTACTGCAGCGGAGTAATGAATATCAAAGAAACCAGTGCTGAAGAAATTCCAAGGGTGAAAACTATTGATAGTGCTTTATCGGATTTTCGTAGAATACTGTCGTTGCAGGGGATGGAATTCAGCATCGATACCAGTGCTAATGTAATAAAAACGAAAGGAGTCATGAAGATTGTTGGTGCGCCCGGCATGATTCTTATGGTTGGCGCGAGAGCATTTATGTCTTTCAGCATCGGGATTGTTTCTGCAAAGAAAAACCAGAAACATCCGACGGATAGTAGAATGCTGATGGGTATTCCAAATATTGCAGATTTCCGAATATTTTTTATGTCTCTCATATTTATTTTGATTAATTGATTTTCTTTTGATTTGACGCGAAGTATCTTGTGAAGTTGATTTTTTGGTTGGATCGTGATCCTTGGATGATGCTTCCGTGCTGAGAGATTATGGCTGCCTTTATTGAATGGTACTTTGATCTAGTTTATATATGCCTGGTGCTTTTTCATTGTTTACAGACTTTAGGGCTGTAATAACGTTTTGTTTTATTTTCCATCGCTGATCTGTGTAGTTGAGAAGTGCTCCAGTGGCAAATATGGCTAACGCCATCGCTCCTAGCGGAAAAATGACCAAAGTAGTAACGCTTGCAGTTAAGGCTCCCGCGCTTATTGCAATCATCGTCGCCAATCCCGCCTTGACCGCCTCCACTCCAATTCCCCCCACAAGATCATGCATGGTCTTCTCGTCATTGAAGATGAAGTCCAGTGTCTCTATCCCGGTGCCCACCACCAGGCTCAGAAGAAACCCGCCCTTGGCCACATTCTGCAGACCGCGAATACCCAGGCCCATCTGGACCATGCGTGGATTGGCGGCAAGGAATCGCGTGCCTTGCAGCAGCTGGCGGCGAAGTCCCGCGTAGCCCGTGATGATGATATAGGTGCCTGGGGCGGTTGTCTTGATATAGGAGCGGGCACCGGCCAAGCCCAATGCAATCAGCGTTTTGGTGATCAGGTACGCGTCGCTGACCATCAGAGAGGCGGGAGCGACCCAGGGTTTGCCTGCATTCGGGCTGGCGGTGTGTGTCCAGTATCGACCAAGCGCACTGTGGGCCAGCATGGCATGCAGCGTGGCCGCCAGGCGAGGATTGTTACGCGCCTTGTCGCTCAGTATGTCTGCATATTCCTGTGGCGTGAGCACAATGGCATCGATCTGTTTTTGCTCCATTTGGCGAGCAAGCATGTCGGCATAGCCGATCTGATAGAAGGTGGCGGCAATGGAGGCTGGCATGGTGTATGGAGACGCTGAATCAGAAACGGAATCGAGGATTCCAGTCAATGCGCCTTGATCAATAAAGGCAATCTGACGGAAATGAGGGGTTGCAAGCAGGCGAATAATCCGCTGTCAGTGTCCAAGCGGGTTTCTGATGTTTGCTGTGCGAAGAGTCCTCATTTGATTTCATGGCCTGCACGAGGTCAATCAAAGAAGTCGCCCACAGATCATTTTCAGAATTATCCTTAGGATAATTCCTAAAATCAGGTTTGAAATGTCAGGTGAATAGAGGGGCTGCCAATGAGCGTTTGGTCCCAGGCAGCGCCATTCGCCATGGGCGGTATTCACGGGGCACAAGCGCAGGCTGCCCGGCTCGGCCACGGGCATTTGCGGATGAAGGATGCGGGGAGAGGTGGTCCGTACCGCCGCTGCGCTTGCGGGCAGGCTGTTGGACCGGGGTATGGGCTACGGTCTCACCGTGCTGAATGCTTGCAGACGAGGACTCAGGGACCGGGTGTCAGCGCATCGGAAGCCGTGCAGGCGCTGAAGGCCGCCTGCCGGAGGGTGCATGCCTCAAAGATCCAGTCCGAGATAACGCGTGCCCGGCACGGGATTGAAGCTCACCGGCTCTGCATCCGCAAAACCCAGGGACTCATACAGCCGCTGCGCGGCCTGGAACTCGGGCAGCACGTCCAGGCAGATGCGGCTGTAGCCTGTGTGGCGTGCAGCGTCCAGGATGCCTTCCACCAGTCGCCGCCCCAGGTTCTCGCCGCGTACCGTGGGGCGCACATAGACGCGCTTCATTTCGCCTGTCTGCGCATCCACCTGGCGCAGGGCGGCGCAGCCCACGGGCTGGCCGTCTTTCCAGGCCAGCAGCACGCAGCCCTCGGGCGCGGCGTACTTGCCGGGCAGGGCGGCGAACTCGGTCTCGAAGTCCTGGAAGTCCAGGCTCACGGTGGGGCTGGCCACGTATTCCCGGAAGATGCGGACCACGGCGTCGAGGTCTTCGGGGAAGCGGGCGGGGCGGATATCGGTCATGGGTGGCAAGGGGTCAAGCCCTGTTCAAGGGCGCTGCTCAGTTGGAATGAAAGCGCACAAGGATAGGGCAAGACGCCCGGGCCGCCGCCGATCCGCTACAGCATGGACACCACGCCCAAGCACAGGGCATCGTCGTGCGCCAGGCGGGCAACGGGAGAGCCTGCAAGTCACTCCTTCAGGGGCGCCTGTTCAGTGCTTTCGCACCTGCCGGTTTGCCTGGAGATCTGTGCTTCAGCTTTCAGGCATTTGTCTTTCTCCACATGGTTCAGGATCAGTGGCGCCAGCCACGCTGCCAGCAAGGCAAGCGCCAAGGGCAGCACGCCAAGCACCCACAGCAACCACTTCGCCTCACGCCGGAAATGCCCGGACATTCCTGCGTTGGGCGATGCGGGATCTTTCATGGCGATGGCACCGCCTCAACTGCACAAGCGCAGATTGGTGCGCGCGGCCTTGAGCATGGGCAGCACCACATCGGCATCGGTGGGTGGATAGGCCTCGCGCAGTTCCTGATCCGTCTTGCCGGCTTCCTCGGCCAGCGGGGCCAGGGTCTGGCGGCAGGCGGCTGCATCGCCCGAGCGAAGCTGCGCCAGCGCCAGGTCGTTGCGTATCCAGCCTTTGGCGACGCCGGTCAGCACCTCATCGCAGTCCTGCAGCACCGGCGCCAGCGTGGTCAGTGCCAGGCGGTAGTCCTTGGCGTCGTACGCGCGCTTGAAGTTTCTGCGCGATGCGGCAATGGCCTTGTCCGTGCAGCCGGGTGTGGGCCGAAGGTAATTGCCACCGAACCAGGCCCGCATGCCGCAGAAGTCCCGGCATGCCTCGGCGGTGGCCGTGTCAACGCCGACGCGCTGGCCTGCAGGCGTGAAGTCCACGGCGCAGGCCGAATTCGCCATCCTGGCCCGGCCGTTGGTGATGGTGCCGTCCAATTCGCAGGTATGACCATTGGCGCCCACGGTCTGGATGTGGAACTTGCCGCCAGCCTGCACCACCAGATCGCCGCCCCCGCCTTTGCGCACATAGGTGCCCGGTGATGGTGTGGTGATCTGTGCGCTGGCCAAGCCTATTTGACAGGCGAGGATTGCGGCAAGCAGGGCCGGCAGGTGAGTGGCAGGCTTCATGGGACGAGGGTGAGAGCGGCGGTGGCGTCGAGTGTATCTACGCCAGGCGGCCGTCCTTCACAACGCCAGATGCAAAGCCTCCCCCGTCTCCTGCGCAGGCACGGCGCAGCAGATCAGCGCCTCGCCCGCTGGCACGGCGAAGGAGGGTGGCGAGGCATAGGTCACCCCGCCCTGCAGCACACGCGTGCGGCAGTCGCCGCAACTGCCCCCTCGGCAACCGAAGGCGGGCTCCAGCCCCCGGGCCTCGGCCACTTCGAGCAGGTTGCCGTCGCCGGGCTTCCAGCGCGCTTCCTTGGCCGAGTCGGCAAAGATGATGCGGACAGGCTGTGTGGCGGGGGCAGGCAGTTCGACGGCGGGGGCTGCACCGGCCATGGAGCGCTTCAGGGCCGAGGGACCGAAGGCTTCTGCGTGGATGCGCTCGTCGGGCACATTGCGTTCGCGCAGGCCGTCATAGGTGGCCTGCATGAAGGCGTCCGGGCCGCAGAGGTAGAAGTCGTAGTCGTCCCAGGGCAGGGTGGCTTTCAACAGGGCCATGTCGATGTGGCCCTCATGGTCGTAGTCGCGGCCGGCCTTTGCCGTGCCGGGCTGGCTGAGCGTTCGCACCCAGTGCACCTCGGCATTGCCGGCCTTCACCAGTTCGGCAATCTCCGTGTCAAAGGCCCGTTCGCTGCGCGTGCGAGCCGCCTGGAACAGCCAGGTGGGCCGCAGGCTGCGGGTGCGCCGGCCTTCGTGGACGATGTGGCGCAGCATTGCCAGCAAGGGCGTGATGCCTATGCCCGCGGCCAGCAGCACGGCGGGGCGGCGCAGGGCCGCATCGGCGATGAAGCTGCCAGCGGGCGGGCGGGCCTCGACCAGATCGCCGGGCTTCAGGCCATGCAGATGGCTGGATGCGCGGCCTTGCCTCTTGACGCTGATGCGCAAGCGCCCGTCCGAAGGCGCCAGCGACAGCGTATAGGTGCGCTGCAGATGGCTGCCGTCCGCCAGTGTGAGGCGCAGCGGCAGGTGCTGGCCGGCCAGGGGGGGCACCGTGGCCATGCCATCGGCCGGCTCCAGGTAGAGCGAGCGGATGTTGGAACTCTCATCCACGACCTGCGCCACCCGGAACGGCCGCCACTGCCGCCCCAGCCGGGCGGCGGCCAGGCGCTGGCTGACATCGGCCCAGCTTCCGGTCATCTGCAGGTGGGGCGACCAGCCGTCGGCGGCCATGCTCCAGCGCAGCGGCAAGGCGTCGGGCCGGCGCACGATGCGGCGGGGCTTGAAGGTCCACAGGCGCTCGGCGCCCTCGAAAGCCGCGATTTCCGGGGAGTCGAGGATGACGCTGGCCTCGCCCGTCATCTGCAGCATTTCCCCGGTTTCGGAGTCGATGAACAGCAGGCCTGCCTTGGGATTGACCAGGAAGTTGCCCAACGTCATGAAGAACAGGTTGCCCGAGAAGTCTGGAATGGTCAGCGTTCCATCGGCGTCGATCCGCACAAAGCCCGGCTTGCCGCCACGGTGGGAGACATCGACCTGGCGCGAGCCGTCCCCGTCCTCAACGTAGGACGCCACGTAGAACGTGTCCGCCTGCGCAATCAGCTCCCGCGCGCGCGGGTCCAGCGATGCCAGTTCGACCGCCGGCACCTGCGTGGGCTCGTCCGCAGGACGGACGAACCGGACGCTGCGGTTCTGGATATAGCGCGGGCAGTTGCCGAAACTCTGGACCACGCTGATGTCGAAGGCGCCCGTCCCATCAACGCCTGTCTTGCGCCGCACGGTGCCGTTGAGCCGGTTGCGCCGGCGCGTCATGGGGTCCATGCCCAGCAGGCCCACGGCACGGCCGTCTGCCAGGCCCGGCTCGGCCGGGTCGGCCGCATCGCGGCCCGCCGCCACATGCAGTGTCAGCGGGTCGGGAGAGTGCAGGAAGCCCGGCTCGCCTGCCCGTACCGTGGCCCAGGCGTCGCCTTGCGCATCCACGCTGCCCAGCACCACGAAATGCAGCAGAGGATAGAACTCGCGGTGCTGGTCCAGCAGGAAGGGGCGCAGGAACTTGCGGCCCGGCATGTCCATGCGGCCCACGACGCCAACGCTTTGCTGGATCGCCAGTTCGCCCGCATGCCAGGGCGAGGCGGGGTTTTGCAGGGGTTGCGGGTGCATGGTGCGCTCCTTTGCCGGGGGGTCAGGGGAGGTGTGGCTCAGGCACTCAGGCCCGCAGGCCGGCCGGTGTCTGGGCGAATGCCACGAAGCCCGGCAGCGCCTCGATGCGGCCCAGCCAGGCGCGCACTTCGCGGTAGGGTTGCAGGTCCACATTGCCCTCGGGCGCGCTGGCGATGTAGCTGTACAGGGCCACGTCGGCAATCGTGGGCGTGCCGCCGGTGAGGAAGGGGCGGGTGGTCAATTGCGCCTCGATCTTGGCGAGGATGGCGTGGGCGCGGGCTATCACTTCCTCGGCCTGGAAGGGGGCCTTGAACACCGTGACCAGCCGGGCCGCCGCCGGGCCGAAGGCGATGGGGCCGGCGGCGATGCTCAGCCATTTCTGGATCTCGGCCTCGGCCTGTGCGCCCCGGGGCATCCAGTCCTGGCGGTCCAGCTTGCGCGCCAGGTAGACCAGGATGGCGTTGGAGTCGGCAATCACCGTGCCGTTGTCGTCCAGCACCGGCACCTGGCCCAGCGGGTTCAGCGCCAGGAATTCGGGCTTCTTCTGCGCGCCGTTGGCCAGATCCACATGGACCAGCTCATGCTCCACGCCCAGCAGGCCGAGGAAGAGGCGGGCGCGGTGGGCGTGGCCGGACAGGGGAAAGTGGTAGAGCTTCATTGCGGTTCCTTGGGGTTGGTGAAGGCGCCGGTTGTCGGCACCACGGGACGTATCCTCCTTCTCCGCCCGCATCTTTAGAATCCCTGGCGGCGGCAAGTCACTCTTGCCGGAACGCGAACAAAGCGCCGGCGCCAACCTGGGCAGGCCTGCGCGGGCCGCTCGCAGCCGGGCAGATACACGACACAGACAAGGCAGGCACAGATGGATCGCTTCCAGTCCATGACGGCATTTCTCGCGGTGGTGGACACGGGCGGCTTCGCCTCGGCCGCACGGCGGCTCAAGGTCTCGCCCTCGGTGGTGACGCGGGCCGTCTCCGACCTGGAGGAGCGCCTGGGCGTGCGCCTGCTCACGCGCACCACACGCTTCGTGCGCGTGACCGAGGCCGGCACGGCCTACGCCGACAGCTGCCGCCGCATCCTGGCCGAGCTGGAAGAGGCCGACGAGCATGCCGCCAGCGCCCATGCCGCACCGCGCGGCCGGCTCACGCTCACGGCGCCGGTCAACTTCGGGCGCATGCACGTGCTGCCCGTGGTGCACGACTACCTGGGCCGGTTTCCCGAGGTGGACGTCAACTGCTGGTTTGTGGACCGCGTGGTCAGCCTGGTGGACGAGGGCGTGGACGTGGCCGTGCGCATCGGCGATCTGCCCGACTCCTCGCTGCAGGCCATCCGCGTGGGCAGCGTGCGGCAGGTGCTGTGCGCCTCGCCCGCATACCTGGCCAGCCACGGCGTGCCCCAGCGGCCCGAGGAGCTAGCGCAGCACACCACCATCACCGCATCCGGCCTCACCTCCACACCCGAATGGCGGTTTCTCGAAGGCGACAAGGCCCTGGCCGTGCGCCTGCAGCCGCGCCTCATGTCCATGACCAACGAGGCTGCGGCGGACTGCGCCCTGGCCGGGCAGGGCATCACGCGCCTGCCGCTCTACCAGATCGCCAAGCCCGTGCAGGACGGCGCACTGCGCCTGGTGCTGGAGCCCTTCGAGCGGCCGCCGCTGCCGATTCATTTGGTGCACAGGGAAGGGCGGCACGCCGCGCACCGCGTGCGGGCGTTCATCGACATGGCGGTGGATGCGCTGAGGGTGGCGGCGTTGAGGTGGTAGCGGCCATTGCCGGGAAGCCATATCCCGCGCATTGCAAACCATGTGCACCAGCGCCGAATCGCTGGATTGCGGCTTTGTCGATCAGGCCGAGGTCAGGCGCAGGGAGGCTGCGCAGGTGGCTCGGGAAATGACTTCGGGGTTGGGCGCGTAGGCAAGCATGGCGTTTCTATTGGGAGAATCGGGTTGTTTCTCCCTGCAATAGATAGGCAAATGCCATTTCGCCGGACGGCGTATTCTTCAACTTGAAGCGAGTGACATTCAGAACACCGTGCCAGCCCGGTGGATGTGAATAGCCATCAATCGCCGTCAATTTGAAAGTCTGCCATTTTCCATGGTTGTGAAATTCGCCTTTCCCGTTGCGAACATGCCAATTGACCTCTCGAACGCGCAGGCACTCGGTGCCATTGGCTGTGTTGTCATTGCATGGCACATGTTGCGCTTCGACTTCCAGAAGAATCGGCTGGCCCTCACTTCCGTACTTCGTTTTTGGTGTGGGTTCGCCTTTCAGTCCCCAGCGGCTACCATCGGCAAAGCGTAGTTGCAGATGGGGCGGTGCGTCGGCGATTGCCCTTGTCAATGTGTAGTGAAATTTCCTTGACAGCAAGTCACTTGCCCATTTTTGCAGTTCCATCAATGGCTCGGGACACCCGGCCATCGTGTAGATGCCGGGCTTGATCTGGAGGCTTCCATCGGCATCCATCTCATATTTCCAGTTCATGAAATTGCATATCCGTGTGCCGAAATCTCCATCTTTGGAGAACCAGAGCTTTATTGAGGGGCTGTCTGGTGTTTTCCAATTCTTTTTCTCTTTGCCTACGGCATCGAAAGCCTGCTGCAGGTTTCACTCGTAGGCAGATAAATATTCCGCGTCTTTGTCTTGATGCGGTAGCGCACTTTGGCTGGCAATGTGTTCCATGCCGTGGCTTGCAGTGGACAAAAGTATGGCTGCCAGGAATTGCAGAAAAGCTTTCAATTGAAGCCCTCAAGGTGGTGACCAGAGAACCCGCTATCGCAGGGAAGATGCCTCGACCCAGATCGTATGCCCTGGGTGGTGTTCCTCAATGGTGGACACGGCATCGTCGATCAAAACGCGGTCCTCCAGCGAGTAGGCAAAGCGGCTGAGGTTGGACCATTGTCGGGCGGCGTAGTCGGCTTCGGAAATCGCGTCGCTGCCGCACCAGATGGCGTCGCTTTCGGTGGCGGCGCGAAGTGCCTGTGCCAAGCCGGTAGATGTGATCGCCAGGAAGATCATGGGCATGTGGTCCGGATGTTGATGGGTGGACAGTTTGCCTGCGATGGCCCGGCGGCCGGGCCTGCCTGGATCAAACAAAACTAGAATGATAGTCATTCTCGTTGTCGATTCCTCACCTCCCCCCGGCCATGCCCACCCCTTCCGCTTCCTGGACCGCTGCGCGCTGGCACCAGCTTTTCTGTGCCTGCCAGCAGCAACTGGTGTCCTATCTGGCCGGCAAGACCGGCAGCCGTGACGAGGCGCAGGAACTGGCCCAGGAAACCTGGCTGCGCCTGGCCGATGCGCCGCCGCAGCTGCCCGATGGCAGCTCGCCCACGCTCGAAGCCGCGCGGGCCTACCTGTTTGCCACGGCCAAACATCTGGCGATAGACAGGCTGCGCCAGCGCGGTGCGCAGCAGCGCTGCATGGACGACTGGGCGCAATTGCAGCCTGAGGCCGAAGGCGATGTGGCCGACCGCGCCATGTACCGGCAGGCACTGGCCGTGGTGGAGCGCACGATTGCAGACCTGCCCGAGCGCATGCAGGCCGCCTTGCTGGCCCACCGCCTGCATGGCGAGCGGCAGGCCGACATCGCCCAGCGCCTGCAGGTCTCCCTGAACACCGTGGAGCGCGACCTGATGCAGGCCGATGCCTGCCTGGAAGCCGCCTTGCTGCGCTGGCGCGGCGGGGTGGAGGCGGGCTTGCAGGCCTCTTCCAGAAAGCGGCGGCGGCGTGCCCTGGGTGCACTGCTGGGCGTGGCCGGCATGGCCAGCGCGGCCTGGCCCGCCTGGCAGATGTGGAGCCGCCGCGTGCTGTGGCAAGGTGAACTGGCCAGCGCCACGGGCGTGCAGCGCAGCCTGGAACTGCCCGATGGCAGCGTGCTGCGCGTGGACGCCGCCAGCCGCGTGGCGCTTACCTACCGTGCCGACCTGCGACAGGCAAGGCTGCTGGAAGGCGCCGCCTTCTTTGCCGTGGCCCGCGATGCGGCACGGCCCTTTGTGGTGGAGACCGGCCCCTTGCGCGTGACCGTGCTGGGAACGCGCTTTGGCGTGGAACTGGAGCCCGATGCGGTGCGCGTGCAGGTGGAGTCGGGCCAGGTGCGGGTGGAGCATGCGGCCACCGGACGCAGCCAGTTGCTGCAGGACAGCCAGTCGCTGCGCATTCCCCTGGACGGCGGGGCAGGAGATGCCGATGGCGTTGCCTGGCAGCCGCAGCTCCAGCAACGGCCCGCGGCCTGGCGCGAGGGCGAACTGGTCTTCGAGCAGGAACCGCTGGGCCGCGTCGTCCACCGGCTGGGCCGCTACACGCGGCGCCGCCTGGTGGTGGAGGAGGGCGCGGCGCAACTGGCCATCAGCGGCCATGTGCGCATTGCCCAGACCGAGCGATGGTTGCGCGGGCTGCCGCAGTTCGCTCCGGTGCAGGTCAGCGTGCTGGACGACGGCGGCCTGCGGATTGCGCGGCGCGGCGGGCGCGCGGAGCCGTGAAGTTTTTTTCAGGGTTTTTGGGAGTGACTCGTATTTGCATATGAAAGGCCGGGCGCCCTGCCTGTGCCGGCGATTCGCAATGAGCCTGTCTTCCAGAAAGTCCTTATGTCCGCTCCCAAGTCCTCCCGATTCCGCCTCCGCCTCCGCCGCACAGCGGTTTTTCATGCATGTGCAGGCCTGGTGCTGGGCCTGCAACTGCAGTTGGCCGCCGCGCAATCAGTGTCCTTCGACGTGCCGGCCCAGCCGCTGGCCCAGGCGCTGAGCCAGTTTGCGCGCCAGGCGGGGCTGCAGCTCACCTACTCCTCCGAACTGGTGCAGGGCCGGCAGGCCCCGGCGCTCAACGGCAGCCACGATGTGCGCCAGGGCCTGGCGGCATTGCTGCAGGGCAGCGGCCTGCAGGGGCGCATCGAGGGCGGTACGCTGACCCTGCTTCCCACTGCCGCCAACGCGCCGGAGAACGCGCACCGCCTGTCCGAGATCACCGTCACGGCCGGCGACCAGTATGTGAGCCTGCTGCCCGCGCCCTACGCCGGCGGGCAGGTGGCCAAGGGCGTGCGCCTGGGCGTGCTGGGCAATACCGGCAACATGCAGGCGCCGTTCAGCACCACCAGCTACACGTCCGAGGCCGTGCGCAACCAGCAGGCCGGCACCATTGCCGAGGCGGTGAACCGCGACCCTTCCGTGCGCTACACCGTGCTGCCGGGCGGCAACGTGGACAACCTCTATATCCGGGGCTTTCCGATCTGGGAGGGCAACTCGGGCGAGATCGCCTTTGACGGCATCTACGGCATTGCCCCCAACTACCGCGTGCGCACCGAGTACGTGGACCGCATCGAGGTGGTCAAGGGGCCCGGCGCGCTGCTGTTCGGCATGTCGCCCAACGGCTCCGTGGGCGGGGTGATCAACATCGCTCCCAAGCGCGCCAATGAAGACGTGGCGCGGCTGACCACGGGCTGGACTTCGGACAGCCTCTGGCGCGCCCACGCCGACGTGGGCCGGCGCTTTGGCGACGAGGCCCAGTACGGCATCCGCGTCAACGCCAGCAAGTACGGCGGCGATACGTCCATGGACCATCAAAGCACCGACGGCCATGTGCTGGCCGTGGCGCTGGACTACGAGGTGGAGCGCTTCCGTGCCACGCTGGACCTGCTCTCGCAGGACGAGCGCATCGACGGCGTGGGCCGGCCCATCATGCCCACGGGGCTCACCTCCATGCCTGCTGCGCCGGATGGCCGGCGCAACGTGACCCAGCCCTGGGAATGGTCCAAGAACCGCGAGCGCGCCGTGCTGCTGCGCACCGAACTGGACCTCACGCAGCAGCTCACGCTGTTCGCCAACATCGGCCAGTCGCGCGCCGATGTGGACCGCATCTACGACTCGGCCCCGCGCCTGACCAGTGCGGCGGGCGCCACCAGCATCACGCCCACCTACGCGGTGTTCGACGTGGACCGCAGCACCATCGACGCGGGCCTGCGCTCGCGCTTTGCGCTGGCCGGTGTCAAGCATTCGGTCACGCTGCAGCTGGCCAGCTACCGCGAGGATTTTCACCGCGCGCTGCAGGCGGGCTCCACCGTGGTGTCCAACATCTATGCGCCCATTGCCCACGCGCCGCAAAGCATTGCGCGGCCTTCGGCCATTCCGCGCATTCATGACAACCGCAACACCAGCCTGGCCCTGGTGGACACGCTCTCGCTGCTGCAGGACCGGCTGCAACTGTCGCTGGGCCTGCGCCACCAGGCCATCAAATCCACCAACTACAACGTGCTCACGGGCGGCACCGCCAATGTCTACGACGAGAGCGTGACCACGCCCGCCGTGGGCGTGGTCTGGCGCCAGGCGCCCAACTGGAGCCTCTACGCCAACTACATCGAAGGCCTGAGCAAGGGCGACATCGCGCCGCCCGCGGCCAGCAACTACGGCGAGGTGCTGCGCCCCTACAAGAGCCGCCAGTACGAAGTGGGCAGCAAGTACGACTTCGGCAGCTTCATGGCCACGGCCGCCCTGTTCAGCATTGAAAAACCCAGCGGCGGCCTGGACCAGGGCGTCTACAAGACCAACGGCGAGCAGCGCAACCTGGGCATGGAGCTGTATGCCTACGGCGAGGCCGCGCGCGGCCTGCGCCTGCTCGGTGGCGTGACCTGGCTCAAGCCCGAGATCACGCGCTCGGCCACGCCTGCGCTGGTGGGCAACCGGCCCATCGGCACCTCGCGCCTGCTGGCCAACCTGGGCGTGGAATGGGATGTGCCCGCCCTTGAGGGCCTGACCCTGGTCGGCGACCTGGCCTACACCGGCGCCCAGTTCGTGGACCAGGCCAACCGCCTGCGCATCCCGGGCTGGACACGCACCGACCTGGGCCTGCGCTACGCCACCCGCATCGCAGGTCGCAAGACCACGCTGCGCGCCACGGTGCAGAACGTGGCCGACCGCAAGGCCTGGGCCGGCGTCACGTCCTGGGGCGCCGTCTCGCCGATGATTCCGCGCACCTTCGTGGTATCGGCTTCGGTGGATTTCTGAGGCATTTCTGAGGCACCTGGCGGCCTAGGCGCCTTCCGTAGCCGAACGAATGGCGGCGCTCTGCGCCGCAGGGGCTCCCTGGCCGTCACGCGCTGCGGCTTTGCGTGCCGGCAGCCATCGGCAGGCAGCCAACGCCGCCAGAACCGCCAGCGCCGCGCAGCCGAAGATGGCCTGCAGCCCGTGGCCCAGCGCGGCGGTGACGGCATCGGCGTGTGCCCCCAGGGGGCTGGCCGCAGCCAGCTCCTGTTTCATCAAATGGGTGAGCAGGGCTGCCAGCAAGGCTACGCCGGCGGCGCCGCCCAGGCTGCGCAGCATGACGGGTGCCGCCGTGGCAATGCCCAGGTGCCGGGCCGGCGACACACGCTGCGCCACTACGGTGATGATGGGAAACATCAGCCCCAGTCCCAGGCCCAGCGGCAGCAGTCCTGCGGACAGGGCCAGCGGTGCCTGCGGCAGCCAGTGCAAGGCCGCGGTGATCAGCCCGAACGACAGCAGCATCAGCACGCAGGCCACCCGGGCGAGCGACGCGGCTGGCGTCTGGGCGCGCAGGCGCCGGCCGCTGCCAATGGCCCCTGCGGTGATGCCGGCCATCAGTGGCGCCAGGTGCCAGGCGGAGCCGGTAGGCGACAGGTGCAGGCCAATCTGCAGATACTGCGGAAGGAAGACAACGGCCGCATACAGCGCAACGCCCGTGGACAGGGCCAGGAAACTGACCGCTGCGTAGGCCGGGTGGGCAAACAGCGACAGGGGCAGCAGCGGATGGGTGGCGCGGCGCTGGCGCACGAAGAATGCCAGGGCGAACTTGGCGCCCAGGGCCAGCAGCACCCAAAGCGACAGCTTCTCGGGCAGATTCAGATGGCTGTGCTGGGTGGCCAGCAGCAGGCTGACCAGGGCTGCGGCCAGCAAAACGGCACCCAGCCAGTCGATGCGCTGGCGGGGCAGGGGTTCGGTGGCGGCCTCCGGCGCAGCCGCCCTGGCGGGCAGCGCCCATGCCAGCACCCCCCAGGCCAGCCCTGCGAGCGGCACGTTCAGCCAGAACGCCCAGTGCCAGGACAGATGCTCCACCAGCGCCCCGCCCAGCAGCGGGCCGATCATGGTCGATACGCCATAGGCGGCGCCCAACAGGCCCTGGTAGCGGGCCCGTTGTTCAGGCGCAAACAGGTCGGCAAGGGTCAGCATCGTCAGCGTCATGAGTCCGCCGCCGCCCGCGCCCTGCAGGGCACGCGCCAACACCAGCTGCTGCAGGTCATGGCTTGCGCCACAGGCCAGGGAGCCGGCCAGGAACAGGCCGATGGCCAGCAGCAGCATGGGCTTTCTGCCCAGCACATCGGCCAGCCGCCCGTACAGCGCAATCACCACGGTGGCCGCCAGCAGATAGGCCGAGAACACCCAGGCCAGCGGCCAATGGCCCGGCAGTTCTCGGGCCATCACGGGCAGGGCGGTCGAAAGAATGGTCTGGTCCAGGGCAGCGAGGACGAGCGTCAGCACGAGCATTGCGAAGCAAAGCCGGGGCAGGTTCCGCCGACCGGGCGGGGAAGTCAGCGAGGTTGTGGGCATGGGCGTCATGGGCGTGCAGCGGCGAGGGCTTGGGTTGAGGCAACGGCCGCCAGTGTCGGGAGCGGTTTGGGTTTTGTACAGTGCAATGTATTGAACGTATGATTTCGCATGGCGAACACATACGACCTCAACCTGCTGATTGCACTGGATGCCTTGCTCAGCACGGGCAGCGTGACGCAGGCGGCCGGGCGCATGCACCTGAGCACTCCCGCCATGAGCCATACGCTGGCACGCATCAGGGAGGCGTTTGGCGATCCCATCCTGGTGCGTGCGGGCCGCAGCCTGGTGCCCACGCCGCGCGCCCTGGCCCTGGCGGAGCCGGTGCGCGCGCTGCTGGCCCAGGCGCGGGCGCTGCAGGACCCTGTCGATGCGGGAGGACTGGCGGGCCTGCGCCGCCGCTTCGTGGTGCGGGCGCCCGAAGGCATTGCCGTCGTCTTCGGTGCCAGCCTGTCGCGTGCGCTGGAGGCGGAAATGCCGCTGGCCAGCCTGCAGTTCCTGCCCGAAACCCATGCCGACCCGGGGGCCCTGCGCGAAGGCCGCATCGACCTGGATGTGGGCAGCTTTCGCAGCATGGACCCGGAAACCGAGAGCCTGGTGATATCGGAGCAGACCTTGGTGGGCGTCGTTCGCGCCGGCCATCCCCTGTTGAAGTCCACCAGAAAGTCGCAACGGCCGAGCGCCGCGCAGTTCGCCGCCGCGCGCCACGTCGGCATCACCCAGCGCCCGGGTGAAAGCTCGCCTGTGGACGTTGCCCTGGAGGCGCTGGGCCTGCAGCGGCAACTGGCGCTGCTGGTGCCCAGTTCGTTCTCGGCCCTGATTGCGGCCTCCCGCACCGACCTGGTGGCCTGCGTGCCGACACGCACGGCGCATGGCATGGCCGCATCGCTGGGGCTGGTGGTGTTTGCCCTGCCCATCGACGTGCAGGTGCAGCCCATGCGCATGGCCTGGCATCCGCGCCATCAGGCGGATCCCGCGCATCAATGGTTGCGCGACTGCATTCAAAGGCAGCTCGATGATCCGCAATGGATCAGGCCTTCCGTGGCATCGCTGACGGATGGGGCCGGCAGGGGGGTTACCTGATCCGCACCGTGGCGGGAGTAGCCCGGTTCTCCCACCATCGGTCTATGCTCGCGGCATGAACGCAAGCAAGACCCTGCTGATCGTCTACCACTCCATGACTGGCGGCACCCGCCAGATGGCCGAGGCCGCGCGCGACGGCGCAGCGGCCGAAGGCCAGGGCGTGCAGGTGCGCCTGCTGCACGCCTCCGAGGCCGGCCCCGACGATGTGCTGTCCGCCGACGGCTACCTCTTCGCCACCCCGGAAAATCTGGCCGCCATCAGCGGGCAGCTCAAGGACTTCTTCGACCGCAGCTACTACGCGGCGCTGGACCACCTCAATGGCCGGCCCTATGCCAGCCTCATCTGCGCGGGCAGCGACGGCCAGAACGCCGCCCGCCAGATCGCCCGCATCGCCACCGGCTGGCGCCTCAAGCCCGTGGCCGAGCCCCTGATCATCTGCACCCACGCCCAGACCACCGAAGCCATCCTGGCGCCCAAGCGGATTGCCGCAGCTGAGCTGGAGCAGTGCCGGGCGTTGGGGGAGGCGATGGGGGCCGGGCTGGCGCTGGGGGTCTTTTGAGGGTTGCCAGCATCTTGGGCGGCCTACATTTCTTGGTGGCCCGGTCGCCCGGCGTTGTTCAGCCGAACAGGCGCGACCAGAATCCGCCTTTTCCACCCACCTGCTGACGGGCTCCCTGCATGTGAGCGCGTATGCCGAGCAGCTGGGCATTGTCCGGATCGTGGCGCAGGGCGATCTCGACCAGTTCAGGCTGAAGGTGCGAGGCCTTGAGCTGGCCCAGGGCCCTGAGGGCGGTGACCTTGTGCGCATGAACGAAGCTCATGCTGCGAACTTCCCATTGCGCTTGCTGTTGCTGCGGCGGAAGCTGCGCATAGAGGCGCTCGGCTTCGGCCACGATGTCGAGGACGTCCTGGTGGTGGCTGGTCTCGTTGAGATAGGCGCATGCGGTCTGCGCGCAGTCCAGATACAGGCCGGTGTCAAGCGCGTAGTCCTCCATCAGCAGCAGTGACAGGTCGGTGGCTTGCTTGCGGTTACCCAGTTGCCGATAGGCATGGCGCAGGTTTTCCAGCAGGGCCTGGAAACAGGTCTGCTGCAGCCCGGCTTCGAGGACGGCGGCCGCCTGCTCGTACTGTTCCTGCGCGTTGTACAGCACGCCCAGATTGTTGCAGCACATGGCATAGGTGTGGATGTCCAGCGCGGCGGGCGCGGCCTCCTGGCCGTTTGCCGGCGTGCCGGCGCTGGCGAAGCGCTCCAGACAGCGTTCGTAGAGTGTGGTCTGCAGGCGCTCGATTTCCTGCAGGGCCGCTGCATCCGTGTCGGGGCGCTTCCACTTGCCCACGGTCACGCCGGCCGTGTAGTAGTCGGGTGCCGCCGGGCTATCAGCCAACTCGGGATAGGAAAAGATGCTGCGCCAGGGCACGGCATGCTCCATCTCGAAAATGCGGGCTTGCAAGTCCACCTGGGGCTGCAAGGCATGAGACTTGCGGTAGGCCGCCAGCGCGGGCTCGGGTTCGTCCAGCCAATAGTGGGCACTGCCCAAATAGCGGTGTCCATAGGCATTGCCTGGTGACATTGCCAGTGCGCGCTGCGCCCATTCGCCGACTTGGCGCAATGCCGCACTGCGGTCCTCGGTGAATTGGTCACTGGAATCGAGATACACCAGGCACAGCATCAGCCATGACCATTCGCTACCCTGGCCTGATTCGGCAGTGGCCTGAATGCTGGTCAAGAGGCTGGCAATCGCTTCGTTGTCCAGATGGCTGAAAACCGTGGTGCCGGCCCATAGCGCATGCATGCGCGCGTGGTCGCCCTGGCTGAAGGCATGCATTCCTTGGGAAATCAGTCGTTCCATGGTCTGTTGGGAATATTTTGGGAGGCGCCATCGTATCCGCTGTGTTTGACAGGAGGATGGGGCATCACTCAATCGGAGTGATTAGAGGCCTTTGTAGAAAATGTCTGAACAACAGGTCAAAGCCCCGTCAACTGCGGCAATGCCTTCTCGCAGGCCTTGCGGCACAGGTAGCGCAGGTCCTGTTCACCATCTTCACTGCGCAGGTAGCCGGCACCGGCGGCGTTGATGTTCCATTCATAGACTTTGCCCGAACGCAGCAGCCGTCCGCTGAAACTGCAGGGCAGGATGATGGATTCCTCATGGAAGCTGCCAGCCGAGACTTGCTTTGCCGTCGCGAAATAGCGGGCCACGTCGGCGGCGTCCAGGCTGACTTTCTCGCATCCCATGGTCTCGCCCGAGCCTACGGAACGGGTGACCGGGCCGATGACGGAAATGGGTGCCGCCTTGGCCGCGTGTTTGTGCGTGGGCGTGGATGTGGAAGTAGATGAGGCCTGCACCGGTGCATGCAGGCACAGCATCACGGCAGCCCAGGCGGCAATGCGCAGGCTGCGAGAGGGATTGTTGAAAAGCTGGCTGGATGGCATGGCTCAGGCTCCCGTGAAGATGTAGCGCAGCAATTGGGCGCCTTCGGTCGCTTCCTTGCGGGCAATGGCGCCGTGGGAGTAGACATCGGACAGAAGCTTGAGCTTGTAGTGGTCCACCAATTGCTGGGTCAGCCATTTGGTCTGGAACAGCTGCGATTGGGTGGGCGCCTCGTAATCCTTGGTCGACGGCAGAAAACGGCCCACCACCTCGATGCCCACAGAGTCGCTGTTGGCCGGATAACGCAACGGATAGGCCTTTGTGTTCTCGTGCGATGACACATTCTTGGCCCGCTTGCTGAAGCTCAGGCCCTTTTGGTGCAGCAGGGCATTGATGTTCTTGAGTTCCGTGGGATCGCAGGTGCTCTCGTTGACGCAGCGCGGCTGAAGAATTCCCACATGCCAGCAGATCTTTTCCAGACTGGCCGTCTGGTAGATCTTCCCGTCCTTCTCGATCAGAAAGTGCGCCCCCGTCTCTGGCCGCTCTTGTAGGCATTGAGCACGCTGGCGGCCGTGGACGAGTCAGTGCGGTGTAGCACGATGGATGTGACGGACAGCAAGGCGCCGTGCTCTATGGACGGATAGGTCTTGACTTCGACGCTTTTGTCTACCATCAATCCTTTTTCGATAGTGGCCAATTATTTCTCCCTCTGTATTCCGGCTGAATGAATGCGAATGGCGGAAAGCCGGGAGAGCATACGGGCGGAAAGGGGAAAAATAATTCGAAATGTACTGTGCGCCTCTTTATTGGAAATATCTTGAAACAATTGGGTGGGGTTCATGAAGGATGGATGAATTCCAGAAATCTCCGGAATTCACAGGGGCTCAATGGCGGCGCAATGCAATGCCTGCGCGATGGCCCACGACTGCAACGAGGATGAAGCCCATTCCCGCCCACTGTGCGGCTGACGGAACAGCGCCAAACCAGGCCAGGTCCACCAGCAAGGCCATGGCGGGGTAGACGAAGGACAGTGCCGCAATGGCCGGCGCAGGCAGCCGCTGGAATGCGGCATACATCACCGTGTACATGAAGGCCGTATGGACCAGCCCCAGGGTCAGCACCATGGAAGCGGCGCGCGCTGACAGCAATTGAGGGCTGGCTGCGGCGATATGGGTGAGCAGGGGCAGGGCCCACAGGCTCAGCACCAGTCCGCCCGCCAGCATCTGCAGCATGGCGATCTGGGCCGAGGGCATGTGGCCCAGGCGGCGCGTGGCGACCGTGGTGCCTGCGTAGAGCGCGGCGGCCAGCAGGGCCAGGGCCACGCCTATCCAGGCGCCTGTTCCAGCATGCGATGCATCCATGCCATCCAGCCCGACCAGGCCGCTGCTCAGTGCCACCCCCAGCAGGGCCAGCAGCAGCCATGGCAGCTTGCGGCGTTCAACGGGCTCGCCCTGCAGCGCCGAAAGAGCCAGCAGCATGAAGGGCTGCACGTGGTAGACCACGGTGGCCACGGCGATGGAGCTGTAGTGGTAGGCGCTGAACAGGGCGACCCAGTTCAATACCAGGGCGATGCCCCCCCCGGCCAGCCACAGCCATTCCCGGCCTTGAGGGGCGACCCATTCGCGCCGCCAGGCCAGCCACAGGCCCAGGCCCAGTGCGCCCAGCACGCAGCGGGCGAATACGACCAGCAGCGGCGGCAGCGCGCTTTCCACGACGAGCAGGCCGATGGTGCCCGACAGCGCCATGGCCAGCAGCATGCGCCAGGTGCCGCCCTGGCTGGTTCGGGGCCGGGTGGGTGAGGTTGCAGAGGTGAGGCTGGGGCTGTGGGACATGGTGTCGATTCCTGGGCGCGCTTCGGTATGGAGCGCATGGCCGTATCTTGCGGACCCTGCAATCAATCAACAATCCGCCAGTCATTCAAATTAATATTGCCTGCCATGCAACAAAGACCGGAGTAGCGCCTTGCCCGATACCGCCATGCCCCTGGATGAAATGCTGGTCTTCGCCCGCGTGGTGGAGCACCAGAGCTTTGCGGGCGCGGCCCGGCAGCTGGAGCTGACGACTTCGGCCGTGAGCCGCAGCGTGGGGCGGCTGGAGGCGCATTTCGGGCTGCGGCTGCTGCAGCGCACCACGCGCTCGCTGTCGCTGACCGAGGCGGGAGCCGAGATCCACCAGGCCTGCCTGCGGCTGGTGGAGGATGCCCAGGCCGTGCAGGCGCTGGCCGGCCAGCTGCGCCAGCAGCCGCGCGGGCTGCTGAAGATCAGCGCGCCGGCCGTGCTGGGCGATCTGTGGCTGTCACCGCTGCTGCCGGGCTTTTGCGCGCGCTGGCCCGAGGTGCAGGTGCAGGTGGACATGACGGACCGCATGGTGGACCTGGTGGCCGAGGGGCTGGACCTGGGCCTGCGCATCAGCGTGCCGGGCCAGATCGCGCCGGGGCTGGTGGCGCGGCCGCTCAAGACCATCCGCTATGTGCTGGTCTCCACACCCGGCTACTTGGCGCGACATGAGGCCATCGGTGCGCCTGAGCAGTTGCTGGCGCATCCCTTCATCAGCCTGGGCTACGGGCAGTTCCAGAACGAGGTGGAATTGCGCCCGCTCCACCCTGCGGCCGCGCCCGCCACACGGCTGCTGGTGAATACGCCCATCACCATTGCCAGCAGCCTGGGCATCATCCACGCGCTGCAGCAGGGGCCGGGCATCGGCGTGGTGGCCGACTTTGCGGCGCAGGCGGCGCTGCAGGCCGGGCAGCTGGCGCCCGTGCTGCCGGGCTGGGCGCTGTGCGGCAAGTACGCGCCGCGCGTGGTGCATGCGGTCTATGCGCCCACGCGCCATGTGCCGCTGAAGCTGCGGGCGCTGATCGACTACCTGGTCGAGGTGGAAGGCGAGGGCGCCGCGGCCTCCACCACCTAACCCATGCGCCTTCGCAGCGCCGCGCTGGCCCAGTCCACGGCCACGGACAGCGCCAGCATGGCGATGATGACGGTGCTGGCCTGGGCATAGTGGAACAGCGACAGCTCGAAGTACAGCAGCTGCCCCAGCCCGCCCGCGCCCACGAAGCCCAGGATGGCGGCCATGCGGATGTTCATCTCCCAGCGGTACAGCGTGTAGGCCAGCAACTGCGGCGCGGCGCCGGGCAGCGTCGCGTAGAGGAAGGCCATGGCGCGGCCGCTGCCGGACAGGCGCAGCGCTTGGGTGGGGGCGGCGGGCTGGTTCTGCAGGGCCTCGGCATACAGGCGCCCCAGCACGCCGGCCGTGTGCAGCGCCAGCGCCAGCGCGCCTGCGAACGGGCCCAGGCCCACGGCCAGGGCGGTGATGGTGGCCCAGACCAACTCGGGCACGGAGCGCAGCACGTTGAGCACCAGGCTCCAGGGAGCGCGCCAGCGCGGCAACGCCAGCAGCAGGCCCAGCACGGCCGCCAGCAAGGTGCCGACCACGGAGATGGCCAGCGTCTCCCACACGCCCACGGCCACCTTGCGCAGCCATTCGGCGCTGGTGTCGGGCGGGAAGAAGCTGATGACGAATTCCAGCATGGACCGGCCCGCCGCGCCGGTGAACAGCGAGGGCAGGTCCATCTCCAGCATGGCAAAGCTGGCGGCCACGCCCAGCGCCAGGGCGGCGCAGGTGAGGGCGCTGCGCCAGCCCCAGGCGCTGGCGCGTGCGGCGGGTGGCGTGTCCAGCGCGCGGCGCAGGCCGCGCGAGAGCAGGTCGGCGCCCCAGACCAGCAGCATGAAGGTCAGCAAGATGGTGGAGGCCTCGCCGCCGTTGAGCATCTTCATGGCCTGGTCCATGAGTTGGCCCAGGCCGCCCGCGCCCACAAAGCCCATGACCACCGAGGCGCGTATGGCGCACTCCCAGCGGTAGACGGTGTACGAGGTCAATTCGCGCGCGGCCTGGGGCAGCAGGCCATAGAGCATGGCCAGCGGCCGGCGCACGCCGGCCTGCGCCAGGGCGCGTGCGGGTGCGGGGTCGGCCGATTCCAGGATTTCCGCATAGACCTTGGCCAGCATGCCGCCATAGGTCAGTCCCAGGGCCAGCACGCCGGCGGCCGGCCCCAGCCCGAAGACGCGCACGAAGACCAGGGCCCAGACCAGCTCGGGCACGCCGCGCAGGATGGTGAGCAGGCCGCGCGTGACGGGATTGAGCACCCGCCGCTCGCGCGCGGCGCCCGTGACGAGGTAGGCCAGCGGCACGGCCAGCACAAAGGCCAGGGCCATGCCGGCCGTGGCAATGGCCAGGGTCTCCAGCATGGCGCGGCCCAGGTAGCCGAGGAAGTCGCGCCCGGTCTCGGGCGGCAGAAACGTGGCCAGAAAGCGGCCTATGACCTGCAGGTTGCCGGGATCGAACAGCGCGCCCAGGCTGAAGCCCGCGCCCTGGAACAGCGGCCACAGAACGACGGCTGCCAGCACCAGGGCTGTGATGCGGCGAGGTGCGGCGGGATCACGCAGATCGGAACTCAACGGCATGCGGATGCGGACAGCGGTGCGGCAAAGGCGGCGGGCGCGGGTGTCCACGCAGGGCGGGAGGGATCATCTCCAGGATGCTCGGACCCATACAGCGCACGCAGGTGTTCCTGCGTGACTTCAGCCGCCGGCAGGTCGAAGGCGATGGCGCCATCGCGGATGCCCACGATGCGCGCAAAGCAGGCCAGCGCCAGGTCCACGGCATGCAGGCTGGCGACCAGGGTGGCGCCGCGCGCGGCGGCTTCGTGCACCAGCAGTTGCACGGTGGACAGGGCCAGGGCCGGGTCCAGCGCGGCCACGGGCTCGTCGGCCAGGATGAGCTCGGCCTGCTGATAGAGCACGCGGGCAATGCCCACGCGCTGCAACTGCCCGCCAGAGAGCTGGTCGCAGCGCGCGAACAGCTTGTCTGCCAGCTGCACGCGGGCCAGGGCCTCGCGCGCGCCAGCGGTGTCCTGTGGGTACAGCAGCGAAGCCAGCGCCTTCCAGGCCGGCCACCGGCCCAGGCGCCCGGCCAGCACGGCCGTGACCACGCGCTGGCGCGGCGGTATGGGCGGCGCCTGGTGCACCGTGCCGATGCGCGCGCGCAGCAGCCGGGGCGCGCCCGCGCTGGACGCAGGCACCTCGTTGCCCAGCACGCTGCGCCGGCCCTGGCTGGGCGCCAGCGCCGTGCCGATGACGGACAGCAGCGTGGTCTTGCCCGCGCCCGAGGGGCCGATCAGCGCAATGGCCTCGCCCTGGCGTGCGGCCAGCGTCACGCCGCGCAGCGCAATGCCGCCGCCGGCGTGGGTCAGGCCCACGCCTTCCAGTTCAAAGCTCATGGATTGCGCCTGCCGCGGCTTACTTGAGCAGGCCGGCCGACTTGGCGGCGGCCTCGATGCCTTCGTAGTTCGAGGCCTGGGTGGGCACGAAGCGCGCGGCGCGCTGCAGCTCCAGGATGGCCTTGTGCTCGGGCTTGGCCGGGTCCAGCGCCAGGAAGGCGTCGGTCAGCTTCTTGACCAGGGCCGGGTCCAGGTCGCCGCGCACGGTCCAGTTGTAGTCGAAGTAGGGCGGCGTGGTGGCGAACACGCGCACCTTGCTGGTATCGACCTTCTTGCTCTCCACCAGCTTGTCCCAGACCGATGCGTTGAGCACGCCGGCCTCGGCCTTGCCTGCAGCCACGAAGGCCACGGTGGCGTCATGCGCGCCGGAGAAGGCCACGGTCTTGAAGTCCTTCTCGGGGTTGATGCCGTCCTGCTGCAGGAAAAAGCGCGGCATCAGGCTGCCCGAGGTGGACGAGGGCGCGCCAAAGGCGAAGCTCTTGCCCTTGAGGTCGGCCAGGGTCTTGATGGCGGGGTTGGCCGTGATGAACTTGGAGGTGAACTTGGCGTCTTCCTCGCGCTGCACGATGGGGATGGCCGTGCCGTTGGTGCGGATCTTGGCCTGCACGAAGGTAAAGCCGCCCAGCCAGGCCAGGTCCAGCTTGCGCGTGGCCAGCGACTCGACCACGGCGGCGTAGTCGGTCACGGGCGTGAACACCACCTTCATGCCGGTCTGGGCCGAGAGGTACTTGCCCAGCGGCTCGAACTTGCGCTGCAGCTCGGTGGGAGCTTCATCCGGGATGGCCGAGACGCGCAGCACGGCGGGTTCGGCGGCCAGCGCAGGCAGGCTGGACAGGGAGGAGGCGGCCAGCACGCAGGCAGCCGCCTGGCGCAGCGCCGAGCGGCGCGCAGGAATGTGGTTCATGGATGGGCTCCGTTCAATCAGCCACCGCCGTCCGGATACACGGCGATTTAATGGGCGCCCGGGATGACCGGGCGCCGAAGGTACAAGGGCGGTACACCGACCGCTGAGGCTGCATTGTAGGGAGCGGGCTTTTCCGTTGGGGACGTCAGGCATGAGCGCCGTACCTGCGGGCACAGCGCTGCCGCCGATCTTTTTCCCGCGTGCGCTGCGTTTGTGCACCGCCCGGGGGCCTTGCCTGGCCGGGGACTTGAACATGCGTTGCACCAAAACATCCATGATTGGTATGACCAATAAACATCGTGGTGCATTATCTGCACTCTTTTAGGTGTTTACCCTGTTCATCTGCCCACTTGAAAGCTCTGAGAATCGCACCACTTCGCGCAATGGTCTGAATTTTGGTTTAATTGGTTGGACCAATTTGCCAATGGCCCACAAGGCGCCAGCGCGGGGAACACTCCCGGTCACCGTTGCGGCCAGCCAGCAGACATCCTGTGCGGATCGCACCGCATGCCAACGCTGCAACGAGAGGGAGTGGCCGACAAGGGGCGCTTACCGCGCCCTCCCCATCATCTAGAGACACGGTCATGCAAACCATCTGGCAGCAGAACTACGATCCCGCCGGGAACATCTGGATCTCGGCGCTGATCGCGCTGATTCCCATCATCTTTTTCTTCCTGGCGCTGACCAGGTTCCGTCTCAAGGGCTACCAGGCCGGCACCGTCACCGTGGCGCTGGCGCTGGGCGTGGCGCTGCTGTTCTACAAGATGCCCGTGAGCGCGGCACTGGCCTCGGCCGTGTACGGCTTCTTCTACGGCCTGTGGCCCATCGCCTGGATCATCGTGGCGGCCGTGTTCCTCTACAAGATTTCGGTCAAGACGGGGCAGTTCGACGTGATCCGCTCGTCCATCCTGTCGGTCACGCCCGACCAGCGGCTGCAGCTCATCCTGGTGGGCTTTTGCTTCGGTGCCTTCCTGGAAGGTGCTGCCGGTTTCGGTGCGCCCGTGGCCATCACGGCGGCGCTGCTGGTGGGCCTGGGCTTCAAGCCGCTGTATGCAGCGGGCCTGTGCCTGATCGCCAACACGGCGCCCGTGGCCTTCGGCGCCATGGGCATTCCCATCATCGTGGCGGGGCAGGTCTCGGGCGTGGATGCATTCGCCATCGGCCAGATGGCCGGCCGCCAGCTGCCCTTCATGACGGTGCTGGTGCTGTTCTGGCTGATGGCCATCATGGACGGCTGGCGCGGCGTCAAGGAAACCTGGCCTGCCGTGCTGGTGGGCGGCGGCTCCTTCGCCGTGGTGCAGTTCCTCACGGCCAACTACATCGGCCCGGAGCTGCCGGACATTACCTCGGCCATCGTCTCCCTGGTGGCGCTGACGCTGTTCCTCAAGGTCTGGCAGCCCAAGCGCATCTTCCGTTTCGACACGGAAGGCGAGGGCGGCAAGGCTGCGGCAGTTGCAGCACCGGCCATCACCTTCGGTGCGCCGCTGACAGCAGGCGCCGTCATCAAGGCCTGGTCGCCCTTCATCATCCTCACGGCCATGGTGACGATCTGGAGCATCAAGCCCTTCAAGGCGCTGTTCGCCGCAGGCGGCCCGCTGGCCTCCACCGTCATCAACATCCCCGTGCCCTTCCTGCACAACCTGGTGGAGAAGACGCCCCCCGTCGTGGCCGCCGCTGCGCCCTACGGCGCGGTCTACACCTTCAACTGGCTGCTGGCCACCGGCACGGCCATCCTGATCGCGGCGCTGATCACCATCACCTTCACGCGCCTGTCGCCCGCCAAGGCCGTGGCCACGCTGGGCGAGACCTTCAGGGAACTGGCCGTGCCGATCTACTCCATCGGCATGGTGCTGGCCTTCGCCTTCGTGGCCAACTACTCGGGCCTGTCGGCCACGCTGGCCCTGGCGCTGGCGCACACGGGCCAGGCGTTCACGTTCTTCTCGCCCTTCCTTGGCTGGATCGGCGTGTTCCTCACGGGCTCGGACACCTCGGCCAACGCGCTGTTCGCCGCGCTGCAGGCCACCACGGCGCAGCAGCTCGGCCTGCCCCAGGTGCTCACGGTGGCGGCCAACACCACGGGCGGCGTGACGGGCAAGATGATCTCGCCCCAGTCCATCGCCATTGCCTGCGCGGCCGTGGGCCTGGCAGGCCGCGAGTCGGACCTGTTCCGCTTCACGGTCAAGCACAGCCTGATGTTCGCCGTGATCATCGGGGTGATCACGACGCTGCAAGCCTATGTGTTTACGTGGATGATTCCGGGGTATTGACATGAAACACCCCCTGAGTCGCTGCGCGCCTTCCCCCTCTCTACCCGCTTCGCGGGGGAGGGGGACGACACCCTCGCGGCGGGGCGGCCCTTGCTCGGTGTCCCTGGCTTGGGCAGTGCGGGTTTCATGCGATGAGGCTGGCGCATAGCGCCGTGAATCACTGAAAACCAATTCTGAGAATCCCCATGCGCGTTGCCGATCAAGTTGTCGAGAAATTGCTTGCCCTGGTGCAGGCCAGCGGAGTGCAGCCCGGACAGCGGCTGCCCGCGGAACGGCAACTGGCGGCCGAGCTGGGTGTCTCGCGCACCTCGGTGCGCGAGGCCATACAGAAACTCACCAGCCAGGGCGTGCTGGTGGCGCGGCGCGGCGATGGCACCTACCTGCAGGAGCCGGCGCCGGCTGCCGAGCCTGCGGACTGGCTCAAGGACGCCATGCGGCCGCTGGCCGGCCTGATGGAGTCCGACTCCCACTACCGCTATGACGTGCTGGAAACCCGCCATGCGCTGGAGACCAGCACGGCCTGGCTGGCCGCACAGCGCGCCACGGAGCGCGACAAGGACCATATCCAGCGCTGCTTCGAGGTGATGATCCAGCACCAGCAAAGCGGTCACGCCGAGCTGGCGGCGCGTGCCGACGCGCAGTTCCACCTGGCCATTGCCGAGGCCTCGCACAACCTGGTGCTGGTGCAGGTCATGCACAGCCTGTTCACCGTGGTGCTGTCCACGGTGGAGCGCAACCGCCATGACATGTTCCGCCTGAGCGCACCCCAGACCCTGCAGGAGCTGACCGTGCAGCACCAGAGCCTGATGCAGGCCATCCTGGACGGCGACCCGCAGCGCGCCCGCGAATGCATCGGCGAGCACCTGGAGCATGTGCGCACCACCATCCAGCGCCTGGACGAGGACCGCGCGCGGCGCGAGCGCTCCATGCGGCTGCCTCTGGACGCCGCGCCCGCGCTGCTGCCCACTTCAGACCTGATACGAAAGACATGAGACACCCATCATGATCATCTCCTCCACCTCCGACTACCGCGCAGCGGCGCAAAAGCGCCTGCCGCCTTTCCTGTTCCACTACATCGACGGCGGCGCCTATGCCGAGCAGACGCTGCGCCGCAATGTGGAAGACCTGGCCGCCGTGGCGCTGCGCCAGCGCGTGCTCAAGGACATGAGCCGGCTGGACACCAGCATCGAGCTGTTCGGCGAGAAGCTGTCCATCCCCGTGGCGCTGTCGCCCGTGGGCCTGACGGGCATGTACCGCCGCCGTGGCGAGGTGCAGGCCGCGCGCGCGGCCGACGCCCATGGCATTCCGTTCACCATGTCCACGGTCTCGGTCTGCCCCATCGAAGAGGTGGCGCCCAAGATCAAGCGCCCCATGTGGTTCCAGCTCTATGTGCTCAAGGACCGGGGCTTCATGCAGAACGCGCTGGAGCGTGCCCAGGCGGCCGGCTGCTCCACCCTGGTCTTCACCGTGGACATGCCCGTGCCCGGCGCGCGCTACCGCGATGCGCATTCGGGCATGAGCGGCCCGAATGCCGCCATGCGCCGCTACTGGCAGTCGGTCACGCACCCGGCCTGGTCCATGGACGTGGGCCTGCTGGGCCGCCCGCATGACCTGGGCAACATCTCGGCCTACCGGGGCAGCCCCACGGGCCTGGCCGACTACATCGGCTGGCTGGGCGCCAACTTCGATCCCTCCATCTCCTGGAAGGATCTCGAATGGATACGCGCCTTCTGGAAGGGGCCCATGGTCATCAAGGGCATCCTGGACCCCGAGGACGCCAAGGACGCCGTGCGCTTTGGCGCCGACGGCATCATCGTCTCCAACCATGGCGGCCGCCAGCTCGACGGCGTGCTGTCCTCGGCCCGCGCGCTGCCGGCCATTGCCGATGCGGTCAAGGGCCAGATCAAGATCCTGGCCGACTCCGGCATCCGCAACGGCCTGGACGTGGTGCGCGCCATCGCCCTGGGCGCCGACTGCGCCATGATCGGCCGCGCCTTCATCTACGCCCTGGCCACCTCCGGCGAGGCGGGCGTCAAGCACCTGCTGGAACTATTGGAGAAGGAAATGCGCGTGGCCATGACGCTGACCAGCGTGAGCAAGGTATCCGACATCACCGGCGACCTGCTGGTGCGCCAGCCATGAGCGCGCTGCAGACTCCGGTCGTCTCTCGCGAGGCCCTGCTGCTGCAGTTGCGCGAAGCCGTGGGCGCCGCCCATGTGCTCACCGACGACCAGGCCACGCGCCGCTTCCGCAAGGGCCACCGCACGGGCGAAGGGCCGGTGCTGGCCGTGGTGCGGCCCGCGACGCTGCTGGAGCAGTGGAAGGTGGTGCAGGCCGCCGTGGCGGCCGGGCGCATCGTCATCATGCAGGCCGCCAACACGGGCCTGACGGGCGGCTCCACGCCCGACGGCGCGGACTACGACCGCGAGATCGTGCTCATCAACACCTTGCGCATCACCGGCGTGCAGGTCATCGGGGGCGGCGCCCAGGTGGTCTGCCTGCCCGGCGCCACGCTGGACCGGCTGGAGCAGGCGCTGGCGCCGCTGGGGCGCGAGCCGCATTCGGTGATCGGCTCGTCGTGCATCGGCGCCTCGGTGCTGGGCGGCATCTGCAACAACTCGGGCGGCGCCCTGGTGCGGCGCGGCCCGGCCTACACCGAGCTGGCGCTGTACGCGCGCGTCTGCGACGACGGCTCGCTGGAACTCGTCAACCACCTGGGCATCGCCTTGGGCCGCACGCCCGAGGAAATCCTCACGCGGCTGCAAAACGGCGACTACACCGAGTCCGACATCGCCCACGATGCGCAGCGCGCCGCCTCCGACCCGCGCTACGCCGAGGCCGTGCGCGCCGTGGACGAGGACACGCCCGCGCGCTTCAACGCCGACCCCTCGCGCCTGTTCGAGGCCTCGGGCTCGGCCGGCAAGCTGTGCCTGTTTGCCGTGCGGCTGGACACCTTTCCCAAGGAGCCCAGCACCGTCTTCTATATAGGCAGCAATGCGCCCGACGACCTCACGGCCGTGCGCCGCGAGCTGCTGACCGCGCTGCCGCGCCTGCCGATCGCGGGCGAGTACATCCACCGCACGGCCTACGACATCGGTGAGAAATACGGCAAGGACACCTTCCTGCTGATCGACCGCTTCGGCACGGCCAGGGTGCCGGCCGCCTTCGCCCTCAAGAGCCGCGTGGACGGCTTCTTCGAGCGCTTCGGCCTGCGCGGCGTCACCGACCGCGTGATCCAGGCGCTGACCAACCTGCTGCCCAGCCACCTGCCCGCGCGCATGCGCCAGTGGCGCGACCGCTACGAGCACCACCTGCTGGTGCGCGTGTCCAACGACACGGCCGAGGCCACGCGCAACTTCCTCACGCGGCACTTCAGCGGCAGCACCACGGGCGGCTGGTTCGAGTGCGATGCCGACGAGGGGCGCAAGGCCTTCCTGCACCGCTTCGCCATCGCAGGCGCGGCCATCCGCTACCGCGAGGTGCACCGCGCCCAGGTGGAGGACATCGTGGCCCTGGACGTGGCCCTGCGCCGCAACGACCGCGAATGGGTGGAGCAACTGCCTGCCGACGTCGAGCGCGACATGGTCCACAAGCTCTACTACGGCCACTTCTTCTGCCATGTCTTCCACCAGGACTACATCGTCAAGAAGGGCGTGGACCCGCTGGCCATGGAGCACCGCACGTGGGAACTGCTGGACGCACGCCGTGCCGAGTACCCGGCCGAGCACAACGTGGGCCACCTCTACGTGGCCAAGCCCGCGCTGGCGGGCTTCTACCGCGAACTGGACCCCACCAACACCTTCAACCCCGGCATAGGCCACACCTCGCGCAAGCTGGGCTGGGAGGAATGCTGCGACCGGCCGGGGGGATGGCCCAAGGGGTATTCGGAGGCCTCCTGAAGCCAGGTGCAGGCGGGCCAGGGAGCGGCCCGCCGTATCCGACTCACAGATTGATGAACACCGACTTGGTCTCCAGATAGGCATCCAGCGCCGTGCGGCCCATGTCGCGGCCCATGCCGGACTGCTTGTAGCCGCCGAAGGGCATGCCCGGGTCCAGCGTGCTGTGGCAGTTGACCCAGACCGTGCCGGACTGGATCTTGGGGATCAGCCGGTGGACCTTGGACAGGTTGTTGGACCAGATGCTGGCGCCCAGGCCGTAGGGCGTGTCGTTGGCCCAGGCGGCGACTTCGTCGAGGTCGTCATAGGGCATGGCCACGAGCACGGGGCCGAAGATTTCCTCGCGGGCCACGCGGTGGTCGTGCTGCACGCCGGTCATCACTGTGGGCTGCACGAAGTAGCCGCACTGGCCTGCGCGGGCGCCGCCCGTCACCACCTCGGCGCCCTGGCTGCGGCCTATGTCGATGTAGCTGCAGACACGCTCCATCTGCTCCTGCGAGACCAGCGGGCCCATCTGCGCGCTGGGGTCCAGGCCATGGCCCAGGGTGAGCTGGGCGGCCTGGTCGGCCACGTCGGCCACCACGCGGTCGAACATGCTCTTGTGCACGTACAGGCGCGAGCCCGCGCAGCAGACCTGGCCATGGTTGAAGAAGATGGCATTGGCCGCACCCGCCGCAGCCGTGGCCGGGTCGCAGTCGTCCAGCACGATGACGGGGGACTTGCCGCCCAGCTCCAGCGTGATGCGCGTCATGTTGTCCATGCAGGCATGGCCGATGAGCTTGCCCACCTCGGTCGAGCCCGTGAAGCTGACCTTGTTGACCAGCGGGTGCGAGACCAGGGGCGCACCCGTGCCGGGGCCGTCGCCCGTGACCACGTTGAACACGCCGGGCGGAAAGCCCGCTTCCTGGATCAGCTCGGCCAGCATCAGCGCGGTCAGCGGCGTCTGCTCGGCGGGCTTGAGCACCAGGGTGCAGCCGGCAGCCAGCGCGGGCGCCAGCTTCCAGGTGGCCATGAGCAGGGGGAAGTTCCAGGGCACGACGGCGGCGACCACGCCCACGGGCTCGCGCCGGGTGTAGGTGAACATCTGGGCCTCGGGCGCGAAAGGCACGGAGTGCTCGTGCGTCATGCCTTCGATCTTGGTGGCCCAGCCGGCCATGTAGCGGATGGAGTCGATGGCCATGGCGATGTCCACGGCGCGCGCAATGGCGGCGGACTTGCCGTTGTCCAGCGATTCGACCTCGGCCAGGGCCTGGGCATGGGTCTCCATGAGGTCGGCCAGGCGCAGCATCAGGCGCTCGCGCTCCACGGGGCGCATGCGGCCCCAGGGGCCCAGGTGCAGCGCGCGGTGCGCGGCGCGCACGGCCAGGTCCACGTCGGCCGGGCCGGCGCTGGCGACTTCGGCGATCACGGCCTCGGTGGCCGGGTTGACGGTGGACAGGCGCTGGCCGGTCTGGGCCGCCACCCATTGGCCGTCGATGAAGAGGTCATGCGTGCCCCGGTTGAGGAAGGCGCTGGCGCGTTCGGTGATCTGGTGCTGGATGTCGCTGAGGTTCATGGTGTGCTCCTTGGTGGTGGACAGGGGACAGGGGTGTGGATTCAGAAAACCTGCAGCAGGCGCAGGTTGATGCGGGCGTTCTCCTTGAAGCCCTGGCGCACATGCAGGTCGCGGCCCACGGTGGCCAGCAACTGCGTCTTGGGTGCGACAAAGACCGCGCCGCCGAAAGAGACCTTGGTGGTGGACTGGCGGTCGCCTTGCGACACGCCGTTGACCTGGGTCTCGCCGCCCGTCAGGTGCGACAGGCCCAGGCGCAGGTCCGATGTGTCCGACAGGTGGTAGCGCAGCAGGCCCTGGAACTGGAACTGCGCCTTTTGCTTGAGCGTGGCGCTGTGGGCGCCGAAGTCGTCGTTCTTGCCGAAGACGGTGACATCGGCCGCCAGGTCCATGGTCACGCTCTTGCCCAGCGGCTTGATCCAGCCGGCCTGCAGGGCGGCCTTCCAGCGGTTCTCGCCCAGGCTCAGCGGATCGTTGCGGCTGTACTGGCCCGTGGGCAGCCAGACAAAGGGGGTGATGCCGAAGTGCTCCTTGTCGCCGGGCTTCGTCAGCCACAGGGTGGCGGCCAGCATCAGGTCGCCCACGCCGGTATTGCTGCCCATGGCCGCGATATCGCGCGAGGCCGACAGGCGCCCGAAGGGCAGCAGGAACTGCGGGTCGATCACATAGTCGCCCAGCTTCATGAAGTGCACGCCGCGCGCTATGCCGATGTCCGAGGTCAGCTTCGGCCGTATGGGCGCCTGGTCGCCATTGGCATAGAGGCTGTCGCGCGTGGCGTGCTGGTAATAGACCATGTCCAGCGTGGTGCCCGGAGGCAGGGCGGTGTAGTCGCCCGCGTCGATATCGACGGCGTGGGCGTTGAAGCTGGCGCATGCGGCCATGGCCGCCAGGGCCAGGGATGCGCGGGTAAAGGGCTTGGATGGCATGGCGAAGAGTCCGGTCCGGTGTTTTCAGGCAAAGCCCTGCCCAGGCCTGCTGCAGGACAGCAGGGCCGGGGAGGGGAATGGGAGGTTGGGGGAGGGGAGGAGGGCGGCTCGCGCTGGCTACTTGGGCCGCACCGCGTCGGCCGTGCCCTGGATGAAGGCCTTGATCTTTTCCACGTCTTCCATGCTCAGCTTGCCCGTGAAGTCCGGCATGCCGCGCGACATGGCCGGGCCCTTGAAGATGAACTTGTCCAGGTGCTCGATGTAGGCCGGGTCCAGGTAGCCCAGGTTGGGCAGGTTGCCGCCGCGGTCCACGCCGGGCACGCCGTGGCAGAAGGCGCAGTTGCTGACATACAGGGCCGTGCCTTCGGCCACCAGGCTCTTGTCGTAGGGCACGCCCTGCAGCAGCTTGCCCTGCTGGTAGGCGACGAAGGCAGGCGCCTCGGCCTTGCCGTCCAGCGCGAAGGTGTAGACCGTGCCCGGGCCCTTGCGCTCGGTGTGGCGCGCGGCCAGGCCGTAGACGCCGCCCCAGCCCACGGCGATGGAGACGTACTGCCGGCCATCGACCTCATAGGTGATGGGTGCGGCCACCACGCCCGTGCCTGTGGGCTTTTCCCAGAGCTTCTTGCCGTTGCGCGCGTCATAGGCCACGAAGCGGCCGTCGGCCGTGCCCTGGAACACCAGGTTGCCCGCCGTGGCCAGCGTGCCGCCGTTCCAGGGCGAGGCATGCTCCACGCGCCAGCGCTCCTTCTGTGCCACCGGGTCCCAGGCGATCAGGCGGCCGAAGGGCGTGCTCTTGGGCGGCTCCATGTTGACCAGCGTGGCCGTGTTCCAGCCGATGTTGCTGTGCGGCTCGGGCAGGGAGCCGCCGTTGAACTTCCAGTTCTTGTTGTCCTGCAGGGTCAGCGGCACATGCTGGGCCGGCAGGTAGGCCAGGCCCGTGTCGGGGCTGTAGGACATGGAGTGCCAGTTGTGCGCGCCAAAGGGGCTGGGGATCACGTCGCGCGCGCGGTCGCCGCTGCGCGCAATCGGCGTCTCGATGGGCCGGCCCTTGGCGTCGTAGCCGCTGGCCCAGTTCACATCGACGAAGTTCTTGGCCGAGATGAACTGGCCGTTGGTGCGGTCGATCACGAAGAAGAAGCCGTTCTTGGGCGCATGCAGGATGACCTTGCGCGGCTTGCCGCCCACCTTGATGTCGGCCAGCACCATGGGCTGGGTGGAGGTGAAGTCCCAGCTGTCGCCCGGCGTTTCCTGGTAGTGCCAGACGTACTCGCCCGTATCGGGGTTCAGCGCCACGATGCTGGCCAGGTACAGGTTGTCGCCACCGGCCGGGCTGCGCTTGGCTTGCGCCCAGGGCGAGCCGTTGCCCGTGCCGATGTACATGAGGTTGAGCTCGGGGTCATAGGCCATGGTGTCCCAGGCCGTGCCGCCGCCACCGGCCTCCCACCACTTGCCGGCCGGGTCCCAGGTCTTGGCGGCGCGGGCCATGGCCTCGTTCTCGAACGGCTTGGACGGATCGCCTGGCACGGTGAACCAGCGCCACTGCTGGGCACCGGTCTCGGCGTCATAGGCCGTGACATAGCCGCGCACGCCGTACTCGGCGCCGCCGTTGCCGATCAGCACCTTGCCCTTGATGACGCGTGGCGCGCCCGTGATGGTGTACGAGTAGGCGCGGTCGATGATGGTGTCCTGCTCCCAGACCTTCTGGCCCGTGGCCGCGTCCAGCGCCACCAGGCGGCCATCGAAGGCGCCCACATACACCTTGCCCTTGTAGACCGCCACGCCCCGGTTGACCACGTCGCAGCAGCCCTTGAAGCCGTTGGCACGGTCCACGCCAGGGTCGTAGCTCCACAGGCGCTTGCCGGTGCGCACGTCCACCGCATGCACCACGCTCCAGCTGGCCGTGACGTACATGATTCCATCGACCACCACGGGCGTGGACTCCACGCCGCGCGTGGATTCCAAGTCATACGACCAGACCAGGCCCAGCCGCTTCACATTGGCCGTGTCCAGCTGCCTGAGTTTGGAAAAGCGCGTCTCGCTGTAGTCCATGCCGTAGCTGGGCCAGTCCTTGGAACTGCGCGCGTTGTCGCGGATGCTCTGCGAGTCGATGCGCGAGGTGACGGCGCGTATGTGCTCGGGCGAGCCTTTGCTTGGCAGGCCTGCCTGCGCCAGAGCGGCGCCCGGCAGGGCCAGCACCAGGCCGGCGGCCAGCAGCGTGGAGGAAAGCACGTGGGTCTTCATGTTGTCTCGTCTCCTGTGTGGTTTGTTTTTGCGTGCATGGCGCTGGGGGCAAGGGCACCATGTGGGAGACGATAAAAAAAGCGACCTCGGGTCACAACATTCGGATTTACCCGGGGGCGGATCTGTACCGCCGTGGAACAGCTCAGAACGTCCGGCTGACCGTGACCCCGGCCGACAGCCCGCGTCCCGCACCCGGTTCGAAGAACCGCTGGTTGCCCTCGTTGACGATGACCGACCCTGCAAAGCGCCGGTCGAACAGGTTGTCCAGCCGCACAAAGGTCTGGGCGCTCCACTGCTGCCATTGCCGCGACCAGCGCAGGCTGGAGCCCCAGACGGTGTAGCCGGCCGCGCGGTCGGTGTTGCGGTCGTTCACGGCCACGGGGCCGCTGTGCAGCATGTCCACGGTCCAGGTCCATTGCGGCGACAGCTGCCAGGCCAGCTCGCTCCACAGGCGGCGCGGCGCGGTGCCGGCCAGGCGCGCGCCGGCATCCACCGGGGCGGTGGGCGTGGTGCAGGGCGTGGCCTCGCAGGTCAGGAAGCTGTCGCGGTAGCGGGCTTGCAGCAAGGTCAGGGCGGTGCTGGCCGTGAGCCGTCCCCATTGGGCGTTGCCCGAGAATTCCAGCCCCCGGCGCAGCGTGCGGCCTGCGTTCTGGTAGGTGGCGCGCCCGCCCGTGTTGGACAGCACGGTGAGTTCGCGCTGGGTATGGGTCTCGAACAGCGTGAGGTTCCAGCCCGCGTTGCCGTGGCGCCCGCGCAGGCCGACCTCGACGGTGTTGTGGGCGCTGGCGGCCAGGCCGGTGTTCAGGCCGCTGTTCATGCCATTTTGGCCGCCGGGCCGGTAGGCCACTTCGTTGAGCGTGGGCGTTTCCATGCCCCTGCCCACCGATGCGTGCGCCACCAGGTCCGGCAGCAGGTTCACGCGCAGGCCCAGCGAGGGCAGCCAGCCGCGCCAGGCCATGCTGCCGCTGTCGTCGCCATTGCCGGCTGCGATGTAGTGGTCCTCGGAGCGGTAGCGCACGCGCGCCTGGCGCAGGCCGGCGCTCAGGGCCAGGCTCTGCGTGCTCCACTCGGCCTGCAGGTAGGGGTCGGCGGAGCGCGCCTGGTTGCGTTCGTCGCGGCGCAGCCGGCCCTGCACGCCGAGCTGGCTGCCGATGAAGTTCTCGTAGCCGCGCCGGGTCTCGCCCTGCCAGTCGTAGGCCAGGCCCGCCGACCAGTCCAACCGGCCGCCGGCCACGTCCTCATGGGTGCTGCGCCAGCGCAGGTTCATGCCTGCGTAGTCGCGGTCCAGGTCGATCACGCCGCCTGAATGCGAGGGCGGCGCCTGCGTCGCCACGGGAATGGACTGGTACTGCAGCACGGAGCGCGTACCCGCATAGGCCATGAGTTCCAGGCGCTGGCCCGCGCCGAACTGGTGCTGCCAGGCGGCGCCCAGTTGGCGCTGGCGCACGCTTTTGCGCGTGTTGAAACGCAGCGCGCTGGCCGTGGTCTGGCCGGGGTCGGCCTCGAACTCGGCGCGTGTCAGGCCCAGCGGGTCCTGGGCGCTGGCGCGCTGCTCCTGGTACTGCAGCAGCCACTGGTCGTCGCCCTGTTTGCGTGACAGCTTCATGTGGGCCGTGCTGCGGTCGGCGGCCGACTGGGGGCGCATGCCGTCGGTGGCGAAGCGCTCGATGTGGATGGCATAGCGCCATGGGGCGGAGCCGCCATCCGCCTGGTCCGGCTTTCCGCCACCGATCGTGCCGCGCAGCTGGGTGGACAGGCGCCACAGCCCGTCCGGCCCCACGGCCATGCCGCTGCGCCACAGGCCCGGTTCCTCGCCGTCTTCGGTGTACAGCAGCAGTGCGCCGCCTGCGCTGTTGCCGTAGAGCACGGCGGCCGGGCCGCGCACCACGTCCAGGCGCGCGGCGTTGCCCAGCGTGAAGTTGGCGGCCTGGCCCTGGCCGTCGGGCGCGCCTGCCGGAATGCCGTCCACGTACAGGCGCAGCCCGCGCACGCCAAAGGTGGAGCGCGCACCGAAGCCGCGCACCGAGATCTGCAGGTCCTGGGCGAAGTTCTGGCGGTTCAGCACCACCAGGCCCGGCACGCGCGCCAGGCTCTCGGACAGGTTGATCTGCATCTGCCCGTCTCGCAGCACGGCGCCTTCCACGCTGTCGATGGCGGCGGTGGCGCGCCACAGATCGGGGCCGGCACCGGGCTGGCTGGCCGTGATGACCACGGGGGCGAGCAGGGCCTCGCTGGAGTCCTGCGCAGCGTCCGCCGCGCGGGCGGGCAGGGCGTGCAGCGTACAGGCCAGTGCGGCGCCCAGGGTGGACAGGGCGGGCCGGGTGTGTCTTGTGCTGTGTGGGGAGCGTGTCATTGCGGGCGGGCCTGTGGCGATGCCCGAGGTTACCGAGCCCGGGAAGCTGTTCCAACACGGGTGATTTCCCTAGTGCTGTCCTGTGCCGTAGCGGAACAACAATCGCGGCAGTTTTGATGTCCGTCATGCAACAGCCGCCTCCCGCCCCACTGCCCTCCAACCCCTTCTATGCCACGCGCCAGGACCGGGTGGCGCTGGCGCGCGAGCGCTATTTCGAGCGTGGCGAGCGCCCCTCGGGCCTGGTGTCCGAGCCCGTGCTGCAGTCCTGGACGCGCTGCCTGGGCGCCAGCCGCAGCCCCGACGAGAAGATCAGCTTCGACCCGGTCAGCAAGATCCGCACGGCCACCTTGCTGACCCACAACCGCGCGCTGATCGAGGCGGCGCGCGACCCCATCGCCGAACTCGAGACCGTGATCGCGGGCAGCCAGGCGCGCGCCATGCTCACCTGCAGCGAGGGCGTGGTGCTGATCGCCTCGCGCCCCACGCCGGGCGACGGCCCGCTGCTGCTGACGGCTGCGCGCGTGGGCGTGAACATTGCCGAGGATGCCGTGGGCACGGGCGCACCCGGCGTGGCCGTGCGCACGGGCGAGGTCTGCCATGTGCGTGGCGGCGAGCATTTCTTTCGCTGCCTGGCCTCGCTGCACTGCGCGGCCGCGCCCGTGCGCGACGCCAGCGGGCGCACCGTGGCCATGCTGGACCTGAGCAGCGAGGCGGGCCCCTTTCGCTTTGATGCGGGCGCCATGGCCCATATGTACGCCACCTGCATCGAGAACCGGCTGCTGGTGGGCGCTGCCCGCATGCACCTGCTGCTGCGCTTCCAGTCCAGCCGCAGCATGTTCGGCACGCCGCTGGAAGGGCTGGCCGCCGTGGATGGCGGCGGCATGGTGCGCTGGTTCAACGGCGTGGGTGCCCAGTTGTTCGACAGCCCGCGCCGGCCCGCCGAGGGGCTGGCGGCAGAGGAAGTCTTCGGCCTGGGCCTGAACCAGTTGCTGGAGCTGGCCCACCACGGCCAGGCGCGCCCGCAGATGCTGCCCACGGGGCTGACGCTGTGGATGCAGGTGCAGCTGGATGAGGCATCTTCCCAGGTCGAGGAGGTGCTGCCGGCCATCGAGGCCCTGCCACCGCCCGCCGAGGCGCCGTCCGAGGCACCGTCTTCCCTGGGCGAGGCCAGCCGCGAGCTGATCGAGCAGGCCCTGGCCCGCTGCCAGGGCAATATCTCGCAGGCCGCCCGCATGCTGGGCGTCTCGCGCGGGCTGCTGTACCGGCGCCTGCGCGAATGGGGCAGGGCCTAGGCCGTCTGGCCTATGCCGGCACGGCGGCCAGCGCGCTGCGCATCCATTCGATGAAGACCCCCGCCTGGGCCGGCAGCGTGCGCCCTGCGGCGGGCACGGCGCGCAGGCCGCCCTCGAAGGGCACGAAGCCATGGGGCGCCACCAGCAGCCCCTCCTTGAGCTCGCGTGCGATCAGCCGCTGCTCCACCAGGGCAACGCCCAGGCCCGACAGTGCCGCCTCTATGCACAGGTGGGTGTGCGGGAACGCCAGCGTCTCGCCCAGGGCCACGGGCTGGCCCGTGAGTGCTTCCCACTGGTTCCAGGCGCTGGCCGTGTACTCATGTGCAATGCGCGCGCGATTGGCGGGCCGGCGCCGGGCATAGGCCGGCGTGCAGACGGCGCCGAAGTGCACGGGCGCCAGTTCGATGGCGCGGCGGCGGTCGGCCTCGGCATAGGTGGACAGGTCCCAGGCAATGAGCAGGTCGGCGCCCTCGTGGCGCATCTCGCGCGCCGAGGTCATGGACAGGCGGATGCGGATATGCGGGTGGCTGCGGTAGAACACCGCCAGCTGCGGCACCAGCCAGCGCATGGCAAAGGTGGCGCTGCAGGCCACATGCAGCCCCGGCGCCTGGGCGTCGCGCGCCAGCTGGGCATAGGCGGCCTCCAGCTGGTCGAAGGCCGTGCGCACCGAGGCATGGAAGGCGGCGCCGGCCTCGGTCAGGCGCAGGCCCGTGCCTTCTTTCTTGAACAGCGCCGCGCCCGCATGCTCCTGCAGCAGGCGCAGGTGGCGGCTGATGGCACCGTGGCTGCGGCACAGTTCCTCGGCCGCGCGGGTCACCGAGCCGGTGCGGGCAATGGCCTCGAAGGCGCGCAGGGCGGCCAGCGGTGGCAGTTGTCTCATGGCAATCAATTCGTCAGAAAAGCTGACGCATGGGCAGAAAAACTGCATTGTCCCGCATCGCCGTGATTTCTAGCATGGACGCCTGTTCATTGGAGTTGTGCAGGCTTGCCAGCTCTTTGAATAGTTCAATTTCTTGACGAAAAGGAGTTTCCATGCAGATCACCGATATCGCGGCCCATGAGGCGCTGGACAGCCGGGGCCACCCCACCGTGGAGGTCGAGGTCGAACTGGAGGACGGCGCGCGCGGCCTGGCCCTGGTGCCCTCGGGCGCCTCCACGGGGCGGCATGAGGCGCTGGAGCGGCGTGACGGCGATGCCTCGCGCCATCTGGGCAAGGGCGTGCTGGGGGCGGTGCAGGCCGTCAACACCGAGCTGCGCGATCTGCTGCGCGGCATGCGGGCCGACGCCCAGGGCTGCATCGACACGGCCATGATGGCGCTGGACGGCACGCCCGGCAAAAGCCGGCTGGGCGCCAACGCGCTGCTGGGCGTGTCGCTGGCCGTGGCCCGCGCGGCGGCGGCCAGCCAGCGCATGCCGCTGTGGCGGCACATGGGCGGCGCCCAGGCGCGCGTGCTGCCCGTGCCCATGATCAATGTCATCAACGGCGGCGCCCATGCCGACAATCCGCTGGACTTCCAGGAGTTCATGCTGCTGCCGGTGGGGGCGGACAGCTTCGGAGAGGCGCTGCGCATGGGCGCCGAGGTCTTTCACACGCTGCGCCATGCGCTCAAGGCCGCAGGCCACAGCGTCAACGTGGGCGACGAGGGCGGATTTGCGCCCGCCCTGCGCAGCGCGCCCGAGGCGCTGGACCACCTGATGGCCGCCATCGAGCGCGCCGGCCTGCGCCCCGGCAGGGACATCGCCCTGGCGCTGGACCCGGCCGCCAGCGAATTCCATGGCGAGGACGGCTACCGCTACGCGGGCGAGGGCCTGGTGCGCAGCCGCCAGCAGCAGGTGGACTACCTGGCGCAACTGGTGGAGCACTACCCCATCGTCTCCATCGAGGACGGCATGGCCGAGGACGATATCGAGGGCTGGCAGGCCCTGGGTCGGCGCCTGGGCGGACGCTGCCAGCTGGTGGGTGACGATGTGTTCTGCACGAACCCCGGCCTGTTCGAGGGCGGCATTGCCCGGGGTGTGGGCAACGCCATCCTGGTCAAGATCAACCAGATCGGCACGCTGACCGAGACCTGGGACGTGCTGCGCCTGGCGCATGGCGCGGGCTACGGCGTGGTGATGTCGCACCGCTCGGGCGAGACCGAGGACACCAGCATTGCCGACCTGGCCGTGGCGGCCCAGTGCGCCATGATCAAGACCGGCTCGCTGTCGCGCGCCGACCGCACGGCCAAGTACAACCGGCTGCTGCGCATCGAGCGCGAACTGGGCCCGGCCGCCGTCTATGCGGGGCGCCGTGCGCTCAAGGGCCGGGCGGGTCAGGAAGCCGTGTCGGCCGCTGCGGGTGTTGCGGGCGCCCTGTAGACCAGCACCTTGAGGCTGCGCTCGGCGTCGATGTCGGCGAAGGTGGCCGGGTTGGCCAGGCGCTCGACGAACTCCAGCTCGGGCGCCACTTCCTGCATCTGCGATGTCAGGAACTGCGTGCCCATCTCCGGCGCGTTCAGGCACAGCAGCACATGGCCGCCGGGGCGCAGCAGGTCGGGCAGGCGGCGCATCAGGCGGGCATAGTCCTTGGTGGCGACGAAGCTGCCCTTCTGGTAGCTGGGCGGGTCCACCACGATCAGGTGGTAGGGCCCGCCGCGCGTGATCTTGCCCCAGCTGCTGAAGATGTCGTGGGCCAGGAAGCTGGCGCCCGACAGATCGTTGAGCCGGTGGTTCTGCTGGCCCGTGGCCAGCGCGCCCTGGGCCATGTCCATGTTCATCACATGGCGCGCCCCGGCTTGCAGGGCCACCACCGAAAAGGCGCAGGTATAGGCGAAGAGGTTGAGCACCTTGATGCCGTGGCGGTGCTCGGGATGGTTGGCGACATGCGCGTGCACCCAGCGCCGGCCTTCGGCCATGTCCAGGAACAGGCCGTGGTTCTGGCCGCGCAGCACCTGCACGCGGTAGCGCGTGCCGGCCTCGGTGACGATGTGGGGGTCAGGCACCTCGCCGGCCATGAGCCGCGTTTCGGCGGGCGCGGCGGGCTGGCGCAGCTGGTAGACCCAGTTCAGGGGCTGGTCTGGTGCCAGTTCGCTCCAGCGCAGTGACAGCGCTGTGCCGATGGCGGCCAGGGCGTCATCGTCCAGCGGCTGGAAGCTGGTGAGCACCAGCACGGGCGGGAAGGCGTCGAGCACCAGATGCTCGCAGCCCGGGTACAGGCCGCCACGGCCGTGGAAGATGCGTTGGGCGTCGGAGGGCAGGGCCATCCGGGCGATGGCGTCGAGCAGGGCTTGCATGGGAGAGGCTGGATCTGGCAGGGGCGCCGGGTGTGCCGGGTGGAACCGTATGGGACCGTATGGTTCCAGGCAGGGGGCGACGAAAAGGTCTGCCAGTGTATGCAGTTTGGGGCCTTGCCCAGGCAAACCCGGGCAAACCTGGTTTCAGGCCCCATTCAGCGGTGCTGTGGGCAGGCTCAATGCCGCCAGCCGCGCCGCACCTCGAAGAAACTGCATTCGCCGTCGCCCAGGCCCTGCATGCCGGCCTCGGTGGCGGCGCGCGCAGCCTTCATCCAGCGGGCGAAGGCGAGCTTGGCGTCGTCGCTGATTTCTTCAGGGGGCGTGTCTTCCAGGCCCTCTACCAGGTACAGGGTTTCACTGACCTGCTCGGCGCTGCCGAGCTGGCGTTCGAGCACGCGGGCATAGCGTGCCTCGGCCTTGTTGCGTTCCTGCTCGGGCAGGTTGGGGTAGTCACACAAGGTGACGGTGAAGGCGGCTTCTTGCATGTCCATGGTTCACGAGATGAGGATGATGACTGGCGAAATATACAGTATTAACTGGCTGCACATCCAGTATTTTTCCGGTGTTTTTTTACAGTGTTATCCCGGTGGGGTCGCTGCCGGGCAGCGGCTGCAGTCATGCGGCCACAATCGCCTGCAAGGAGAAAACCATCGCCATGACGAATGAATCGACCACGGGCAGCCCGGCCTGGGACCCCGAAGCCACGGGCCATGCGCTGTTTGCCACGCGCGTGGGGCCCTGCGGCGTGGCCTGGGGCGCCTGCGGCCTGGTGGCCTTTCAGTTGCCTGAGGTGGACGGCCCGGCCGCCACGCGCACGCGCATGCTGCGCGGCGTGCAATTGCGCAGACCGGGCAGCTACGCCGCAGCGGCGCGGGCCGAGGACCTGCCGGCCAGCGTGGCACAGGCCATCGCCGGCGTGCAGGTGCTCATGGCGGGCCATGGCGAATGGACCTTGGAGCCTTCCGCGCCCAGCGCACAGCAGTTGCGTGACGGCCCGGTGCTGCCCGATCTAAGGGCACGGCGCATGCTGCCCGCAGGCGAGGCACTGCCGGATCTGGCCGGGCTGGCGCTGGACTGGCACGGTGTGTCGGACTTTCACCGCCGCGTCTATGACCTGACGCGCGCCATTGCGCCCGGCCATACGCGCACCTATGGCGAGATCGCGCGCGAGTTGGGCGAGGTGGGCCTGTCGCGCGCCGTGGGACAGGCGCTGGGCCTCAACCCTTTTGCGCCCGTGATTCCCTGCCACCGCGTGCTGGCTGCCGGCGCCCAGCCGGGCGGTTTCTCGGGCGGCGGCGGCGCGCTGACCAAGCTGCGCATGCTGGAGATCGAGGGCGCGGCCTGGGGCGGCACGCGCTCGCTGTTCGGGGATTGACGGGCCGGACACGCATGTGACATGCGGCACAGCGGGGCGGCTTGCACAATCGCCGCTGCAGGCTGTTCCGCTTGGGGATGGCCGCCCTCCATTCCAACCATGACCGGAACACAAGACCCGGCGCAGGAGACAGACGAATGACTCGCAATGTGCAGCAACTTTTCGACCTCACCGGCAAGACGGCCCTGGTGACCGGCGGCTCGCGCGGCCTGGGCCTGCAGATGGCCCATGCGCTGGGCGAGGCGGGCGCCAGGATCATGCTGAGTTCGCGCAAGGCCGCCGACCTGGAGGAAGCCGCTGCCGAGCTGCAGGCCGCAGGCATTGACGCCCGCTGGATCGCCGCCGACTGCGCCAACGAGGCCGACATCGAGCGCCTGGCCGCCGAGACCCTGGAGCGCCTGGGCCAGGTGGACATCCTCATCAACAACGCAGGCGCCAGCTGGGGCGCGCCGGCCGAGGAGCACCCGGTGGCCGCCTGGGACAAGGTGATGAACCTCAACGTGCGCGGCTACTTCCTGCTGAGCCAGCAGATCGCGCGGCGCAGCATGATCCCGCGCAAGACCGGGCGCATCATCAACCTGGCCTCCATCGCAGGGCTGGGCGGCAACCCGCTGGGCATGAAGACCATTGCCTACAACACCTCCAAGGGCGCGGTCATCAACTTCACGCGCGCGCTGGCCGGCGAGTGGGGCGTGCACGGCATCAACGTCAACGCCATCTGCCCGGGCTTCTTCAAGACCAAGATGGCCAGCGTGCTGATCGAGACTCTGGGCGAGGATGAAATGAAATCCCACGCCCCGCTGCGCCGCCTGGGCGACGACGAGGACCTCAAGGGCTTGACCCTGCTGTACGCCAGCGACGCGGGCAAGCACATCACGGGCCAGTGGGTGGCCGTGGACGGTGGCGTCAGCGCCCTGGTGGGCGGTTGAGCCGCAGCGGCGCTGCTGCCGAGGTGACAGTTTTTCCCGCAGATCGGGCCGCCGCGCGCCATGGTGCCTTCGGGCGCCCTTATGCTCGCCTGCATTGCGATCTGAACTGGAGAATTTCGTGCTGGATTTTGGCCACCCCATCCCCTTCGTCGACCACCTGGGTTTCACCCTGCACCGCATGGAGGACGGGGAGTCCGAACTGCGCTTCGAGGCGCGTCCCGAGCACCTGAACACCTTTGACGTGACCCACGGCGGCGCCACCATGACCCTGCTGGACGTGACCATGGCCGTTGCCGCGCGCAGCCTGCAGCGCGACATGGGCTGCGTGACCATCGAGATGAAGACCAGTTTCATGCAGCCGGCGCGCGGCCCCCTGGTGGCCAAGGGCGTGGTGCTGCACCGCACGCGTTCCATGGCCTACACCGAGGCGCGCGTGTTCGATGCCTCGGGCCGGCTGTGCAGCCATGCGACCGGAACGTTCAAGTACATGCCGCGCGTGGCCAAGCCGGCCGCCGCCGAGACAACCCTCGCCACGGACTGATCCGCACGGCGAATCTGCCAGATACCCAATGCCACACGCCAGCCCCGGCAGCACCGGGAACTGGTTCCATTGTTTGTGATGCCACCGGAGGTTTTCCCATGCCCGTGAACCAGCAGATCCTGCTCGACAACCGCCCCGAGGGCGAAGCCGTGGAAAGCAATTTCCGCCTCGCCAAGACCGAGACCCCGGCGCTGGCCGAAGGCCAGGTCCTGGTGCGCCACCACTACCTGAGCCTGGACCCCTACATGCGCGGCCGCATGAATGACAGCAAGAGCTACGCCCAGCCGCAGCCGCTGGGCGAGGTCATGATCGGCGGCACCGTGGGCGAGGTGGTGGAAAGCCGTCATCCCAAATTTGCGGTGGGCGACAAGGTCGTGGGCATGGGTGGCTGGCAGGAGTACAGCGTGGTCGATGGCGATGCGCCCGGCATGCTGCGCAAGGTGGACACCACCCATGTGCCGCTGTCGCACTACCTGGGCGCCGTGGGCATGCCCGGCGTGACGGCCTGGTACGGCCTGGTGAAGATCATCGCCCCCAAGGCCGGCGAGACCGTGGTGGTCAGCGCCGCCACGGGCGCCGTGGGCAGCGCCTTCGCGGCGCTGGCCAAGGCACGCGGCTGCCGCGTGGTGGGCATTGCGGGCGGACCCGAGAAGTGCCGCTACGCCACCGAGGAGCTGGGCTTCGACGCCTGCATCGACTACCGCGAGCACCCCGACACCAAGACCATGGCCAAGGCGCTCAAGGACGCCTGCCCGCAGGGCATCGACGGCTACTTCGAGAACGTGGGCGGCTACATCCTCGACGCCGTGCTGCTGCGCACCAATGCCTTTGCGCGCATCGCGCTGTGCGGAATGATCGCCGGCTACGACGGCACGCCGCTGCCCATGACCAATCCCGCTCTCATCCTGATCAACCGCATCCGCATCGAAGGCTTCATCGTCAGCGAGCACATGGAAGTCTGGCCCGAGGCGCTGCAGGAACTGGGCCGCCTGGTGGGCACCGGCAAGCTGCGCCCGCGCGAGAGCATTGCCGAAGGCATTGCTTCCGCACCTTCCGCTTTCCTGGGTCTGCTCAAGGGCAAGAACTTCGGAAAGCAACTCGTCAAATTGATCTGAACCACCACAAAAACCAGGAGACAAGGGAATGATCAAGAACTTCAAGGGCAAGACGGCGGTGCTGACGGGCGCGGGCTCGGGTTTCGGCCTGGAGTGCGCGCGCATCGGCGCGAAGCTGGGCATGAACCTGGTGCTGGTCGATGTGCAGCAGGAGGCGCTGGACAGGGCCGCCGCCGAGTTCGAAGGGCAGGGCGTGCGCGTGCTGGCGCGCCGCGTGGATGTGTCCGACGCAGCCCAGATGCAGGCCCTGGCCGATGAGGTGCGCCAGCAGTTCGGCGCGCCGCACTTCGTGTTCAACAACGCAGGCGTGGGCGCGGGCGGGCTGGTCTGGGAGAACACGCTGGAAGATTGGCAGTGGGTGCTGGGCGTCAACCTCTGGGGCGTGATCCATGGCGTGCGGCTGTTCACGCCCATGATGCTGGAGGCCGCCAAGGCCGACCCGTCCTTCGAGGGCCACATCGTCAACACGGCCAGCATGGCCGGCCTGCTGGCGCCGCCCAACATGGGCATCTACAACGTCAGCAAGCACGCGGTGGTGAGCCTGACCGAGACGCTGTACCAGGACCTGGCCCTGGTCTCCGACCAGATCAGCGCCAGCGTGCTGTGCCCCTTCTTCGTGCCCACGGGCATCAGCCACAGCGAGCGCAACCGGCCCAGCCACCTGGCCGCCCAGCCGCTGACGGCCAGCCAGAAGATCGGCCAGGCCATGAGCGAGAAGGCCGTGGGCTCGGGCAAGGTCACGGCCCCCGATGTGGCGCAGAAGGTCTTCGACGCCATTGCGGCCAACCAGTTCTACATCTACAGCCATCCGCAGGCGCTGGGCTCGGTCCAGACCCGCATGGAGGATGTGGTGCAGGGGCGCAATCCCACCGACCCGTTCGCGCACAAGCCCGAACTGGGCGCCAGCTTGAAGGCCTCGCTGCGCGCGGCCTGAGCGTCAGTCCTCCTCGTCCGGGTCCGGCCTGTGGGGGGCCGGCCTGGCGGGAGCCTCGGCCTTTTCATCGGGCGGCGCGGAGGGCAGGGGCCGCACCAGCCGCACCATGAGCTGGTTGCCGCGCCCCATGTCGGGTCGCGTCTCCAGGCTGTCGAGGTCAATCGCCCAGGCCTGCTGGGCCGACAGCTGCGTACCGGCACTGCCCGAGATGTTGCTGTAGTTGTAGGGATTGACGGGCCGCGCGTTGACCGCTGCCGTGCCCGTCCAGTGCCAGCCGCGCGGCGCGCCCGGAAACAGCTCGGGCGACAGGCCTTGCGGCCGTATATCGCGCGAGATCAGCCGGCGCATCTCGTTGACGCGCGGCAGGCGCCAGCGCACGCCGTCCTGCTTGGCCCGCTCGGCGGCCAGAGCCTGCGCCTGCTTGTGCGTGAACAGCTCAGGCAGGCCCGTGCAGGTCTTGCCATTCCACTGCATGCCTTCCACGCAGCGCGGCCACAGCAGGCGGGCGCGCCGGTCGATCACGTCGCGGCCGTCTTCGGATACTTCCAGCACAGGAGCGGCGCCGGGCCTGGGGCCGCGCTGTGCCTCCTGCTGTGTCTCTCGCTGCGCTGCCTGGGCAGAACCCAGCGTGCAGACACCCAGCAGCAGGGCGGCGAGCAGGGGCCCTGGCAATGCATTCAGGGCCGGTGGAAGGGAAGGCAGGGATGGGCGCATGGTGTGTTGCAGTGGCGATGGCGATGGCAGTTGCAGCGATGAAAAGGTGGGTTGGCCTCTCGGGTGGCAATCTCGTTTCAGAGCGTAACAGGATTGCGGGCTTCTGAATTTGTGCCACGGCAAGCCGCCACCGCCAGGTGCGCGGGGCTGCATGCCCAGGAAATGTGAGCAGCCTCCTGCAGCCCCGCGCGCTTGCCGCCACAATGGCGCGTCTATGTCTGCGTCTATGCCTTCCTCTTCTCCCGCTTCCCCTGATTCCCACACACTGCGCCTGGTGCTGATCCTGGGCCTGCTCTCGGCCATCGGTCCGTTTGCCATCGACATGTACCTGCCCGCGCTGCCCCAGATCGGCAGCAGCCTGGGCGCCCAGGTGGGCGCGGTGCAGGCCAGCCTGACGGCCTTCTTCCTCTCGCTGGGCGTGGGCCAGCTGCTGTACGGGCCGGTCTCGGACATGGTGGGGCGCAAGCCGCCGCTGTACTTCGGCCTGACCGTTTTCGCGCTGGCCAGCGTGGGCTGCGCCATGGCCACCAGCATCGAGACGCTGGTGGTGCTGCGCTTCATCCAGGGCCTGGGCGCGGCCGCCGGCATGGCCGTGCCGCGCGCCGTGGTGCGCGACCTGCACACCGGCCACGCGGCGGCCCGCATGATGTCGCTGCTGATGCTGGTGTTCAGCGTCTCTCCCATCCTGGCGCCGCTGGCCGGCAGCGGCGTGATTGCCGTGAGCAGCTGGCGCGGCGTGTTCTGGGCCGTGGCCGTGGCGGCCGTGATCGGCCTGGTGGCCGTGTTCATGGGCCTGAAGGAAACGCGCGGGGCCGCCGCGCGGCTGGACAGCAGCGTGGCCGGCGCACTGCGCGCCTACGGCGTGCTGCTGCGCGACTGGCATTACCTGGGCCTGGTCTTCATCGGCGGCTGCGCCATGGCGGGCTTTTTCGTCTACCTGGCTGGCTCCCCCTTTGTGCTGATCAATTACTACGGACTGAGCTCCACCCAGTACAGCCTGGCCTTCGGGCTGAACGCCATCGCCTTCATCGGCGCGGCGCAGTTCACGGGCTGGCTGGGCCAGCGCTTCGGCCTGGTGCGCGTGGTCAAGGTGGCGGCCACCGGCTCGGGCCTGGTGATGCTGTCGCTGCTGTCGTACTACCTGCTGGGCGGTGAGCGGCTGGCCGTGCTGATCGGCCTGTACTTCGTGGCCAGCGCGCTGATGGGGCTGGTGATTCCGACGACCTCGGTGCTGGCGCTGGAGGAGCACGGCGCCATTGCCGGCACGGCCTCGGCGCTGCTGGGTACGCTGCAGATGCTGTCGGGCGCCGCGGCCATGCAGATCGTGGGCCTGTTCTCTACGGGCAAGCCCCTGCCCATGGTGGTGGGCATGGCCACGGGCGCGCTGATCGGTGTGGCCCTGGCCTGGATCACGCTGGGTGGTGCGCGTGCCCATCGCGTGGGCGCAAAGGGCCATTCATGAGCCTGGCACCCGCGGCAGAGGCTGCGCCTGTCCACGATGGACTTCCGTCAGGCCCTCGCGGCCAGGCGATGCTGGTCATCATCCTGGGGCTGACGCTGTCGGTGCTGGACAGCACCCTGGTCAATCTGGCACTGCCGGCCATGGCGCGCGAGCTGCAGGCCAGCTCGGCCCATACGCTGTGGGTGGTCAATTCCTACCAGCTTGCCAGCCTGGTACTGCTGCTGCCGCTGGCGGCCCTGGGCGAACGCCTGGGCTACCGACGTGTGTATCTGGTGGGCATGCTGGTGTTTTCCGTGGCTTCGCTGGCGGCCATGCTGGCCACGTCGCTGCCCACGCTGGTGGCGGCGCGTGCGCTGCAGGGCCTGGGCGCTGCGGGTGTGATGAGCGTGAACGCCGCCCTGGTGCGGCTGATCTATCCGCGTGCCCTGCTGGGGCGGGGCATGGCCGTGAATTCGCTGGTGGTGGCCACGGCATCCATGGCCGGGCCCTCGGTGGCGGCGGCGATTCTGTCGGTGGCCAGCTGGCCCTGGCTGTTTGCGGCCAATCTGCCGCTGGGCCTGTTCACGCTGTGGCTGGGGCGCCGCGCGCTGCCTGCCAATGCCGTGGCCGGCCATGCAGGGGCGCGGCTGTCGCCGCTGGATGTGCTGCTCAACATCCTCATGTTCAGCCTGATCTTCCTGGGCGGCGAGCAGCTGGGCGTGCGCGCCGGCGGTGCCGATTCTTCCCTGCCTTCGGGCTGGTGGCTGCTGGGCGCGGGCCTGCTGGTGGGTGCCTGGTATGTGCGCCGCCAGTGGCGCCTGCCCGCGCCGCTGCTGCCGGTGGACCTGCTGCGCATTCCGGTGTTTGCGCTGTCCATGTGCGGATCGGTCAGCGCCTTTTGCGCGCAGATGCTGGCCTACCTGGCGCTGCCGTTCCTGCTGCTGGAGTCGCACGGCATGTCGCCCATCGAGGCCGGGCTGCTGATCACGGCCTGGCCGCTGGCCACGGTGCTGACGGCGCCCATCGCGGGCCGGCTCATCGGCCGCTATGCGGACGGGCTGCTGGGCGGCATCGGCATGGCCATGTTCGCCTGCGGGCTGTGGGCGCTGGCGGCCATGCCCGATGCGCCTTCGACCGTGGACATGGTCTGGCGCATGCTGCTGGCGGGCAGCGGCTTTGCGCTGTACCAGTCGCCCAACAACCACACCATCGTGACCACGGCGCCCCTGGCGCGCAGCGGCGCGGCCGGCGGCATGCTGAGTTCGGCGCGGCTCACGGGGCAGACCCTGGGCGCCGTGGTGCTGGCCACCATCTTCACCTTCGCGGGCGGGCATGGCGGCCATGCCGAAATCGTGGCCCTGGCCGTGGCGGGCTGCTTTGCGGCCATGGCGGGCGTGTTCAGCCTGCTGCGCGTGCGCACGGCACCCGTGCCTAAGCACTGAACAGGCCCGTAAATGGCATTGAACTTGCATGTGTCGGCGCGCTCCGACACATGCATCATCCTGGATGGACTTGCCAGGAGATTTCGGTGGCATGCCATCCGCTTTACAAACAAGAAATATGGGCACTGCACAATCGTGCGATGCCCCCAACGACTTCGCTGCTCCCATGATTTCTGACGTGCCCTTTTCGCCGAGCCCGCGCCTTGCGGCGCCTTCCGATTCCCAGCCCGGCGCAGGGCACGTACAAGCTTCCGCCTCGCCGGCCGGCGGCCGGCGCATCGGCACCGCCGTGCTGTGCGCACTGGCGCTGGCCGCAAGCCTTGCGGCCTGCTCCAAGAAGGATGCCGCACCTGCCGCCACGGCCAAGGCCGCGACCGAGGTGGGCGTGGTCACGCTGCAAAAGCAGAGCCAGCAGCTGGACGCCACGCTGCCGGGCCGTACGCGCGCCTCGCTGACCGCCGAGGTGCGGCCCCAGGTATCGGGCATCGTGCAAAAGCGCTTGTTCACCGAGGGCGCCCTGGTGCGCCAGGGCCAGCAGCTCTACCAGATCGACGCGGCCTCGCTGCGCGCCACCGAGGCCAGCGCCCAGGCTGCGCTGGCCAAGTCCGAGGCCAGCGCCCGCACGCTGGAGGCCACAGCGCGGCGCAATGCCGAGCTGGTCAAGATCGATGCCATCAGCCAGCAGGCCTTCGAGGAAAGCCAGGCCGCCGCAGCCCAGTCGCGCTCTGACGTGGCCGTGGCCAAGGCCAATCTGGAGACCGCGCGCATCAACCTCAAGTACAGCCGCATCGAGGCGCCTATCAGCGGGCGCATCAGCCTGTCCACCGTGACGCCGGGCGCGCTGGTGACGGCCAACCAGACCGAGGCGCTGACCTCCATCGTGCAGCTGGACCCCATGTATGTGGACTTCACCCAGTCCACCAGCGAGCTGCTGCAGCTCAAGCGCGATTGGGATGCCGGGCGCTTCCAGAAGGTGGAGGGCGACAAGGTGGCCGTGCGCATCCGCCTGGACGATGGCACGGACTACAGCCACCAGGGCAAGCTGCAGTTTGCCGGCGTGATCGTCAATGCCACCACGGGCAGCGTGACGCTGCGCGCCGTGGTGCCCAACCCGCAGGGCGTTCTCATGCCCGGCATGTATGTGCAGGCGCTGCTGCCCACGGGCCTGGCGCCCGAGGCGCTGCTGGTGCCCCAGCAGTCGGTGACGCGCGACCTGACCGGCAAGGCCAGCGTGCTGGTGGCCAAGGCCGACGACGTGATTGAGCGCCGGCCCGTGAACATCGACCGCGCCGTGGGCAATATGTGGCTGCTGCAGGACGGCCTGTCGGCCGGCGAACGCGTGGTGGTCGATGGCTTCCAGCGCATCAAGCCCGGCGACAAGGTGCGCGCCGTGGAGGTGGACCTGCGCGCCAAGGCCCAGGCCCGCAAGGGCAAGCCGGCCGACGGGCCGGCAGCACCTGGCGCTGCGGACAAGGCGCCTGCTCCAGCTCCTGCACCGGCAGCGGCTCCTGCTCCCGCCGCCGGCTAAGCCGCAGGAACCCGTCACATGGCTCAGTTCTTCATCAACCGGCCCATCTTCGCGTGGGTCATCGCCATCGTCATCATGCTGGGCGGCGCGCTGTCCATCTTCACGCTGCCGCTGGAGCAATACCCCGACATCGCGCCGCCGCGCGTGACCATCGGCGCGCAGTACACGGGCGCCTCGGCCGAGACGGTCGAGAACTCGGTGACCCAGATCATCGAGCAGCAGCTCAAGGGCATCGACAACATGCTCTACATGAGCTCCACGTCCGACGCCTCGGGCCGTGCGCGCACCACGCTGACCTTTGCGCCGGGCACCAACATCGACGTGGCCCAGGTGCAGGTGCAAAACAAGCTGCAGTCCGCCGTGAACCGCCTGCCCGACGCCGTCAAGAGCCGGGGCGTGTTCGTGAACAAGGGCGGCCAGGACTTCCTGGTCACCTACAGCTTCTTCTCCAAGGACCCGGCCATGACCGCGGTCGATATCGGCGACTACCTGACCAGCAATCTGGTCGATGTGATCGGCCGCCTCGACGGCGTGGGCGATGTCAACGTCTTCGGCACCAACTATGCGATGCGCATCTGGATGGACCCGGCCAAGATGGAGAAGTACGCGCTGATGCCGTCGGACCTGGTCAATGCGCTGAACTCGCAGAACGCCCAGGTCTCGGCCGGCCAACTGGGCGCGCTGCCCGCCGTCTCCGACCAGCAGCTCAACGCCACCATCACGGCGCGCACCAAGCTCAAGACGGTGGAGCAGTTCGAAGATATCGTGCTCAAGTCCTCGCTGGACGGCTCGGTGGTTCTCATGAAGGACGTGGCCCGCGTGGAGCTGGGCGCCGACAACCTGACCATCAAGGCCAAGCTCAACGGACTGCCCGGCGCGGGCATGGGCATCGTGCTGGCCGATGGCGCCAATGCCATGCAGGTGGCCGACACCATCGCCGCCAAGCTGGCCGAGCTCAAGCCGTTCTTCCCCAACGAGATCGACTACTTCGTCAGCTCGGACTCCACGCCCTTCGTGCGCGCCTCCATCAAGGAAGTGGTCAGCGCGCTTGGCGAGGCCATGATCCTCGTGGTCATCGTGATGTTCATCTTCCTGCAGAACTTCCGCGCCACGATGATCCCCGCCATCGCCGTGCCCGTGGTGCTGCTGGGCACCTTCGGCGTGCTGTCGCTGGCCGGGTACTCGATCAATACGCTGACCATGTTCGCCATGGTGCTGGCCATCGGCCTGCTGGTGGACGATGCCATCGTCGTGGTGGAGAACGTCGAGCGCGTGATGCACGAGACGGGCATGTCGCCCAAGCAGGCCACGCGCCAGTCCATGCGCGAGATCACGCCGGCCCTGGTGGGCATCGGCGTGACGCTGTCGGCCGTGTTCGTGCCCATGGCCTTCTTCGGCGGCTCCACGGGCGTGATCTACCGGCAGTTCTCCATCACCATCGTCGCGGCCATGGCGCTGTCGGTGTTCGTGGCGCTGACGCTGACGCCTGCGCTGTGCGCCACGCTGCTCAAGCCGCCCGCAGGGGGCGGGGCAGGGCATGACCGGCCCATCCGCAGCGGCATCCTGGGGGTGAACGACCGGTTCTTTCGCTGGTTCAACCACCATTTCGACGCCACGGCTGCGCGCTACCAGGGCACGGTGGCCTACTCGCTGCGCCGCGCCAAGCGCATGATGCTGATCTTCCTGGCCGTCTGCGGCGTGGTCTGGCTGCTGATGGCGCGCCTGCCCACTTCCTTCCTGCCGGACGAGGACCAGGGCTTCGTCTTCGTCAACATCAACCTGCCTTCGGGCGCGGCCGATACGCGGCTGCAGGGCGTGCTCGACGAGGTGCGCGACTACTTTGCCAAGCAGCCCGACGTGGTGAGCTTCTACCAGGTCTCGGGCCTGAACGGCGACCAGGCCTCGGCACGCGCCTTCGTGCGGCTGAAGACCTGGGAGGAGCGTCCGCTGCCCGGCCAGTCGGCCTCCGAGATCGCGCACCGCGCGACCAAAGACCTGTCCGCCATCCGCGATGCGCGCGTGCTGGTCGTGCTGCCGCCGGCCGTGCGCGGCCTGGGCTCCAGCTCGGGCTTCAACTTCATGATCAAGGACATGAACGGCCTGGGCCACCAGGTGCTGCTGGAGGCCAAGGAGAAATTCCTGACCGAGGCCCGCAAGCGACCCGAGCTCACCAATCTGCGCATGACCAACCTGGAAGACGCCAGCGAGCTGCGCCTGGACATCGACGACCGCAAGGCCGCCGCACTGGGCCTGTCGTACACCGACATCAACAGCGTGCTGTCCAGCGCCATGGGCGGCACCTATGTCAACGACTTCCTGAACAACGAGCGCGTCAAGCGCGTCTACATCCAGGGCGATGCGCCGCACCGCATGCTGCCCCAGGACATCGCCAAATGGACGGTGCGCAACGCCAAGGGCGAGATGGTGCCGTTCAGTTCGTTCTCCAGCAGCTACTGGGCCTACGGCTCGCCCCAGCTCATGCGCTACAACGGCAACCCGGCCTACGAAATGGAAGGCCGCGCCGCCTCCGGCGTCAGCTCGGGCACGGCCATGCAGATCGTGGAGGACATCCTGCGCACCCTGCCGGCCGGCATAGGCTACGAGTGGACCGGCGCCTCGCTGCAGGAGCGCCAGTCCGGCGCCCAGGCGCCGCTGCTGTACGCCATCTCCATCCTCTTCGTGTTCCTGTGCCTGGCGGCGCTGTACGAAAGCTGGACCGTGCCGCTGTCGGTGATGCTGGCCGTGCCGCTGGGCGTGGTGGGCGCGCTGGCCGCCACCTACACGCGCGGGCTGACCAACGACGTGTACTTCCAGGTGGGCCTGCTGACCACGGTGGGCCTGGCGTCCAAGAACGCCATCCTGATCGTGGAATTTGCGGTGCAGCTGCAGGAGCAGGGCAAGAGCATCTTCGACGCGGTGGTCTCGGCCGTGCGCCTGCGCCTGCGTCCCATCTTGATGACCTCGCTGGCCTTCGGCTTCGGCGTGATTCCGCTGGCCATCGGCACGGGGGCCGGCGCGGGCGGGCGCAATGCCATCGGCACGGCCGTGCTCGGCGGCATGCTGGCCTCCACGGTGCTGGGCATCTTCCTGGTGCCCGTGTTCTTCCTGCTGATCCGCAGCTGGTTCAAGAGCCATTCGCGCACCGAGGACGACGCGCCCCAGCCCACTGCCGTATCACCTGATTCACCGCATACCGCAAAGGAGAGCGCAGCATGAGGCGCCCAACGAATGTCTCCGCACTGGCAGCAGCGGCGGCGCTGGCGGCGCTGCTGACTGGCTGCAACCTCGCGCCGCAGCACCGCACGCCCGACATGCCCGTGCCCGACACTGTCGGCATCACGGCCGCAACTCCGGCCCAGGCCGACGAGGCCAGCCTGCAGGCTGCCGCCGCGCTGGGCTGGGTGCAGTCCCAGCAGCTGCGCGAGGTCATTGCGCTGGCCCTGGCCAACAACCGCGACCTGCGCGTGGCCGTGGAAAGCATTGAGCGCGCGCGTGCCCAGTACGGCATCACGCGCGCCGACCTGCTGCCCAGCGTCACCGCCCAGGCACAGGCCAGTCGTGCGCGCACGGCCGCCGGCATGACCAGCGCCACCCAGGCGGCCTCGGTCAGCACCCAGTACACGGCCCAGCTGGGCTTTGCCAGCTATGAGATCGACCTGTGGGGCCGCGTGCGCAACCTCAGCGAGGCGGCGCTGCAGCAGTTCCTGCAAAGCGAGCAGAACCGGCGCAATGTGCAGATCGGCCTGGTGGCCGATGTGGCCAACGGCTGGCTCACGCTGGCGGCCGACCAGGCCCGCCTGCAACTGGCGCGCGAGACCCTGGCCAGCCGCGAGAAGGCCTACGAGCTGACGCGGCGCATGCACGAGATTGGCTCCACATCGGGCCTGGTGCTGGCACAGAACCAGACCACGGTGGACACGGCGCGCGGCGATGTGGCCAGCTTCACCTCCCAGGTGGAGCGTGACCGCAACGCCCTGCAATTGCTGGTGGGCGGCCCATTGCCCGAGGCCCTGCTGCCCGGCGCCGCCACGCTGCGCGCCGATGCCCGGCCCGCGGCCGCGCTGCAGCCCGTGCCTGCACCGCTGCCCTCCAGCGTGCTGCTGGTGCGCCCCGACATCCAGGCCGCCGAGAACAACCTGCGCGCCATGGAAGCCAACATCGGCGCCGCACGCGCTGCCATGTTCCCCACCATCAGCCTCACGGCCAGCGTGGGATCGGGCAGCCGCGAGCTCGATGGCCTCTTTGGCGGCAGCAGCAGCACCTGGAGCTTCATCCCCCTGGTGCGCCTGCCCATCTTCGACGGTGGCCGCAACCGTGCGGGCGTGCAGGTGGCCGAGGCCAACCAGCGCATCGCCATCGCCCAGTACGAGAAGGCCGTGCAGACGGCCTTCCGCGAAACCGCCGACGTGCTGGCCGACCGCGCGCAGTGGGATGAGCGCCTGGCCGCCCAGACCAGCATGGTCGCCGCCACGCAAAAGGCCTTCGACCTGTCGGAGGCCCGCTTCAAGGCCGGCGTGGACAACTACCTGACCGTGCTGGATGCGCAGCGCAGCCTCTACACGGCCCAGCAGACCCTGATCGGCCTGCGCCTGTCCGAGCAGCTCAACCGCGTCACGCTGTGGAAGGTGCTGGGCGGCGAGCAGGTGCAGGCGTCGTCCGCCTCGGCACCGGCGAATTCCTGAGCGCGGGCGGTGTATTGCGCGGTCCCGCAGAACATGCCGCCCCGACCACGATGAGCCCCTTTGCCAACACCCCCGAGCCGCCTTACTACGCCGTCATCTTCTCGTCGCGCAGGACGCCGGACGACGATGATGGCTACGGCCTCATGGCCCAGCGCATGGTGGACCTGGCCGCGCAGCAGCAAGGCTTCCTGGGCGCGGAAAGCACGCGCGGCGAGGACGGTTTCGGCATCACCGTGTCGTACTGGTCCACGGCCGAATCCATTGCGCGCTGGAAGCAGGATGCCGAGCACCTGGTCGCCCAGCAACTGGGCAAGGACGCCTGGTACGAGCACTATGAGTTGCGCGTGGCCCGCGTGGAGCGCGCCTACGGCAAGCGCTGAATCCGGGCCGCCTGCGCTTGCACCACGGCCTCGGCCAGCAGCGCGATGGAGCGCGGCGCGCAGCCTTCGGCATCGTTGCTCACCGTCACAAAAGCGGGCAGCCCGCGGCTGGTGATGCCATCAATGGTCTTGGCGAGGATGGCGCGCGTGTGCACATCGGGCGTGCGGATCTCGTCAAAGGGATCGTGCTTGGTTTGCGCATCGGGGTAGCCGTAGGCCCCGAACTCGCGGTTCAGGTTCCAGCGGCAGACCAGGGGGCTGGGCCACAGCCGCCGCAGAAAAACCAATTGCTCTTCGATGGGCGGCATCTTGCCGTGCAGCCCCAGGCAGAAGGTGGCGCCCGCAGCGCGCAGCGTGTCCGCCAGCTCGGGCGTCAAAAGCTCCGGGTCGCGCACTTCCACCGCGACGATGATCTGTGCGCCCAGCGGATGGGCGGCCAGCGCCGCTCGCACCGCGTCCAGCATGGCCTGCAGCCGCGCCAGCAGTTCGGTGGGGTGGCTCAACAGGCCCCAGGTCATGGGACTGAGCTGGAACACCAGCACGCCGAGCTGCTCGCCCAGCCCTTCGAGCGTGGGCTCGACGAAGCTGGTCACGGCCAGATCGGGTTGAAGGAACACGGGGTTCAGCGACATGCCCTTGCCATCCTCGTCGCGGACCTGCGCATCGGTGACCACCGAAGGGCACTTGACCACGAAGCGGAAATCGGCCGGCACCTGGCCCGCGAAGGCCAGGTACTGGCTGGCCGTCAACGGCCTCCAGAAGCTGCGGTCCACGCACACCGTTCGCATCAGCGGATGCCGGCCATAGGCCTCCAGTCCCTTCTTGGCGAGCACGCTTTTGTCATAGGCGCCATCCCAGATCAAACCTTCCCAGCCCGGGTAGGACCAGGTGGAGACCCCCATGCGCAAGCCCTGCGGAAGCTGGTCCGCCAGCGCCTGCCACTGCAGGGCCTGGGGCGCCAGCTGCACGGCGCCGACGGCCTTGCGGGATGCCGGCTTGCGGCCGCCAGGCGCCGCGCTGGCGGCGGGCGGGACCGGGGCTGAAGAGGGTGGGGAGGGCGGCGGTGAGGGCGGCGCGCCAAACAGATCGTCTTGCATGGGCTGAAGCATGGATTGTCCATGATGCCGCTGCGCCAGCGCAGCCCGCGTAGGCACTCAGGCCACGCAGGCCCCGGCCGCACTGGCGATGTGCCTGGAGGCCAATGCCGCGTCGCAGGCCTGGGGCGGGATCGATTGACAGAGCCTAAGGCGCTCTTGAGGAATCACAGTTTTCAGTGATTGCCACCCACCCGCTTCCTTTGAACAATCCGCACTGACACCTCACGGGCAGCTGTACCGCCGTGTCGGGGTGCCCCAAGACACGCGAAACACGCAAAGGAGAGGGTGATGCTGACCATAGAACAGGTAGTGGCGGGCCCGCAGCGGTCCGTGCTCATCACATCGGAGGGCGTATTCGCCTGGGGCAATCTGGAGGTGTTGCGCACCCTGCCCGAAGGCGTGGATGCTGCCGAGGTCTGTGCGCCCGATGCCACGCGCATCGGCCACCGCAGCTTTTCCCAGCCCGTGCCCCAGCGCCTGAGCCCCCGTGGCACGCGTTGGGAGGGGCTGGTGGATGCGGGCCATTCGCTGCTGGCCTGGGCGGATGGCCAGGCCTATGCCGTTGCGCCCCAGGTCCGCGATGCCGCGGGCGCCGTGCCCAGGCCTTTGGCCTTGGGCCGGCAGGATGCCGGGGTGCGGCGCATCTGGGCGGGTGAGCAGCAGGCCTATGTGCAGGACCACGAAGGCGCACTCTGGGGATGGTCGGATGCCATGCCCGGTGCGCAGCGCGTGCAGGGCCTGCCCTCCGTGCGCAACGTGTCCGTGGGCATGGGCCATGCGCTGGCGCTGGACGCCAGGGGGCAGGTCTGGTCCTGAGGCGCCAATGCTGCGGGCCAACTGGGGCAGGGCGATCTGGTGCAGCGCAGCCGTGCGCAGCGCGTGGTGCTGCCGCAGGGCGCTGCGGCCGTGGTGGCGGTGGCGGCGGGGGCCACGCACAGCCTGGCGCTGGATGAGAAGGGGCGGCTGTGGGGCTGGGGCTCCAACCACCAGGGCCAGCTGGACCAGGGGCTGCAGGCGGCCTACAGTCCCGGCCCCGTGCGCATTGCCGTGCCTGGGCGCCTCAGCAGTCTGGCGGCGGGCCTGCATTTTTCGGCGGCGACCACGCAGGGCGGGCAGGTGCTGGCCTGGGGCTGGAATGGCCTGGGCCAGCTGGGCCAGGGCGATGCGGCACCCCGCGCGGGCTTTCACACCGTGCCCGGCCTGACGGCGGTGCAGCAGATCAGCGTGGGCGGCACGCATGTGCTGGCGCTGGAGCGCGGCGGGCGCTGCTGGGCCTGGGGCGACAACCGCCATGGCGCCTGCCAGGGCGAGGACGGGGCCCAGGCCCAGTCCCGCCCCCATGCGCTGGCCTTGCACGCCCTCAATGACCTGACCGAAACCAACGCATTCGCCGGCACGGCAAAGGAGGCCCTGTGAAGCATCTGCACCAGGAGCATTCAATGCCTGCCCCGGGCCTGAACCGCAGGGCACTGCTGCAATGGGGCGCCCTGCTGACGGCGGGCGCCGTGCTCCCCGGCTGCGGCGGTGGAGGCGGTCCGCGCGACGATCTGCCCGAGCCGCAGGCGCTGCGCTCCGTCAACGGCGTGCTGGAGCTGCACCTGAACGTGGGCTATGCATCCATGGACATGGACCTGCCGGACAGCGACATTGCGCGCTGGGCCCGCTATCCGGCCGATCGGCAGCCCGGGCTGCGTCTGGAGCTGCGCAGCTTCAATGGGCGATACACGGCGCCCACGCTGTGGCTGCGCCCCGGCGACACGCTGAAGATGTGGGTGCACAACCAGCTGCCGGCCTCGCCCCAGGGCTCGGACTGGGCGCTGCTCAACCACCAGAACAGCACCAACATGCATTTCCACGGCCTGCACGTGGACCCGCGCGAGATACGGCCCGGCGTGTTTGGCGACTACGTGGTGGACGGGCCGGATGCCGGCATCGCACCCGGCGCCACGCGCTACCACGAGATCCATCTGCCCGACGACCACAGTTGCGGCATCTACTGGTACCACCCGCATCTGCACGGCGCCACCAATGCCCAGGTCTCCAGCGGCATGTTCGGCGCCATCATCGTGGCCGATGCGCAGGACCCGTTCCGTGCCAGCGTGAACATGCGCGAGCGCGTGCTGTTCGCCCACAAGCTCACCGTCAACGCCAAGGGCCGCACCGATACGCTGGAAGACTCGATGCAGAATCCGGCCGGCGCCTTTTTGCTCAACGGCGCCTACCAGCCCACCATCGTGATGCGGCCCGGCGAGGTGCAGCACTGGCACATCGTCAATCCTTCGTCGTTCTACCCGCTGCATCCCGTGCTCGACGGGCATGTGATGAATGTCTATGGCCGCGACGGCAACCATTACGGCGGTATCTACCGGCCGCTGAGCCGGCAGACGGCCGGGCAGCCGCTGGACATGCGCGACTGGCCCGGCAACTACATCTACCCGGGCGGGCGCCTGTCCATGGTGGTGCAGGCATCGATGGCGCCGGGCGAGTATTTCCTGCGCGCGGCCGCGTGCCCGTCCTTTCACCGGCCAAGCGGCAACGAGCCCTTCGAGGAGGTGCTGGCCCGGGTGGTGGTCCAGGGCGAGCCCGTGCAGGCCCGCGTGCCCGACCCGGCCCTGCTGCGCCGGCCCGGCGACTACACGCCCATCACCGATGCCGAACTGGCCAGCCATGGTGGCGTGCAGCGCGTCCTGCGCCTGGCCGTGCTGGCCGACGACGAGGACAAGGGCGTGCGCGACCCGGCACTGGCGCCCATGCCGGCCGGCGAGAGCTGGGTGCTGAAGGTGGGCGGCAACCGATCGGTGTTTGCGGTGGGCACCGAGGCCATGCCGCTGGGCATGTCGCCCATCCATTCCAGCCTCACGCCTGTGCAGACCGTGCCCTTCAATGGGGTGGAGGAGTGGACGGTCTACAACTACAACGGCTACCCGCATCCCTTTCACATCCACGTCAACGATTGCTATGTGGTCAGGGTCAACGGCGCGCCGGTGACGCCGTTCTGGGCCGACACCCTGCCCGTGCCGCCGGGCACGGGCAGCAGCGGGGCGGCGGGGGTCACCAAGGGCAGCATCACCTTTCGCATGCGGTTCGCGGATTTCCACGGCAAGTTCGTCTGGCATTGCCATGCGCTGGACCATGAGGACCTGGGAATGATGCAGATCGTGGATGTGCGGCCCTGAAAGCCGGGCTTGTCCGATCGGCCATTCCCGCGCCCTTCCGGCTTCATCTGCAAGCCCTTGAATTCATTGGCCTGCAAGAAATGCTTGCATTTGCGGGCGGGCCGTGAGCGGCCCGCCCGAATCGCGTGTGGCACACTTGGCCGCTTTCCGGATTCCACGCCACGGGGCGCCTCTCGAATGCAAAAAATCATTGGCCAAATCGCCGCAGAACTGAATGTCAAGCCGCAGCAAGTGGGTGCTGCGGTCGAATTGCTTGATGGCGGAGCCACGGTTCCGTTCGTCGCCCGCTACCGCAAGGAAGTGACCGGCGGCCTGGACGACGCGCAATTGCGCCAGCTCGACGAACGCCTGGGCTATCTGCGCGAGCTGGAAGACCGCCGGGGCACGGTGCTCAAGGCCATCGACGAGCAGGGCAAGCTGACCGATGCGCTGCGCCTGGCCATCGCCAATGCGCCGACCAAGCAGGAGCTGGAGGACATCTACCTGCCCTTCAAGCAAAAGCGCCGCACCAAGGGCCAGATTGCCAAGGAATTCGGCATCGAGCCGCTGGCCGACAAGCTGTTTGCCGACCCCACGCTGGACCCGCACAAGGAGGCCGAGGCCTTCTGCAAGCCCGCCACCACCCTGGACGACGGCAAGCCGGGCCCCGATTTCTCCACCACCTTCGCCGTGCTCGATGGCGTGCGCGACATCCTGTCCGAGCGCTGGGCCGAAGACCCGGCGCTGGTGCAGAAGCTGCGCGAATGGCTGTGGGAAGACGGCCTGCTGCGCTCCAAGAAGATCGAGGCCAAGAACGAGAACGACCCCGAGGTCGCCAAGTTCCGCGACTATTTCGAGTACGACGAACCCATTGGCCGCGTGCCCTCGCACCGCGCCCTGGCCGTGTTCCGCGGCCGCGCGCTGGAGATCCTCGAAGCCAAGCTGGTTCTTCCCGTGGAGCCCGAGCCCGGCCAGCCCAGCCTGGCCGAAGGCAAGATCGCCCTGCACCTGGGCTGGAGCCACGCCAAGCGCGCCAGCGACGACCTGATCCGCAAGTGCGTGGCCTGGACCTGGCGCGTCAAGCTGAGCCTGTCCACCGAGCGGGACCTGTTCTCGCGCCTGCGCGAAGACGCCGAGAAGGTGGCCATCAAGGTCTTTGGCGACAACCTGCGCGACCTGCTGCTGGCCGCGCCTGCGGGCCAGCGCGCCGTCATCGGCCTGGACCCGGGCATCCGCACGGGTGTCAAGGTGGCCGTGGTGGACAGCACGGGCAAGCTGGTGGACACCACCACCATCTACCCGCATGAGCCGCGCCGCGACTGGGACGGCTCCCTGGCCGTGCTGGCCCGCCTGGTCGAAAAGCACCAGATCAACCTGATTGCCATCGGCAACGGCACGGCCAGCCGCGAGACCGACAAGCTGGCGGCCGACCTGATCAAGATCGCCAGCAAGGCCGACCGCCAGATCGAGAAGGTCGTGGTCAGCGAGGCCGGCGCTTCCGTGTATTCCGCCAGCGAGTTCGCCTCGCAGGAAATGCCCGATGTGGACGTGAGCCTGCGCGGCGCCGCCAGCATTGCGCGCCGCCTGCAGGACCCGCTGGCCGAGCTGGTCAAGATCGACCCCAAGAGCATCGGCGTGGGCCAGTACCAGCACGACGTGAACCAAAGCGAGCTGGCGCGCCAGCTCGACGCCGTGGTCGAGGACTGCGTGAACTCCGTGGGCGTGGACCTGAACACGGCCTCGGCGCCGCTGCTGTCGCGCGTCTCGGGCCTGTCGGGCAGCGTGGCCAAGTCGGTGGTGCGCTGGCGCGATGCCAATGGCTCCTTCAAGAGCCGCAAGCAGCTGATGGACGTGGCCGGCCTGGGCGCCAAGACCTTCGAGCAGTCCGCAGGCTTTCTGCGCATCCGCGGCGGCGACAACCCGCTGGACATGACGGGCGTGCACCCGGAAACCTATCCCGTGGTCGAACGCATCATTGCCACCACGGGCAAGAGCGTGGACCAGCTCATGGGCCGCTCCGAGGTGCTCAAGGGCCTGAAGGCCGAGCAGTTCGTGAACGAGCAGTTCGGTGCCATCACCATCAAGGACATCCTGGGCGAGCTGGAAAAGCCCGGCCGCGATCCGCGCCCGGACTTCGTCGTCGCCCGCTTCAATGACGGCGTGGAAGACATCAAGGACCTCAAGGAAGGCATGACGCTGGAGGGCACGGTCAGCAACGTGGCCCAGTTCGGCGCCTTCGTGGACCTGGGCGTGCACCAGGACGGCCTGGTCCACGTCAGCCAGATGAGCCACAAGTTCATCGAGGACGCGCGCGAGGTCGTCAAGACCGGCCAGATCGTCAAGGTCAAGGTGCTGGAGGTCGATGTGGCGCGCAAGCGCATCAGCCTGACCATGAAGCTGGATGCGGCGCCCGCGCGCCGCGATGGCCCCCGTGACAACCGCTTCGAGAGCGCAGGCCGGGGCAGCCAGGGCCATCAGGGCGGCCAGCGCCGCGCGCCCGAGCCGGCGCAGCAGTCGGCCATGGCCTCGGCCTTCGCCAAACTGCAGACCCGCAAGTAAGGCCGGGCAGGGCAAGGCAGGAAACGCGATGGCTGCGCACGCACTGGATCTGCAGACGCTGTTGACCCAGACGCTGGCCCTGCCGGCGCAGCCGCGCATTGTGGCCCTGCTGCTGCGCGAGCTGGTGCCCGAGCAGCCCAGCCTGCGCCGGCTGAGCCAGCTGTTCGCGGCCGATCCCGCGCTCGCTGCCGGGCTGCTGGCGCAGGCCAACGGCCCGGTCTTCGGCATGGCGGGCCGTGTCACCGGCATTCCGGAGGCGCTGGCCCTGCTGGCGCCCGCGCAGTTGCGCCAGATCGTGCGGGGCATGCCGCTGGGCGTGGGCACCCATGCCGTGCCGGGCGTGGCCATGCCGGCCTTCTGGCGCTACAGCGTGGATGCCGCACGCGTGGCCCGCGCGCTGGCAGGCACGGTGCAGGCCAGCCCCACGGCGGCCTATGCGGCAGGCCTGCTGCATGGGCTGGGCGAGCTGGCCATGCACATGATCGATCCCGGCCGCGCGGCCACCATCTCCGAGCTGGTCGGTCCGCTTGACCCGCGCCGTGCCGAACTGGAGATGCGGCTGTGCGGCTACGCATACAGCCATGTCAGCGCAGGCCTGGCCCGGCGCTGGAATCTTCCGCCGCTGCTGGCCGACGCGCTGCAGCACCTGCACGCGCCGCTGGCCCAGCCCGGCTTCGATCCCCTGGCCTGCGTGCTGCACATCGCCGCCTGGCGCGCCCGATCGCGCGAGGCGCAATGGGGCGAGCGCGCGCTGGCCGTGAGCTTTCCCGGCGAAGTGGGGGTGGCCCTGGGCCTGGACATCGACATGGTGCTGCGCCAGGACCCGGTGGACTGGATGGCCGACACGGGCCTGGATGTGCTGCTTTAGGGCAGGACCCGGGGCCAGCGTCAGTTCCGGTGCCAGGGCGCCGGCACCATGTCGAAAAGCGGCGTGGGGTCGCGCCGGTAGGGCGCGGGGCTGATGGGCGCCATGGGCTGCATGGTCATGGGGTCGATGCGTGCCAGCTGCTGCATCCAGCCAATGTCCACACCGCCGCCCTGTGCGGGGCGCGAATAGATCAACTCCAGCATGCGCCGCGATGCCACATGGCCGTGGGACGCCGCCTGCTGGTACAGGCGCAGGGCCTCGGTGTAGTTGGCCGGCACGCCTTCGCCACGGTGATAGCGCTGGGCCTGCTCCCACTGCTGCTGGGCCGTGACCGGCTGGCGCACCTGGATGTCCTGCTCGCTGGGCGAGCCCCGCAACTCCGGCGTGCGCTGCAGTCGTTGCGGCCCCTGCGCCGCAGGCGGGGCAGACGTGCCCTGGGCCGACACCAACTGGCCCGCGGGCCGCATGCGGTCGCCCAGCATCTGTGCATTGGTCGCCGCGCTGGATGAGCGTGGCGCCGCCGCGCGGAACTGGCGCAGGGCGGCCTCGGGCTCTTCCTGCGCGAGCAGGGCCAGGCCCCATTCCAGCTGGGCGCCGGGGCTGCCCGAACGCGCCGCGCGCTGCAGCAGTTCCTGGTCGGGCGTGCCTGCCACGGTCAAGGCCTCGCCCACGGGCTCGGCCGTGGACAGCGGCGCCAGGCGCCGGGCCAGCAGCCATTCCAGGTATTGCGCACGGGCCGGGTCGGTCTTGGCCAGCTGGGCGATCCAGGGCCTTGCGGCCGGTGGATCGGGGGGCTGGCCGCAGCCGTCCATGGCGCACCAGGCCAGTCCCGCGCTTGCCAGCGGATGGCCGGCGCGCTGGGCACGCTCGAACCAGGTCCTGGCCTGTGGCCCGTCCTGGGCCATGGCAATGCCATGCAGTGCCAGCAGGCCCATGACCCATTGCGCCTCGCGCTGCGTGGCCGGGCTCACGCCCTTGCCTTCGGCGCGGCTGCGCAGTTGGGACAGGGCCCGTTGCTGGGCGGTATCCGAGGTCGAATTGATGTTGCTGGTGCCCGGCTGGGAGCCGTACACGCTGGCCGTCGCCACCCGGATGGGCATGACCGGCGTGAAGCGGGCTGCCGCCTGAACATGCGGCAGCACGGCGGGCGCCAGACCGGGCAGCACCACCAGCAGCCCGGGCAGCACAAGCCTGGCGGTCAGGCGCAGCCCGCGGCGCCGCCGCGGCGAGGTTTCATGAGCGCTGGAGGGCATGGCAGGTGCCTCTGGTTGGCTTGTGGTCCGCACCGTGCATCAGCGCTTGGCCTGGGCCGGCACCACCTGCCAGAAGCGGGCCGAGCCGGTGTACCCGTCTGCGCCCAGCGAGCTGGCCATGTACTGGTTGACATCCTCCAGGGAGCGCATGCCCGGGATGGCGATGAAGGCCTTGCCCTGCAGCAGCGTGGGCAGCTTGTCGGTCATGTTCTGCTCGGTGGCGAAGCAGGCCACGCCTTCCTTGCCGGGAGGGCCGGCGTTGATCACATAGCCGGGGTTGGGGCTCATCCAGTCGGGCAGGCGCACGGACTGGGCGGCGGTGATCCAGCCCGAGCGGTTCACGTCGTTGGGCACCAGCCGGGTGACCTCGCCATCGGCGCCCGCCATGAAGCACGACAGGTAGGAGGCACGCGACACGGTGGTGGACAGGAAGAGCTGCTCACCCGTCTCGAAGGAGGTGCGCGTGGGCGTGATGTTCTCCACCCACAGGTCCAGCTTGCGGTCGGGCGCGGGGGCGCCGTAGCGGTAGTCGCCCGTGCCCACGGCCACGTTCTCGGAGGCGGTGGTGACCGGCGCTGCGCTCTTGGTGTTCCAGCCAATGCGCGTGATGTGCCCATCGGCGCCCACGGCCACGAAGTCGCGCAGTGCGCGTTCGTAGGTGTTGAAGTCCACCACGCCGCTGACCACCATGCCGCTGTCGGCCTGGAAGCGCCCTATGGCCTCGCGCCACTGCGGGTTGCCTGCGGTGAAGGCCGGGGCGTCCGGCGGCAGATAGCCCTTGCTGATCAGCGACTGGCGCACCAGTTCCTGGTGGATGCCGGCTTCGCCTTCCTCGTACCAGTCGCGCAGCTGGCGCTGGAAGTCGGGGTGGGTCTGGTCCAGCGTCAGGCACTGCCAGTAGGGCAGGCGCGACCATTTGCCCAGCAGCTCGATCATGCCCAACTCGACCAGGGTGCGCACGGCCGGGCCCGAGCCCTGGGCATAGTCGCGGCCCACGCTGAACTGCACGCCGTAGGTGCCGATGCGGCCGGACAGGTCCAGCCCCTGGCTGCCGTTGCCGATGACGACCTCGTTGGCCGAATCCAGGCCCGGGATGATGGTGCGCGTGCGGAAGTCGCCCAGGTGCAGCTCCATGCCGAGCACGGCGCCGCTGCGGTTGGCGCTGTAGCCGGTTTCCAGGCGCGAGGCGCTGGTGCCTATGTCCACGTTGTTGCGCAGCACGTTCTGGTCCATGAAGGACACGGCGCCCGACACATACAGGGCAGGGCGCTGCAGCTGGATCTGGTTGTTGTTGAGCAAGATGGTGGTGAGGTTCTGCACCGTATCCTGGCGGGCGATGTCCACCTCATAGTCCACGTAGCGGAAGGCACTGCTGACGCGCGACATCTGGGACAGGGCGGTGACAACCATCTCCTTGGCGGCCACGGCCACGCGGCCCGAGTAGTCGGGCAGCTGCTTGCTGGTGATCAGCACCGTGGGCATGTGGCTGTTGCGGAACATCCTGTCCATGCACATCAGCGAGTCGGAAAAGCTCGATATCGAGCGCACCGGCCGCACCACGGGGCGGTCGGCCGCATAGACCTTGTCCAGGTACTTGGCGTCCTTGCGCGCATCCAGCGGCGCGCAGCCCGACAGCAGCACGATGGAGGCCGAGACGGCGCAGGCAATGGCCCGCATGCAACCCTGTCTGCCGGACCATCGCTGGCGAAAAGTCCCACGGTCGTCCGCATGGCCGCCGAGTGCCGGCTGCAGCGCGGCATCGGGGCGGGGAAGTCCTGGCGATGGAAGGCGGTTGCGCATGATGGACCTCTGCTGGAAAACGGCGAGCCAGGGCACAGGCGCGCACGGGCGTCGGCGCCGGAAATGGGGGATCGAGAAATGGTGGGCGGCCCGAAGGCTGGCCGCCCTGTGTCGCGCTAGCGGCAGACGTTGACCAGGTCGCCCTTGAGGACCACGATCTGGTCCTTGGTCTGGGGCCCGTAGCGGTTGAATGCGCTGGCGTTGGTGTTGCTGGCCAGGTCCTGGGTGCAGGTGCGCTGCATGCCCGTGCTGCTCGTCGTGGTCGTGGTCACCACGTTCGCCTCGGTGGAGATACCGGGCGCATTGGTCATGGACATGGCTTCGTAGCGCGCGATCTTGGCCTTGACATTGATGGGGATGTCGGTGACGGTGTCCAGCCCCGACGATGTCGGCTGCTTGGCCGTGGGCAGCCTGAGGTAGTCGACGGGCTTGTTCAGCACCACCGGGTCTTCGCCGGGGGCCGCTGCATGAAGGGGGTTCGCTCCGAGGGCGAGCCAGGCCAATAGGGCAGCCGAACAGAGATGGGCGGCGGTGTGCATGGTGGGCTCTCCTGGTGCGGTGAGCTGGGTCTTCGCCGGGAAGGTGCCGCCGGGTGGCCTGGGGCCGCCCGGCAGTTTCCTTCGTCCGGCAGCCAGGCTCAGTGGTTGTTGTAGCAGGTCACGCAGCCGTTGTTGCTGGAGATGTTCTGCACTGCCATGGAACCGTTGCCGGCGTAGTTGATGATGCCGGAGTTCTTGGCAGCCACCACCTGGATCGAAGTGCTCTTCACGTCCACTTCGCCATAGTTGGAGGCCAGGTTGTTGACGGCCACTGCGCTATAGCCATCGGCCTTGTTCAGGATGCCGCTGCCGGTGGCTGCGACGACCTGCAGCGAGCTGCCACTGCGATCGATGGTCACGTTGCCTGCATTGCTGGCCAGGTTCTGGGAGGCCTTGCCACCACCCGTTGCCACGTTCAGCACGCCGCTCCTGTTCAGCAGGGTGACCTGAACGCTGGGGCCATTGATTTCGATCTGGGAGCTGCTGCTGCCGCCGCCGCTGCCGCCACCGCCGCCACCACCCATGGGGCCTGCCATGGCAGCTGTTGCGATCAAGCTCAGGGAAAGAATTGCAAGCGATTTCATGATGGCTCCTTGATGAAGAATCGGACTATCAGGAAGAGGTGTGTAAGCACCCGTTTTGCAGACACTTTGCGGAGGTTTCCGGCTTTGTCTCCCTGGACCCCTGCTCGTTGTCTGGACTCCAATGTGCTCGGGGAGATCCGTCCATTCCATCTCTTGTCCGGGGTAGCCATGAGCGCTGATCCACTTGCCGGGTACTTACCCACCCAAGCCGTTTGCAGGCAGGCTGCATCGCGTTAAAACGGCAGCCGTGCGCGATGAATGGATCTGGGTAGTTTCAAGGTGTAACGACAGAAAATTTACGGTTGCAGCTTTGCTTGGGGCCGCCGTTTCGGCGGGTGCGGGGGGCTTTTGGGCAACCTGGTGTATCGAAGTGCACGCAACTGAGGCCGGCGGCGGCAGCAAAGGCAGGATCGGCCTTTGTCACAGGGCGGGATTGAAGGCGCGGTGCGCGGTGTCTGGATCCGCAAGATCTGCCGGACCGGCGCTCAGGAAACTCCGTAGTCGATTCCTCACACAAAGGTGTTAATTTGTAATCTACGCAATCTTTCACAAACTTCGTCAAAGATTGTGGATATCGGTTGCGATTTCTCTTAATGTGGAAAGGCAAGTCTGTGATCGGTTGCGTCATACACATGGCGTGACATTTGAGGAGAGCAGCATGAATCCATCCGACGTTCCCGCCGATGCCCGTCCCCTGATCGCCGAGTCCCCTCGCGCCCAGGGCATGCTGGGCACAGGTCTGAGCTCTGCCATGTGGCCCGACTACCTGGCGGGCCAGCCCGACAAGCCCGTGCGGGTGCTGCTGGTGGACGACGATGCCCATATCCGCATGGTCATTGCGCAGGAAATCATGAACGACCCGCGCACTCTGGTCGTGGCCCAGGCCGGCAGCGTGCGCGACGGGCGCAAGGCCATCCGCCAGCATGAATTCGACGTGATGCTGGTGGACCTGAACCTGGGTGACGGCGAGGGCTTCGAGCTGCTGGACATGATGAAGACCGTGCGGCCCACGGCCGAGGCCGTCATCATCTCCGTGATGGAAAACGACGAACAGGTGCTGCGCGCCTTCGAGCTGGGCGCCACGGGCTACCTCGTCAAGAACTCCTGGTTCGGCAACTATCCGCAGGCCGTGCTGCAGGTGGCCAATGGCGGCGCATCCGTCACCCCCAGCCTGGCGCGCAGGTTGCTGCAGCGCTTCGACAAGACCCAGGGCGCCGAGCCCAAGCGCCGCACACCCGACGAGGCAGACCGCCTGTCCACCCGCGAGCGCGAGGTGCTGCGCATGGTCGCCAGCGGCTACACCAGCGCCGAGATCGGCTCGCGCCTGATGATCAGCGCCATGACGGTCAACACGCACATCAAGAACATCTACCGCAAGCTGCAGGTGCGCACACGCGCCCAGGCGGTACGCTTTGCATCGCTGCGCGGCCTGTTCTGATTCTGGGGCGGCGTCCTGCCCGCAGCGGCCTGCCGCCGCCCGGGCCATGGCGGCCGCGCCTGGCACGGCTTGGCCATGAAAGATCCCCTTCGCACGCTGGCCATCTGCCTGGCCCTGGGCCTGCTGCAGATGCTGGGCCTGTGCGCCTGGCTCTGGCAGGCGGGCGCCCAGGCCCCGCCGTGGCTGAGCCTGGCCAGCCTGGCGCTGCTGGTATCCACGGCGCTGCTGTGCGCCATGGGCGCCCGGCGACTGCACAGGCTGCTGCTGTGGCGGCGCCGGCGCAGTCCCCGGCCCTCGCGCGAAGTGCAGGCCGAGCGCCGGCGCATTGCCGCCGACCTGCACGACGGCGTGGGCGGGCTGCTGGTGCATGCCATGGCCTTGCTGGACCCGCGCGAGACCCGCCAGCGCCAGGCGCAGGAATTGCTGGAGCAGGGCTTGCTGGACCTGCGGCTCATGGTGGATGCCATGGACGCCATGGAAGACGCCTTGCCCGTGCGGCTGGCGCGCCTGCGCCACCGGCTGCAGCCCGTGCTGGACCGGCGCGGCATGCGCATCTGCTGGAGCGTGGCCGATCCGCATGCCGCCGCCGGGCTGCGCGGGGTGCCAGACCTGCCAGTCTTGCAAGACCTGCCAGGCCTGCCAGACCTGCCAGACCTGCCAGACCTGCCGCGTGGCCAGCCGTCCCAGCAGTTGCTGGCCATCGCCCAGGAGGCCGTGAGCAATGCGCTGCAGCATGCGCGCGCCACCACGCTGTGGCTGGTGCTGGAGCCGGTGGATCGTGCAGATGCTGCAAGCCCTGGCCGCGATGCCCGGCGTGCATTGCACTGGGAACTGCGCGTGGAAGATGACGGCTGCGGCCTGCCTTCCGACCCTGGCCCTGGCCCTGGCCCTGGCCCTGCGCAGGGTGCCATCCCACCTGGCCTGCAGGGCATGGGCCTGGCAGGCATGCATCGCCGCGCCCATGCCATCGGGGCTGTGCTGGACATCCTGCCGCGGGCCGGTGGGGGTACCGTGGTGCGTGTGCGCTGGTGATCGGACCGATGCGCCGGCGGCAACGGCGTTCCGGCAATTGCGGTGCCCGCTGACAGGGCAGGCCTGCGGCGCGCTGTGCAATCCCCCGATATGCGGATGTGAGGCAGTATCCATACCTGCATCCAAGCCCTGACATCCCGTTTCCATGAACCCACATTCCGACCCTGCGCCGTCGCCTTCACGGCAGGCCCTTCCTGCCGCCGCCGAAGGCGGCAATGCTGCCAATGCAGCCGCGAATTCCGCCACCCATGCCGCCACCCACGCAGATTTCGCGCGCAGCGTGCGTTCGGCCCTGCCGGGCCTGGCACAGCTGGCCGACATGGTGCCCGCACTGCGCCTGCTCACCGGGCTGCTGGTGGCCAGCATCGTCATTGCCGGCCTGTATTTCGGCCAGGGCCTGCTGATTCCGCTGGCGCTGGCGCTGTTGTTCGGTTTTTTGCTGGATCCGGCCGTCTCCCGGCTCAAGCGCTGGGGCATGCCGCGCATGGCGGCCACGCTGCTGGTGGTGGTCATGGCGCTGGCGACACTGGCGGGAATGGGTACCTATCTGGGCAGCCAGGTGCAGCAGCTCAGCGCCGATCTGCCCACCTACCAGAACACCATCCGCGACAAGCTGCGCAGCCTGCGCAGGAACGCCAACATGCCCAGTGCCTGGGACGGTGCGCTGCGCACCTATGACACCGTGGAGCGCGAGATATCGCGCGGCGCCACCACGCCCCGCGTGCAGAAGGTGGAGATCCAGTCGCCCGAGCAAAAGCCCACGGCGCGCATGCTGCAGTGGCTGGGCCGCGTGGCCGAGCCCGTGACCATGGCCGGCATCGTGCTGCTGTTCGTGATCCTCATCCTGCTGGACCGCGATGACCTGCGCGACCGGCTGCTGCGCCTGATGGGCGGCAACCTGCACGTGGCCACCGACGCGCTGGACGAGGCCTCGCAGCGCATAGGCAAGTACCTGCGCATGCAGTTCGTCGTCAACATCACCTACGGACTGCCCATGGCGGCGGGGCTGTGGTTCATTGGCGTGCCGGGCGCCATTCTCTGGGGCGTGCTGGCGGCCATCATGCGTTTCGTGCCCTATGTGGGGGCCATGATCTCGGCCGCCTTCCCGCTGGCGCTGGCCTTTGCCGTGGACCCGGGCTGGCAGATGCTGCTGATGACGCTGGGCCTGATCATGGCGCTGGAGCTGATCAGCAACAACCTGATCGAGCCCTGGCTGTATGGCAGCAGCACGGGCCTGTCCACGCTGTCCATCATCGTGTCGGCCACCTTCTGGACGGCGCTGTGGGGGCCGATAGGGCTGATCCTGTCCACCCCGCTGACGGTCTGCCTGCTGGTGCTGGGGCGCTACATCCCGGCGCTGCAATTCATGGAAGTGCTGCTGGGCAGCTCGCCCGTGCTGGGGCCGGCCCAGCGCCTGTACCAGCGCCTGCTGGCCGACGACGTGGAAGACGCGGTCACGCTGGCGCATGAACTGGTGGACGCAAGGCTGCCGGCGCGGGCCTCGGCGGACGAACGCTCGGCCGCAGTGGCCGGTTTCTATGACGAGGTGGCCATCCCCGCACTGCGCCTGGCCACGCAGCAGCACCTGGAATCGGCCACGGCCGAACACCGGCTGCGCCTGTCCAGCGGCATGGATGCCCTGATCGAGGAACTGCGCGAAAGCCATCCGCCGCCCGCTGCGGCCCTGGCCACGCGCGCCCTGCGCATCCATTGCGTGGGGGCGCGCTGGGAGGTCGATGCCCTGGCCGCCGCCATGGTGGCGCACAGCGAGGCGCTGCGCGGCCACGTGGTCAGCTGCTCGGACTGGGCCCTGGCCGCCGACCCGCAATGGCGCCAGCTGGGACCGGGGCAGGGCGGCCTGCCGCAAGGCCACGCAGGAGCCCAGGCCCTGGCCGAGGCGCAGTTGCTGGTGCTGTCCGTCTTCAGCACCCAGCCCCAGACCGTGGTGCGCCAACTGATGCGCCGCGTGCGCCGCCATTGGCCGCACCTGCGCGTGGTGCTGGCGCTGTGGAATGCGCCGGCCGTGGTGTCCGACCCCGAGTTCGCGCGCCGCTGCGGCGCCGCCGCCTGCGTGTCCGGCCTGCGCGAGCTGCAGTTGTGGGTGGACGCCTTGCGCCTGCCTGACGCGGCAGGCCAGGGCCTGGCCGCGCCCATTCCCGATGACGATGAGCAGCGCGTGCGCCAGCTGCACGACAGCGGCGTGCTCGGACCCGGCCTGCCGCAGCTGTACCACGAGGCAGCCCAGCAGGCCGCCAATGCCTTCGATGTGAAATGGGCCCAGGTCTCATGGGTCGATGCCGACCGCGTGCACACGCCCGGCAGCCTGCTGGTGGCGGACCAGGGCGACCCGGCTTCCGCCGGCATGCCGCGTGCGCAGTCCATCTGCTCCTACGTGGTCCATGGCGGTGACGCCCTGGTGGTGCATGACGCCGCGCGCGACCCCCGATTTGCCGGCAACCCCGCGTTGCAGGCGATGCGGCTGCGCTTTTATGCGGGCGTGCCGCTCAAGAACCGCCACGGCACGGTGCTGGGCAGCTTTTGCATCATGGACGACGCGCCGCGCGAGGTCTCGGCGGCCGATCTGGAACTGCTGGGCGTCATGGCCGAGCAGTTGATGCAGAACGTGGAAGTGCGCCGGATGATGGAAGCTGGCGCTGCGCCGGCTCCGGTGCAGACTTCGGCACAAACTCCGGCGCAAGTGGCATCCCAAACGACACCCCAGCCACCATCGTCGTCACCATCGACAACACCCCAGCCGAGTGCTGGCGGCTGAGTCCCGCTTACAGCGAGGTGGCCAGCATCTGCTCGTAGTCGTCGGCGCTGGCCAGGCGCGGGTTCGTGCCGTGGCAATGGTCCTTGAGCGCGCCGCCGATCACGGCTGCGAACTGCGCGCGCTCCACGCCCATGGCCGCCAGGCCCGTGGGCAGGCCCAGGCGGGCGTTCATGTCGCGTATGGCTTCGGGAATGTCGCTGCCCGAGTCCAGGCCCATAGCGTGGGCCATGCGCTGCAGGCGCTGTTCGGCGCGCACGCTCTCGGCCTCGGCATTGAAGCGCACCACGGCGGGCAGGAACATGGCGTTCAGCGTGCCATGGTGCAGGCGCGGGTTCACGCCGCCCAGGCTGTGGCTGAGGCTGTGCACGCAGCCCAGGCCTTTCTGGAAGGCCATGGCGCCCTGCATGCTGGCGCTCATCAGCTGGCGGCGCGCCTCGGCGTCCTGGCCGTTGCGCGTGGCGCGCTCGATGTGGGCCCAGCCGCGCGTGAGGCCATCGAGCGCAATGCCGTCGGCAGGCGGGTTGAAGGCCGCCGCCATGAAGGTCTCCATGCAATGGGCGATAGCGTCCATGCCCGTGGCGGCCGTCAGCATGGCGGGCAGGCCGTAGGTCAGTTCCGGGTCGCAGATGGCGGCACGGGGCACCAGGTGCCAGCTGTGAAAGCCCAGCTTGCGGTGGTCGTCCAAGATGATGATGGCGCCGCGCGCCACCTCGCTGCCCGTGCCGCTGGTGGTGGGCACGGCGATCAGCGGGGCCACGCGCTCGCTGATGCGCGGCGAGCCGCCCTCGATGGTGGCGTAGTGCGATAGCGGCCCTTCGTGCGTGGCTGCAATCGCCACGCCCTTGGCGCAGTCGATGGCGCTGCCGCCGCCCACGGCGATCAGGCCGTCGCAGCGCTGCTCCTGGTAGATCGCAGCGGCCGCGCGCACGGCGGCCTCGGTGGGGTTGGAGGGCGTCTGGTCGAACACCGCATGCGGCATGCCGCCCAGCGCATCCAGTGCCTTTTGCAGCACGCCAGCGGCCTTGACGCCCTGGTCGGTGACGATCAGCGGCCGCGTGATGCCCACGCGCTCGCACTCCTGGCGCAACAGGCGCACGGCGCCGAAGTCAAACTGGATCTGGGTGACGTAGTTGATGAAGGCCATGGTCGGTGACTCGTTGCGGGCCGCTGCGGCCCGTGGTGGGGATCAGGGGGAGTGCGCCGAATCTAGACCGCGCGTGCTGCACTGCAAACAAAGCAAACCCTGAGAGGGCGCTGCGGCGGTCACGGGGGCGACAGCGCGGGCATGCGCTGCCATCGCATGGCTGCCAGGGCCTTGTGCTCGCGGCACAATGCCTGCTGCGCCGTGCCTGGTCGGCCGCACCGAATTGCCTTGCCAGATAGTCGCTACCGAACCTGTCCCTGAACGTGCTCCTGAACGTGCCCCAGACTGAATCCTCCTCCCATGCCACGCCGCTGCCGGCGTCCCTGACCCACCAGATGCGCGATGTGCTGCGCCGCATGGAGCGCGCCGCGCGCACGCCTCTGCACCAGCTGGGCGCCGAGGGCGCACGTGCTGCCTACGAGGCGGGGGCCGGCGTGCTCGAAATTCCCAAGCCGGTTCTGCCGCGTGTCGAGGATCTGCAGATTCCTGCACGCGATGGCGCCTTGCTGCCCGCTCGGCTCTATGCGCCCGTGGAGCGCAGCCAGGCGCCGGCCACGGGCCTGCCCGTGCTGCTGTACCTGCACGGCGGCGGCTTCACCGTAGGCAGCGTGGCCACGCACGACGTGCTGTGCCGCCAGCTGGCCCATCTGTCGGGCGCCATGGTGGTCTCGCTGGACTATCGGCGCGCGCCAGAGCACAAATTCCCCACGGCCCACAACGACGCCTGGGATGCGCTGCAATGGCTGGCTTCGCAGGCCGCCTCGCTGGGCGCCGACCCTGCGCGCCTGGCCGTGGGCGGCGACAGCGCGGGCGGCACGCTGGCCGCGGCCTGCGCCATCCATGCGCGCGACACCGGCCTCAAGCTGGCCCTGCAACTGCTGATCTACCCGGGCACTACGGCAAACCAGGACACCGACTCGCACCGCCGCTTCGCCCACGGGCTGGTCATTGACGAGCCGGCCATCACCTGGTTCTTCGCCCAGTACCTCAACAGCCCCGCCGACCGCGAGGACTGGCGCTTTGCCCCGCTGCTAGCGCCTGACGTGGACGGCGTGGCCCCGGCCTGGATAGGCCTGGCCGAATGCGACCCGCTGGTGGATGAGGGCGTGGAATACGCCGACAAGCTGCGCATGTCCGGCGTGCCCGTGGACCTGGAGATCTATCGGGGCGTGACCCATGAATTCGTCAAGATGGGCCGCGCCATTGCCGAAGCGCGCCGTGCACATGCCGACATGGCGCGCGCCTTGAGCGACGCCTTCGCGGCCTGAAGGCCAAGACGCACCAAAACACCCCAAGACACCCCAAGACACCCCAAGACAACAGGAGAGAAACACCCCCATGCAACGCCAAGATTTCCGCACGCTGCAACGCATCGAAGTGCGCTGGTCCGAAGTGGACGCCCAGAAGATCGTCTTCAACGCCCACTACCTGATGTATGCCGACGTGGCCGTCACCGACTACTGGCGCCAGCTGGGTCTGCCCTATGAATCGTCCTTCGCGGCCCTGGGCGGCGAGCTGTTCGTCAAGAAGGCCACCACCACCTACCACGCATCGGCCACGCTGGGCGACGTGCTGCATGTGGGCATACGCTGTGCCAGGCAGGGCAATACCTCGCTGCTGTTCGAAGCCGGCATCTTCCGCGGCATGGAACTGCTCAACACCGTGGAACTGGTCTATGTGTTCGCCGATGCCACCACGCGCCAGCCGCTGCCCGTGCCGCAGCAGCTGCGCGACGTGCTCACGGCCTATGAGGCCGGCCAGAGCGTGGTGCGCGTGGCATCGGGCAGCTGGAACGACTTGGGCCGCGACGCCGAGCGCCTGCGCCTGGCCGTGTTCGTGCACGAGCAGGGCGTGCCGCGCGAGATCGAGATCGACGAATTCGACCCCGTGGCCCGCCACGCCGTGGTCTACAACGGCCTGGGCCAGCCGATCGCCACCGGCCGCCTGGTCAGCGACAGCCCCGGCGCGGGCAGGATCGGCCGCATGGCCGTGGACCGCAGCGTGCGCGGCGGCCGCTGGGGCCGCATCGTGCTGGACAGCCTGGTCGAAGCCTCGCGCCAGCGCGGTGACCGCGAAGTCGTGCTGCATGCGCAGCGCCATGCCGAGTCGTTCTACCTGCGCGCGGGCTTCACGCCGGAAGGCGAGCCCTATGAAGAGGCCGGCATCCCCCACATCACCATGAGGAAAGTGCTCACCGCCTGAGCTGCAGGCAGCTCAGGCGGTGCAAGGCTCAAATCTCAAATGTCCTCGCGCAGCGCGTAGGGCAGGGGCTTGAGCTGCAGCGCCACGGCCTGTGCGGCATCGGCGCGCTGGCCTTCGCCCAGGGCGGCATGAGCCAGCAGGGGCTGGTCGGCCGAGCTGGTCTGCATGGAGACGATGGCGTCCCAGCCCCCGCCGGGCGCCGGGGCGGCCTGGACCACGGTGCCGGTGGCCTGCTCCAGGTCCTCGGGCGTGAAGACCTCCATGCCGGTGGCCAGCGGCTGCTGTGCATGGGCAAGGTAGGCGCGGCGCTTGAGCGTGCCCCGGAACTGGCTGCGGGCCACCACTTCCTGGCCTGGGTAGCAGCCCTTCTTGAAATTCACGCCCTCCACCGATTCGTAGTTGAGCATCTGCGGCACAAAGGCATCCACCACAGGCGCCGACAGCGTGGCAATGCCGCTGGCGACTTCGCTCCAGAGCCAGTCGGCCTCGCTGAGTGCAGGGCCTTCGGGCAGGGGCGCGCCCACGGGCGCCACGCGCAGGGCGCGCGGCTGGCCGGCGGCCGGGTACAGGGCGATCAGGCTGGCGTCGCCGTCATCGGTCTTGGTCCAGGGCACGGCTGCCGGGCCCAGGGCCTGCGCGGCGGCATCGCCAGCCAGCCCGTGCAGCGTGAATTCGGCCGTGGCGTCGCTGAGCTTGCACTTGGCGCGCAGCACGAACATGGACAGGCGCTTGAGCGTGGGTGCCAGCAGGCTGCGGTCGCACAGCAGCAGGATCTCGTCCTTGCTGCGCTTGAAGCCGATGAAGCTGGCCAGCATGCGCCCCTTGGCCGTGCAGAACGCTGCCAGACGCGCATGCTGCAGATCCAGCAGCGCGAAGTCGTTGGTCAGCTGTCCATGCAGGAACTGGGCGGCGTCTTCGCCGAGGGCGCGTATCACGCCGAGATGGGAAACGGAAGCAATGCCGTTCAGTAAAGGCTGGGTCATGGCTGAATTATGATCAGCCGCTCTATTGCTTGCTTGGACCGAGGTTGTGCGCTTTATCTTTCGCGCTTTGATGATGTTGCTGGTGCTGGCCGCCGTGCTGGCCGGTGCCGGCTGGTGGTGGCTGAACCAGCCGCTGCCGCTGGCCCAGCCCACGCTGGAGCTGGAGGTCGAGCCCGGCACCACGCCGCGTGGCGTGGCCCGCGAAGTGGTCAAGGCCGGCGTGCAGACCGATGCGCGGCTGCTGTACGCCTGGTTCCGCGTCTCGGGGCAGGACCGGCAGATCAAGGCCGGCAACTATGAGCTGACCACGGGCCTGACTCCCTATGTGCTGCTGCAAAAACTCGCGCGCGGCGAGGAATCGCTCAAGGCCCTGACCCTGGTGGAAGGCTGGAACTGGCGCCAGGTGCGCGCCGCCCTGGCCCGCGAGGAATTCCTGCGCCAGGAAAGCGCAGGCATGGACGACGCTGCCCTCATGCAGGCCCTGGGCCGCGCGGGCGTGGCGCCCGAGGGCCGCTTCTTCCCCGATACCTATACCTATGCCAAGGGCAGCTCCGACCTGGCCGTGCTGCGCCGCGCCCTGCACGCCATGGACCGGCGCCTGGCCGATGTCTGGGCGCTGCGCTCGGCCGACACGCCGCTCAAGACGCCCGACGAAGCGCTGATCCTGGCCAGCATCGTCGAGAAGGAGACCGGCCGCGCGGCCGACCGCGCACAGATTGCCGGTGTCTTCAGCAACCGCCTGCGCATCGGCATGCTGCTGCAGACCGATCCCACCGTGATCTACGGCCTGGGCGAGAAATTCGATGGCAACCTGCGCCGCCGCGACCTGCAGACCGATACTCCCTGGAACACCTACACCCGCGCGGGCCTGCCGCCCACGCCCATCGCCATGCCCGGCAAGGCCGCCCTCATGGCCGCCGTGCAGCCCGGACAGACCAAGGCGCTGTACTTTGTGGCGCGTGGCGACGGCACCAGCCATTTCAGTGCCTCGCTGGACGAGCACAACCGCGCCGTGAACCGCTACCAGCGCGGCCAGCAAAGCCCTGGGCAAAAGCCCTGAGATATTCCCACAGGGCTGCTGCGCTTTGCGCAGCGCTTGCGTATCCTCTCTTTCCATATGACCACTGCAACTCCCGCCGGCCTGTTCATCAGCTTCGAAGGCATCGATGGCGCCGGCAAGTCCTCGCACATCGCGTCGCTGGCCCAGGCTTTCCGTGACCAGGGCCGCACGGTGACGCTCACCCGCGAGCCCGGCGGCACGCCGCTGGCCGAAAAGCTGCGCGCGCTGATGCTGCACGACGCCATGGACCCGCTGACCGAGGCCCTGATCGCCTTTGCCGCGCGACGCGACCACCTGGTGCAGGTGATCGAGCCCGCGCTGGCGCGCGGCGAAGTCGTGCTCTGCGACCGCTTCACCGACGCCACCTTTGCCTACCAGGGTGCGGGCCGGGGCTTCGACCTGCAGCCGCTGGCCACGCTGGAGCGCATGGTGCAGACGGGCACCGCCCCCCAGCCGGATCTGCTGCGCGAGCCCCACCTGACGCTCTGGTTCGACCTGCCCGCCGAGGTGGCCGCCGAGCGCCTGGCCTCGGCCCGTGTCCCGGACCGCTTCGAGTCCGAGCCCGGCAGCTTTTTCGCACGCGTGGCCCAGGGCTATGCGGCGCGCGCTGCCGCCGCGCCCCAGCGCTTTGCGCGCATCGACTCCAACGCCAGCCGGCATGCGGTCTGGCAGCAGATCACCCAGGTCATGGTGCGCCGGGGCTGGCTGGCCATCATGGTCGGCGGACAGGCAGGTGCGGCATGAGCGAGGCCCTGCCACAACCGGCCGAGACCGACACCGCCTGGATCGCCGGGCAACGCACGCGCCTGCTGGCCCAGCGCGGCCACGCCTGGCTGCTGCAGGGGCCTTCCGGCCTGGGCCAGTACGCGCTGTCGCTGTCGCTGGTGCGCGCCTGGCTGTGCGAATCGCCGTCGCCCCAGGGGGCCTGCGGCCACTGCGGAAGCTGCCACGCCATCGACGTGCGCACCCATGCCGACCTGTGCGTGCTCATGCCCGAGGTGCAGATGATGGCGCTGGGCTGGCCGCTGCCCGAGAAGGCCCAGGCCGATATCGACGACAAGAAGCGCAAGCCCAGCAAGGAAATCCGTGTCGAGGCCATGCGCGACGCCGTGGAGTTCTGCCAGCGCACCAGCGCGCGCGGGCGCGGCAAGGCCGTGCTGGTCTACCCGGCCGAGCAGATGAACGCCATCACGGCCAATGCGCTGCTCAAGACGCTGGAGGAGCCGCCGGGCGATGCCCGCTTCGTGCTGGCCAGCGAGGCGGCCCACCAGCTGCTGCCCACCATCCGCAGCCGTTGCCTGACCCACACCATGGCCTGGCCCGATCAGCAAGAGGCCCTGGATTGGCTGCAGGGGCAGGGCGTGGCCCCGGAAGCTGCCGCCGTGGCGCTGCGCGCCGCAGGCGGGCGGCCCGGCGACGCGCTGGCATTGGCGCACAGCGGTGGCGGCAAGGACATGGCCGCATGGTCGCAGTTGCCGCGCGCGCTGGCCAAGGGCGATGTGGCGGCCCTGGCCGCCTATGCTCCGCCCCATGCCGTGGAGGCCTTGCAGAAGATCTGCCACGACCTGATGGCCTTGGCCGCAGGCGCCGCGCCGCGCTACTTCACGCCGGCCGACCTGCCGTCGCGGCCGCTGGACATGGGCCTGCTGGCCGAATGGTCACGCGCCCTGGCCCAGGCTGCGCGCACGGCGGACCACCCCTTCAACGCCGGGCTCATGACCGAGGCCCTGGCCGCCGAGGCCCGGCGTGTGCTCATGTCCGGCCAGCCTGCCCGCCAGCGCCGGGGATGAGGCGCGGGGAGCGGGGCGTGGCGGCAGTGCAGCAGCGCAGCTGGGTGCTTTTCGCCACATGAAAGCCCGTCCTGTTAACCTACGGCCCTGGGCCCGGTGCCGATCGCGCCGGCCGCTCACCGAACCAATGTCTGCAAACCATCCATGAGCACCGCACCCACCACACCCCGTCCCAGCGTGATGCAACTGGCGATCAAGGAAAAGGCCGCGCTGTACGCCGCCTACATTCCCATGTTCGCCGAAGGGGGCGTTTTCGTGCCCACGCAGCGTGAGTACCGTCTTGGCGATGATGTCTACGTGCTGCTGACCCTGCCCGACGAGCCGCAGCGCTATCCCGTGGCCGGCCGCGTGGCGTGGATCACGCCTGCGCGCGCCTCGGGCAACCGCACGCAGGGCATAGGCATACAGTTCCCCAAGGACGAGAAGTCCGCCGAGCTCAAGGCCAAGATCGAGAACATCCTGGGTTCGGCCCTGGCATCGGACAAGGCCACGCAGACGGTCTGAGTCCTGCGCCTGCCTCTGCCCGCATGCCGACACGGAGGAAATGCTCTCCGGTCGGCATGCCTGTTTCTGAACCACGAGATTCCATGTTTACCGATTCCCACTGCCATCTGAATTTCCCCGAGCTGCAAAGCCGCCTGCCCGAGATCCGCGAGGCCATGGCGGCCGCGCGCGTCACGCGTGCGCTGTGCATCTGCACCACGATGGAGGAATTCGGCGATGTGCACCAGCTGGCGCTGGATCACGACAATTTCTGGGCCACGGTGGGCGTGCACCCCGATACGGAACACATGACCGAGCCCAGCGTGGCCGACCTGGTCGAGCGCGCCGCCCTGGCGCGCGTGGTGGCCATCGGCGAAACGGGACTGGACTACTACGGCATGGAAGACCGCAAGGGCGGGCGCACGATTGCCGACCTGGAATGGCAGCGCGAGCGCTTTCGCGTGCACATCCGCGCGGCGCGCCAGACGCAAAAGCCCCTGGTCATCCACACGCGCAGCGCCTCTGATGACACGCTGGCCATCCTGCGCGAAGAAGGCGAGGACGGCTCGGCAGGCCAGGCTGGCGGCGTGTTCCACTGCTTCACCGAGACCATGGAGGTCGCGCGTGCGGCGCTGGACCTGGGCTACTACATCTCCATGTCAGGCATCGTCACCTTCAAGAACGCCCAGCACCTGCGCGACGTGGCCGCCTTCGTGCCGGCCGACCGCCTGCTGATCGAGACCGACAGCCCCTACCTGGCGCCCGTTCCCTATCGCGGCAAGACCAACAATCCGTCCTACGTGCCTTACGTGGCACAGCAGATTGCGCAGGTGCGCGGCATGTCCGTGGAGGACGTGGCGGCCCTGACCAGTGCCAACTTTGACCAGCTGTTCAAGGGGGTTGTCGCATGCGACTGAATGCTGCGGCCAGTGGCCGCGTGGGCATGGGCGTGGACGTGCACCGGCGCCACTGGCTGGCCCAGGCCGGCCAAGCCGTGGTGGCCCTGGCCGCAGCCAGCGGCGGGCTGGCGCATGCCAGCCAGTACGACGACTATGTGCGCGCCATCATCAGCGACAACGAGCGCGCCATGGTCAACCTGATCTTTCGCGGCTTCGACCCCAACACCCGCGACACGCGCGGCCGCCCGGGCCTGGTGGCCGCCCTGCACCAGGGCTCGCTGGGTGTCTTCGACGTGCTGCTCAAATCCCCGGGCATCAAGGTCAACGAGGCCTCCCAGCAGGGCGAAACGCCGCTGATGATGGCCTGCATCAAGGGCCACCTGGACCTGGCAAAGGAACTCATACGCCGGGGCGCCGATGTCAACCGCCCCGGCTGGACGCCGCTGCACTACGCCACCTCGGCCGACCTGCCCAAGACGCTGGACATCGTCAAGCTGCTGCTCGACAACAGCGCCTACATCGACGCCGACTCGCCAAACGGCACCACCCCGCTGATGCTGGCCGCCCAATACAGCAGCGAAGCCGTGGTGGACCTGCTGATCAAGGAGGGCGCCGACGTCGTCCTTCGCAACCAGCGTGGCTTCACCGCGGCCGACTTTGCCCGGCAGGTGGACCGCCAGTACATGGTGGACAAACTCACCAAGGCCATCAAGGCCGAGCGCAAGACCCAGCCTTCGCGCGGAAGCTGGTAGCAGCAAGCCAGGCGGGCGGCACTGCCGGTGCCGCCGCTGTCCACCTCAGGTTGTGTGATTCCTGCTCAATCGGGCGTACAGGCCGTCCCGCGCCAGCAGCTCGGCATGCGTACCCTGCTCGGCAATGCGGCCGCGCTCCATCACCACCACGCGGTCGGCATGCTCGATGGTCGAGAGCCGGTGGGCGATGACCAGGGTCGTGCGGCCCTGCATCAGCCGCGTCAGCGCCTCCTGCACCAGGCGCTCGGATTCGTTGTCCAGGGCCGAGGTGGCCTCGTCCAGGATCAGGATGGGCGCATCCTTGTACAGCGCCCGTGCAATCGCCAGCCGCTGGCGCTGGCCCCCCGACAGCTGGCTGGCGTTGTGGCCCACTACCGTCTGCAGGCCGTTGGACAGTCCGCGCACATGGGAGCCCAGATTGGCGGCATCCAGCGCGGCCCACAGCTGGGCCTCGTCTTCCACCCCGCCCAGCGCCACGTTGGCGGCAATGGTGTCGTTGAACATCACCACGTCCTGGCTGACCATGGCGAACTGCTGGCGCAGCGCGGCCAGATCCCATTCGGGCAGGGGCGTGCCGTCCAGCAGCAACTGGCCGCCCGTGGGCTGCAAAAAGCGTGGCAGCAGGTTCACCAGCGTGGTCTTGCCCGCGCCGGAGGGGCCGACCAGGGCCACCACCTCGCCCGGGCGCACGCGCAGGTCCACATGGCTCAGGGCCGGTGCCTTGTCCTCGCCAAACTGCACGGACACGTCGCGCAACTCGATTTCGCCGCGCGCCTTGCCGGGCACCTGCGTGCCGCCGGTCTCGTCGCCCGAGCCCTCCAGCAGGTGCAGGCCCCGCTCCAGCGCCGCCACGCCACGCGTGATGGGGTTGGCCACATCGGCCAGGCGTCGGATGGGGGCAATCAGCATCAGCATGGCCGTGATGAAGGCCGCAAAGCTGCCCACCGTCACATCCTGCACATTGGCCGCAGCAGCGCCCGTGCCCCGGCTTTGCCACAGCGCAATGCAGATCACGGCCGACAGGGCGGCGGCGGCCAGCAATTGGGTCAGCGGCGTCATGGCCGCCGAGGCGATGGTGGCCTTGATGGCCAGCTTGCGCAGCTGCCCGCTCAGGCCGCCAAAGCGCTTTTGCTGGCCCTGTTGCGCGCCATGCAAGCGCACCATGCGGTGGGCCAGAACGTTCTCTTCCACCACATAGGCCAGGGAATCGGTGGCCTCCTGGCTGATCTTGGTGATGCGGTACAGGCGGCGCGACAGCGTCTTCATGATCCAGGCCACGCCCGGCACCACGGCCGCCACCACCAGCGTCAGCTGCCAGTTCAGATACAGCAGGTAGCCCAGCAGCGCCACCAGCGTGAAACCGTCGCGCGAGATGCCCAGCATGGCCTGCACCAGCAGCGTGGAGCCGGTCTGCACCTCATAGACCACGGTGTTGGACAGCGATGAGGCCGACTGGCGCGAGAACAGCGCCATATCGGCGGCCAGCAGCCGCTCGAACAGGCGCTTGCGCAGCGCTAGCATGCCCTCGTTGGCAATGCGCGCCAGCGCGTACTGGCCCACGAACTGCGACAGGCCCCGCACCAGGAACACGCCGATGATGGCCAGCGGCACCGACCACAGTGGCAGCGTGCCGTCGGTGAAGCCGCTGTCCAGCAGCGGCTGCAGCAGGGCAGGGATCAATGGCTCGGTGACCGCGCCCACCAGCGTGGCAGCCACGGCCAGCGTCCAGGCCAGGCGCTGGCCACCAAAGTAGGGTGACAGGCGCTTGAGGCGCTGCGACAGGGTCAGGGTGCTGGCGAGATCAAGGGCCGCCGGTGCGGCGGACGGCGCAGGGGCCGGCGGCGGTGAGGATGGTGCTTGCATGAAGCGCGGATTTTACGGCGGGCTTGCCTGTGGCTGCCTCATGGGGAACTGATGCGGCTGCCGGGGATCGAGAAAGCCTGGGCCGACAGACCCTACAGTGCACGTTCTTACATCGTGACGCATCCAGTGTGTGTAACATTCGCACCTGTGCAAGTACCGGGGTCTTCCCGTAGATATTGATGAATGCCAATGACTATTGACCGACTCCTTTCTCCCTCCTCCCTGGCGGCCGTGCCGCGCACTTCGCGCCGAACCCTGCTGGCCGCTCTCGCCTCAACCCCCGCAATTCCCGCGCTGGCCCAGTTCCGCGTCGAAGTGACGGGCGTGGGCCTGACCCAGTTGCCCATCGCCATTGCAGCATTCAAGGGAGAAGGGCAGGCGCCCCAGAAGATCTCGGCCATCATCCAGGCTGACCTGGAGCGCAGCGGTCAATTCCGCGCAGTGGACACGGCCGGCGTCCAGCTGGACGAGACCTCGCGGCCCGACGTTGCCATGTGGCGCCAAAAGAGCGCTGACTCGCTGGCCGTGGGCAGCATCACGCGCCTGGCCGATGGCCGCTACGATGTGCGCTTTCGCCTCTGGGACGTGGTCAAGGGCCAGGACCTGGGGGGCCAGGGCTTTGCCGTCACCACCGGCGACCTGCGCCTGGTGGCCCACCGCATCTCCGACTACATCTACGAGAAACTCACGGGCGAGAAGGGCGTGTTCTCCACGCGCATCGCCTATGTGACCAAGGCGGGCAGTAACTACCGCCTGTGGGTGGCCGATGCCGATGGCGAGAACGCCCAGTCGGCCCTGTCCAGCCCGGAACCCATCATCTCGCCTGCCTGGTCGCCCACCGGCACCCAGCTGGCCTACGTGTCCTTCGAGTCGCGCAAGCCCGTGGTCTATGTGCACGATGTGGCCAGTGGCCGCCGCCGCCTGGTTGCCAACTTCCGGGGCTCCAACAGCGCACCGGCCTGGTCGCCTGACGGCAACTCCCTGGCCGTCACGCTCAGCCGCGACGGCGGCTCCCAGCTGTACCTGATCAGCGCCCAGGGCGGCGAGCCGCGCCGACTGATGCAAAGCAGCGGCATCGACACCGAGCCGAACTTCTCCAGCGATGGCCGCTCCATCTACTTCGTCAGCGACCGTGGCGGCGCCCCGCAGATCTACAAGGTGCCGGCCTCGGGCGGTAGCGCGGAACGCGTCACCTTCACCGGCAACTACAACATCTCGCCCAGCGTCAGCCCCGATGGAAAGTGGCTTGCCTACGTCTCGCGCGTGGGCGGCGGCTTCAAGCTCCACGTCATGGACCTGGGCACCGGCACCGTGAATGCCATCACCGACACCACGGCCGACGAAAGCCCCAGCTTCGCTCCGAACAGCCGCCTGATCGTCTACGCCACCCTGCAGCAGGGACGCGAATCCCTGATGACCACCACGCTCGACGGCAAGATCAAGGCGCGGCTGGCAGGGCAGGGCGGTGACATCCGCGAGCCCGACTGGGGTCCGTTCCAGCGCCAGTGACAGCCGGCTTCCTCGATTTCTTTTCAGTCAACCAGTCAACTCAGCACGAAGTCCACCCGGACATACGGAGATTTTTCATGATCACCATCAAACGACTTTCCCTGGCACTTGCAGTCACCGCACTCATGGCAGGTTGCAGCTCAGGCGTCAAACTTGACGAAACCCCGGTCACCGACGCGGGCGCCACCAGCACGGGCCAGGGCAGCGGCGCCGGCACCGGCAGCACCTCGCAAAGCGGCATCTCGGGCGTGGACCTGACCGGCTCGGCCGCCGACAAGGCAGGTCCCCAGGGCGTCAGCCGCGTCGTCTACTTCGACTTCGACAGCTACGTCGTCAAGGCCGACGCCCAGCCTCAGATCGAAGCCCACGCACGCTTCCTGAAGGCATCTTCCGCTCGCAAGGTCCAGATCGAAGGCCACACCGACGAGCGCGGCGGCCGCGAATACAACCTGGCCCTGGGCCAAAAGCGTGCCGAAGCCGTGCGCCGCTCGCTGGGCCTGCTGGGCGTCAGCGATGCGCAAATGGAAGCCGTGAGCTACGGCAAGGAAAAGCCTGCCTCCGAAGGCCATTCCGAAGACGCCTACGCGCAAAACCGCCGCGCTGAACTGTCCTACCGTTGGTGAACATGCAGCGCTCCCCGATCCTGCATCGCACCGCGCTGCGCACGCTGCTGGCGGCCGGCCTGATGGCCGGCTACGCCGCCAGCGGCCATGCCGCACTGTTCGGCGATGACGAGGCGCGCCGCGCCATCCTGGAAATGCGCCAGCGCGTCGACAGCATGCAGCAGTCGCAGCAGCGCATGACCGAGGAAAGCTCGCAAACGCGCCGTGGCCTGCTCGAACTGCAGTCGCAGATCGAGCAGCTCAAGTCCGAGCAAGCCAAGCTGCGCGGCCAGAACGAGCAGCTGCTGCGCGATGTGGCCGAGCTGCAGCGCGGCCAGCGCGACATCGCCAAGGGCGTGGACGAGCGCCTGCGCCAGTTCGAGCCCGTCACGGTGACGGTGGACGGCCAGGAATTCGCAGCCGACCCGGCAGAGAAGCGCGACTTCGAAGCCGCCCTGGCGCAGTTCCGCGCAGGCAGCTTTGCTGAAGCCGGCACGGCGTTCTCGTCCTTCCTGAACCAGTGGCCCAAGAGCGGCTATGTGCCCTCGGCACGCTTTTGGCTGGGCAATGCGCAGTACGCCAATCGCAACTACAAGGACGCGATCACCAACTTCCGCGCGCTGCTGGCAGCAGCCCCTATGCACGGCCGGGCGCCGGAGGCGGCACTGTCCATCGCCAACTGCCAGATCGAGATGAAGGACACCAAGGGCGCGCGCAAGACGCTGGAAGACCTGATCAAGGCCTATCCCAACGCCGAAGCCACGGCTGCGGCCAAGAACCGTCTCGCCAGCCTCAAGTGATGAACGACACGGCTTCTTCATCCCTTCCGGAAGAAGACAAGACAGCGCCTGAAGCAGGCGCTGTTTTTTCTGATGCCGACCTGCAGCGCCGCTTCGGCGGCCTGGAGCGCCTGTATGGCGTGCCGGGCGCCGCTCGCATTCGCGCCGCGCACGTCGTCGTGGTGGGCATCGGCGGCGTGGGCTCCTGGACTGCCGAGGCGCTGGCGCGCAGCGGTGTGGGCGAGCTCACCCTGATCGACATGGACCATGTCGCCGAGTCCAACATCAACCGCCAGATCCACGCGCTCTCCACCACGGTGGGCCAGGCCAAGATCGAAGCCATGCGCGAGCGCATCGCCCAGATCAACCCCGCCTGCCGCGTGCACTGCATCGACGACTTCGTTGACCCGGACAACTGGCTGCGCCTGCTGCCCCCGGGCGCCGACGCCGTCATCGACGCCTGCGACCAGGTCAAGGCCAAGACCGCCATGGCAGCCCATGCGCGCGCCACGCGGCAATGCTTCATCTCGGTGGGTGCAGCGGGCGGCAAGCGCCTGGCTCACAAGGTCGATATCGATGACCTCAGCGCCACCACGCACGACCCGCTGCTGGCCCAACTGCGCTACCGCCTGCGCCGCGAGCACGGCGCACCCAAGGAAGGCAAGCGCATCGGCATCGCCTGCGTCTTCAGCCGCGAGGCCGTCGCCCCGCCCGATGCCTCTTGCGCCATCGAAGGCGACGGCACGCTCAACTGCCACGGCTACGGCTCGGTAGTGGCCGTCACCGCCACCTTCGGTCAGTGCGCCGCAGGCTGGGTCATCGATCAACTGAGCCGCACCAAGAATTGAAGCGTAAATTTTGGTGCTAGAATCTATGTCTTCGCTAAGCAGCATCTGATGCATGCAAAGCGTGGTTCGGGTCTTTAGCTCAGTCGGTAGAGCAGCGGACTTTTAATCCGTTGGTCGCGAGTTCGAATCTCGCAGGACCCACCAACAAACACGCGGAAGCCGCGCTATCGTAAAGGTAGCGCGGCTTTTGTTTTATTCCCAATTTGGGAATAGAGGTCAGCCCAGGGACTGCCGTTTTGAGACCTTCGAGCGGTCGTAGACCCGGGCCGTGGTGGCCGAGCTGGCGTGAAGCTCGGGCAGGGCGCCATACCGTGCCTTGTGCTGGGTCGTGTAGTACGCCCGCAGGTCGTGGAAGGTGAAGCGCCTGCTGATCACCTTGGTCTCCAAGGCTTCGACCATGGCCCGCTGCCAGCCCGTGGTGAAGCCCGATTCCGTGAGTGGGCTGCCGTGCTGGTTGATGAAGACGTGCAGCGATGTCTCGGGGCGTGGCAGCTGCAGCAGCCTCTTGGCCAGGTCCAGCATGGCCGGGCCCATGGCGATGTTCTCCGCCCGCTTGGTGCCGCCGTGCTGCTTTGCGCGCATCAGCCGGATCTCGCCGGCCTGCAGGTCGATCTGCGGCACCTGCAGGGCCAGGAACTCCACGCGGCGTGAGCCAGCCAGGGCGGCGAACTCGGCCATCAGGGCCAGGGTTTTGCGTGCAGGGCTACCGGCCTCCAGCCAGTCCAGGAAAGCGCGTAGCTCGGCCGGCTCCGGCGCCTCTGTTCTGGCTCGCTCGCTATTCTTTTTGACCTGCTTGCACGGGTTGGCGTCGATCAACCCGCGCTCGATGGCCACGTTCATCAGGTTCGAGAGCAGGGCGATCTCTCGGTTGCCCCGCACGGGCGCGTCTGCACGCTCCACACGCAGGAACCTGGCGATGTCGGTGGGGCGCACCGCGGCGGCAGGCACCTCGCCCATGACCTCGATGAGCTTCACGCTGTACGACTCGTAATCCTTCTTCGTGCGCTCCGCCAGGGCCGTCCAGCGGGCGGTCTTCTGGTACAGGTCCCAGAGCTCGCGGATCGTGCCTTGCAAGTTTGGGACGTGATTCATCTCTAGCACGGCCTGTATGGCCGCTGTGCGGTCGGTGCCCAGGTTGATGGGCTTGCCACCCACCGGGTGGTATCGGTAGGTGACAAGCCCGTTCTTGCGCGGCCGAGCCTCCATCCGGGGCAGAAGGCCGAAGCCTGATGCTCGCTCTCTTCTGCGACCCATCACTTACTCCAGTTGAAGCCGCGCCGAGCCGGTGAGGGCGCTTTGTTGTTAAGCCTCTCTTCAACGATGGTGCGACCAACCAGCGGAAGGCCGTCGGGGCGGACACCGGCCACGGCAATGCCGAGTACTCGCTCGATGTAGCGACGCTGGGCGAAGCGCTGCTTCAGCGGCTTGCACAGGCCGTTTATCTCGTCCTCGGTCAGGTAAGGACTCAAGACTGGTGATTCAGCTGTCATGTAGCTGGCCCTCCTGTGCTTCTCTTGCGCGGGGTAGAGGCCGCGCCAGACTTCTTCTTGTCGCTTGGCTTGGACTTCGGCACAGCTGCGGAAGGGGGCGTAAGCCTGGGAACTACTCCAAATTTCCGGAACGCTCTCTCTAAGGCGGATTCAGCGCCAGGCTCTGATGCTTTTAGCTTGAGAGTCAGGCTTTGGCTGGAGGCTCTGAACTGATTCTTGACTTGGGTAACTCGTTGCGATTGCTTGAACCCCACAACATCGGCTTCGTCAAACACGATCGTTCGCCCGATGCGATAGCAGGGAATGGGTCCCTGAGGGGCGGCTAAAGCGTAGACCGCCCGTGGGGAGACACCAAGGATGGCTGCAGCTTCCTTTGCGTTCATGAGAAAACTCCTTGCTGTGTGGTCTGACGACGAAGGGGTTCCCAAGCATTCACGAGGAGGGCGCGTACTTTGTGCGATGACCCGTCTTGGCGCGTGAAGCGGGGGCGTTTTTCATTTTGCTCTGCCATGTTGATTGCTAGTTTGGGCAGGCGTTGTGCCAGCCGTATTGATCGCCGCGCTTGTTCTCTCCTGTCATGCCATCAGCCAGGCTGCCGATGGTGGCCGTCAGCACACGGGCTGCGTCAAGCGCTTCCCTGATTTCTTTGATATCTGCGCTGCGGCCTGCACCATCCACCACATCCAGCAGGATGCTGGCCTGCAAGGAGATAGCGTCAAGAACGTGGTGCTCTTTGGTTTCCCCCTGAGCGGAGGCTGGTCCCGGATCGAATGCAGGCGCATAGACAGCCTGCTGTCCCGCCTGCAGCGCCCTGAGAGCCGAGGAATCTCCCGCAAGTCGAGAAGACCGGAAGGCGCCGGACAGATCGACTGCCAGTGGCAGAGCTTCTCGAAGCAGGCAGCGCGCCGCGTTGACGGGGTCACTGCCATCAGTCTCTGCAGCGCTCAGCGCCTTTTTTGCCACGTCCAAGCTGTCGGCGATCATGGCCAGAAGCTCGCCCATGGCCGGCCTCGGGCCGTCCCCCATCCACGTTCCGTCGGTCCTGTTCACGTCCATCAGCAGAGCATCAGCCGTGTCGATGGCTTCATGGCCAGGGATGCGTGGCAGCAGGTCCGCAAGAGGCAAGATCAAGTTGTGCACGCGCCGCGCCACGTCGCGAGCCAAGGCTTCATGCTCTTGGAAGATGTCGGACTTCGCGACATCAATGCATGGTGCTTCAACCATGGCGGCACCTCGCTTTGCTGACTGGCTTGAACACCTCCAGCACGCGGCCGAAGACGGTGATGGAGTTGAGGATCTCGGGCGTGCATTTGCCCCACTGCAGCGCATCAAGCCCGCGGGGATCAGCGATTTCAAGGGAGCCGTCCAGGCGTCGATGGAACCGCCTCACGCCAAACCATTGATGACCCTGGCCGTAATAGAAGGCGATCAGATAGTCGGAGTCGCAGGTAATGCGGCGCGCATCGAAATCCACGCTGATCACGTCTCCCGCTTCGATGACGTGGCCGAACAGGCTGTGATGGGTGAGCAGGATGTGCCGCCCGAACATTCCGGCAGCCTGGGCGGGATGCTCCAGCTGGCCCATTGCCGTCGAAGACATGGTGTGGCGCTGCTGCTGCGTTGGGACGGCGCGCTCTGCAAAGGCGTTCATGGCTTTGCCCCTTTCCTGGCAGCGCGCTGCAAGTGATGCTCGACATACTCTTGGCCCTGCTTGTCGAGGCGCGCATAAGCCGGGTGTTGGTGCAGAGTTTCTGCAGGCGTCATCACCTGGCGGCCAGTCTCGTCCTGCACCGCGAGCATTTCAGCCTGCTCACCCTCTCCAAACCAAGTGCCGATGTGCTGAATTCGGCCGACCATCGTATCGAGTAACTCTGCGTTGCAGTGGGTCGGTGGAGTGGCGTCCATCACCTTGATCTTGGCGATAAACGCGTCCGGGAATTGAGGCTTCAATGTGTCCAGGACATTCGCAGCGTCCTGCCATGACTCGTGGCGGAACGCCAGGCGCGATCCGCGAGAAGTCCAGACTTCAAAGCGATGGCTTGAACCATGGCCTGAGGCAAGATGCAGCCAATCTTCCAGCGTCCGCACCTTGTCCTGGAACTCCCGTTCAATGGTGGCCATCCGGCCTTGATCCTTCAGCCGGCCCACAGCCCAATCAGGCAGGGGCGGCAGTGGGTCAGGGACGACGCTGGCGCAGTAGCTGTTCGTTTCCAACACCCCGAGAATGAGGCATTCCCAGTGAGATGCGATCTCCTTGATGCGATCCAACAGGTCCAGCGCATCGACAGGCTCAGGCAGGGCTGGCGCTAGGCGGCGGGTCGGAGGGGTAGGGCGGGGGTTGCGGCCGGTCTTGGGGTTGATTCCGGCGTGGGTTTCCCCTGCCGCGCGAGGCGTGGCATCATTCTTCATGGTCTAAATTCCTGGCTAAGGGTTTTTGATCAAGAGTTCCGCGTGGTTGCAGCCGCGCAGTTCTCGGGCGAGGGCTGGTAGCTGGTGCTGCCGGCCTTCTGCTTTTTTGGGGGTCCATGTGGCATGTCGATCGTCTTTCTTCGATGGTATCGAGCAACCTGAAATAATTTGGGGCGAAAAGCTTGGCTAGGAATCACTGTTCAAAGAAAAACAGGTCAGACGGTCACAGCCTCCGCGGGAGTCTTCGGCGCCCGGGGCTCAGAGCAGGGCTGCCTGGGGCTCATCTGGGCCCTGCCTTGGTTTTAGCGGGATCACACTGCCGCCGCTGCCGCGCTTGCCATCCGCTGTGGGTATGTTCTCGCGCACCACATCAACGACAGATTCCCAACAGTCGATCTGATTTCCGTGGTGTGCGTTCTTGGCCTTGAAGGGCAGCACCTCGCCGTACTTGAGGCCTGCTTCAGTCAGCGCGTAGCCATCCTCGACCTTGCGTTGCAGACCAAGCTGCAGAAGCACCTTGTTGATGAGCTGGCTGCTGACTTTGGCTCGGCCAGTCTGCTCCGCGATGCGGGTTCCGATTTGAGTGGGGTTGAGGTGGACCATGCGCTCCAGTGCCACGGGCGGCAGAGCGCGGCGGAACTCGCTGAAGTCGATGCCGGTGTGCTGCTCGAAGGCCTGGAGCTTGGCGGCTGCAACCACGTCGAGGCGAATACCGGGCACGTCCTTCAGTGCGTCGCCGACGAAGTTGATGACCTTGACCTGATCCAGGGGCGTGCGGCCGCGGACACGGGCTGGTTTCGTCTCAACTGGCGCTGGCAGCGTTTCCACCTCGCCGGCCAGCACGCGACGCTCGCACTCGATGAAATACTGCCGGGCCCCCTTGCCCTGGGGCGTGCGTTCGACCATCGCCAGCTCCTTGGCCATGTCGATGCTGACGATGTATTCCTTGGGTGGGCGGCCACCGGTACTTTCGCCCAGAAATGAGCAAAAGTCTTTGCCCTCCTCAAAGTCGTAATCCTCGATGCGGCGAGGCATCCAATCTTTGAACTCCGTGCCTGGGTTCAGATGCTTGTACAGGTCGCGAGCATCTACCGACAACACGGTGACGCCGCCGATCTGGCGCGGAGCTACGGGGATGAGTTCGTTCATTGCTGGGCTCCTTTCTATTGCGGCCAACTGTCGGCTACTTCTTGAAAAATTGCGAGACGGAGAAAAGTCACTCTTGAGGTGTTTTTCAGTGCCTGAAATGTGTGTGCAGCGGCATTTGCGCCGGCTCACTGCTGGCGTGCTTTTGCCTCGCACTGCTCATCCGTGCGACGGCTCAGTTCGAGACGAAACAGGATCTCCTGGTTGACGCTGCGGAACGCTTCCTTCGCCTTAGTTCGGAGGTAGTCCTCAAGGTCGTCCGTCGGCCTGAACTGGATGGGAGGCTTCTGCTTGGCTTTCGACATAGAATCAAACTTGGTTGTGATTGATACTGAACAGTCTTGATTAGTAGTGTAAATACCGTTCGCTACTTGTCAATACTGTTCATGACTAATTTTGGAAAAAATGGACAGCGAACTTCCACAGCGCCTCATCAAGGCGCGCTCCGGCCATGGCTGGTCTCAGGCTGACCTTGCCGAGGTCAGTGGCGTTGCTGCCGCCCAGATTTCTCGGTATGAGCAGGGCCGTAGCAAACCTCGTACTGAGGTGACTGCAAAACTGGCGAAGGCGTTGGCCGTCAGTTTTGAGTGGCTCGCTTATGGCAGTGGACAAATCGACAACGGGTCGAACGTTCCGCAGTACCCAGCCGCGCAAAAGCTTGTTCACATCTTTGATCTGGAGAACGATCCCGAGCTTCGAGAAGCTGTCGAAACCCTGGCAGAGGAATCCGGCTTGACGATAGAGATGGCAATCAAATCTGCACTTCTCTCCGCTGCCCGAGAGCTTCAGCAGAAGGAGGCAGAGGCTGCGGCCAAAAAGCCCAAACCCTGACCTCGCCTCCTCACGGCGCGGCTCATTTTTGAGCCATGGCCTCAGTTGACCCGAAATCATCGGGTTGGTTGATGGAGTAGCCATCACACAACCCTTCCTACTAGACGCTCGATCATGGGGCGCTCCTGATACTCGCCGAAGGTTCCGTTGAGCACCTCGTTCGGCGCTTGGATGCGCGGTAGTTGCGCCAGAGCAGGCCCAGGGCCCAGATCATGGCTTGGGGAAGGCTGGCGCCAGCGCGACGGCGCATGGCGACTAGACGAAACAGACATGCGGCCTGGCTCATGAGGTGCTCCTTTTGACGGTGATGGGGAGGGCCTGGAACGCGGCGCCCGCGTCGATCTCGGCCTGGATGGTTTGTTCGCGCTCGTCGTAGGGCATGCCGGCTGCTGCCAGTTGCTCGCGCCGGGCGGCGGCGTAGTCAATGCGGATGCGCTCGCGGTCCTCGATCTGGCCATTGCCGCCGAAGCCGCAGTGCGAGCACATACAGGGCACTCCCTTGGCGCGCAGCTCACGGCCTTGGCGTTCGGCGGCGCGGACTTGATGAGGCTGCAGGCCGTTGTCGCGGCAGATGCGACGGATCCAGCCTTCAGTGAGGCTGCTGTGCCCGTGGCGCGCGTCTTGGCGGACTTGCAAGAGCGCTTCCGTCTTGTTGAGCGTGATCTCTTCGAGGAGGTGGCGTGAGAAGGACGGCATCAATCACTCCAACGGTTGAGGAATGGATGCCTGGGCACCCTTTCGCAACACCTCACTGGCGGGACTTCATCCCTAAACCTGCCCGCTGCATCCTGTTGGGCTTACCGGCTTCGTATCGCTTGCTGAGGTTGTGGCGCTTGGTGTTGCGTTGGATTGGATTTAAACACTGTGTTCTGTATTTGTCAACACAGTGTTTGAACGTGATGTTTTTAAGAGGGCGTAAAAAAGCCCCAACGCGCGGGGCTTGTGTTTGGTGGGTCGGCGTAGCGTCTGACCTTTGGCCGGCAGGCTCGGTGGCTACATTGGTTCACCACACCGGAGACACCCATGCACCACCTCGACACCATTGATGGAATCATTGCGCTCGCGGAGACAGGCCCTGGCGTTGAGCCAGGCGAGGCGCTCAATGTCCTGGCTAGGATCATCAGCGACATGGACCCCCAGGAGGCCCACTACAAGGAGCGGGTGGCTGGCCTGGTACTCGTTGGGGCGACACTGTGGCGCACGTCCATCGCGGCAGGCGATACGAGCATTGATGCTGCCCTTTGGCGGGCGTAGAGCCCCAAGAAAAAAAGCCCCGGCATTCGAGGCTTTGGCATCCACAGTGGCGATGGTTACCTTTGTGAGAAGTACCTCTTCCGCACGCCATCAACCGTCTGGTTGCACAGATTCTGCGTCGCAAGAGTGATCTCGGGGACGTGGATGCAGACCCCTGGCGAATGCCGAAAAGAATCAGCCTTCACTTCGTCGAAGTACTGCACTTCGCCGTCGGCGAGTTTGACGGTGTAGCGCGTCTTGTACTGCTGTACTGGGGCCGAGTCGGCCGCTGATCCAAGCATCGCCCCCAAGATTCCTACTGCCAAGTTCGCTCCAGCTGAGTAGCTGTTGCCGCGCAAGGATCGATCAATGTACGCGGCGCTTGCCACAGCCCCGCCGAGAGCTGCGCCGCCAGAAGTGCCTGGTGTGGATTGGTCAACAGTCTGGACGTCAGTTATCACGCCATATCGATCAGGCTGGTGGGTTCGGACAGCGTGAGTATCTTGGAGCTTTGCTTGCTCGTCGGGAGACAGCGCATCCCAGTTGTCCTTTGACAGGTGCGCAATCGTTTTGGTGGGTGTTGGCGCAGCTTCTTGAGTGCTTGGGGTTGTCAGCTTCCAGGCGCCAAGCGCAGGGACTTCGACCTGCGGGACTGCCGTATACCCTGGGTCAGTGGTCCTTGCGGTATATCGAGGCATGTCTGGCGCTGAAGTGGCGCAGCCAGCTAACGTGACAGCCAACAGTGCGAGGAAGAGTGGCGGGCGCATAGTCACTCATCGAACTTGACTGCGCGGCCCTTGCCCTCAAGGCTGCCCCAGCTCATCAGTGATATTCCGCCCTTTCCGTAGCGAGCCAAAACGACAGCATCAGCCCCCATCTCAGAAGCCTTCTCCTTGAGCTTTTCAGTCACCATCTCGCGGGTAGGGTCCGGGTGGAAGAGGGTGGTTTTGTTGACCATGACAGAGATGTCGCCAAGCATCCTGTACTTGCGGTCTGTGATGTCGCTTTCAGTGACCTGGATCTGCGATGGCTGCTTCTTCGGTCCCTGGCCGGCAGTGATGTCGGCTGCACTGTTGTCCACCGAACTGGTTGACCAAGTTGCACAGCCCGTCATAGACATGCACAACAGAATGGAGCAAAGAGTCCTCACGCGCATAGCTTCCCCATTTCTGGTGGTGTATCAAAAAGTACGGGGAGTGTAGGCCGTAATTGCTGACCAGCGCAATGAGAGAGGTTGGTTAATTGCCTCTAGTCGCGACGCAGCTCGGCCAGCGTGTCCTTCAACGTCTTGATCAACCGTTCAACGTCCTCTGGAGGTATCTCGACCCAGGCCGTCGTGACGGGCAGTCCTGCCCATGTCTTAGCCGTGTGCTTGAGTCCGATGAGCGTCTTGTTGCCCTCGACGCGAGTGCGAACGCTGGTGAACTGCAGTAGGGGGGCGGGAGTCATGCGCCATCGTGGCATGAAAAAGCCCGCTCGGAGCGGGCTAGGAGGTTGTGATGAGTGATCTACCATCGGATGTTGATGAGCGCATGCGTCTGGTGCGTTGCGTGCAGCAAGCACCAGTTGAAAAGGCGCCAGCACCCATGCTCTGGATGAGGTGGACTGGCGTCCTATGGGCAGTGTCGTCTATTGGATGGGGGCTATATCAATGGCTTGTTAGTCCTGAGAAGCCAGTGACCACGCTGGCTTATGAAATCGGCGCCTGGTGGCTGACAGCCAACATCATTCGGGTCGATGTGATGTTCTTCGCGGCCATCGCTGAAATCAAGAGGCTCCGCGGCTCCTAGCCTAGCAACTCAACGACAGGGGTTGAGTTGGTCGTGCTCTTCACTAGGCTGATTGCATGCATGCAATCAGCCTTGTCCACGTAGCTTTCACCGCTGGCGATGATTTCTCCATTCGCTGCCTTGAGCCGCCAGCGCCATTCGGTAGGGCTGGAGAGCAGGCCGGCCATCTTGGATGGATAGATTTCAAACTTCATGAGTCCTCCTATGAAAACACACACTGAAAACTGGAAAGCCTAGACCCCTTACGCAGTGGAGTTCCGGCACAACGGCGCGCGCTGGGCGCTCACTATCCATGCTGTTGACGACGCGGATAAAGAGGCCAAGGTGTAAAGCATTCGGGAGTCCGCCGTGCTGCTTGGCGGGCCTGTTGAAGAGGGGCCCGTCCACAACGACGGCAGGTAGCCCCCATACAGGCTGTCACGGCCTGTGAGTCCATAAACTGCCAGCGATGCCGCAGTTCCTCTCCAGGGAATTGAATGTCTGATCTGCGGTGTACTTCTTCTCCCGGTACGAGTCGATGGCGTACTGGACGAAGGCGCGACAGTTTGCAGGGAGTCCATAGTCGGCTCCAAACTTTGGCTCAGAGTTTGGGTCGCCGCAACCAACAAGGCCAAAAGCCAGCAGTGCAGCAAGAAGTAGGGGCTTCAACTTCATGATTTCACAATCAGTTGGTCTACAGCTGATCCGGTTGATCAACTGCCCTCGAACACAGACATAGCTCCGCCGATCACAGAACCGGTAAGCGCCGCGAATGCTCCGATGTTGAAGAACTCCATGATCTTGTGAAGGCCGAGCCATTTCTCCGGCCAGACTGCCCACGACCACTCAAAGAACTGGCCAAGTGTCGAAAGCAGCCCGAATGGAATCCACGCCCCATCGCGGAGGTACAAGAAGCACTGCCATGCAAGTATCGCGACAAAAAATATCCAGGACGTCCAAAGAATAAGGAAGCCAATCCCTCTGATGGCTCTGGCGTCGAAATCATCATTTCTCATTCTGGGACCCATTTACCAATGACAACACCGCATATCGTGGCATCACCATCTATTTCGATGAACTTCGGTCTCCAGTCCGGGTTGATGGCGCGCAGGAACTTGCGGCCATCCTCTTCGAGGTACTGCTTGAAGGTGGCTTGTTGTTGGTTGTCAAGGCGCACGACCACGCGATCACCTGGCTGTGCGGCTCTCCCTGGGTCCACAAAGATGATGTCTCCCGGCTCATAGGACGGGCGCACCCCCGGGTTGCTCATGCTTTCTCCCTCTACAGCAAGGCAGAACGTATTCGGTCCATGCCGCACCGGGCAAGGCAGCCATCTTTCCGCGTCTCCTGTCTGGAAGCGATCAACGATCTCTGACCAGTTGCCAGCTTGGACAGACGAGATGAGGGGGACCAGGGTCACGCCAGCCGGCTTCGCCGTTTGAGGGCGTGGCGCCCCATCTTCCATGGTGCCCTCCCCGTACTTCATCCATCGCATGTTGATGCCGCGCTCGGCTGCGGCAACGAGGCCATCGCTGGACGGGCCTCTGGTTTCCCAATTCTTGGCCGTTTGGGAGTTGGCAAGGCCCAGGAACTGGGAAACGTCAGTGGGGCCAACGCTGGCCTTTCCTGTGAGGTGGGCAACGGCTTGATAGATGCGCTCTGTGACGGGGTGCATGGTGCAATTTTTTTACGAAATGTTTAAACGCGCCGTTAAAACGCAGCGTTGCGATGATTTCCAACATGGTGTTTAATGTTGGCTATGAACATTGCCGCTACTGAACTCATCACCCGTCTTGGCGGCAGTACTGCCGTAGCCAAGCGACTTGGATGGTGCTCCCTGAACGGGTCGCGCCGTGTCAACAACTGGAAGCGCCGCGGTATCCCGCTTGGTGTCCAGCTCGACCACGAATGGCTCCGAGTTGCTCAAGCTTCCTCGGGGACAGCCTCCGAGCCCGCCCGGGCCTGACCATGCCGCCGCGTCAGGACATCTTCCGCCCGCCGCGCGCTGTCTCCAGCTCGCGCTCCACGCACATCACCACCCGGCTCGCCCGGCAGCGGATGTGCAGCTCTCCCGCCCTCCATGACAGCTCCAGCTGGCTTGTCGTCAACGTCTGCTCCCGTGCGCTTGTCTCGGGGTTCACGTTGGTGCTGACGCTGGTCCTTGTGCTGGCGTGGAAAGGCTGGGTGTTGAGGTTCATTGCGGCTCCCTTTTGTGTGGTGTTTGTTTGCATGGCCGCGATGTTCGGCTTTCCCCTCTTTCCCGTCCACGTCCAATTTTTCAGGAGCCGGATATGAGCGCTCTCGATGCGCTGCGCCGCGGCGTTGATCACTTCCCTGGTGGCCGCGCTGTCGTGGCCATTCGTCTCGGCAAGACCGACGAGGTTCTGCGCAAGGAGCTGTCTGGCGCCTCGTCGCACAAGCTCGGCGCCGTCGATGCGCTGGCCATCACCAGCCTGCTGCGCGAGGCAGCCATGCCCCATTGCTACGACTACGCGGCCTATGTCGCGGGAGAGGCTGGGGGGCGCTTTGAGCTGATGGAGGCTTGCCGCGTGGTGGTGGCGAGCCCCGTGGACAAGGTGTCCAAGCTGGTGCTGGAGACCTCGCACATCACCAGTGCGGTGATCGAGGCCATGCAAGACGGCGTGATCTCGGACAACGAGCTGGCGCAGATCGAGCGCGAGATCGCCGAGGCCGAGGAGGTGCTTCGCAAGCTGCGCCAGGCCGCGCGTGCCGTCAACGCCGCAGGCAAACCCCGTGAGATGAACGAAGCGCACGGCGCGAAGGAGTAGGTATGGCCGGGGACTGGATCAAGATGCGGACTGACCTCTACCGAGACCCCAAGGTCTCGCTCATTGCTGATGCGCTGATGGCTCCTGGCAGCGAGCTTTCGCGTTACGTCACGAACAACTGCCAGCGTGAAATGACCGTCACCCGTAACGTTATGCGTAACGTCACGGTCGGAGCGCTGGTGTCTGTTTGGGGTGTGATGCGACAGCGTGGAAAGCGTAACGGTGACGATTTGGTGTGTCACGGCGTGACGCTGATGGTGCTCGATGACATCGCTGATCTGCCTGGATTTGGTGCTGCACTCGCGCTTTCGGGCTGGGTTTTGCAGACCTCCGAGGGCCTCGAATTTCCCCGATTTTTCGACGAATACAACGTCTCTCCAGAGGAGAAAACCCGCTCGCAGGGTGCTGAACGCCAACGCCGTTACAGGGAGCGCCAAGGCCAAAAAAGTGACGGACAAAGTGACGGTTTTGGCTGCGTCACGGGTGACGTAACGGATAACGTCACTGTGACGCCTAGAGAAGAGAAGAATAGAGAAGAGAAAGAGAATACCCCCCAACCCCCCACCGGGGGCCGGCAGCGTCGTCGCAATGCTGCCGAGGAGCCTGACGGCTTTGTCGAGTTCTGGTCGGCATACCCCCGCAAGGTCGGCAAGGACGCTGCTCGCAAGGCTTTCGCCAAGCGCCGGCCAGACGCAGCGCTGTTGGCGAAGATGCTGGCGGCCATCACGATCCAGGCAAGGTCGACGCAGTGGCTGCGTGACGATGGCCAGTTCATCCCGCATCCCGCGACATGGCTCAACGCGGGTCGTTGGGACGACGAAGAGGGCGTGGGGCAAGCGGGGCAGGGCGACAGCGAGAGCCGTCCCCGCTGGGCTCTGCAGGCCGGCTTCGAGAACCGCTGGGAGGCGGAAAACGCGGGTTGTCGTGAGCACAACGCCCACCAATTCCGCGATGGCCAGCGCGCGGAGGTGACCGCTTGAACGCCGCCGAACTCAGCCAGCGCATGGCCTCTGACGCCGCGGCGATTGCCCAGTACCTGCTGCCCAACGGCAAGCGCAAGGCCGGCGAGTGGGTGGCCGGCAGCATCAACGGCGAGGAGGGCCAGTCGCTTTCCGTCCGGCTGACGGGCACCAAAGCCGGCGTGTGGAAGGACTTTGCATCGGGTGAGGCAGGCGATCTGCTGGACCTGTGGGCCGCCTGCCGCAGCCAGTCCATCGGCGAAGCCATCCGCGAGGCGAAGCAGTACCTGGGCATCCGCGACGTGATGCCCGAGCGCGAGAAGAAGACCTTCAAGCGCCCGTCAAAGCCGCAGTGCCAGGCCGCCAAGGCCGGCGTCAAGGAGTGGCTCAACGGCCGGGGAATCACCGACGAGACCATCGCTGCCTTCCGGGTGGCCGAGCAGATCCGCGGCGGCAAGACCTACGCCGTGTTCCCGTACCTGCGCAACGGTGAGCTGGTCAATGTGAAGTACCGCAACATTGCGGAGAAGCGCGACATGCGCCAGGAGGGCGGGGCAGAGCCGTGCCTCTTCGGCTGGCACCTGATTGACCCCAAGTCCCGCACCGTGGCGATCACCGAGGGCGAGATCGATGCCATGACGCTGCACCAGGTTGGAATCCCCGCGCTGTCGGTCAATGCTGGCGCTGGCAATCACCAGTGGCTGGAGAACGACTGGGAGCGCCTGGACTGCTTTAGCGAGATCCTGATCTTTTTCGACAGCGATGAGGCTGGCAAGGCAGGGGCGCAGGAGATCGTCCGCCGCCTGGGCCTGGAGCGCTGCAAGCTGGTCACGTTGCCCGAGAAGGACGCCAACGAGTTCCTGCAGAAGGGCGCTTGCGGCGAGGACTTCTGGCACGCCACCAAGGAAGCCAAGACCCTGGACCCCGAGGAGATGCGCCAGGCCAGCGACTTCATCAACCGCGTGAAGTCTATGTTCTATCCGGCCCACGATGACGAGGGCGACCCGGTGCTGCGCCTGGACAAGGATCTGGACTGGTTCGAGTTCCGCGATGGTGAGGTCACCGTTTGGACGGGCTACAACGGCCACGGCAAGAGCTTGATGCTGTCTCAGGTGCTGCTGGGGCTGATGCAGCAGGGCGACCGCGTGATGGTTTTCTCCGGCGAGATGACACCCGAACGCCAGCTCAAGCGCACCGTCAAGCAGGCGGCGGGCCTGGACCGCCCGAGCATGCCCTACATCGACGCCATCGGAGCCTGGCTGCACGACAAGCAATGGTTCTTCAACGTGGTGGGCAGCGCAGGCATCGACCGTCTCCTGGCCGTGTTCCTGTACAGCTCCAAGCGTTACGGCATGCGTCACTTCGTGATCGACAGCTTGATGATGACGGACGTGCCCGAAGACGGCCCAGGCAGCATGACCGCCCAGAAGGAAGCCGTCCGCAAGATCTGCGACTTCGCGCGCCGCAATGGCGTGCATGTCCACCTGGTCGCCCACCCGCGCAAGGGTGCGGACGAGTCCAAAGGGCCTGGAAAGCTGGACGTTGCCGGGTCTTCCAAGATCACCGACGGAGCCGACAACGTGTTCACGGTCTGGAGCGCTCGCAAGGACGAGAACGACGCCGGCCACGACCCCGACAAGCCCGACGCCAAGCTGGAGCTGCAGAAGCAGCGCAACGGCGACGTGCAGCACTACAGCCAGTACCTCTGGTTCAACAAGGCCGCCCAGCAGTTCGCCACGAACAGCCGGCGCCGCGCCATCTGCTATGTCCCATTCTCAACCCAGGAGCCAAAAGATGAATTCGCTGACCAACCCTGATCGCGCTGTCCCGAACCTTGCGGCTGGCCATGTCCTGCTGTGGAGCCAGAGCCAGTGCGCGCTGCATATCGAGCCCCTCATGGACATGCTGACCAAAAACCGCAGGGCGTGCGCAGCTGACCATTCCATGGACTACGTGCCTCTGACCATCGGCACGCGCGAAGAATGCGACGCCGCAGCAAGTCGGCTCCGGCAAGTCCTCAACGAACGCCGCAGCGGCACCCCATCCCATTGATCCAGAAGACCGTATGACAACAGAAGCACCAACCACACTCGCTGCTGAGCGGCCCAATGTCATCGAGCGTCTGACGAGCGCGAGCACCAGCAGCGACCTGTCCGTGGACCTGGAGAAACGCGGCGATGCGGACTACCTGATCGCCGCTGGCATCCAGCGCGCAGGCCTGGGCCGGCTGGTCCAGCAGCTGATCTGCGAATGGGACCGCCGCGAGAAGCCGCGCCCACTGACCGACGAGCAGCTGCAGCGCGTTGCCGAGCAGCTTCCGCGAAAGAGCAGGGGGCGTCTCGACTTGGTGGGAGCCCGTGTGGCCGAGGGCCGTTGGCACATGGAGCGCCGCATGCAGATCCTGACCAGCCTGCCGCAGTACAACCGCCTGGTGGACGCGCACGCTGGGTTCCTGCCCTGGGTGCTGGCGCAGGGAATCAAGGATGCTCGTGCCAAGCTGACCGACGTGCTGCTGTGGTGGTGCGACCGCAAGTGCCCGTGCTGTGGCGGGGTCAAGCTGGGAGAGATGGCCATCTGCGAGACCTGCAAGGGCTTCGGCGACCGTGAGGTGCCGCACGAAGCTGAGGGTCAGCTGATCTCCGAGCACATCGCTGAGCATGTGGACCGCGCCCGCTCGGGCACCATCGCCGCGCTCAAGCGGATGAGGGGGCTGAAGACAGTTGCAGCCGGAAAAGGGTGATGTATACTGCGTGCCTAGAGCGCAGGCGCAAACGATTCCGCCCGCGCTCACCCCGACAAACGTCCCCAGGCGGTGAGTCTGGCAAGACATGGAAGCGACGAAAAGTCGCGCTCAAATGAAAAGCCCGCCAGCTCTGCAGCCTGCGGGCTTTCTCACTTGTGCGACTTCGCTCAGAATGGTTGAGCGTCATGTGGCGCGCAAGACGGAGCTGAAGATGGTCGATGGTCGCGAACAGCTTGATGCAGTAGGCGGAGAAGGTATCCCATGGCCTCTCAAGGCGGGGACTCTCACAAACGACAATCGGCCTGTCCCATGGCCTTGGGCGGTGTCGAGTGAGAACATTGCCCTACTTTTAAGCGACTTGGTTGGTCGTCAGTTAAGGGTCTCTTCTGGGTCTGTTTCACAGGAAGTTGTACCCGGTCGAGTGACCATTCTTACGAATGAGGCTGGTCATATCGTTGACATCTATGTTGATCCCGGAAGACCCTCTATTTAGATAAGGCTGGGCGTCCGAGATGTCTGAGGTGACTCGGTGCAAGAGGATCTGCATGGCGCCGAGAGCCGATGCGCCGGTCTGTCTGAGCTCGAATCCCTGATCTCTACCTACAATCGGCGTCACTGCCCAACACTCCGATGACTGCCCGAAGCAGCTTGGATGAGCAGGATATGGAAGACACCTCCAAAGAAATAGCCCGCTAGGTTCGCCAGCGGGCTTTCTTGTTTGAGTCATAGAGGTGAGCCTCCAAGATAATTGCCGCATGTCAGAAATCATCCTAGTGGCCCTCTGCTTCTTGGGTGCGCTCATACTGGTCTCCAGCATTTGGCACTACCCCAAGTTGAGGTGGCTATTGTTCGCCTTGGTGCTTGTCTCGTTCCTAACTCGTTTTGACTGGTTCACGAGCCTCTTCGGTTGGCAGATGTAGCATCCGGAGGTAAAGCCTGCAAGATTCGCCTGCGGGCTTGGTCGTTTTGTCTCTTCCCGCTATGCTCGGTCCAAGATTGGAGGGTATATGTTCAAAGTCGGTCAGACAGCTCGAGTTATCGATTCAAACCCGGAAATTCAACTTGAAATCACAGCAGTGGTTGGCGTTGATCGCGTTCTTGCCCGCGTCACCTCCTACCCAGGCACTGGTGAGCAGCATGGCTATGATGTCAGTGACCTGCGTCGCACTTTCACTATGCATGAACTCTGGAAAGAGTCAGATTTAGCTCGCCCTTAGATTTCCTACCTATTCCCGAAGCCCGCTGGCACCGCTCGCGGGCTTTTCTGTTTTCGCCTCCAGCCAACCAGTTGGCGCTCAGCGAAGTAAACGGCACACTGTCAGGAGCGTTGGTCCGTGAGCCCGATGAGGGTAATTAGTTGTCTTGCTAATATTCAACAATCAGTCAGGTTTCACCAAATACTCTATTTAGACTTGGTTCTGGCTAATGAAAATAATTAGCACTGAAACCATTTCTTATGAACAGGGAGCTTTGCATGAAGAAGTCTTTTTTTGCGGCTGTAGGTTTAGTTGCGGCACTGGGTGCAGCGTCCAACGCATTTGCTGCAGGCAACTTGGAGCAAGCGCATATCTGCGTCGTTTCTGGCTGGGCTTGCGATGAAGCAGACCCGAGCTACACAGGCAGCGTTCTCGTGTACCACAGCGATGGAAGACTGATTCGCAAGCTGACCGCCAACCATTACCGCGAACCTGGTGTGGGAGCTGCGTGCGGCGGAAATTCCTATCGTGGTTTTGCTGGAGAGCTGGACACAACTCCTGGCCAGGATTTCTCTGATGGCTATCACAACGTCCGTGTGTACTTCGAGCGCCGAAATGGATCGTTGCTTGAAATCGGTGGATCGCCTCGCGTAGTGCTTTTTGGCCCTGCGCAGCTGAGCCCTGGGCCTAATGAGTGCGCAAACCCCCGAGGATGGGGCAACTGATCTAGCTGATCAGATTCAGAGCTGCATGGCTGCTCATAGATCAACCCGGCATTGCCGGGTTTTTTCGTTTCCAAGAGGTTGTGTTATGCCGCCACTAGGTGCACCCGGCAAAGCATGCATTGCGCATGGGGTGCAAGGCCTGCGTGGCGGCACCTATTCAGGTGGGCATCAGGCTGTACGTGTGTAGACAGCGTGGTTGTCGCTGCGCCTGTGACTGAACTTGGCAATGCCGCTGCCCTCAAGCTTCTTGCGGAATATCTTGCCGAGCTGCTTCCGTTCACCAGGAGTCAACGTCTGGCGGACTCGTTCCTCTAGGAAGTCGCTCAAGAGGAACTGCTGGCCGTTGTGGCGTTGGGTTTTTGCAAGCTCCGCGAGAGAGTCCACCAAAGCCTCCAGGGTCAGAGAGGGCTGTGGATCGGGAATTGTCAGGGATTGCTTCAAGAGTTGGGCGATGAAGTCGCTGGACTCCATGTCTGCCTCCACGGCTGCTTCCAAAATTTTCGCTGCAAGAGCGTCTTCAATGTCTATGATGAATTTCATAAGATGTCTCAAGTTTGTTGTTAACTTCTGATGATTTTCAGAAGTTGACTGAATGATATCTAAAAAAATTCAGGCGTCAATCAGATTTTTGATAGCAAGCCAAGCTGGAGCTTGCTCAGGGTTCGGTTTGCCGGACCTAGGAGATTGACATGGCTCAGAGACCACGCATCAGCGCGCTGCCGCTACGGATCCGGAAGGCCGACCCCCGCAAGATGCAGCAGGCTCCTCGCCTCGGTGCTACCGGTAGAGCCCGGGGCCGCTCCAGGCAGGAGGCCAGGCTGAGGATCTGGCTGCGAGACGGACCACGCTGCGCGTGCTGCGGAGAACTGATCGATATCACACCAGGCACGCCCCGGCCCTTCGAGTTGGATCACATCGTCCCGCTGTGGCAGGGCGGCGAAGACACCGACGACAACAGGCAGTGCCTGTGCGTCAGCTACGACGCCGAGGGCAACAAGCGCGGCTGCCACGTCGAGAAGACCGCGCGTGAGGCGACAGATCGGTCGATGAATGATCGGCGCGCCTGAGCCCGCCTGATGCGCATCAGAGGCATCGTCGGGACGGTCCGGGCGAGGGGGTGGGGCAAAAGGCTGGAAGCCTCTGCCCTGGATACCGCCCTGTTCCGCACGCGCAAGAAATTTCCCCCTATTCAAATAATTCAAATGGAGTTGCTATGGCCGGAGTCAAAGGGCGCAGCGGCGGCGCGCGTCCAGGCGCCGGCCGTCCACCGAAAGAGCCTGCATATCTGAACCTGAGTGTTACCTACGACGAGCCCGCCAAGTTCCTGAAGGCGGTGATGAACGACAGCGGCACCGAGGCCAAGCTGCGAGTGGACGCCGCCAAGGCGCTGCTGTCCGCAGAGGTGCGCCGGGCCGAGAACGGCGGGAAGAAGGCGGCCAGCGCAGAGAAGGCCAGGAGCGCAGGACGCGGCAAGTACGAGTCTGCAGCACCACCAGCTCATCTTCAATAGGAGTAGCCGATGCCTGAATGGACGACTGCTTGCCCAGACTGGGCCGAGCGGCTGCGTGATGGGCGCTCCATCATCCCGCCGCCGATCTTCCCTGCAGAGGCCGAGGCCAACCTCATCGTGATGCGTGATCTGCGGATCGTGGACGCCCCGGGTAGCCCGCGCATGGAGGACTCCTGCGGCCAATGGCTATTTGACCTGGCCGCCTCGATTTTTGGGGCATACGACGCCTCGACCGGCCGACGGCTGATCAAAGAGTGGTTCGTGATGCTGCCGAAGAAGAATTTCAAGTCGGGGTTCGCGGCTTCGGTGATGTTGACGTTGCTGATTCGGAATTGGCGGAAGTCGGCCGAATTCACGATCTTGGCTCCGACCAAGGAGGTCGCCGACAACAGTTTCAGCCCCGCTAAGGACATGGTGCAGTTCCTGGAAGAGGACGAGGATGGTGAGCCATACAGCGAACTATCGGACCTAATCCACGTCCAGGACTCTCAGCGCATCCTTACTCATAAAAGCAAGGGTGCCAAGCTGAAGGTGATTGCAGCGGACACGAACACGGCGGCGGGCAAGAAATCTGTTGTCCTGCTCGTTGAGGAGTTGTGGCTGTTTGGCAAGAACCCCAAGGCAAAAGACCTGTTCCGGGAGGCGGCGGGTGGTTTGGCCTCAAGGCCGGAGGGCTTCACGCTCTACATCACAACGCAATCAGACGAGCCGCCAGCTGGCGTGTTCAAGGAAAAGCTGGAATACGCCCGCAAGGTGCGCGATGGCGAGATCATCGATCCCCAGTTCGTGCCGGTCCTGTACGAGCATCCTCCGGAGATGGTCAAGAGCGGCGATTGCCTGCTCCTTGAAAACATGCCGATGGTGAATCCGAACTACGGCCGGTCGGTGGACGAGGAATTCCTCACTCGGGAGCACCGCAAGGCCGAGGCCGAGGGTAAAGATTCGCTGAAGGGCTTTCTTGCGAAGCATGCCAACGTCGAGGTGGGCCTGAACCTACGTTCTGATCGCTGGGCTGGCGCTGACTTCTGGGAGGCCGCTGCCATCCCGGTGTTCTCGCTGGAGGAGCTGCTGCAGCGCTGCGAGGTGGTGGAGGTCGGTATTGACGGGGGCGGCCTTGATGACTTGCTGGGACTGGCCGTGGTCGGGCGTGAGATCGATACAGGCCGCTGGCTCTCATGGGGTCGCGGCTGGATCCACCCGATTGCGCTGGAGCGCCGCAAGTCCGAGGAATCCAAGTACCGGGACTTCATCAAAGCTGGTGACCTGGTGCTGGTGGATCGGGTCGGACAGGACGTGGAGGAGGTGGTCCAGATCGTGGAGCAGATCGTGGACACGGGCCTGCTCGACAAGGTGGGCGTGGACCGGCTGGGCCTGGGCGCTATCTATGACGCCCTGGTGGGCACAGAGGACGAGCCGGGCCCAGTCGAGGCTGCTCAGGTGGTGGGCATCCCGCAGGGCTACCAGCTCAACGGCGCGATCAAGACGGCAGAGCGCCACGTCGCCGCCAGGAAGCTGGTGCACGGCGGCAGCGCCCTCATGGCCTGGTGCGTGGGCAACGCCAAGACGGTGATGCAGGGCAACGCCGTGACCATCACCAAGCAGGCCAGCGGCGTCGGCAAGATCGACCTGCTGATGGCCCTTTTCGATGCCGTGTATCTCATGGCCCTGAACCCGGAGGCGAAGGCCGGCCCGGCGATCTACTCAATGGAGCTGGGATGACACAGACGTACAACATGACCGCGCACCAGCACGGCAGCCGAGTGCTGTCCGGCTGGATCGCGGGCCGCGATGGTGCGGCAGAGCGCGCCGGCCTGGTGGCGCTGGGCGAGAACGAGGTCACCAGTAGCGGAACGTCCATGGGCGAGCTGGCGAACCTGCTGGGCGCATCGAGCCGCTCGGCGGCCGGTGTGCGCGTCACCAAGGAAACGGCCATGCGCGTGTCGGTGGTCTATGCCGCTGTCTCGTTGGTCGCGGGCGCCATCGCCTCGCTGCCCATCTCGATCTATGAGCGAGACACGCGCGAGAAGGTGGATCACGACTACTGGTACTTGCTCAACGAGAACGCGGGCGGCGTCTGGTCCGCCTTCACGTTCTGGGAGTACCTGATGAGCGCCAAGCTCTTCGAGGGGGACGGCTTCGCCGAGTTGGTGCGCTCCAGCGTGCGCAGCTCCAAAATCATCGCGCTCAAGCCGCACCATCCGCTGAGCGTGGATCCGTTCAAGAAGGGCGACAAGGTGCTGTACCGCATCAACCCCTCGGACGGCGGGCCGGCATACACGCTGGACAGCGCGGACATGCTGCACGTCCCGAGCCTGGGATTCGACGGCCTGCGCAGCCCCAGCGCGATCACCTTTGCCGGGCGAGAGGCCATCGGCGCGGCTATTGCTGCCCAGGAGCACACCAGCCGGTTCTTTGCCGGTGGCGCGAACATCGACTATGCGCTCAAGGCGCCTGGTCGGCTCTCCGACAAGCAGCTGGGCGACCTCAAGGCCTCATTGCTGGCAAGGGCGATGAACGGTGGCCGCGGGCCGCTGATCCTCTCGGGTGGCCTGGAGCCGGCGCAGCTGTCCATCAACAGCAAGGATGCCGAGATCCTGGCCACCCGCCTGTTCAACGTGGAGGAGATCTCCCGGATCCTTGGCGTGCCGCCGCACATGATCGGCCACACGGACAAGCAGACCAGTTTTGGCACGGGCATCGAGCAGCAGGGCATCGGCTTCGTGCGTTACACGCTGCAGCGCCACCTGACGCCGATCAAGCAGGAGCTGAACCGCAAGTTCTGGCCCGTGCGCGAGAAACTGTTTCTGGAGCACATGGTCGAGGCCCTGGAGCGGGCCGACCTGAAGACCCGGTACGAGGCCTACCGCATCGCGATGGGCCGGGCCGGCGAGATGCCGTGGATGGACGCCAGCGAGGTGCGCCGCCGCGAGAACCTGCCGCCGAACGCCAGCCTGCTGCGCAACCCCGGCAACCCCGGAAAAGATGACGGGAAGGGAAACAATGAAAAACCGACTCAGTAAGCTGTACGCGGACAACCGCCGCGCCAGTGCCCGCAAGTTCGAGGTGGTGGCCAAGGCCGCCGACCGCGAGGCCGAGGTCTACCTCTACGACCACATCGTATCCAGTGAGCTGGAGGCCGAATGGTGGGGCGGCATCGCCCCGGGGCCGTTCGTGAAGGCCATCCGTGATCTGGACGTGGACACCATCCATCTGCGCATCAATAGCCCGGGCGGCTCGGTGTTCGCGGCCCGCGCCATGGAGCAGGCCCTGCGTGAGCACGGCGCCAAGGTGATCGTGCACATCGACGGCATCGCGGCCAGCGCGGCGACCTTCATTGCCATGGCCGGCGAGGAGGTCATCATGGCCAAGGGCGCCATGTTCATGATCCACAAGGCATGGACCGGCATGTGGGGCAACGCCAACGACCTGCGCAAGGAGGCCGACCTCCTGGACAAGATCGACGGCACCCTGGCAGAGACCTACGCGGCCAAGACCGGCAAGGCGCTGGAGCAGATCTCCGAATGGATGGCCGAGGAAACGTGGTTCACGGCCGACGAGGCGCTGGAGAACGGCTTCGCCACCTCCATCGCGGCGAGCGACGCCAAGGCACGCGCAAGCGCCAGGGCCAACGCAAAGGCCTGGAACCTCTCGGCCTACGCCAACGCGCCGCGTGACCCCTGCGACGAGCCCGAACCCACGCCCAAGGCTGAACCCGCGAACGACCAGCAGTTCGCCACCGAAGACCACCGCGCCCGCCAGCAGCAGCGTTTGAGCATGCTGGCGCGCCTCTCCCATCAGTAAGCGCCTCGCGCAACTGAGACCGCCGCCCACCGAGGCGGCTTTTTCATGTCCGAACGACCTGCGCGAGCGGTCACAACCTGAAAGAAAGGCTCACCATGAGCAAACTTGCACAACTGCGCGCCCAGCGTGACGCGAAGGCCAAGGCCGCCGCCGAACTGAACGCCAAGACCCCGGCCGACCAGCGCATGCCGTCCGCCGATGCCTCGGCCCTGGACACCATACTCAACGAGATCGAGGCCATCGACGGCGAGATCGCCCGCGAGAACCGCATCAACCAGGTGGCCGGCGACGAGCGCGCCGAGCACGAGGCCGCGCTCAACCAGGCCACGGTCCAAGGCGGCGGGCGCACCGAAGAATCTCAGGCCCTGCGCGCCATGCTGACTGGCGGCCTGTCCAACCTGTCGCCCGAGCAGCGCAATGCCATGGCCGCGCGCCAAAATCCCGACATCCGCGCCGCCATGTCTACCACGACCGGCTCCGAGGGCGGCTACACCGTGGCCACCGAGTTCAGCCGCTCGCTGATCGAGGCCATGAAGCAGATGGGCGGCGTCCGCGCCGTGGCCAGTGCGCTCCAGACGGCGACCGGCGCGCAGATGCTGTTTCCCACGGCCGACGCGACGGCGGAGGAGGGCGAAATCGTTGGCCAGAACGCTGCGGTCACGAACGGCGAGACCGCCTTCGGTCAGGCGTCCATGGACGTCTACAAGTACAGCTCCAAGAGCATCGCGCTGCCCTTCGAGCTGCTGCAGGACTCGTTCATCGACATCGAGGCCTACATCAAGTCGCTGCTGGCTCTGCGCCTGGGTCGCATCCAGAACCGCCACCAGACCGTGGGCACTGGCACCGGCCAGCCTCGCGGCATCGTGACGGGCGCCTCCGTCGGCAAGACCGGCGCCACGGGCCAGACCACCAGCGTGACCTATGACGACCTGGTGGACCTGGAGCACTCTGTGGACCCGATCTACCGCGCCGCTGCCGGCTGGATGATGCACGACGACTCCCTCAAGGTGGTGCGCAAGATCAAGGACACCCAGGGGCGCCCCATCTTTGTGCCTGGCTACGAGCAGGGCAACCCTGGCGGAGCTCCCGACCGCCTGATGGGGCGCATCATCAACATCAACCAGAACATGGCTCCCATGGCGGCCAACGCCAAGTCGATCCTGTACGGCGACTACAAGAAGTACCTGATCCGCGATGTGATGGACGTGACCCTGTTCCGCATGACCGACAGCGCATACACGCTCAAGGGCCAGGTGGGCTTTGTGGCCTTCTGCCGTTCGGGCGGCAACCTGCTGGACGTGGGCGGCGCCGTCAAGGCCTACGCGAATTCGGCCACCTGATCGGCCGCTCATGAACCCAGGCCCCGGCTACGGCTGGGGCCGCATCTCAAGGAGCCGACATGGCAACAAAACCGAAACCCACTCCCACGGCAGCCGAGGCGCCGGCCGCCGACCAGGTTGCAGGCCAGCAGGCCCAGCAGCAGGGGGGCGACGAGACGGCGCAGTCTGGCGAGACCCAGGCCCCGGCTACGGCTGGGGCCGCAGACGGGCAGGGCGCTGGCGCTGGAACCCAGCAGGATCCCGCGCCCCAGGACGTGGCGCTGGTCGACGTGCGCGTCCTGGCCGCCGTGACCATCGATGGCGTGCGCTTCGCGCCTGACGATGTGATCGAGGGCATGCCCGAGGCCATCGCCCAGGCCTACGCCGGCAGCGTAGACCCGCACCCGGATGCCGTGGCATACGCGCGCTCGGTGGGCTCGCCCGTCAAGCCTTTCCCGGGCCAGGCCCATGCAGAGGATTGACCTCGCGCGGGCCAAGCTGCACCTGCGGGTCGATGGTGATGAGGAGGACGCCCTGATCGAAGGCTGGATCGCTGCTGCGTACCTGGCCATCGAGGGGAAGATCTTCGCCAAGCTCTACGAAGACCAGGCCGAAATCCCGGAGGGGGCCGTCGGCGTGGTCATCGATGAGGCCATCCACTCGGCCGCGCAGCTGATCATCGGGCACTTGTACGCCAACCGCGAGGCGGTGGCCCCGGGCCAGGCCGCCGAGATCCCGATGGGCGCCGACTGGCTACTGCTGCCCTACATCAACACGGCAGGAGGCTTCTGATGCAAGCCGGCACCCTTCGAGACCGCATCCATATCCAGCGCAAGACGGGCGGCAAAGACGGCTGGGGTACGCCCGAGCCCGAGGCATGGGAAAACATCTCCACGGGTCGCATTGCCGCCGACGTGAAGCACAAGTCTGGCCTGGGCACGATCAAAGCAGACGCTGAGGTGTCCATCGTCCGTGCGAGCATCCGCATCCGCCGCCGCGCTGGCGTGGACGCCGGCATGCGCGTGCTGTTCGACGGCCAGATCTACGAGCTCAAGGCCGTGCTGCCTGGGCCTACCCGCGAGTACATCGACCTGGTGTGCGAGCTCATCCAGGGCAAGTCCTGAAGGAGGATTGAATGGCGAGGCGCACCCTATCCAATCCGGGGCGGGATGGCCGCCGCAAGGTGCTGACCGGCGGCAGCTCGTTCGGCATGGAGCTCGACCTGAGCGCCGTGGACGACATGCTCAGCGCATTGGAGTCCGGCGTGGAGGCGGCCATCCGGCCGATGGCCCAGGCCGGCGCTCAGGTGATCTACGAGCGCGTCAAGCTCAACGTCCAGGGGCTGGGGCGCGTGACAGGCAACCTTGACCGGTCCATCTACCAGTACTTCAGCGACGAAAAGTCGGAGGACGGGAAGAGGGCGGAGTACCACATCAGTTGGAACCACAAGAAGGCGCCGCACGGACACCTAGTGGAGTTCGGCTACCTGCAGCGCTACCGCTACTACCAGACCAATGACGGCCAGGTGCGGCCCATGGTGCGGCCCGGCATGGACGGGCAGCCGCCTCCACCCCGCCGCGCGAGCCAGTCCCAGAAGGACGCTTACTACGTGACTCTCCCGAGTCCGAAGCAGGTGCCCGGCAAGGCCTTCGTGCGCAGCGCGGCCAGCGCGCTGCCCGAAGCCCAGAAGGCCGCACAGGCTGAGCTGTGGCGCCGGCTGTTTGAACAGGGGGCCTACAGTGGCGCTTGAATCTGACCTCATGGCCGTGTTGCTGGCCGTGTGCCCGCGCGTCGTCGTGGGAACGGCCCCCTACGGCACGACCATGCCCTACGTGACCTGGCAGCACATCGGCGGCGATCCGCTGGAGTGGCTGGATAACACGGTGGCCGACAAGCGCAACGTGCAGATCCAGATCAACACCTGGGATAGCACGCCGCTCAAGGCCTTTGCTCTCATGCAGACCATCGAGGCCGCACTGCGCGCCGCGATGCCCCAGCTGATCGCGCGCCCGGTATCCGAGCCCATCGGTGCCTATGGCGACGGCGACGAGACGCCGGGCTACCTGCAGACCTACACCATGTGGGGCGCCCGATAGGCCCCTGACCAGTTCCGCCGCCTGGCGGTTTTCTTGCCCGCTCGGGCGCAACCTCACACCCGCTTCGGCGGGTTTTTTCATTTCCGAAAGGCCCACCATGGCATACACCGTTCCGGACGGCAGCAAGCTGTTCATCTCCACCGTCTACGCCGCGGCCATCGCCGTCACGGCCGTGACCAACGCCAGTCCCGCCGTGGCCAGCGCGGCGGCGCACGGCCTGCCCAACGGCAAGGAGTTCATCTTCACGTCTGGCTGGGACGACGCCAACAACCGCGTCTTCCGCGTCGCCAACACGGCAGCGGGCACCTTCGCCATCGACGGGCTGGACACCCTCAACGAGAACCGCTTCACGCCAGGCGGCGGCATCGGTTCGGTGCTGCCCATCACCACCTGGCAGGAAATCCAGCAGGTGCTGAACCCCTCGACCTCGGGCGGCGATGCGCAGTTCGCCGAAGTGGCTCCCTTGGCCAGCATGAACACCTTCCAGATCCCCACAGGCTTCTCGGCCACCAACATCACCATCCCCATCGGCGATGACCCCAGCCTGCCGGGCTACAAGGCTGTCAAGAAGGCCTCCGAGGACCGCCTGCTGGTTGCACTGAAGGTGCTCAAGCCCAACGGCAACGTGAACTACTTCTACGGCTACATCGCGCTGAACGAGATCCCCTCGCTCACCAAGGGCCAGGTTGACACCGTGAACGCCGCCATGGCCCCGCAGGGCCGCACCACCCGCTACGCCGTCTGATCGGCCCCAGTTGCACCGGCCCGGCTGTTTCGTCTCTCAGCAGAGGCGGGCAGTCGGGCGCGGGCATTTCTCATCCATCTGCTGAAAGACCATCACCATGACCGCACCTGCAAAGAAGGCCGACAAGGCTGCTCCGTTCATCCTGGGCAAGCGTCCCGAGACCATCTCCGGCACCATCGAATTCCCTCTGCCGGATGGCACCAGCGCGAAGCTGGAGTGCAAGTTCAAGTACCGCACCCGCAAGGAATTCGGCGTCCTGTGGGACGAGATCGCGGGCGCCACGCTGGCGCTGGCCACGGCCCAGCAGGACACGGCCAAGAAGGAGGGCGAAGAAGCCAAGTTCAGCTTCGCCGGCATGTTCGAGCGCGGCGATGCCGTGAACGCAGACAACGTGCTCAAGTACCTGGCCGCCTGGAACGAAGAGTTCCCCGCGCTGAGCAAGGACACGCTGATCGAGCTGTTCGACCAGGCCCCGGCCGCGCCCGCCGCGCTGTGGGACGGCTACCGCCAGCTCTGCACCACGGGCCGCCTGGGAAACTGAGGGCCATAGCTGCTGCCATCTACCGCAAGCCCCCGACAGCCGAGCAACTCGGCTTCTGGGGCATGACGTACCGGGACTGGGAGGCAGAGCAGCAGCCCGTGGAGATATGGCCCGAGAACTTCCCTGCCTACAAGCTGTGGTGCAAGGTCGGCAGCCAGTGGCGCTACACCATGAGCGGCCCGGCATCGCTCGACTACATCCCGCTGCTGCACGAACTGGACCGCATGGGCCTGAGCGAAGAGGACTACGACGCGCTGTTCAGCGACATCCGCGTGATGGAGTCCGAGGCCTTGGCCGCCATGCGCGAAGAGTAATGCCGCCCACGGGCGGCCTTTGACTGTCTGGAGGATTCATGACCGAAGTGAAGAAAAATCCGCCATCAATATCTGCCCGGCATGCCAAGGCTGCGGCTCAAATCGCGCTCATTGCTCAGCAGGCGGCACGTTTGGCGGGTTTGGCCGCAAAGCGGGCGAGAGAAGCCTGTCCACCTCCTCCTTGATTGCTGCTATGGATTCGTCAGGAACCGTGGAGAACAGAAGCCTATCTTGGTAGTTCTCGCTGACCTGGGCAATGGCGGCGCTGAGTGCTGCGCGCTGGGCAGGATCTTCAGACATCACTTGTTGAACTGCCCGCAGCATCACCCGTGCAGCTCCGGCGAATGCGGTGAGGGTGTTCAGGTGCTCAGCCTTGGCGGCAAGATTGCGTTCCTTTGCCTGAAGATTTTGTTCTTTTGCTTGCAAATCCCGGGCTTTGGCATCCAGGTCTTCCTGATGAGATTTCAGTGTGTCGAGAATGCTCCCAATGGCTTGGTTTACGAGATCCAGTTCTGCGCGCGTTTCAGGTGACATGTTTCGCCCTCCTGGCGATGGGTTGTGTGGAAGCTTCCATCGTATGCCAGGAGGGCAACTGGGCTTCTGGGCGTCGGGTAGACCGACGCCCTTGCCACCGGCTTTGCTACGATGCGCTCTCGATCATCACGGAGGGGATATGTCTACAACAGATACAAACAATCCAGTTCTCATGGACTGCATAGTTCTTGGTGCAAGCGGCTTCCCTTTTTCTGTCGGCAGCAAGATCAATGTTTCGTTCGAAGATGGAAGCGTGCACTGCATCCATGCCGCGCGAACGGCGAAATTTGACATTTTTGAGCTTGCCGAGTTGCAAATTACTGGCCCTGGCTCAGTCACTACCGGAGGCGGATTCATTGGAGGTGGCTTCGGCGTTGATGGAGCCTTGGAAGGGGTCGCTATTGCGACAGTCCTCAACTTCCTTACAACAAAAACGAAGGTGCACACATTCCTGACTTTGGTCACGAACTTTGGAGAACTGCATCTGCACTATTCTGGGATGGAGCCGTCAGCGCTGCGGATGGCGCTAGCTTCTGTGTATGTCAAGCTCAGACGAATTGATACAGCATGGCAAGAATCTAGAATGAGAATCCTCCAATCGCAGCATGCCATGGGTCTTATGTCTTCTGATGATCTGTCTCGTGCATCAAAGCGTTTGCAAGTCGAGTCAGATTGGAAAGATCCAGGAATTGAAGCGGCAGATTTGAAGAGATTTAAGCAGGATACATTGGAGAACGGGCCAAAGGGTCAATGCCCAAACTGTGAAACTATTATCCCTCTTTACTCGGAATCATGTGCAAAATGCAAAGCTGCATTTGGAGTTGGCTCAGCTTGGCGGGTGACGCCCGTGTAGCTCGGCAAACTAGTGTTTAGTTATTGCATGTAAGTAAGGCTCGCTTAGGCGGGCCTTTTTATTTATGGCTCGCCTTTGGCGGGCCTTTTTTATGGGCGGATCTATGACGCAAGAAGGACCCAAGGCAGTCGTCAAGGTGGTTGTCGAGGACGAAACCAAGGATGCGTTCAACCAGATCAAGCAAGGCGCCAAGGACACAGCGCAGGTCGTAAGCAAGGCCGGCGTTGATGCGGCGAAAGGGATCGGCGAGATTGGCGAGGGTGTTGAGAAGACGTCGCGCAAGCTGGAGTCTTTTGAGAAATCTTGGGTCCGAGACATTCAGCGCGTGCTCGTGGCCACAGAGGCAGGGGAAAAGGGAACAGCCAAGTATTTCGAGACCTGGGGCAGATTCAAAGGTGTCGGCGGTGACGTGCTTGAGCCGATCCTTGCTCAGTTGCGCGCGGTCGAAGCCGCACAGGCCGCTGCTGCTGGCGCTGCCACAAAGGGCCTGGGCACCATGGGAGTCTCGGCCGCACAGACCGCCGCAGCGCTGCGCCAGGTGCCCGCTCAGTTCACAGACATTGTTGTGTCGTTGCAGGCAGGCCAAGCGCCGCTGACAGTGCTGCTGCAGCAGGGCGGCCAGCTCAAGGATATGTTCGGAGGCGCGGGCGCTGCAGCCAAGGCGCTTGGCGGCTATGTCCTTGGCCTGGTGAATCCATTCACCGTGGCTGCTGCTGCTGCTGCTGCGCTGGGTGTCGCCTACTCCCAGGGCTCCAAGGAGGTTGATGCCCTGCGTATGGCTCTGGTCACGACGGGAAACATGACCGGTGCGTCCGTGACACAACTGCGCCAGTTCGCCGCAGAGATGGGCGCCATCAGCGGCGCGGAAGCCAAAGCATCGGATGCGCTGGCTGATTTTGTTGCGGCCGGTGTGCGTGGAACGGCAACGCTCAAGGAGTACGCGCAGACCGCCATTGATTGGGAGAAGGCTACAGGTACATCGGTCGAGAAGACCGCCAAGGCATTCGCGCAGTTGCAAGACGATCCCTTAAAGGCGGCCCTAGAGTTGCACAAGGGCATGAACTTCCTGACGCTTGCGACCTACGAGCAGGCCCGCGCGCTGGAGGAGCAGGGGAAGAAGTCTGAGGCCGCTGCTTTGCTGCAGCGCGAGTACGCAAAGGCCCTGAACCAGGGAACTGCGGAAATCCGTACCAACCTGGGGTTTCTCGAAAGCTCCTGGGAGAAGCTCGGCAAGACGGCATCCGCTGTGTGGGGCCTGATGCTGGGGGCAGGGCGATCTGCGACTCTTGCAGACAAGCTGGCGGGAGTGCGTGACGATATCGCCGGCATGGAGCGCCAACTCGCACAGGGAACAGGATTTGGCAACACGGGCGGCGGCGCAGCAACTGGCCGCGGCACGGCCCGGCTCACGCAGCAAGACGCTGATGCGCTGAAGGAGCGGATCCGCCTGCGCAAGGAAGAGCTTGCCGAGATGCAGAAGCAGGGCGAGCAGGAGAAGGCCGATGCAGAGCGGAAGGCGGCCGAGGGCAAGGCCGTGCAGGATCGTGCGAAGGCGCGCGAGGAGTTCCAGAGCAAGTATTCGAGCGCGCTCAAGAAGGAACTGACCCTCCAGCAGGAGCTGGAGCAGTTCCGCGCCGACGCGGCGAAGGCCGGCGCCACGTCTGAGGAGGTCCGACAGGGCGAGCAATCGATCCGTGAGGATCACCTGAAGAAGATGGCTGCCGCCACCAAGGCCCAGACGAAAGACCTCGCGGAGCAGCAGAAGGTCTATGCGGACCTTGCGGGCGTCTCGAGTACGTACTACAAGGATCTTGCCAACGCTCAAAAGCAACTGGCAGCGGGGGCTATGAGCCAAGCGCAGTACGTGAAGTACGTTGAGGACTTGATCAAGAAGCAGCCTTTCGCCATCGCGCTGGCTAAGGAAGAGGCGGAGGTCACAAAGTCGCGAGTGAAGGCCTGGGGCGATGAGGTCAAGGCGCAGGAGAAGTTGCTTGCCGAACGCCAACGCGCCACAGCACAGGTTGAGGAGACGCTGCGCAAAGCAAAGGATGAGGAGGAGGCTCACCAACTCGCTGCCTCGGCCGGCATCACGCATGCCGAGGCACTGGTCCGCATTGCACTGGCGCGTGCAGAGGACAGCTATCAGCAGGCACTGAGCCGCCAAGCTGATGGGGAAACTCTGCTCGCGCTTCAGAAAGAAATAGAGGCGCGCCGTGAACTGCTCGGCTTGATGCAACAGAAGGGTGTTCGCGAGGGCAACAAGAAGGCGGCGGACGAAGCTGCGAAGGACTGGGACAAGACCGCCCAGACCATCAGCCGCACGCTGTCCGACTACATCATGGCCGGCGGCAAGGACGCGGCGCAGTACCTCAAGCGGCTGTTTGCCACGTTGGTGCTTGAGCCCATCGTGCAGTACGGCGTGAGTTCGCTGTTCGGTATGGGTGCGCCGGCTGCTGGAGTGGCCAGTGGCGGCCTCAACCCCTTGGGCATGCTCAGCGGTGGCAAGTCCGCCATGGGCCTGTTCGGCGGCGGCGCCGGCGCGGGCTTCATGAACGGCCTGAGCGCCTGGGGCAGTGGCGGCAGCGTCACGGGTGTCCTGACGAATCCGGGTCTGTACACGGGTGCTGAGCTGCTGGGAACGGTCGCGCCGTTCCTGCTGGGCGGCATCGCTCTGTTCAAGATCCTGTCCGGCGACTGGTTCGGTAGCCGCGGAGCAAACCACGCGGGCGCGGCGTACAGCACGACAGGTGTCGGCAACGACAAAGCTGCAGAGATGCTGTTCGGACGCGCAGGCGGGGACTGGTACGACGATTTGACGAAGCGCAACAGCCCGGAGCTGGGTAAGCAGCTGGGCCAGACCGTTGATTCCCTTGCGCAGATGTACAAGACGCTTGGGAAGATTGCGGGCGGCTCAGTGCGTGACATTGACATCGTCGCGGGCTTCGCGGCCAACCCGAAGCATGCAGACGAAGATGCATACGGCTACTTCAAGCTGATCGACAAGATCACTGGCGAGACGCTCAAGGAGTACACGAAGCGCGATGGCGATCTTGGCACCGACCCTCAGAAGGCTTGGGCGCAGTTCGTCGGCGACATGGGTGGCGCGCTCGTTGCCGAAATCAAGAAGGGGGACATTCCGGGCTGGATGCGCGAAGAGCTGGATGCGCTGGGCGAAGATGTGACCGTAGAGGGGCTGACCGCTGCGATTCAAAAGATCGCGGTGATCGACGCCTCCTTCAAGAGCTGGGCCAATACCCTGGTCGGCTTCAGCGACCTGAATGCCAAGGCGCAGACGGCGCTGCTCAAGACCTCGGGCGGCATCGAGGCGCTGACGGGCAACATCAATGCGTTCTACGCTGGCTTCTACAGCGAGCAGGAACGCGCCGAGATCCTGCAGCGTCAGGTCCGCGACCAGCTCAAGGGCCTGGGTGTGGACATCGACCCGAAGGACGGCGAGGCGGCAAAGAAAGCTTTCAGGAAGCTCATCGAAGACGCGCTCGCATCGGGCAATGCCGAGCTTGCGGCAAAGCTCCTGGCTCTTGCTCAGCTGTTCGGTGTGGCGGCGGACGCGGCTCAAAAGGCAGCGGAAACCGCGGCCGACGCAGCGAAGACCGCAGCTGACGAAGCGGCGCGAGTACTGGAGGAGGCCAAGCAGAAGGCCAAGGACGCCGCGCTGGCGAACTTCGAGGCGGCAGTGCAGCGCGAGCAGGAGTACTGGCAACGGATCGTGACGGACTCGCAGGCGGCAGTGCAGGCGATATCCAGCATCCTGACGCCGCTCAAGCAGAACGCGAAGGATCTCTTTGGGAGCATCGATGCTGCACAGCAGATGCAGGCAGCAGCGGGCATGGTGTACATCGAGCAGGCCCTCGCGGGCGTGCGCGGCGGCGCCAAGCTCTCCGGCTTCGACGGGCTCACGGACGCGATCAACGCGGCGCGTGGCGGAATCACAGCGGGCCGCTACGCATCGCAGTTCGAGCGCGATCGTGACGCCCTGGTGCTGGCCAACCAACTCAGCCAGATCGCCGGCTACGGCGACGCCCAGCTCTCCACGGAGGAAAGGCAGCTCAAGAACTCGCAAGAGCAGCTTGAGGGCCTCAACAAGACGCTGGGTTACTGGCGCGACCTGTTGGACGGCAGCAAGGCGCAGATCGACGCCACGCTGAGCGTCGAGAAGGCCATCGAAGCGCTCAAGGCGCTGATGTTTCCGGATGCAGCGGGCGGCACTGGCGGCTCCAAGACGCCTGTGCCAGGTGGCAACGGGCGGCCGGGCTGGGGTCAGGGAGGTGCTGGCAGCGGCACGACATCGAAGTACGGCAGCGTCAACAACGTGGGAGGCATCACATGGCGTGACCCGATCACGGACCCTGACCGCATCGCCCATCTCGATGACATCAATGCGATCAAGAGCAAGTACGACGGCACGGGCGATGTTGCTGGCCTGTGGGCCGAGGCATCGGCCGCCGGCGCAACTGCCAAGGATCTCGCAGACATCTACGGGTTCTACGAGCGCGACGTGCTTGCAGCTCTGCGTGCGGCTGGTGTGCCTGGCTTCGACGTTGGGACCAACCGTGTGCCGCAGGACATGCTGGCCATCGTCCACAAGAACGAGGCCATCGTGCCGGCTGCCTTCAACCCATGGGCGGGCGGTACTGGCATGGGTAGCGGCAACGACAACGCCCGGCTTGAGGCATTGATGGCGCAGCTGATTGATGAGAACCGCACTCAGGCGGGCCAGATCGTCCGGCTCCAGGGGGTGGTGGCGAAGCTGCTGCAGCGATGGGATGGCGACGGTATGCCGCAGCCACGCAAAGAAGGAGAGGGGGTAACAGCATGAGCATTTCATCGCTCATCGTCGTGGCGCCGATCACTGTGACACCGGCCATGCTGGTGTCCAGTGATGTGCCAGAAACGGACTATCCGGAGTGGGCTGCAGGAACCACCTATTCGACAGGCAATCGCGTGATCGTGGTGGCACAGCACAAGGTCTATGAAAGCGCGGCAGACAGCAACACCGGGAACAACCCGGTCACGCCGTCCGCCACGCCGAAATGGAAGGAGGTGGGCCCGACGAACCGCTGGAAGCCATTCGACAAGTCCATCAGCAGCCAAGTCAAACAGGCCAACAACATCAGCTACCGGATCAAGCCCGGCCAAGCGATCACGTCGCTCGGTCTGCTCAATGTCACGGGCGCCACGAGCATCCGCGTACGGCTGATTGATCCGACGTTCGGCACCGTCTATGACAAGACAACGGCGATGTCTCCAGTCCCGGTTGCTGTTGGCTGGTGGGAGTGGTTTTTCGGGGAGCGACGCACTCCGACGCAAGCTCTCTTGCAAGACCTTCCCAGCTTCCCGGCGGCCGACGTTCTGGTCGATGTCACTGGCACGGCTGACCTGGCCATCGGCGTGATCCTGATGGGGCAGCGCCGCACGTTCTCGCTCGGCGTCAAGTCTGGCGCGCGTGTGAGCTTCCAGGACTACTCGATCAAGGATCGCAACGAGTTTGGCGACGTCATCCTGCTGGAGCGAGGGTTCGCCAGGCGTGCCGCGTTCCAGATGCTCCTTGCCTCCAAGGAGGTCGATGCGTTCAACGACTTCCTGATCTCTGTGCGCGCCACACCGTGTCTCTGGATTGGCTCCGGTCGGTTCGAGGCAACGGTGGTCTATGGGTTCTGCAAGAACTATGAAATTCTTCTTTCTTACTACGACTATGCAGACTCCGAGCTGGAGCTGGAAGGGCTGACATGACAGACATCGTTACGCCAACACCGATTGATGCGCTGCCGCCGGCGCCTTCTCCGGGCGATACGGCGGCTGAGTTCAACGCCAAGAGCTTCCCGTTTGTCGCAGCGGAGGTGCTCATGGTGCCGCAGATCAACACTGCGGCGACCCAAACCAACCAAAACGCTGTTGCGGCCAATGAACGGGCCGTGGCAGCCGATGCCGCCAAATCCATGGCTCAGGCGGCCGCAGGCACAGCAACCACCAAGGCAGGAGAAGCAGCCGGCAGCGCAACAGCAGCGGCTGGTAGCGCCACGGCCGCTTCCACGTCGGCAGGCAACGCTGCAGGCTCGGCCACCGCCGCCTCAGGATCCGCATCGGCAGCAGCAGGAAGCGCCACGGCTGCGGCGGGGTCGGCTACGGCGGCGAACACCGCGAAGACTGGGGCCGAGGCGGCGCGCGATGCGTCCCAGGGCTATCGCGACCAGGCCGAGGTCTTCGCGACCCAGCAGATCCAGGGCTCATCCACGACGAGCGTGACCCCCGGGGCGGGCGCCAAGAGCTTCACGATCGAAGCAAACCGCTCGTTCGTGACTGGCATGTACGTCGTGGCCACGTCCACCAGCGACCCCACAACGCAGATGAGCGGCCCTGTGCAGAGCTACGGCCCTGCCACGGGTGCGCTGGTCATCGCGGTGGATACCTTCAGCGGCGCTTCGGCGAAGGCCGATTGGGTCCTCGGCGTGGCGGCCCCCGGGGCTGCTACTGGCCTCACGCGCCAGGTCGTCAGCGCGGACACGACGTGCGTCTCCGGCGTTGCCTACATCGTCGCAGCGGCCGGCATCACGCTCACGCTGCCGACAACTTGGGCTGCAGGAGATCGCATAGCGGTGATCGAGGCCATCGGAGATGGGCTGACGTACTCGCTGGCTTTCGGCTCTACAAAGCTGCGCTCCCGGCCCATGGGCACGCAGCAGATCGACTCAGCATATGGCAGCACTGGCGTGCTGACCTATCAAGACGCAACACGAGGGCTTGTATGACGACACTTGCAAATCTTTTAGGCAGCGGCGGGGACGTGCCGCTGTGGTCATCTGGCCTGACTGTCCAGAAATGGCAGACAGTGCGCAGCCCTGCAGACGGCGAGCTGTACACGCGGATCACCGCCACTGGCGGCGGCACTACAGACCCGGCTGATGACTTGACCAACTACGTTGCTGCAAGCTATCGGCGCTCTGCAGTGATGTCGTCGTTCGTCCCGCGCGTCGCAAGCACTACCGCAACACTGTTCGGCACCGGAGCAACTAGAGTATCCCCGGTGATCTCTGCAGGAGCTCGCACCCTGCTCGTCAGTGCAACGGGGCGCGGCAACCTTGCGTTTCTCGGTGGATCTCGGGCCACGGCGAACACGAGCAACGTCCGTTTCGAGGTCATTGTGGATGGAAGGACGATACTTGACACGACCCCTGCGATCCCGCCCAACAGCAGCTCAACATTGATCGGCCTCAGCACGATTCAGGGCACCGCAAACGAGGCATATGCGTGGGCCGACTCGGCTCCAATCGAGTTCCGTCGTTCGCTGAGCGTCTACGTCACCCCATCGATTGCTAGCTCTGGGGTTGTTGACTTCTTCGCATACATGCTGAGGGGCCTGGCATGACAGAGATGATCACTGAAATCATCGGCGGCCTGGAGATCACTCGCTGGCCTGATGCGCCGCACGTCGATGCTGTGCCGCATTCGTGCACCCGCCGCCAGGGCCAGCTCGCACTGCTCAGCTACGGGCTGCTCGATGACGCGGAGGCAGCCATTGCTGCAATGCCCGATGGTGCCGACAAGCGTGCGGCTCAGATTGAGTACGAGGCCGACACCTGGGAGCGGCACAACCCGTTCCTGTCCGCGCTCTGGACCCAACTGGGTGGGACGCCTGAATCGCTCGATTCAGCCTTCGAACTCGCTGTGACGCTCTGACCCGAAACCACCCAACACCAACCCGCTTCGGCGGGTTTTTTCATGCCCGAACAGCCCGGAGGAGGGCCAATGCAAGACGACTACGGCGATGCCATCAACACGCAGACAGCTGCGGCGATCAATGCGCGACTGGATGAGGGGGACGCGCGAATGACTCGCATGGAGCGGGAGCTTTCCGCGAATACGGCGGCCACCGAGCAGGTGCGGGCGAACACGGCCGACCTGGTCGAGGTCTTCCGGGCCGCACAGGGCGCTTTCCGCGTCCTGAACTGGATCGGCAAGGCTGCGAAGCCGCTGGGCTACATCGCTTCAGCCTGCGCCGCGTGCCTCGGCTTCTGGGCGGCGCTGAAAGGACACCTGAAATGAGCAACAAGGCAAAGCTGATCGCCGCCATTGGCGCGGCCGCTGCGGCACTGGCTGTACCTCTGGTTGCCAAGTACGAGGGCGCGGTGCAGGCCACATACCGCGACCCCATCGGCATCATCACCGCCTGCACTGGGCACACTGGCCCAGAGCTGGCCATGGGCCAGACGTTCACGCGCGAGCAGTGCGAGGAAATGCTCTACAAGGATCTGCTCAAGCACACGGCCGCGCTGGAATGCGTGCGACAGCCCATGACGGACGGTCAGAAGGCCGCATTCCTGAGCTTTGCGTTCAACGTGGGCAATGGGGCGTTCTGCGGAAGCACGCTGGCACGCAAGGCCAATGCTGGCGACATGGCAGGCGCGTGCGCGGAGCTGAGCCGCTGGACCTGGGCGGGTGGCAAGCAACTGCCGGGCCTGGTCAATCGCCGCGCAGCTGAGCGGCAGCTTTGCGAAAGGGGGCTGTCGTGATCCCCGCGCTCTACACCCACCTGGGTGCCGCCGCCGTGGCCGCTGCGCTGGTGTGGCAGCTCCAGGGCGCGCGCCTGGGCACCGAGCTGGCCGAGGCCCGTCTGGAAGCCGCCACCCAGCAGCTGGCCACCAGCACCGCGCAGCGCGCGGCCGACGCCCGCGTGCGCCAGGCCGAGCAGGCCATGAACACGAAGTACCAAGGAGCACTCAATGCCGCCCGTGACCGCGAGGCGCTGCTGCGCCGTGATCTTGACCAGCTGCGCGCTGTTGCTGACGGCCTGCGCGAGCAATCCGCAGATGCCGCCCGCCGACTTGCCAGCGCTCCCCCTGCTGCCGTCCTTGAGTACGCCGCTGCCCTCGGAGTCGTATTTGAAGACTGCCGCGCAGCGTATGGGGACATGGCAGCAAAAGCTGCAGGGCACGCAGCTGATGTCCAAACCCTCGGCGTCGCCTGGCCCGTGACGCCGAGTATGCTGGCCGCAGACTTCTCTGAAGACAGCAATCGATGACCAAATTATTGCGATTTAATCTTTCCGCAATATGAAGCGTTCTGAGTTCTGATAGGCATCGCATTGCCCGCTGAATTTCGAACTGCTGACTATTGTCCAACCTTGTAGGCCATAAAGCGAGCAACTATTTATCAGAGTCCCTGATGGTTGATTTCTGACGTCACGATACTTGACGAGAAAATGACCTTGTGTATCGGGACATTTGCTTGACCCAGGAAGTGTGGCATAAATGGCCCAACCATAGCCATGTTCGTTCGAGTAGCAAGACTCAGATAGATCTCCTCCATCATAGACTTGTATTTCTCTCCATGCTACCCAAGAATTGACCTGTGTTGTGAGCACACGAACATATCTCACAGGTATCTCTAATTGATTGAATATCTCAATCCATTGATTGTCTTTGGTGAAGTTCCCATATGTAGTGAAATTTACCTCCTGTCCCGCCGAGGTTTTGCCAATGATTCTGTGGACGCTGTAGCCTGGATCGCTCTGCGCGGGTAGCAAGCGTATCCGTGAGAACATTCGATCAGAGCCTAGGTCTACCTCTATAAATTGTGGAGCTGGACCTTGAGAGTTCCACATAGTGTTGGGATTGCCGTCAACTGCGCTATTGACCTCGTTCCAGCCACCTGATGCGTTTACTACAGTAAGCGGGAGAACAACATTTTGGCCGAGCGACGCTGTCGCTGTGAGCCCGAGGAGCACCGAGAGCGATAGTGAGGAAAAGAGCTTTGATTTGAGATGCATTTGGATATGTGTCTTGCAAATTTATATCCTCCTACCGTATCACGGAAATTTGGTGTCATCAATAAAAATTACAATTTTCCGCAGAACAAAATCGCATAGCATGCAACCTAAATTCCGAATCCTCATTGAGATGCAAATGCTCACTTGGTAGAAATTACGCATCGTTTAAAGTTTCAGCAGGAAAATCATTGCTTCTTGCTTTGTGCTCACGACTCGTCAATCCGTGGTTGTAATTTCGATGGTGAAATAGGTACAGATATTGCCGTGTGGTGAGTGCTGGCTTCATCTTTGCTGAGAGTCCTTTGGAAGCCGTCCCGTACCAAGCCTGCCACCTTGCCGTGATCCAAACCACGAAAGGGCGTACACATTAGCTTGAACGACGGCCACCTGCGCGCCCTTTCCGATACCGAGCGCGCCGCCCTGGCCGAGATCGATAGGCGTGAGGGCTACGAGATCCGGCGGCTAGCCGCGCTCGTGGCGTGCACGGCGCCGCTGATGAGCGAGCGCTCCTAGCCACGAAGCAACATCACCAGCACGCCAAGCACCACTGCCAGCAGCACTAGGCCCAGCGCTGCCAAGCTGACCGTCACGGTGGGGTTGCTCTGCTCATCAGCGTCTTCCGCCTCTCGGTCGCGTTCCGCATCTTCCAAAGCATTCCTCCATGGCCGGTTCAACTCGCAGATGCTATGCACCAGTTCGAGGCCCCTCCATCAGGGTTACTCTGGCGCCGCGCCCTGTTGCTGATTTGCTCGGTGCCACTGCCGCACAGGTGATAGCCGCAGTTCTACACTGTTGTAAAGATTCGCAGCCTTAGATGCAGTTATTTTTCGGCATCTGATCTGGTGGTCATGTGGATCGCAGTAGCATCCTGCCGAAGGAAAACAAGAGAAGCGCTTATGCAAGAAATCGAGAACACGAAAGATCTAGCTGCCTTGAAGGCGGCTGTAGATCTGCTGGAGAGCGACTCGCTAACCATGCAAATTGCCGGATTGGTCGGTACACCTATCGAATGGATGCTCGAAAAATTGCCGAAAGGGGCGAGCGAAAAAATCCAAAAAGCCGTGCGCGGCGCATTGAGCAAATCGGTGGGCGCGGCGCTTCTGACGATGAGCGGTACGGAGGCCGAAGAATCGTCTAACAAAACGCACATAGGGCTTGCCGCCATCTCTGGTGCTGTAGGGGGGTTTTTTGGCATGGCTGGTACGCTTCTGGAGCTTCCCGTGTCCACCACCATCATGATGCGTTCGGTGGCCGATATTGCCCGCAGCCAAGGCTTTGATGTTAACGATGCACTTATCAAAGTAGAGTGCATTCAAGTATTTGCTTTGGGCGGTCCCCGCGAAGATGATGACGCTGCCGATTCCGCTTACTACGGCATGCGCAACGCCATGGTGGCGGTGGCGAGTGAGGTGGGCAAAGGTTTGGCTGAGGCGGCTGCGCGTGCGACTGCTGGTGCCACAACCTCGGCAGGCTTGAAAGCCTCCGGCGGTATCACGCCACAAGAGGTGGGCGGCTTACTGGTTCGCTTGATTGAAGCTGTTGCGGGCCGCTTCGGTGTGCAAGTCACTGAAAAAATGGCGGCGCAGGCTGTGCCTGTGGTTGGCGCAGTCAGCGGCGCCACGATCAACTCGTTGTTCATCAATCACTTCCAGGACATGGCAACGGGCCACTTCACAGTGCTGCGTCTGGAGAAAATCTACGGCAAGGAGGTGGTGCGTGCGCATTACAGTAGCTTTGCGAGTGCTAGGAGGTCCCGCTCCTAGCCACGCTCATGGTGGGGTTGCGGCTGGTTCCACGTACCATGTACCCATGAGCTTCGATCAGATCGCAATTGCCCTGCTGGGCGCCCTGGCGGCCTGGCTCTCCCAGGCCCGGGGAGAGGGCTCGCGCAAGTGGGCGCCTGTGTTCGGCATGCTCGGTCAGCCCTTCTGGTTCTATGCCAGCTGGCAGGCCGAGCAGTGGGGCATATTTGCCGTGTCGATCATCTATGCCTGCGCCTGGGCTCGGGGTCTGTGGGTCTACTGGATCTCGCCGCGGCGGCAGCATGGGACGGGCTCGATCCAGCTGGTGCCAGGCCGAAAGTCATGATCCTCACACTGCACATAGACAAGGAAGAGCCCGGCCTCTACACGGCTCGCGTTCTACATTGCCAGGCTGAAGTCGAGGAGTTCCAGTCCGGAACGATTTCCGAAGCTATTCGCGACTGTGCGGAGGCGTCTCTGCAGGGCCTCGATGGATTCCATATCTGGTACGGCCATGTCTCCATCGGCACCATGTCGCTCTATGCCATGCGCCACGACGCCGAGACGCTGGCTCAGCGGCTAGTCAGTCTGCATTCTCAGTTTGATGATTAGGCATGCTTCCGTTAGGCCCGTCCCAAGGGCTGTGGGTGCGGGAATAAGCCTCTGTAGGGCGCATCTCTGCTTGCGCTAGTTTCAGTGAATATTCCCGAAAATTCACGTAACCCATTGATTTGTATGGTTTGCGAGCCTGACTTTTAATCCGTTGGTCGCGAGTTCGAATCTCGCAGGACCCACCAACTAAATACCAACGAAATAAAGCCCTTACGCCACAAGCGTAGGGGCTTTTTTCTTGTCGTCGGGGGTCTGCTCTGACCAAAACATGACCGCGTTTGCGTACTGGGCCAGATGCTCCGGCGCCAGGTCGGCATATTTCTTCACCATTTCCAGCGTCTTCCAGCCTCCCAGCTCCTTCAGCACGAACAAGGGCGTGCCGGATTGGACATGTCAGCTTGCCCAGGTATGCCGCAGGTCGTGGAAGCGGAAATTCTCGACACCGGCTGCGGCGAAGGCCCGGGCAAGAATTCTCGCGCATCGACCTGCTTCACAGGTGCCCCGGTAGGCCGCGTGAAGACATTGACGCCTTTGGGGCGCGCGTTCAGCACGTCGAGCGCTTCGCTGTTGAGCGGAACCACTCGCGCGGAACCTGATTTGGAAGCATCGGCGCTGACCCACGCCGTCGAGCGCTTGAGGTCCACCTTGTCCCAGGTCAGCGTGAGGATTTCTGCGCTTCGCATGCCTGTGGCAAGGGCAAAGCGGCAGATGTCCCGCATCCAGTCCTGAGACAAGGCCATGATGAAGGCTCGGGCCTGCTGACGGGTCAGGAAACGAATGCGAACCGCTGGCTCCCGGTAGTTGCTGAGAATGGGCGCACGTCCAAGCCACTGCGTCTTCTCGCACATGTTGAGCAGGATCTCAGTGTCATCGCCCTCGCTTCTCTCGCTGGCTGCGCAACTAATTCGGGCATCGTTGACTTGGGAGGAGGCAACTATGTGTATGAGAAGGAGGACATGACGGCCTACAACGGTAGGGCTACCAAGGTGGAGATTCTCAAAGAAGCCGCCGCGTTTTGCTCCAAGCAGGGAAAGCAGATGATTGTGCAAAGCTCTTCGGCAAAGCCATCCACGATCGGTTCATCGTACGCTGGTGCTGAGGTCCAGTTCGCTTGCAAGTGACTATCAGTATTGGCTTCTTCTGAGGCGTAGGCGCAAGAGTTGATCGGCCAACAATGGTCAACGACAGCCCGGTCACTTGGTTTTTTGCAACTTGTAAATTGGAGAAACGCCACTGATCTCGGAGAGGGTCATGTAGTTTTCCATCGCGGCGGCGTCCTGGGGCAGGGCGCCAGCATGATGGCCCTGGCGTTGGCCAGGGCACGGGAGTCAGTTGAACCAGGCCTTCATGGCCTTGAGCAATTCAGAGGGCCGCTTGTACTTGAAGCCGGTCCAGAAGCCGGCGGCGAATATGTCGACAAACGTCAGCAGGATGAGATCGACCATAAGTCAACCGTCAATTGCGGCCAGTACGAGGTCGGCGGTGCTGGCAAAGGACTCGGCCTCCGCCACGGTCTGGGCGTCCATGATGTCGAACTTGGCGCCCTTGAGGTTGTCGTCCAGCTCGCGCAGGTAGTCGGTCGCGGCGCGGTCGTGGACCACCTGCACGAACAGGAAGGTCAGTTCATCGTCGTTCTGCATCCACGATCACCTTGGCGGCAGCCGCACGGTCATCGGGTACGCATCGGTGAAGACGATCACGAAGTCCTTCTTGTCCGACTTGCCGGCCAGCTTGAGAGCGGCAGTCAGCTCTTCTGCCAGAGGTGTGGAGCTGCGTGGGCCACGGGCAGCGAAGACTTCGGCCAGCTTGCAGGCGTCCACGCCAGCGAACGATTCAACGCCCTGGCAGTTGAACACACCAGGCCGATGCCATCACTGTCCAGCCTGGCCAGGCCGCGGGTGGCCGCCTGCGACTGGGTGACGCTGCGCGCCCAGGAGACGGGCGATCCCGTGCCAGAGGCGTGGCGTGCCTATCGGCAGGCCCTGCGCGACATCAGCAGCCCAATGCCTACCAGCAGTCCCAGGCCGCCAGCGGCGCAGGGGCGGGCGCCATCTTGGGCGCCGGCATGTCCGCTGAGGCCATGTTCTTCTGATGCGGGCCACAGACATTGGCCATGCTGCAGTCTCTGGAGAATCCCGGCGCGCTCTTTCAATACAGCCAGGACGAGTTTCGCAATCAGCTGCAGTTGAAAGCGGACCGCCGAGCTGAAGATGCCGACCAGCGTGCAGCCGAGGCCGACGCACTCGCTGCGGCAGCACCCGGGCTCAACATGCAGGAGAAAGCCGAGAGCCTCAAGCAGAAGCGAGAGCTGACCAGCATCCGCGAAGCCCTCGTAAGAGAGGCTGCCCCATCCATCTCGGAAACCAAGATCCCCGGTGTGCGCGCGGGCATCGTGCCGACCCCTGGTGCCGACAACGCCAAGGCCAAATACGACTACGACCCGGTGAAGGTGCAGAAGGCATTGGTGAAACGATCCCGGCTCGTCTTCCGGGTGCCAAGGACACCGTGAAGCGCGACATGGACAAGGGGCGGCGCTTCCAGGAGTTCATGGCCGACAACCCCAACATCAGGGACGTGGACGAGGGGCCGGTGAAGTTCAACACCGCAGAAGTGAAGCGCACTCGGGGCGACAAAGCCGGTCGGGCTTCGGCTGTGCGGGGCGCCATGTCACCTGAAGCCATCACCGCGACAGCCAAGAAGTACAGCATGACTGAGAGCCAAGTTGTCGAACTCCTTCGAGCCCGAGGAATGATAGGTTCTGAATAGCTGACTTCGCTTGAGAATAGATCTGCGAGTGGTTGATGACTGGACAAAGCGTCAACTTCCGGAGGGTGCTCTGAGGCTATATTCCGTCTGCGGGAAGCTGCGTTCGTAACTTGAACGCATGCGCCTGGGAGGGCGTTTCATGCGTGCGCCTGAAGCTGTGTCAAGGCTTGCGATAAATATTCAGAGGAAATTGGCAATGGGCATCGCTTTTCGTCAGACTGAAATCAACATCAAGATTGCCAAGAAGCAAGGCAAGGAGATTTCCAAGCTTCTGCAGGACAAGGGATGGATAACCGAGGATATGCCGTTGGATGCCGCAATGGCAGCTATTGGCTGGCATGGAAAATATCAAAAAACTCTGCTGATAATTGATGAGATTGATGTTGATAAAATAACCAAACAGGTATCCGAACAGTTTGAAGCTCTGGCTTCTTTTGTACGAGATGGAAGCCTCGTCCGTTTTGAATCAGAGGAGAGTAGTAAAGACTACGCTCTATGTGTTTTCGAGGGGGGCAAGGCTCATGGCTATGGATGGCTGGGAACCCGTGAAAAAACCGCAGTAGTTACTGCCATTGGGGCTGTGCCCAGCGGTCCATGGAACGAGTATATTCATGACGAATCGCCTTCCCGAGAGAAGCTGACAGATCACCGCTATTGGGCGGTGGTGGCTTGGGAAATGGCGGAAAATATTCAGTTAATTGCCCGGAGTTCCACGAGCTTCAGTGCCAAAGACAAGGATCAATCTTACTGGATCATCCGCGCTTGTGAGGAGGCAAAAACCTCCCTGATCGGGAAACGCCCTCTCCTTGTTCAGGATATCCAGATGTATGAGAAGGGTGTGAGCCAGGTTCCGCAGCGCATTGCGAGCGATGTACATGAAGTGAAACTACGCTGGCTAAAGGTGCCGCGCAAGAAGTTGGCAGCGCTGGATTTTGGCATCAATGCTGATGAGCTACAGGAGCTTCTCCGTTATCGTGATACATTTGCGCCAGGGAAAGAGTTTTTGGTTGATGGGCAGGAGGGTGTATATCAACCGGAAGTACTTGAATTCCTAGAATACCTGCGTCGAGCATCTTGGTTTCAGCAGCTTTGCAAGCTGGCGAAGGATGGCGAGAAACGTATGGAGGTCATTACGGAATTTCACGGGCTGATGTCTGATGTAATGGAGACTGCCGATATGAAGGAGCTTTTGTTTAATCTGCATTGGAGCGCTTCCGCTGAGAAGGGAAGCGCTGCCATCGTTCCTGGTGTGAGTAGTGAAGTAATTTCTTCGTATATGGCCGGCGAAATATACAACGCAATGCAGAGAATCAGCCAACTGGCCGCGACAAAGTAGGGTTGCTGAGAGGATTCACTTGTAGGCGAAAGCACTTTGCTATCAGCCGACCATGTGAAGCCTCAGTTCGCGGGCATCAGCACGTCGTGCCAAGCCTGACAGCCTCGACGGGGTTCCATCCGTGAGGTAATGCATGCCCCAGACCTCCCAGAGCACCGCCGATGGCCGGCCCGGCCGGGCGCAGGATCATGATCGGTGGGGTGGCCTTGGGCATGGGCCCCACGCTGCCCACGAGCTGGCGCGAGCAGCGCCTGGAGGCTCGCGCTGGCCGAGGCAAGGCCGCGTGCAGCCACTGTGACGGTCATCGACCAGCACCAGGTCGTGCCCGAGCCGAAGACCGTGGCCCAACGCAGCCCGCGCTTGCGCGCCTTGGTCAGTTCCAGCTTCACATCCATCTGCGCCTGCAGCGCGCGGTCGCGCTCGATGGCCCAGGTGGTCAACATCGATGCCCGCGACCGCGCCGCTGTGCTGTGGGCGCAGGGCTTGCTCAACGCCACGCCAATTCTGGATTTTTGAAAGAGGACCATCTTGGAAACCAAGGCCGCGCAGATGAGCCGCGACGACATGCAAAAACAAGAAGGTGGACCCGCTTGAACTGCATGGATTGGATGGCTGGCCAGTTGGAAGGCCGGCAGCAGGAAGAGGGCACGCGGCGCAGCAATCCGCGTCCTCAAGGCGTCAGTCGCCCGGGCAGTGGCACTGACGTGCTGCTGCGGTTTCTGGGCCAGGCCCCCGGACGATGGGTCTTCCATTCCGAGCTGGTCCTGTTTCTGGGCTGCAGCAAGGGGGCAATTGATTGGGCTCTGCAGTACTTAGTGCGTGAGGGCCAGGTGGAAAGCCGGCCCACGGAACTGCCAGCTCGTAAGCCAGTGCTGCGGTATCGGCTAAGACTGGGCAGTACGCCACCTGACATTCAGCGTGGCTTGTAGGGAACGCCAAGATCCCATCGAGACTGCCAGTGCGCCACGTACTGCAGGGAGACCTGAGGCATGCCGCGAATGACCACTACATTCTCGGAATTGGAAGTCTCGGCTGACGGCGCGTAGTTGAAGGAGCCGGTTTCTACTGCATCGCCATCCACAATCATTGCTTTGTCATGGTGGATGTGGAAATGATCGTTGGTGCGCAGCTGTACGCCGCCGTGCACGACCAGGTCCATCGCGGCCTTGCTCGTCTTGCCTTCATTGCGTTTCTTGTCCACGACGATGCGCACGTCTACGCCGCGCTGTTGAGCAGCCACAAGTGCCTGTGCAATGTCAGGAGCCTGGAAGGCGTAGGCCAGCACCTGAATGCTTGTCTTGGCGCTGGCGATTGTGTCCAGCACCAACTTGCGGGCGGAACCTTCGGGTGAGAACCCTACCTGCACGCTCGACTGGGCAAAGGAGGCAATCGGCAGAGCGAGCAGAGCCGCCAGTGCAATGCGAGGAAGGTTTTTCATACGCAGATAGTGCTGCGCCCGCGCTGTCTGCGGGCGCGGCGCCACTTCAATTCACGACTGAAATTTTGAGCGTGTACGCGGACGACTTGCCCTGCCGGGCGGCCGCACGATTGAGGAAGACTCGCACACGGTACTCACCGCTGGCGGGTAAGGCGCCGGTCCAAGTGGGCCCGTCTGCCATTTCGCCGCGGAACAGCGCTTCATCGCTACCAGGTGGGAGCACGTTGAAGTAGGTCGAGGTGGATTTCGTCTCCATCTGCACGGTCATCGTCTGCCCGGCGCCCGCGCGCACCACGTAGTCGCGCGCCTCCACCTTGTTGCCTTGGAGCTTGCCCTGGACGGTGGCGCTCGACGTGCCTTTCTTGAAGTTCACCGCAGTAGAGGGAACATCCGCCTGGGCCATCGCTGGCACTTGCACGACCGTGAGGCAGGCGAAAAATGCAGCTGTGCAAATTCTGGAAAGCATGCAGGTCCTTTCTAGGAGGCGCATATCGCCCCGTTCGCATACAGGCTACCAGACGATCGGGCGCATTGTGCGACAGCCTCCGTCGAGCCGCCTCGCAGAGATGACGGTGCCGCCCCAAGCCTGCCACGTTCGGCAGGATGAGCAAGGAACAGAAGCAAGCCCCCCAGTGGGAGCGCATTGAGCTGGACTACAGAGGCTGGCCCCCACAACGCGCCCGTAGGACTCTCGCCACCGGAATCTTGCTCAGGGACCGACAGCCTGCAGCCCGCTGGCGGGGCACCATGCAAGTTCTGAAGAAACAGGAGCAATGAATGGCGATTTCAGAAAAGATCCAGGACCTGCGCAAGTGGGATGACTCTCGCAAGGGATTCACGGGAGAGCACTGGCTGGTGCTCGGTGCTGGCCTATTGGCTCTGCGCCACGCCCGACGGGCGGAAAGTGGCATGGGCCGTGTTGTGAGTGGTGCGCTGGGCACGGCACTGATAGCGCGGGCGGTAACGGGCCGCGATGGTGTGCTGGGAACGGCAGAGCGCTTGGCTGCAAAGCCCACGCTGGCCGAGCGCCTGCAGATCGCCGCGCGCCGCCTGTAGACACGCAGACGAAGAAAAGGCCCGCAGTTGCGGGCCTTGTTTTTTGAGTCGGGGCTGCATCAACGCTGGCGGCGCATGCCTCAGTGCTGGCGCCGCGTCCTCGCTACGCCGACCAAGGCCAGCAGTCCCGACAGCAGCAGCAAGCTCCATTCGCCAAGCGTGGGGATGGCCTGGGCTGACGCGATTGGGGGCGCGAAGGTGATCAGAACGGACCCGTCCGCACCATTCGAATTTCCTGCGCCGCCCATGCCGGCTCCGCTGGTGGCTGCTGCGAATGTGATTCCGGCGCCGTAGCTGCTGCCTCCACCGCCAGCGCCGCCTATGTCGCCAGCGTTGCCTGCGTTCCCGCCGCCGCCGCCGCCACCCCCGTAGCCGCCGCCGCCGCCACCGGCGTTGTAGCCGCCGGCTCCTCCGCCGCCAGCGCCGCCACCGCCCAAACCGGGGCCCATGCTGCCGGCGCTGGCGCCACTGGCTCCTGGTCCTGCAGGACCCACACCGCTGCCGCTGCCGCCTCCGTCATTGCCTGTGGCCGTGCTGCCGTCCCTGCTGCTGGTGCTGCCGCCAGCGCCTCCCGTGCCGTCGGTGCCGATGCCACCGGCCCCGCCCGTGCCAGCCACCGTGCCGCCTGCGCCACCGGGTTGTGCCGCGTTGCCCATCGCTCCGTTGCTGCCGTTGCCACCACCTGCGCCCACTCCCGCATTGCCACCGGAAACTCCAGCGGTGTCGTTGCGGCCGGCGCCGCCTCCGCCGCCCGCCACGGCCAGAACGGTGAGGGCGGATGTGTCGATGATGCTGCTGCTTCCACCGCCCCCTGCGCCGACAGGCCCTCCTGTGGCGCCTCCGCCACCGACGCTGATCAGGAGGTTGTTGGCAGGAGTCACCGCCAAGCTGCCTGTGCCAACGGCGGCGTTTCCTCCTGTCACCATGGATGAGCTGAAAACGCCCCCGCCGCCACCGCCGATGAGGGTGACGGTCATGGTCGTGATGCCTGCAGGTACGGTGCAAACCTGGGGTCCGCCAGCGGCGGTGTACACCGTTCCACTGACGCAGGGCGCCGCCCAGGCCGCAGGGGCCAGGCACGCAGCGCAAGCTGCCAGAAGACGCGCATTCAATATGCCCTTGCGCAGTTCAGGCCAATGCGTGATCCATCTTTGTTGATTGGGTGTCGTTGCTCGCATTTTTCCTCATCCCTTGGTGAATATATTTTGCGAGCGCGATGCTATGTGATGGCCTGAATATTGTCTATTGATGAATTACTTGATTTAGGCTTGTAGGAGCCGTTATGATGCTGTTTGTATATTGATATAAATCAATCAATAGAAAATTCAAATGTATTGAGTTTGAGATTATTGGGTTTTATTTTTTGGATTTATTTTCCAGCTGAATGCCAATAAACCGTCATGGTATGAATCAACGGCAATTAGCTATGCTATTTTTGGTTTTCCTATGCAAAGCACAACGCGAAGTCAACATTGAGGCAGCAGTGCGCGAGCCCATGGCCTGTGCCTGAAGTTGACTCTCACAACCCAAGAAAATCAAACGGTGCCGATTCCTGAAAATTCCGCGTGGCATCGCCCGAGAATGTGTGGTCCTGATCCGGTCCCAGGTCTAGCTTGAGCACCTTGCCTGTTTGCTTGCTGAAGTCCAGTGCCTTGAGGTCCACCCAGAAGGTATTCGGTGTCAGGGCCGACTCGAAGAAATAGAGCTTGCGCTGGTGATCGAACACGGTCCGCCAGCGGGTGGAGGAGATATTGGGCTCCTCCGGCGTATTCAGGCCGTAGGGGACCGAGGCGTTGCGGATCACGCTGAAGACGCTGGCAAGCGCCTTGTTGGGGTCCGGGCTTTTGGGGATGGCGTTGACGTAGAACGATGCGCGGGCAAAGCGGTCGGCGGCCCGGTTGGTGCCGGGCAGCATGGTGGTGCCACCCACTTGCTTCCAATAGGCGTTCAGGGCCAGTTGCTGATCGAAGGTCGGCGAGTTGGTCATGACCTGGTATTCACGACCGTGGTGTATCACCTGCCGGCCGTTGATGTACTCGACGATCGCGCTGTCGCCGCTGGCGTCGGACATCGAGAGATGCAGCGTCGTCAGCCGGTTTTCTCCGGGAACGTTGTCGGAGACGATGGTGAAGGGCTCTTTCTCCAAAGCCGCGACGGCTTCCTTCACGGTGGCGAAGTTGTCCAGCACATATTGCGCCCAGGCCGCAATGGTCAGGCCGGGTTTGCTGCCTGCGCCGAAAGCGGGGTATTGGGATTCCACGAGCCATAGCAGGTTGGCATTCAGGCCGGCCTCATTGACTCCATCGGTGGTGGACACGTCATAGCCCGAGGTGACAACGCTGCCGTACCTGGAAGTCCAACGCAGGGAATTGGGGCCGGCCTTGCCGCTGCGCTCCATGCCGCGCGGCAGTACCCAGAGATTGCTGACGATGTCGCTTTTCCAATCCATGGAGCGTGCCGTCACGACCTGGCCATTCGCACCCAAATAGACAAGGCGAGTACAGGCCCAGGCGCTGGAAAGGGCTGCAAGCCCGGCAAATCCCACCAGCAATGCGCCCACAACGGGACGAATCTGCAATGTGCTTTTCTTCACGGGCTATTCCTTTGTAAGCAAATGGACTGGCGCAGTGTAGGCGGCAGGCATTTGCATCCAGAGTCGGATAAAGCCGCATTGGAGACGGCCAAGGCGATGGCCGATGGTTTTATGGGCGTGGCGAAGGCAACGGCACGCGCGCTGGCAGCACGGTCAGATGGCGTGGCTGAGCATGGGGCTGGCCAGCATTGCCACGGCAAACGAAATGGCGCAGATGGCAGACCACAGAAAGACGAGGAAGAGGTGTCGCATCAGAAGGTTCTCGGCAGTTCGGTGGCGAATGCGGCCCGCAAGGCGCGCAAGCCCCGCGCGTACAGGCGTCCCAGGGGCGAGCGCGACTCCATGCGCAGCAGCAAAGGCTGGTTGCCGCGCATGGGAAAGGCTTCCAGCAGGCTGCGGTGGTAGCGGGCATCCGGGTCCGGGTTGAAGCTTTCTGTCGGAACGACTCGACTCATCTTGTATCTCCGTCACATGATTTGGAGAGGCTTCTGGATACATGCTCTCCTATGGGCTCTATTTCAATTGGTTGCGCGGTGTTTCTGTGCGGGCCAAGGCTGAGGTCGCATGTAGGCCGCGCCTGTACGCCGTGTATGTGTTTTGCGGACGCGCTGTGCGCTGCGTCCTCAGGCCTCGCAGGGGTGCAAGGAGTGGCCTGCAAGCCTCTTTGCGGAGGCTTGCCGTGCCTAGAATTCCTGGTCCCCATTTCATTTGTTTGCCAGGAGTTCCATGTCGTCCCTTGTTCCTCCGCTTCAGATCCGGCCTGTCACACAGGCGGACCACCACCAATGGCTTCCTCTCTGGCAGGGCTACAACGCCTTTTATGGGCGCGCTGGCGAGACGGCGCTGCCCGAAGGCATCACACAGGCCACCTGGGAGCGTTTCCTCAATCCGCTGGAGCCGGTGTTTGCGCTCGTGGCGGAGAGCGAGGGTGAGCTGGTCGGCCTGGCGCACTACCTGTTTCATCGCAGCACCACGCGGCTGGAGCCGGTGTGCTATCTGCAGGATCTGTTTGCCGATGCGCGGCGGCGCAAGCAGGGCATTGGCAAGTCGCTTATCCGTGCGGTCTATGCGCAGTCTGCGCAGGCAGGAGCGCGCCGCGTGTACTGGCAGACGCAGTCCTCCAACGAGGCGGGCCGCGCGCTGTATGACCAGGTGGCCGAGCACCGGGGCTTCATCGTCTACGGGCACGAAGTGCAGGGCTGAGGCTGACGCTTTGTTGTCGGGTAGGCGGCCTGGATACGAAACCTGTTGAAACAGCGGGCGTGCGTTGCCGCCGCAAGGCCTGCGGGCAGCCCGGCAACCCTAGAATCATGCGTTGTCCTATCGCTGCTAGCGCTGCACCCCATGTCCAATCTCATCGTCCACGGCGGCACGCCTTTGCGCGGCCGCGTCGTTCCCTCCGCCAACAAGAATGCCGTGCTGCCGATTCTGTGCGCCACGCTGCTGACCGATCAGCCGCTGCGGCTGCATGGCGTGCCGGACATCACGGATGTGCGCAAGATCCTCGACATCTTTCGCACGCTGGGCAGCGAGGTGCAGCTGGACGAGGCCACGCGCACGCTGCAGCTGCACCACCGCGACACGCGCTTTGACGCGTCCTCGCACCGCCTGCCCGAGGAAATGCGCTCTTCCATCATGCTGGTGCCGCCGCTGCTGGCGCGCTTTGGCGTGGCGCGGCTGGAGGACAACGTCAAGGGCTGCACGTTGGGCGTGCGCGAGATCGATCCGCACGTGGACATCTTTCGCTCCTTTGGCGGAGAGGTGGAACGCGCCAGCGGCTCCCTGCTGATCCACAGTGCCGCGCCGCTCAAGGCCGTGCGCCACTGGCTGGACTATGCATCGGTCACGGCCACGGAGAACTTCGTGCTGTGCGCCGTGGCTGCGCAGGGCGAGTCCATGCTGACCAATGCGGCCTGCGAACCGCACGTGCAGGAGTTCTGCCGCTTCATGGTGATGATGGGTGCTGATATTGACGGTATCGGCACCTCTCGGCTGACGGTGCGCGGCGGTGCGCCGCTGGGCGGCGGCGATTTCACCTTCGAGGAAGACTTCCACGAGATCACCACCTTTCTCGCGCTGGGTGCGATCACGGGCGGCGATGTGGAGGTGCGCAACAGCACTCCGGACAACTTTCCGCTGATCGACCGCACCTTCGCCAAGTTTGGCGTGCAGGTGGAGCACAAGAACGGCTGGTCGCGCGCGCTGCGCTCGGGGCCGCTGAAGGTGCAGACGCCGTTCACCAGCAATGTGCTCACCAAGGTGGAAGCCGCTCCCTGGCCGTACTTTCCGGTGGATCTGCTGCCCATCTTCATTGCGCTGGGTGTGCATGCGCAGGGCAATGCGCTGTTCTGGAACAAGATCTACGATGGCGCGCTGGGCTGGACGGGCGAGCTGTCCAAGTTCGGTGCCCATGTGTTTTCTTCGGACCCGCACCGCGTGGTCACCTTTGGCGGCAATCCGCTGACGCCGGCCGTGGTGGAGAGCCCCTACATCATCCGCGTGGCGATTGCGCTGTTCATGGTCGCCAGCAGCATCGAGGGTCGATCGGAGATCCGCAACGCCACGCCGATTCGCCGTGCGCATCCACACTTTGTCGAGAACCTGCGCAGCCTGGGCGCGCGGGTGGAGTGGACCAACGAGGAGTGAGGTCAGGCGGCGATGCGCAGGCCGCTATGCCTGCGGCGCCGCATCCGAGAATCTCTTGGCCGCCCTGAGCAGGTAGCTCACGGCATAGAGGATGGGGTCGTCCATCTCGTCGTCGTTTACGCGGTCAATGATTTCCAGCAGGCCTTGAAGGTCGGCTGACATCTGCGGCAGCACGCTGCTGGCCAGCGCCTCGACCGGCTGCTCTGCAGCGGCCCGGTCTGCCTTGAGGTGGTAGCTGCGCAGCAGGTCGTGGACACCGACCACCATGGCGCGGTTGGATCTTTCCACATGCATTTCCAGCACGCTCAGCGCCGCGCTGATGTGGCATAGCGCATCGGTCGCCAGGCTCTCCGGATCGGGCGCTCTGGCGAGGGCCTGCGCAAGGCGCGCGGAGGCGGGCATGTCTGTGTCCGGCATGGTTCTGTTCTTGCGCAATAGGTCTGGGGTTCAGTGCTCGTACGCACGAGCATCGGCACGGGCATAGGCATGGGTGCTGGCTTGCCCAGGCCTGGGTCGGGTCGATTCAAATGTTATGCCAACTTGGAATCATGTCAACTAGGCATGAATCTGAATTTGCATCTGGCAGGTACCATCGCCCAATGCAACGAAAACCCTTTCCCAGCGAAACCCAGGAGCGCTTCATCGTCCGTTTCCCGGATGGAATGCGCGATCGCATCTCGGAAGTGGCAAAGGCAGGCCACCGTTCCATGAATGCCGAAATCGTTGCCCGCATACGGCGCAGCTTCGAATTGGATGAAGCCGGCGACACGGCCCAGGCCGGCCCGGACCTGGATGTGGCGGAGTTGAAAAAGGAAATCGCGCGCCTGTGCCGCTTGTTGCAAGAACACAAGGACGCCGCTGCAGGCCTGTTCGAGGCGCACAAGGAGGCCGTGGTGACCGAAGCCCTCAAGCGCCTGCGCTCCGAAGCGGGTGAGGCTGCGTCTTTGCCCAAGGCCACGGGGGATGGCGCGCAGGCCGCCCGTCGCACCAGCAAGAAGACCTGAGGCTGTAGGCCTCAGACCACGCGTATCGTTGCAGCGCGCTGTCGCGCGCCCCGGTTTTTCACGCGTATCGTTGCGTTGGGTGTTAAACAACCTATCCCTTTTTGAAGGCTCTTGCAGCAAAGGACGCAACTATGAACACGGATCAGATCAAGGGCACGCTCAAGGATGCCGCAGGCAAGGTGCAGCAAAAGGCTGGCGAGTTGATCGACAGCCCCGAGCAACAGGCCAAAGGCATCGCCAAGCAGGTCGAAGGCACGGCCCAGAAGAAGCTGGGTGATGTGAAGGAAGTCTTGAAGGACGCGAAAAAATAAGGCATTCACCCTGCCTTTGCGAACAAGCCCGCCACACCCTGGCGGGCTTTTTCTTTTCCACGGATTTCGACGAGTGGGCGTGCGAAGAAGGCGCTCCGCACTTCCTGTTTCAGACGGCCTGCGGCACCCTGCGGCCAGGGTCCGTGGCCACATGCACGCGGTCGCGGCCCGCCTGCTTGGCGGCATACAGCAGGCCGTCGGCGCGCGTCAGCGCATCGGTCAAGGCGGTGTTGGCGGCCACGGGTGCGATGCCGAAGCTGATGGTCACCCGCTGGCCGGCCGCCAGCACATAGCCGTCCGCGCTGAGCTGGGCGCGTATGCGCTGGGCCACGCGCTCGGCCTCCTGGGGCGTGGTGCGCATCAGCAGCAGCACGAATTCCTCGCCGCCAAAGCGTGACACCAGATCGTCGTTGCGCACGTGTTGCTGCAGGGTCTGGGCCACGGCCTGCAATACACGGTCTCCGCAGTCGTGTCCCCAGCTGTCATTGATGCGCTTGAAGTGGTCTATGTCGCCTATCAGCACGGAGATCGGGGCCATGTGCGGATCGGCCAAGCGCAGTTCGGCAGCCTCCTGGAAGGCGCGGCGGTTGAGCAGGTTGGTCAGCGAGTCGTGGTTGCGCTCCTCGCGCAGCGCGGTGAAGACATCGCGCACCGTGCACGCCAGCAGCATGAGGGTGAACAGCAGCGCAAACGACAGCGTGCTGACCAGGGTCACCAGCCAGTAGGTGGAGCGTGCAATCTCATTGAGATCGGTGCTGCCCAGGGCCAGCACCAGCAGCGGCCGGGCAGCGGTGTAGCCGGCAAACACCACGTAGGACCAGTAGAGCATTCTCTCCAACCAATCCTGAGGCGGCCGGCGCCGCAGCATGGCGGGCGCTGGCAGCATCTGCAGCAGGCCCAGGCCGGTGTTGAGCCAGTGCACGCGCACCCACAGATCGACCTGGACCCGGCTGTAGTAGTACAGCGCAGCCAGGACGACGGCGCCTATGAGCAGCCCCAGCAAGGGATGGGCCGAGACGCCATAGCGCCCCGCCATGCAGCGCGCGAAACACCAGGTGCCGAACAGATACATGGCGCCCGTGAACACCGCCCAGTGGTGAAGTTCTTCCCGGGGTGCAAGGCTTTGCCAGGCCAGCGCCAGAGAAACCAGGGCGTATCCGCCCGCAATCCACAGCAGGTAACGCTGGCGCCGCTGCACCAGCCAGCACACGGCCAGCGTGCAACTGAGCAGCAAAATGCTCAGCGGCGCAATCAATACATAGAGGCGATCGGTATCGAGTGACACATCCACAGCGTGTTATGCACTTGCAGGTGCGGGTGGCGACAGCTTCGCGATTGCGGCATTGAATGGTGCTGCATTCCGAAGCGCCGGTCCATTTTGCATCCGTTGCCACGGCGCTTGCGGCCGCATGGCGCATGTTCCGCGTTGTGCACGGCTGGCAATATCGGGCCTACCCGTGCGGCGGCCTCAAGTCCCGGGCATTTGTGACGAAAAAGCAGGTCATCTTTTCCGGATTGGTGGCCTATGCCGATATGGCAAGGCGTTGCGCCGGAAAACGGTCGCCGCTGATGTGCGCGGCCTGTTGTTTCACCTTTCCTGTATTCGGTTTTTCCGACGAGAGTGCTACGAATGAAATTTGATCAATGGAGCGTGTCCGCCAAGCTTTGGGGCACGCTGGGCGGCTTGCTGGCGATGATGCTTGCGGTATCGCTTTGGGCACAGTTTGCGGCGGCTCGCGCCATGGACCACGGCATGCAGACGCTGTCCGAGTACGAGAGTCGCATCAGCCTGGCCATTCAATGGAAGGGCGCAACGGAGACCACGGGCGAGCGGGTTCTGGCCAGCAATGCCTCCACCGATGAGGAACTGACCCGCCTGCTCGACGGCCGGGTCAAGGAAGGCTCGGCACTGATCACCAAGCTGCAGGCCGAGATCGTCAAGGGCGCCAGTGATGCCGACAAGGCGGCGCTGGAGCGCATTGCCGCCATCCGCGCCGAGGTGCTGGCACTGAACAAGCGGGCGCGCGAGATCAAGTTGACCGGCGATGCAGCGGCATTCCGCAAGTTCGTCCAGCAGCAGTACCTGGGCGCCATTGGCCGCTACGTGGACTCGCTGGAAGTCTTCGTGCAGCTGCAGCGCAGCCAGCGCGATGCAGCCCGCGAGCAGGCCCAGGCCGCCCGGCAGCAGGCCAGCGTGCTGGCCTGGATCGTCCAGGGCGTGGTCCTTCTGGCGGGCCTGGCGCTGGCCTTGGTGCTGACGCGAGCCATCACCCGCCCCCTGGAACGTGCCGTGCAGCTGACGGACGCCATCGCCCAGGGCGACCTCACGGTGTCGGCCGATGACAGTCGCAAGGACGAGTTCGGCCACCTGCTGCGCTCGGTCTCGGGCATGGCGGCGCGGCTGCGCGGGCTGGTGACGGAGGTGCGTGACAGCGTGCATTCCATCTCCACCGCATCCACCGAGATTGCCGCGGGCAACCACAACCTGTCTTCGCGCACCGAGCAGACGGCGTCCAATCTGGAGGAAACGGCCGCCAGCATGGAACAACTGACCGCCACCGTTGGCCAGGCGGCCGACACCGCGCGCCAGGCCAATCATCTGGCCGGCAGCGCCGCCCAGGCCGCCGAGCGCGGCGGCGCCGTGGTGGGCCATGTGGTGGCCAGCATGGATCGCATCGGCGACAGCGCGCGCCGCATCTCCGACATCATCGGTGTCATCGACTCCATTGCCTTCCAGACCAACATCCTGGCGCTGAACGCTGCCGTGGAAGCGGCCCGCGCAGGCGAGCAGGGCCGCGGCTTTGCCGTGGTGGCCGGTGAAGTGCGGGCCCTGGCCCATCGCAGCGCCGAGGCCGCCAAGGAGATCAAGGTGCTGATCAGCACCTCGGTCGATGCCGCGCAGGAAGGCTCGGCCCAGGTGGCCCAGGCTGGCCAGGTGATGGATGACATCGTGGGCAGCGTGCGCAAGGTCTCGGACATGATCGGCGAGATCACGGCATCTTCCACGGAGCAGCGCGACGGCATTGGCCAGGTCAACCAGGCAGTCAGCCAGCTGGACCAGATGACGCAGCAAAACGCGGCTCTCGTGGAGGAGTCCGCAGCGGCGGCCGCCGCCCTCAGCGACCAGGCGCAGCGCCTGTCGGGCATGGTGGCCGTGTTCAAGGTGGGCCATGCCGTGCCAGCCTTGCGTTGACCAGCACCAAGGCGCAATAACACACGCAGAAAAAAGGACCGCCCGAGGGCGGTCCTTGAAGAGAAAAGCCGGTGCCCTTGCGGGCCTGCCAGGGTAAGTCAGTGAGAGGGGAGGGAGGAGATAGTCTCCCTGGCCCGGCTGGAAAATGGTTCGTGGTGGCTGCGGATCGCTCCAGTGGCCGCCTGGACTTTGTCGCTGCGTGGTTGCATCCACATGGCTTGCGCTTGCTGCAAAGGCGCGGCCAACATGATTTTGGAGAGCAGGGCTGTAGGACAGTTCCCTGTGTGATACCTGCTGTTTCCCTTGTTGTGATTGCTTGGGTACCGAAACATGCCGGCACCCATCGGTTCACGCATCTGCACTACATTGAAGAATTTGTAACTTCTGAGCAATAGGGTTAACCCGTTGCTTCTGGCAGCAAAAAGCCCGCACTTGGCGGGCTCTGTCGCAGCTTGGCGGCTGCCAGGGGGCGGGCTGCGCCGGACCTCATATGGCGAAGGGAGTGCGGTCCTTGCCTTCGATCCAGCGGGGCTGCTTGCCACGGCCGGTCCAGGTTGCGCCCGTGGCCGGGTCGCGGTACTTGGGGACGCCGACCACGCGGAAACCGCCACCAGCCTTGGCTTTGGACGAAGGGAAGACGTCGGCCTCGGTCAATCCGTATTGGTCGATGATGGTGCGCACCTGGGCAATGGCTCCGGACTTCTCGGTCTTGAGCACTTCGGCGATCTGGGCTTCGAGATGGGCTTTCTGCTGCAGCAGTGTCTTGTAGTCGGTAGTCATGTATATCAATGGATGTTGATCTGCCAATATAAAGGAATCTTAGGAGACTTTTGGCAAAGTGAGCCTACACTGCCGCGCAACACCCGGACGACGACAGGCGTATTGCCTGGAACCTGTCTGAGAACGGATTCCCATCTTGCCCGAGTCTAGGCGAGTCGGACGCTGATTTTTGTAGCGTATGGAAACCGGGCCATCGCGTCTGCCACAGCGGCGCAGGTGCTGGGGAACAGGGCTGTGTAGCAGGCGCCGGCCACTTTGATGATGCATCGCTTCATGTTTCTCTTCCCTTGAATGACAGATCTGCCTTCTTATCGGCATTTTTGTATCAAGGTGAAACACTTTCTTGCCCGGCTCCCTGCCGGCCCCCGATGGGAAGCCACTCTCGATCAATGGCAGTCCATGCAAGGGAAGAAAAGGCCGCGTGGTGCACCCCAAAAATATGAGGGAGGGAAAAACACAGGGTGCGCGGCGCAAACGGCAGGGTCCTGGAATCAAGGCGCTGGCGTTTGCGACAGAAAAATCCCGCAGCCAGGGCGGCAAGTGTCTGTGTTACAAATTGACACTATAGCACGCATCCTTCAAGCTTGTGACTGGTTCTTGCAAAAGGCTGACAACTGCAGCTTGGGCGGCGCTGCCAGCAATGCAGTGCCTGCACGAAGAGGCTAGCCAGCGGGCTTCTTCGCAAGCAAGAAGCAGGCAATTACAAGGGCAAGTACGCACTCTTCGAGCTCTGGCGGCCGATGCGTCTCGGATAGGCTCGGTGGGCATTCACAGCCCTCGTTTTGCCTTCACTACGCATCATGTTTCAAACACTTCGTGCCCGCCTGATCCTCATCTGCGTAGCAATCACCGTGGCCGCACTGTTCGCGCTGTCCATGGCCACCTTCTGGACGGCGCGCAGCAGCACGCTGTCCGATATCGACGAAAACATCGGCCAGCTCACGCGGGCCCATGCATCCACACTGACCGACTGGGTTCAGGACAAGCAGCGCATCACCGGCTCATTGAAGAAGGCGGTGGACCAGCCGGACCCCATCCCCTTCCTGCTGGCCGGCCAGCAGGCTGGCGGCTTCGATGACGCCTATTTCGTCCATGCCGACAAGCGCGCCGTGTTCACCCATCCCATGCCGGAGAACTACGACGGCACCCAGCGCGACTGGTTCAAGCAGGCCGTGCGCGAAGGCCGGCCGGGCGTGACGCCGGCCTATGTCGATGCCAGCACCGGCGAGCTGACCATCAGCTTTGTCGATCCGGTCGGCAGCTCGGGCGCCATCACGGCCGTTGTCGGCACTGATGTGCGGTTGGCCGCCATGTCCAGGAAAGTGGCCGCCATCCGTCCCCAGGAAAAAAGCTTTGCCTTTCTGATTGATGGCGAAGGCCGCCTGCTGGCCTACGCCAAGCCCGAACTGGCGCTCAAGCCCGCTTCCGCGATTGCCCCTGAACTCGATGCCGCGCTGATCAAGCGCCTGGCCGAGCAGGGCGGCCGCGCCGATCTGGTGCTCGATGGCGAGCCGCAGATGCTCTACGCCGCCAAGGTCGAGGGCACGCCCTGGACGCTGGCCGTGGTGATCGACCGCGCACAGGCCACGGATTCGGTGCGGGCGCTGCTGCAGGTGGCCGCCCTCATCACCGTGCTGTCCGTGCTGGGCGCGGCGGTGCTGCTGACCGTGGCGCTGCGCCGCATGCTCAACCGCCTGGCCGTGGCACGCGATGCGCTGCAGGACATCGCCTCGGGCGAAGGCGATCTGACCCGCCGCCTCACCTCCGCCGGCCGCGATGAGCTGGCGCAGATCGGCCAGTCCTTCAACCAGTTCGTGGACAAGATCGCCACGGTGCTGCTGCGCATTCGCGAGTCGTCGGAATCGGTGCGCATGGCGTCGGCAGAGATTGCGGGTGGCAACCAGGACCTGTCGTCACGCACCGAGCAGCAGGCCAGCTCGCTGGAGCAGACGGCAGCCGCCATGGAGCAGATCACGGCAACCGTGCAGCAGAACGCGGCCAATGCCCGCCAGGCCAGCGAGCTGGCCACCAGCGCCTCGCAGATCGCCACCCAGGGCGGAGAGGCCGTCGGCCAGGTGGTGCAGACCATGGGCGGCATCGAGGCCTCGGCCCGCAAGATCGAAAGCATCATCGGCGTGATCGACTCCATTGCCTTCCAGACCAACATCTGGCTTGCTGCACGCAATAGGTCGTGCAGCGTCGCTTGAGAGCAAGCCACATGCGCTTGCGGGATTGGTGACAACTCTGCTATGCCAAAATACGCAGCGTGATGGGATCGCCCTCGATGGGCTGCGGCGACAGTGCCGTCGGCTCTGCGCCGGCTTCGAGATAGGGCCGCAGCTTCTCCACGTCGCCGCTGCGGGCAATCTCCATCAGCTTGTGGCGCAGATCGCGCACGGGCGTGGGCAGCCCATCGTCGCCGTAGGCAACGGGCAGCGGCGCGCCATCATCGGCAAAGGGGGTCATGCCTTGCGGGGCGGTGGTATCGTCCGGCGCACCGTCGGGGGAGGGCGCCTGCGGCTCGGGACGATCGTCACCGATGGAGGAGCCCGGTATATGCGCCGGCCCGCGCGTATCGGGCAGAGGATCGCCATCGTCGAAATCGCGGGCCGAGGGCTCGGCTGGGCGGCGCTGGTCCGGGAGCGGGGGCAAGGGCAC